>Ga0209807_1001070_pt1 | contig 12843 bp, 15 predicted proteins | sample GraSoiAngelo_154_FD_186168 | JGI IMG/M metagenome (GOLD analysis project Ga0209807, IMG submission 186168) | Grasslands soil microbial communities from the Angelo Coastal Reserve, California, USA - 14_1009_13_20cm (SPAdes) (version 2) | ecosystem: Environmental > Terrestrial > Soil > Grasslands ... | reverse complement strand
CTGGAGTGCGCGAACAGCACGTGACCCGCGCCGTCCGGACACCACAGCACGCGCCAGTGGCTGAAGCGGTCCGTCAGCGTCTTGCCGCCGTCGGTGCTCAGCCGGATGAAGGAATTCTCGCCGGTCATGAGGACTTCGTTGGGATCGACTGGTGGTGTCATGGTTCCTCCTCGCGCCCGTTAATGTACAATGCGTCCGCCATGAAGCGCCCGGGGCTGAAGCGGAAGCCGAGTCGCGCGGTCGAGCGTCTGCGAAAGGCCCTCTCCGCGGCCGCGCACGGCGGCGCGAACGTCACGCCCACCAACGGCGCGGTGCCGAACGGTGCGCTCGTGCGACGGCCCGCGAAGGTCGTCTCGCTGCTCGAGCCGGAATTGGTCCTGGAGCGCGCGGCGCGCCGCTTCCTGCCTCAGCCGATCGATCGCTGCGTGAAGTGCAACAGCACATTCGTCGGGCGCGAGCCCGCGTTCATCCATTGTTTCTACTGCGGCAAGATGGCGCGCATCGCCACCGGCTCGCTGCTGGCGCAGGAGGAATTCGAGATGCGGTCCGGCCTCCGGATCGCCGTCTAGGGCCCTCGCTACGCCGCGGCACGCAGGTCGGTCACGACCTCGTGCCACCACTCCTCGGCGGGCCGCGTCTCCAGCCCCTCCAATTGCTTGCGCGTCTCGCGGAACTTCGGGTCGGCGTGCCACGCCTCCCAGTCAGCGCGCGTCTGCCACGTGCCGATGATCACGCGCTCGTCGAGCGCGTCGACGGGGATCGCGACCTGGCCGGCGATCCAGCCCGCCTGGTTGCGTGCCGCCTCGAGCCGCTCGCGCATGGCGGCGTCCCAGCGCGGCTCGCAGCCTTCCCGAAGCTTCACGCGCGTGACGATGGTCATCATGAGGGCACCTCCCCGCGCCGGCACGTGCAAGTTCAACGCCCGCGAGCGGAGGATGCGGGTCACCAGCGCTCGCGGTGGATGAGCTCCTCGAGCGGCTTGCGCCGGCGGGCGACGGCCTTCGGCGCGGCGGCGCGCGCGGGATCGACGTAGCCGAAGCCGATCACGCGGTTGACGTGAACGTCGGCCGGGATGCCGAGCCGCCGCGCCACGTCGGCCTCGGGCAGGTGCGCGGGACAGGAGCCGATGCCGTCGGCCCACGCCGCGAGCATCATGTTCTGCGCGCAGCGGCCGGCGTCGAACTCGTGCGGCTCGACCTGGGCGATGACGATGACGACCGCCGCATGGGCGAGCCACTTGCCCCACTCGCTCAGCGCGCCGAGCGCGCGCACGCTCTCGCGCTCGCTCACGACGATCAGCCGGTTGGGCTCGCGGTTCTTACTGCTGCCGGTCATTCGCCCGGCCTGCAGGATTCTCCGCAGCGCGTCCGGCGGTATTGGCTTGGGCAGGTACACGCGCTGGTCACGCTTGTCGACGATCGCGCGATAGGCGTCGATCACAGCCTCCAGCGCGCGGGATCGGGACGGCGGCGATGCCAGTCGGTGACGCGCTCGTAGGCGCGCGCGAGGCGCAGCACGGTCGCGTCGTCGAAGCGGCGGCCGACGATCTGGATGGAAACCGGCAGTCCCTCGCGGCTGAAGCCGCACGGCACGACGGCGGCGGGCAGGCCGAGCAGGTTCCACGGCGCCGTGTAGCGGATCGGGGCGGCCGCGAATCCCGTGGTCGGGAAGTCCTCGAACCTCAGCGCGGGCGCCGCCTGACCGGGAAAGATCAGCGCGTCCACGCGCGAGAAGAGGGCGTCCACCTCGCGCCCGATCCGCGCGCGCAGCCGCTGCGCGCGCTGGACGTCCTGCGCCGTGAACAGCGCGCTGAGGAGCAGGCGCGTGCGCACGCCCTCACCGAACTTCTCAGGCGTCTCGCGGAGCGTCTCCGCGTGATACTCGTACGCCTCCGACATGATCGGCGCCCACACGGCCATCGCGAGGTCGAGCGACGGCGCGTCCACGTCCTCGATCGTCGCGCCTTCCCGGCAAAGCACGTCGAAGGCCGTGAGCGCCGCCCCGCGCACCTCCTCGTTCAGTCCCGGGCCGTCGACGTAGTAGCGCTTCAGGAGTCCGAGCCTCAGCCCGCGCGCGCCGTCCTCGAGGTGCTGCACGTAGTCCTGGGTGGGGGCCCCGCGCGTGGACGTGTCGTCGGGGTCGGCGCCGGCGATCGCCTGCAGCATCACCGCGCTGTCCCACACGCCGCGCGTCATCGGCCCGACGTGATCGAGCGACCACGAGAGCGCAAGCACGCCGCTGCGGCTGACGAGGCCGTACGTCGGCTTGTGGCCGACGAGCCCCGTCATCGCGGCGGGCCCGCGGATCGAGCCGCCGGTGTCGGAGCCGAGCGCTCCCGCGCACAGCCCGGCCGCCGCCGCGACGGCGGAGCCCGATGACGAGCCCGCCGGCGCGCGCCGCACGTCCCACGGATTGCGCCCGGTGGGAAACGGCCCCTCGGTGACGGGCCGGCCGAATGCCCACTCGTGCATCGCGAGCTTGCCGAGGAGCACAGCGCCCGCGTCCTTCAGCCGCCGCGTGATGAACGCGTCGCGCGCCGGCACGTGATCGGCCAGCACCCGCGAGCCGCTCGTCATCTTCACGCCGGCCACGGCGATGAGGTCCTTGAGCGCGATCGGCACGCCGTGCAGCGGCCCGCGTCGCCGGCCGCGGCCGATCTCCGCGTCGGCCTCCTTCGCCTGGGCGAGCGCCATGTCGCCGGTCACCGTGAGGTAGGCGCGCAGCACGCCGTCGTGCGCCTCGATGCGGCGCAGGTAGGCCTCCGTCGCCTCGACCGACGAGAGCTCGCGCGTGCCGATGCCCTCGCTCACGCCGCGCAGGTCGAGATCGGTGACGCTCACCGCCATGGCTCGTCCTCCGGCGCCGGCACGGCCGCGCGCAGACGATCGCGCTCCGGCAGCCAGTCGAGCCACATGGCGTAGAGGAGCTCGTCGTCGCGGGCGCCGAGCGTGAGGCCCGCCGTCCGGCATTCCGCCTCGAACTGTGCGCGCCGGTCGTCCGGGGTTTTCATGGCGCGAGATTGTAGCAGGAGTTATCCTCCGACCCTGACTCCCCACGAAAGGATCCACATGGCCACGGCAACCCCCCGGCTGATGGGCGCGGAAGTGAAACGCAAGGAAGATCCCCGGCTCGTGACCGGCACCTCCGCGTACGTCGGCGACGTCACGGTGCCCGGACTGCACTATGTCGCGTTCGTGCGGAGCCCGCACGCGCACGCGCGCGTGCGCAAGATCGATGCAAAGGCCGCGCTCAAGCGTCCCGGCGTCGTGCGCGTGGTGACCGGCGAGGATCTGCGCGCCCACGTGCAGCAGATCCCGCTCGGGGGGCCGAGCGCCGAGGGCGGCGGCGGCGCGAAGACCGAGGCCGGGCGCAAGCATTTCCCGCTCTCCATCGGCCGCGTGCGCCACGTCGGCGAGCCGGTGGCCGCGGTCATCGCGACGTCCGAGGCCGCCGCCGTCGACGGCGCGCAGGACGTCGTCGTCGACTGGGACCCGCTGCCCGCGGCCGGCGATCTCGCCTCCGCGATGGCCAAGAGCGCACCCAAGATCCACGACGACGCGCCGGGCAACGTCGAGCACACGACCGAGATCAACAAGGGCGATCCCGACGCCGCCTTCAAGAAAGCCCACAAGGTCGTCAAGCAGCGGATGATCAGCCAGCGCCTGTCCGGCATCCCGATGGAGCCGCGCGCGACGCTGGCGGTGCCCGATCCGCTCGTCGGCGGCGTCACCGTGTGGGCGAGCCACCAGGCGCCACACGTGCTGCGCAACGACCTCGCGACGGTGCTCGGCGTGCCGCAGACCGCCGTGCGCGTGATCGCGCCGGAGGTCGGCGGCGGCTTCGGCGTGAAGTTCGGCACGTACGCGGAGGACGTCACCCTCGCCGCGTGCGCGCGTCTCTACAAGCTGCCGCTGCGCTGGACGGAGACGCGCATCGAGCACATGGTCGCCACCACCCACGGCCGCGCGCAGGTGACCGATCTGGAAGCGGCCGTGGAGGCCGACGGCACCATCACGGCCGTGCGCATGCACGTGACGGCGGACATCGGTGCCTACCCGGTCTTCACCTTCATCCCCGACCTCACGCTCATGATGGGCGTCGGCGTCTACAAGTTCACCAGCGTCGACCTCAAGTCGACCTGCGTGTTCACGAACTCGACGCCGGTGGCCGCGTACCGCGGCGCGGGCCGGCCCGAGGCCGCCTATTACCTCGAGCGGCTCGTCGACGTCGTCGCGCAGGAGCTCGGCAAGAAGCCCGAGGAGATCCGCCGCAAGAACTTCATCCCCCCCTCGGCCTTTCCGTACACGACGCCCACGGGGCAGCGCTACGACTCCGGCGAGTACGACCGCGCGCTCACCAAGGCGCTGGAGATCGCGGGCGTCGAGAAGCTGCGTGGCGATCAGCAGGCGCGGGTGAGCCGGCGCGAGCGCACGCTGCTCGGCATCGGCATGGCGTGCTACGTCGAGATGTGCGGCTTCGGCCCGTTCGAGAGCGCCGTCGTGCGCGTCGAGCCGGGCGGCTCCGTGGAGGCGTTCACCGGGACGTCCGCGCACGGCCAGGGCCACGAAACGACGTTCGCGCAGATCATCGCCGACCACCTCGGCGTGCCGTTCGACCGGATCGTCGTCCGCCACGGCGACACGCTCAACACGCCGATGGGCAACGGCACCGGCGGCTCGCGCAGCCTCGCCGTCGGCGGCTCGGCCATTCTCGGCGCCACCCTCAAGGTGCAGGACAAGGCGCGGAAGATCGCGGCCACGATGCTGGAGGCCGCCGCGGCCGACGTCGTCTACACCGAGGGGACCTATCACGTGAAGGGCATGCCGGCCAAGGCGCTGACCATCGCCGACATCGCGGCGAAGGCGTACGCCGAGGGCCTGCCCGAGGGCATGGAGTACGGGCTCGAGGCGACGGAGTTCTTCCGGCCGCCGCAGCTCGTCTACCCGTTCGGCGCCCACGTGGCCGTGGTCGAGATCGATCGCGAGACGGGGCGCGTCAGCGTGCGCGACTTCGTCTCCGTCGATGACTGTGGCGTGCGCATCAGCCCCACCCTCGTGGCCGGCCAGGTCCACGGCGGCATCGCTCAGGGCATCGCGCAGGCGCTTCTCGAAGAAGTCGTCTACAGCGCCGACGGCCAGCTCGTCACCGGCTCGCTGATGGACTACGCCATCCCGCACCCCGAGGACTTGCCGTCGTTCAAGACGGACCAGACGGTGACGCCGACGCCCTTCAACCCCATGGGCGCCAAGGGCATCGGCGAGGCGGCGACCATCGGGAGCACGCCCGCCATCGTCAACGCGGTGGTCGACGCCCTCAAGACCTTCGGGGTCAAGCACCTCGACATGCCGCTCAAGCCCGAGCGCGTCTGGGGTGCCCTGAAGGGCGCGAAGTGACGACGAGGCTCGACGTCGCGCGCACGACCGCGCTCGTGCAGAAGACGTGGGACAGCGAGATCCTGCCCACGCTCACCGAGTACGTGAGGATCCCGGCGAAGTCACCGATGTTCGATCCCGACTGGAAGGCGCACGGCCACCTCGACCGCGCGGTGAGCACGATCGAGCAGTGGTCGCGCGCGCGGGCGATCGAGGGACTGCGCGTCGAGGTCCTGCGCCTGCCGGGTCGCACGCCGGTCATCGTCATGGAGGTGCCCGGCCGCGGCGCCGACACCGTGCTGCTCTACGGCCACTGCGACAAGCAGCCGGAGATGGTCGGCTGGAGCGAAGGGCTCGGTCCGTGGACGCCGGTGCGGCGCGGCGACAAGCTCTACGGCCGCGGCGCCGCCGACGACGGCTACGCGGCCTTCGCCGCGCTCACGTCGATCCAGGCGCTCCAGGCGCAGGGAGTGCCGCACGCGCGCTGCGTCGTGCTCATCGAGGCGTGCGAGGAGTCCGGCTCCTATGACCTGCCGCACTACGTCGACGCGCTGGCCGCGCGCATCGGCACGCCGAGTCTCGTCGTCTGCCTCGACTCCGGCTGCTCGGACTACGAGCACCTGTGGACGACGACCTCGCTGCGCGGCGTCGTCAACGGCGTGCTCACGGTCGAGGTGCTCACGGAGGGCGTGCACTCGGGCGCGGCGAGCGGCATCGTGCCCTCCTCGTTCCGAATACTGAGAGCGCTGCTCTCGCGCGTCGAGGACGAGCGCACGGGCGAGATCCTGCTCCGCGACCTCCATGCCGACATCCCGCGCGAGCGCATCGAGCAGGCGCGCGCCGTCTCCGGCATGCTCGCCAAGCGCCTCGCGGAGTTTCCGTTCGTGTCCGGCGTGCGTGCCATGCACGACGATCCGCTGGCGGCGCTGCTGGCCGGGACGTGGCGGCCGGCGCTCTCGATCACCGGTGCGGCCGGGCTGCCGTCGCCCACCGACGGCGGCAACGTGCTGCGCCCGCTGACGGCCGCCAAGCTCTCGTTGCGGCTGCCGCCGACGGTCGGCGCCGCGCACGCGGCGAAGCGGTTGAAGGAGACGCTCGAGGCCGAGCCGCCGTACGGCGCGCGCGTGACCTTCCAGCCGGAGTCGCCGGGCGACGGCTGGGACGCGCCGGCGACCGCGCCGTGGCTCACGGACGCGATGCGGCGCGCGTCGGAAGATTATTTCGGACAGCCCGCGATGTCGCAGGGCACGGGCGGCTCGATTCCGTTCATGGCGATGCTCGGTGCCCGCTACCCGCAGGCGCAGTTCATGATCACGGGCGTGCTCGGTCCCGACAGCAACGCGCACGGGCCGAACGAGTACCTGCACGTCCCGACGGGCGTGCGCGTCACAGCATGCGTGGCGTCGGTGCTCGCGGACCACGCGACGCGCGAGCGCTGAGATCAGGCGGAGCGGCGGTCGCGGGTCTGCAGGCGGTTGAGGACCTTGCGGACGCCAGGCACGGCGGCGGCGATGTCCTCCGCCAGGCGCCGCGCGGCGCGATGCTCCACCCCGCCCTCGAGCGTGACCTCGCCGTCCTGCACGCGCACGTCGATCTCGCGCGCATCCAGCCGTGGGTCGTCCGACATCCACTGGCAGACGTCCTCGCGGATGAGCTCGTCCGTGCGCTTGCCGTCGTCCGGCCCGCGCTCGGGCGGCGGCCCCGGCGCCAGCGTCGCGTCGCCGGCGCCGCCGACGCCGGGGCCGATCTGCCAGCCGGCCTCGGGTTCGCCGCGCCGGCGTCGGCGCCGCTCCGGCGCACGGTCGTCACCCCCGAAGTAGCGCCGCTCGAGCGGCTCCATGGTCAGGCGCGCCCCTCGATCCGCGCGGAGGCGGCCTGCGCCGTGCGCCGGCCGCGAGCGAAGAGACCGCGGGCCTCGGCCATGTAGCCGTGCGCGAGATTCGACCAGTGGCGCGTCTTGCCGTCGAGCGCCTCGCGCATCCGGTTCGTCGCCGCCACCGCCTTGTCGCGGACCAGCGCCCGGCGGTGGCGGCCGCGCTCGGGATCGAGCATGTAGGCGGCCCCGGCGCCGACGCCGAGACTCACGATCACACCCAGCAGCTTGCTCATCATGCACCTCCCCGGCGCCGCGATGTGCAGTCGGGGTGCCAACGACACCACTGGCGTTCGCGTTGCAGCCGTGTACGACGTGATCGTGCGAGTACACTGATGGCCGTGAGTATTCCTGCCGACGCCCGCCTGCTCGCCCTCGAGGACGTGGCCACCCAGCTGCGCGTGGACAGCGTGCGCGCGACCACCGCCGCCGGCAGCGGCCATCCGACGTCGTGCGCCTCCGCGGCCGACCTCGTCGCGGCGATCTTCTTCGATGTGATGCGGTTCGATCTTCAGGCGCCGCGCGATCCGGCGTGCGATCGGTTCGTGCTGAGCAAGGGCCACGCGGCGCCGCTGCTCTATGCCGCGTGGGCGGCGGTCGGCGCTCTCGACCGCAAGGACCTCGTGCAGCTGCGTCAGATCGACAGCGACCTCGAGGGCCACCCCACGCCGCGGCTGCCGTTCGTGGACGTTGCCACGGGCTCGCTCGGTCAGGGACTCGGTGTCGGCGTCGGCCTCGCCGTGGGCGCGCGCATGCTCGGCACCGACGCGCGCGTGTTCGTCGTGCTCGGCGACGGCGAGATGGCCGAGGGCTCCGTGTGGGAGGCCGCGCAGATGGCGAGCCACGAGAAGGTCGAGAACCTCGTGGCGATCGTCGACGTCAACGCGCTGGGGCAGTCGGGGCCGACGATGCTCGGCCACGATCTCAAGACCTACCAGCGGCGCCTCGCCGCCTTCGGCTGGCGCGTGAACGTCATCGACGGCCACGACATGAAGCAGGTGACCGCGGCGCTCCGCCGCGCCACGCGCGGCCGCGGCGCGCCGACCGCGATCGTCGCGCGCACGGTGAAGGGCAAGGGGCTCGGCGACGAGGTCGAGGGCAAGGAGGGCTGGCACGGCAAGCCGCTGCCGCCCGACATGGCCGAGCGCGTGATCGCGTCGCTCGAGAGCCGGCTGCACCGGCTGCCCCCGCCACCAATCCGCCACCCGCGCCGCCGCGTCGGCAAGACCCTGCTGCCGGCGCCGCAGCCGATCGCCGGCAAGCCGCCGACGGGCGAGATCGCGACGCGTCAGGCCTACGGTGAGGCGCTGGTGCGGCTGGGCGAGAGCGACGCGCGCGTGCGCGCGCTGGACGGCGACGTGAAGAACTCGACGTTCGCCGAGAAGTTCAAGGAGCGCTTCCCCGAGCGCTTCGTCGAGGGTTGGATCGCCGAGCAGAACATGGTCAGCGTGGCGGCGGGCCTCGGCGCGCAGGGCCTGATCCCGTTCGTCACGTCATTCGCGTGCTTCCTCGAGCGCGCCGCCGACCAGATCCGCATGGCCGGCATCTCGCGCGCCAACGTGAAGCTCTGCGGCTCGCACGCCGGCATCTCGATCGGCGAGGACGGGCCTTCGCAGATGGCGCTGGAGGACCTGTCGATGTTCCGCGCCGTCCCCGAGGCCGTCGTCTTCTATCCCTCCGACGGCGTCGCCACCGATGCCGCCGTGCAGCTGGCGGCCGCGCGGAAGGGCATCGTCTACATCCGCACCACGCGCGGCAAGACGGCGGGCCTCTATCGCGACGACGAAGCCTTCGCCGTCGGCACCCTCAAGACGCTGCGCCGGAGCGAGCGCGATCGGCTGGCCATCGTCGCCGCCGGCATCACGCTGCACGAGGCGCTCGCCGCCTACGACGAGATGGCCAAGCAGGGGACCGCCGTGCGCGTGATCGATCTCTTCTGCGTGAAGCCGCTGGATGCCACGGCGCTGCTCGAGGCCGCGCGCGCGTGTGACAACCGGATCCTGACCGTCGAGGACCATTATCCGGAGGGCGGCCTCGGCGATGCCGTGATGGAGGCGGTGGGCACGGCCAACGTCGCCGTGCATCGGCTCGCCGTGCGCGAGATCCCGCGCAGCGGCCCGCCCAAGCAGCTGCTCGAGCGATTCGGGATCGGCCGCGGGGCGATCCTCACGAAGGTCCGCGAGATCCTCGGCGGCTGAGGCGCGCCACGCGCGCTTGCGGACGCCCGCACGCGCTGTCTATGCTGCCTCGATGCCCGCCGCCGCCCGCCCCACGAGCACCCTCGTGCTCCTCGTCCGCCACGGCGTGACGCCGACGACCGGACGCGTGCTGCCGGGCCGCGCGCGCGGTCTGCACCTTTCCGAGGACGGTCGCAAGCAGGCCGAGGCGCTGGTGCGGCGGCTCGCGCCGCTGACGAAGCTCGCGGCGATCTACTCGTCGCCGCTCGAGCGCGCGCGCGAGACGGCGGCGCCGCTGGCGAAGGCGCGCGGCATGGCGGTGCGCGTGGAGCCCGGCCTGCTCGAGTGCGACTTCGGCGCGTGGACGGGCGGCTCGCTCAGGCGGCTGGCGAAGAAGCCCGAGTGGCGGGTCGTCCAGGCCCATCCGAGCGGCTTTCGGTTCCCGGGCGGCGAGTCGTTTCTCGAGATGCAGACGCGCGCCAGCGACACCGTCCGCCGGCTCGCCGAGCGCCATCGCGGCGGCGCCATCGTGGCCGTCTCGCACGCCGATCCGATCAAGGCCGTGGTCACGCAGGCGCTGGGCGCGCACCTCGATCACTTTCAGCGGCTCGTGATCGCGCCGGCGTCGGTCACCGCGGTCGCCTTCCGCGCGGAGGGAACGACCGTGCTTACCGTGAACTCGATGGACGGCGACCTCGCGTCGCTGGCGGGGCGCTAGGTGAGCGCGTCCTTCGACCTCGACGCGCCCGATCACTTCACCGTCGGCGCCGTGGGTGCGCCCGGCGAGCGCGTCTTCTACATCCAGGGGCGCCAGGACCGCCGGCTGGTGACCCTCAAGAGCGAGAAGGAGCAGGTGCGCGTGCTGGCCACGTACCTCGCGCAGATGCTCGACAAGCTACCGACGGCGTCGGAGCCGACGCCGCAGAACGTCGATCTCGTGGAGCCCGTGGACGCGGCGTGGCCGGTGGCCTCCCTCGGGTTGGGCTGGGACGAGGACCGCCAGCGGATCGTCATCGTGGCCGAGTCCGTCGTCGAGGAAGAGGGCGAGGAGCCGGCCACGGCGCGCTTCGCGATCACGCGCGCGCAGGCCACGGCGTTCGTCGAGCGCACGGAATCGCTGGTGAAGGCCGGCCGGCCGGTCTGCCCGATGTGCAGCCAGCCCAAGGACCCCGCCGGTCACGTCTGCCCGCGGAGCAACGGCCACGTCGTCAGCGCCTGACGTCGCGGCGCTCCTCACGCGCGGCGAGGTGACGCTCAAGGGGCGGCTGCCGCGCAGCACCAATGCGACGTTCCTCGCGGAGGTTGCGCTCGACGGCGCCTGCGCGCTCGCCGTGTACAAGCCCGAGCGCGGCGAGCGCCCGCTGTGGGATTTCCCGTCGGGGCTCTTCAGGCGCGAGCTGGCCGCGTATCACCTCTCGGAGGCGCTCGACTGGGGGCTGGTCCCGCTCACCGTTCGGCGTGACGGCCCCTATGGCGAGGGCTCACTGCAGGAGTTCGTGCACGCGGACTTCAGCCAGCACTACTTCACGCTCTGCGAGGCGCCGGAGCACCGCGAGCGGCTCGCGCGTATCTGCGCCTTCGATCTCGTCGCCAACAACGCCGACCGCAAGAGCGGCCACTGCCTGCTCGGCCCCGACGGCCGCATCTGGGCCATCGACAACGGCCTCTGCTTCAACGTCGAGCCCAAGCTGCGCACGGTGATCTGGGACTTCGCCGGCGATCCGCTCCCCGACGGCGCGCGCGCGGACCTGCGACGGCTCGTGAAGCAGGGACTCCCCGCCGCGCTCACGGGCCTGCTGGATGACGAGGAGTGCCGGATGCTCGTGACGCGCGCGCGGCGGCTGGCCCAGGCCGGGCGGTTCCCGGCTGACGACGCCGGCGACCGCTATCCCTGGCCTGTTGTTTAGCGGTGGTATCCTTTCCTCCAACTGGGAGGACCACCATGGCGGCAGCCGAGACGTTCGATAGGAAGGCAGAGGACGTCGGCAACATCGTGCACCTCGAGCACGTGAACTTCCGGGTACCCGACCAGCAGCTGGCGACGGCGTTCTACGTCACGGCGCTGGGCTTCACCCGCGATCCGTACCTCATGGTCGGACTCGACAACATGTGGATCAACCTCGGTCGCTCGCAGTTCCACCTGCCGACGGGCGCGCCGAACCAGTCGCGCGGCCGGGTCGGCTGCGTCGTGTCGGATTTCGACGCGCTGCCGGAGCGGCTGACCGCCGCCGAGAAGTGGCTGACCGGCACCAGGTACACGCACAAGGCCGAGAAGAACCACGCCGACGTGACCTGTCCCTGGGGCAACCGCCTTCGCCTGCACCGCGCGGGCTCGGACTTCGGCTTCATGACGCTCGGCATGCCGTACGTCGAGTTCCCGGTCCCGACGGGCCACGCCGACGGCATCGCGCGCTTCTATCGCGAGGTCATGGACGCGCCGTCGCGCCTGGAGCAGGACAACGGTAGCGCGGTGGCGCGCGTGCAGGTGGGGCCGGGTCAGTCGCTGCGGTTCCGCGAGACATCGGACGACATCCGCCCCTACGACGGCTATCACATCGCCGTCTACGTCACCGACTTCGGCGGCTCGCACGCCAAGCTGAACGAGCGCGGGATCATCAGCCAGGAGTCGAACCCGTACCAGTACCGCTTCCAGGAAATCGTCGACCCCGACTCCGGCAAGCTGCTCTACGAGATCGAGCACGAGGTGCGGTCGTTCACGCATCCCATGTACGCGCGGCCGCTCGTGAACCGCAATCCGGCGCAGCGGCAGCCGACGTACCAGCCCGGCCAGGACGCCTTCTATCCGCGGTACTGATTGGACGTGGGGGCCCCGAAATGGCCCCCAAGCTCTTTAAGCAAGGGGGCTACGCCCCCTCGGACTCCCCGGCAAGCGCTCGGAGCGCTCCGGGGGACCCGTGGCGCTCCTCGGTACTACGGCAGCTTGAGCTCGACCTCGACGAAGACGAACTCGCCGGCGTTGGGATTGATCACGTCGTGCTCGACGCCGGCATCGCGGTAGTACGGCGCGCCGGCCGTGAGCTGGGCGGCCGTGTCGCCGGCGGCATTTCGGATCGCGAGCGGTCCCGTCGTCAGCGGCACTACCACGTAGGGGTATTCGTGACGATGATGGCCGGTGTGGGCTCCCGCCGCGAAGCGCCACTCGGTCACGCGCACGCGCTCGTTGTCGATGAGGACGGTCGGCACGGCCTTGGTGGACGCGGGCTCGGGCATGCGGCATGATAACCCGCGCCACGAAGGAGGCTATCCCATGGGTGAGATGATCAACCTGAGCGCCGAGGATGGACACAAGCTCTCCGCCTATAAGGCCACGCCGAGCGGCAAGCCCCGCGGCGCCCTGGTCGTGATCCAGGAGATCTTCGGCGTGAACCATCACATCAAGAACGTCACCGACGGCTTCGCG
>Ga0209807_1001068_pt1 | contig 12859 bp, 12 predicted proteins | sample GraSoiAngelo_154_FD_186168 | JGI IMG/M metagenome (GOLD analysis project Ga0209807, IMG submission 186168) | Grasslands soil microbial communities from the Angelo Coastal Reserve, California, USA - 14_1009_13_20cm (SPAdes) (version 2) | ecosystem: Environmental > Terrestrial > Soil > Grasslands ... | reverse complement strand
CTTCCCATTGGCCTGCCGACTGCATCATGCTCATAACGTCGAAACTCGCTTGATCGCTAGCCATGCAAGCGCAATGCCGCGTGTGTTGATACTCGGCGGCGCGCGGACTCCCTTTGTCAAAGCCGGGACCGAGTTCGCGGACCTCGACGTGCTCGACCTCGCCAAGGCGGCGACGTCGGAGGCGCTCGCGCGCACCGAGCTTGACCCGGGGCAGGTCGACGAGGTGATCTTCGGCAATGTCGCGCGGCCCGTCGCTTATCACAACCTCGCACGCGAGGTGGTCCTGTCCCTCTCAATGCCAACCCGGATCCCCGCGTTCACGGTCGGACTCGCGTGCGCGTCGGCGTGCGTGGCCATCACCAGCGCGGCCGATCACATCGCCGGCGGCAACGCCGATGTGATCGTCGCGGGCGGGAGCGAATCGCTCACGAACGTTCCCCTCACGCTCACGCCGCGTCTCGCGCGTGCGCTCATCGCCGCCTCGCAGGCCAAGAGCCTTCCGGCGAAGGCGCGAAGCCTTGCAGATGTCCGCGCCTCGGACATCGCACCGGTCGCGCCGGGGATCCGCGAGACCTCCACCGGACTGACCATGGGCGAATCGGCCGAACGCATGGCCGCGATGAACGCCGTCTCCCGAAAGAGCCAGGACGAGTGGGCGCTCCGGAGCCACCGGCTTGCCGCGGCGGGCTGGGACGACGGGCGCCTCGCGCAAGAGGTCGGGCCCGTGTACCTCGACGGACACGCGGTGACGGCTGACAACCACATCCGGCGCGACTCGACGCCGGAGAAGCTCGCGTCGCTTCGACCGGTCTTCGATCGCGAGCATGGGACGATCACCGCAGGAAACGCGAGTCCGCTGACGGACGGCGCGGCGGCGGTCGTTCTGGCGAGCGAAGCGCGGGCGCGAGCGCTCGGGCTCACACCACTCGCGGCGGTGCGCAGTTACGCGTACGCCGCGGTCGACCCCGCTGACCAGCTGCTCATCGCCCCGGCGTACGCGATCCCGATCGCGCTCAGCCGCGCGGGGCTCACGCTCGATGACATTGATCTCTTCGAGATGCACGAGGCATTCGCGGCGCAGGTGCTCTCGACGCTCACGGTTCTGGAGCAGAACGGCGTGGGCCGTGTCCCCGTTGAGAAGCTGAACGTCATGGGCGGCTCCATCGCGCTCGGCCATCCCTTCGGCGCCACCGGCGCGCGCATCGTGCTGACGCTCGCGAAGGAGATGCACCGACGCGGCGCGCGGTACGGGCTCGCGACCGCGTGCGCGGCAGGTGGTAACGGCGCCGCGATCATCCTCGAGCGCGCCGCGTGATCGCCCCGTCGCCGACCGCCGAAAAAGTCATGGCCGTCACACCGAGCGCCCGTCCGTCCGTCACGTTCGTTCCCGCCGATGCGTCGGGCGTCGCGCGGATCGTCATCGACCGTCCGGACGACCCGGTGAACGCGATCGACGTGCGCCTCATGGAAGACTTCGCCGCAGCGATTGCCGCCGCGCGCGCGGCGGCCCCGCGGGGTCTCGTCATCGCGAGCGGCAAGAAGAATCAGTACGTCGCCGGCGCCGACCTGTCGCTTCTGCGAGGAGGTACACCGCAGAGCGACATCGAGAAGGCGAGCCGTTCGATGCAGCGCGTCCTGGGCGACCTCGCCGCGCTCCCGTTCGTCACGGTCGCCGCGATAAACGGCCCGGCGCTTGGAGGCGGCCTCGAGATCGCTCTCGCGTGCGACACGCGGATCGCCGCGGATGCCCCCAATGTCCGCATCGGCTTGACCGAGACACGCCTCGGCCTGATCCCCGCCGCCGGCGGTACGCAGCGGCTGCCGCGCCTCATCGGCCTTCCGCGCGCGCTAGAAATGATCCTCACGGCGCGGCAGCTCACGCCAAAACGCGCGCTCCGCGCGGGCGTGGTCGACGAGGTCGTCCATCCGGCCGTCCTCCTCCAGGCGGCGATCGATCACGCGGGCCGCGACAAAAAGCGCAAGCCACGGGGAGGCGCGACGCTGATCGAGCGGGCCGCCACCCATCTCGCACCGGCGCGAGCCTTCGCGCTGCGGCAGGCGCGCTCGCGGACGCTCGTGGAGACGAAGGGCCGCTATCCCGCGCCGCTCGCGGCGATCGACGCGGTCGCGATCGGTCTCGCGAAGGGCATAGACGCGGGACTCGACACCGAAGCGCGGTCGTTCGGCGAGCTCGCTGTTGGCGAGACCGGCCGCAGCCTGACCGCGCTCGTGATGCTCACCCTGCGGCAGCGCAAGGCCGCCCTCGAAGGACTCGGGAAACCGCGCTCGATCGCGAACGTCGGCATTGTCGGTCTCGGCTTCATGGGCTCCGGGATCGCGCAGGCTGCGGCTTCATCCGGCCTTCGCGTGCGCGCGCGCGACCGCGATGCCGCGGCCGTCGCGAAGGGGCTCTCCACGATCCGCGAGCTCACGACCGATGCCGCGAAGAAGGGCGTCTTCGAGCGCCGCGAAGCGGCGCGCATCATCGGGCGCGTCACCGGGGGATCGGATCTGGCGGGGTTCCGCGCCGCCGATCTCGTCATCGAAGCGGTGTTCGAAGACATCGCGACCAAGCGGCGTGTGATCGGCGAGCTCGAGCAGGTCCTCCGGCCCGAGGCGGTCATCGCGTCGAACACGTCCGCCCTGCCGATCGCCGAGATCGCGCGCGAGGCGCGTTCGCCGGAGCGGATCGTCGGCATGCACTTCTTTTCGCCCGTGCACAAGATGCCGCTCATCGAGGTCATCCGGCCGGCGGGCGCGGATGCGGATGCCGTGGCGACCGCGGTAGCCGCGGCGATCGCGATGGGCAAGACGGCGATCGTCGTCGGCGATGGTCCGGGCTTCTACACCACGCGCGTGCTGTCGACCATGATCGGCGAAGCGTTCACGATGCTCGCCGAGGGCGATTCCATCGAGGCGATCGACCGCGCCATGACCGAGTTCGGGTGGCCGGTCGGTCCACTACAGCTCGTCGACGAGGTCGGCCTCGAGGTCGCCGGTCACGCCGGCGAGACCGTGGCCAAGGCGCGCGGCATCGCGGCACCGACGATCGTGAGCGCGCTCGTGGCCGCAGGCTTCAAGGGCAAGCACAAGGGCGGCGGCTTCTACCGCTACGACGGGCGCCGGCGCACGCCGAATCCGCGCGTGCGAGAGCTCCTCGGCGCACCCAGCCACCCTGGTGCCGGCGACATCGCGGAGCGGCTCACCCTCACCTTCGTGAACGAGGCCGTCCGCTGCCTCGACGAGGGGGTCCTGCGATCGCCGGGCGAAGGCGACCTCGGCGCCGTCCTCGGTCTCGGCTTCCCGCCGTTCCTGGGGGGACCGTTCCGCTACGCGGATGCGCAGCGGCAGCGGATCGTGACCGCCCTGGAGCGTCTCGCGGGAGCGCGTGGGGACCGGCTCGCGCCGACCGAATCGCTGCGGTCACGCCGGCCGTTCTTCAGCCTGTGACCGCGACGAACTTCTTCACGGGCAATCCGGACCTGGTCGAGGTCTTCGACAAGGTCATCCCTTGGGCCGATGTCGTCAAGGCCGTCGAGGGCCCCGCGGCCGACGTGGCTGCGACCGTGTCGACCTGGCGCGAGATGCTCGACCTCGCGGGCCGGTACATCGCGACCGAGATCGCGCCGCGCGCGGCCGAGGTCGACGCGATCGGCGTCATCCGCGAGAACGGCCTCGTGCGCATGAACGAGCCGATGACCGAGAACCTGCGCGGTCTCGCCGAGCTCGGGCTCGCGTCGCCTTCGGTGCCCACCGAGTTCGGCGGAGCGGGGCTCCCCTTCACCGTCACGATGATGATCGCCGAGATGCTGGCCCGAGCCGATCTCTCGACACAGGTGCAGCACGGCATCGGATGGAACTCGCCCGCGGCGCTCATCTACCGGTTCGGCACCGAAGAGCAGAAGGCGCGCTACCTTCCGCCGCTCGCGAAGGGCGAGATCATGGGTGCCGTCGCGATGACCGAGCCGCAGGCCGGCTCCGATGTCGGCCGACTCACGACGACGGCGACACCGCGACAGGATGGCTGCTGGATCCTTCAGGGCCGCAAGCAGTTCATCTCGGCGGGGCAGGGCGACCTGGTGATCGTGCTCGCGCGCTCCGCTCAGGGCTCGAGCGGGCTCGACGGTCTGGGCATGTTCATCGCCGATCGCGAGGGAGACAACTACGTCGTCGAGCGCGCGGAGCACAAGTTCGTGATCCGAGGGTCGCCGACGTGCGCGCTTCTCTTCGAAGGAACCCGCGCGACGCCGCTCGGCAAACCCGGCGACGGCTGGAAGCAGATCCTCACGTTCATGAACGAGTCGCGTCTGGGCGTCGGTATCCAGGGCATCGGCGTCGCGACGGCCGCGTTCGAGAAGGCCTCCGAGTACGCAGCGCAGCGTGTCCAGATGGGCAAGCCCATCCGCGAGCATCCGATGGTCGCCGAGATGCTGCTCGACATGGAAACGACCGTGACGGGCGCGCGAGCCCTCGCGTACACGGCGGCGGTGCTGCAGGACCTCGTGCTGTTCGGCCACGACGAGCAGGCCGCCCGCGATCTTCGCGAGCTCACTCCGCTGGTGAAGTGGTACGGCACTGAGGGCGCGGTCCGCGTCTGCCGCATCGCGCTGCAGATACACGGCGGCGTCGGCGTCGTCGACGAGTACGACGTCGGGCGCTACATGCGCGACAGCCTCATCACGCCGATCTATGAAGGAACGTCGCAGATCCAGTCGCTCATGGCCGTGAGAGATCTCATGAAGTGGACGCTGAAGCATCCGCGGTCGCTCGTTCGCGGAGGACCGAGCCGGTTGCTTGCGAACGCGTCGTTCGACGGCCGCGCCGGTAGGGATTTCGCCGCCGCCCGAGGCCATATCGTCGGGGCGCTTCGTTCGCTCGTCGCCCGCGTCGTTCGACGAAAGGGGCCAGGTGTTTTGCGCGGAGCGCCGCTCGTTGACGAAGACTTCGGACCGATCCTGCTTCACGCCGAACGGATCACCGAAGCGCTCGCGCACACACACGTCGCGCGGATCCTTGCTGAGCGCGCGGGTCGCATACCGGAACGTCGCCGGCTCGCGGAACGCGCCGCGCGCACCGCGCGGCTCGTCGCCGAGCGCAACAGACGCGCGATCGCCCTGGACGACGGCAGCGTGTTCGAGCGGATCGCCGCGTGGCGATCGGAGCGGCGCTAGACCTCGATCAGGCCGCTCGGAGCTCCGTGGTAGTGAGACCTGCGACGAACTTGGCGATGTGATCGTTCGCCCACCCAGCGACCTCGAGCGGAAGCGAGTGGCCAACGCCGTGCGCGATCCGCACCTGCGCGAGTGGCAGCTCCTTGCAACGCCGCGCGTCGGTCGCGGAGATCACGCGGTCCTCGTCGCCCCAGAGGACGAGCGTCGGGATCTTGCTCAGCTTCGTCAGCGGACCGTCGATCCGGATGCCAAGCTGCTCGCCGCCCGGCAGGAGGGCGCGCGCCTTGCGCCAGCGCCGCGGCTGATTGGCCCAGATGATCGCGCGCGCGGAGAGAGCCCGCGGACGCGCGCTCGCGCCGTGACGCACGAGCCGTGCGATGAACCGCTGATCGTTCCGTCGACCGCTGCCGACGAGGAAGCGCCGTATCGAGGACGCGCGCAGCACGCTCGGTCGCAGCAGCGCGCGTCCGAGCAGCGGAACGCAGTAGAGCTTGTAGATCCAGTGCAACGAGACGCCGAGGCCGACCGGCGCGATCAGGGCTAAGCCGCGGACGAGCTCCGGGTGACGCATGGCGAGGTGCATCGCGACGCCGCCGCCGAGCGAGTGGCCCAGGAGAAGCGCGGGCGGGATCTTAAGACCCGCGACGACACGCGCCACGTAGTCGGCGAGCTGCACGACGTTCGCGTCCGATGCTTTGAGCGCCGGCCGCAGGGCGAATCCGGGAAGGTCGATGACGTGGACGGTCCAGCCCAACCGGCGGAGGGTCCGGATCTGCGGCGCAAGCCCGCGCCAGTCGGCGGAGATTCCCGGAAGAACCACGGCATGCGGGGCTGCGCCGCTGCCCCGGGGGGCGGGGGCACCGATGGGAAAGGGGCCCCAGGTCGTCACGCGGAGGCGGTATCGCTCACAGGAGGCTACTTGGACCCGCATGCATCAAGAATTGCAACCGCCGTGCCCTCTAACGCTCCCCCGTTTGGGGGTGCGAGCACCGATTGAGAGCCCGTAGAACCCTAAGAAGTACTCAATGGCGGCAACTACGCTCCGTAATCGTTTCGGCACGCTGCATGCGTGGATGACCGCCATGCGCGGGCCCGGTCGTTCAGTTTTGCCGGTCCGCCGCGATGCGGCGGTCCTCCTTCTCCATGGCCTGACCGGGACGCCCGTCGACATGCACTACATGAAGGACGCGCTTGTTGCTGAGGGATACACGGTGAGCTCCCCGCTACTCCCCGGCCGCGGCACACGCCCCCAGGACATGTTCTCGCTCTCCTGGGAAGACTGGATGTCCGCTGCACTCGACGCGTATGACGATCTGGCGCGAGACCATGAGGACGTAATCGTCGGTGGCCTCTCCGCCGGCGCGACGATGACGCTCGACGTCGCGCTCCGTCGCAAGCCGCGCGCGATGCTCCTGTGCGCGACGGCACTCGGCATGGGAAACCCGATCGCGTACCTCGCGCCCTATGTCTGGCGCGTGATCAAACAAGTGCCATCGCCGGCGAGCGACCTCGTGGACCTGAACGCCGGCGCCAAGTGCTACGACCCCGCCCCGGTGCGCGCCGTCGCCGAGCTCCTTCACGGGATCGCTCTTGTGCGCAAGCGCCTTGGCGAGATCCGCTGCCCTGCGCTCGTGGCGCACGCCGTTTCCGACAGGCTCGTCCCGATCCAATACGCACGAGACCTCGCGGCGCGTCTTGGCGGGCCGGTGACGACGCTCTACCTCGAGGGAACAGGCCACGCGATCACCGTCGACGCGCGACGCCGTGACCTCGCCGAGGCGACCATTGCCTTCCTTCGCGAGGCGGTCGCCGTCCCTCAGCGCGCGGCCTAGCTACACCGCCAGCCCGAGGTTCGTGTAGATCTCGCGCGTCGCCTTCGAGAAGTTCAGCGTGTAGAAGTGCAACCCCGGCACACCCGCGTCGAGCAGATCACGGCAGAGCTCGGTGGCGACAGCGATCCCACGCTTTCGGATCTCGTCGCGATCCTCCCCGCCCGCCTCGACACGCTTCACGACGTCGTCAGGCACCGCATACCCGGATAGCTGGGCCATTCGCTGGACCGACGCGAGCGACGTGATCGGCATGATGCCGGCGATGATCGGCTTCGTGATCCCGAGCGCGGCCATCTGATCTCGCAGTCGCTGGTATTCCTCCACTTTGAAGAAGAACTGCGTGATCGCGAAGTCGGCCAGCTTCATTTTTGCGGCGAGATAGCGGCGGTCCGACACGAGATCCGGCGAGCGCGGATGCCCGGCCGGATGCGCCGCCACACCGATCGACTCGAAGCCAAGCCGACGACCCAGCTCTACGAGCTCCGACGCGTACGCGAGCTCCTTGTATGACTCCTCCTCGGGGAGCGGATCGCCTCCGAGCGCGAGCAGGTTCTCGAGGCCGGCCGCGCGGAAGCCGCCGATGATCTCGCCGAGCTCGAACCGCGGATGCGCCACACAGGTCAGGTGCGGCATCGGCGTGAGATCGGTCGTTCGCAGGAGGTCGACAACGACGCGGGTCGTTCGCTCGCGCGAGATGCGTCCGCCGCGGTAGGTGACCGAGACAAATGACGGCCGGAGCGGCTGCAGATCGGCGATCGTCCGCGTGAGTAGGCGCTGCTCCTCGTTGTCCTTGGGTGGAAAGAATTCAAAGGAGACGGTGCGCCCGGCCGCAAGGAGGTCGGTGATTCGTGCCACTACGTCAGCGCTTCCGGGTCCTGCCTTTCGCGCGTGGGGTCGTCTTTGTCTTGGCTTTGCCCTTGGGCTTCACGCGCTCGGGGAGCTTCTTGCGTCCGGTATCGCGGTTCCACTCTTCGTAGGTCTCTTTCGAGATCTCGCCCTTGACGAGGAGCTCCGCGAACTTGCGCCGCTGCGCCTGGCTCTTGAACGGCATCGGCGGAGATTACATCCGTTCGAGCGCACGCAGCACGTCGCGAAACAGGGCGAGCTGCGCGTCGCGGTCCAGCCCGTACCAGGGAACGGTCAACCCGATGACGTCCGCGTGCGCGCTCCAGAGGCGAACCCGTTCGGGGAGCTCGTCGAGCACAGCGACGCCGAGCTGGTCGAGGCAGCGCTCTTCGATGATCCGCGCAGCCTCGGTGCGGCGGCGGTCCGCGATGGCCGCGAGGATGCCGTCCGCTTCGTCGCGGAGACCCGACTCGTCGAGGACCCGGCGATAGGCCGGTACGGTGTAGGTCGTCATCTGGAGAGCGAGCGAGGCACGGTCGCGACCGACGACGAGCGGCATGAGCACCGGGGGAGCGGATCGGTTCGCCCGGGCTGCGCCGCGCGCTAGCGCCGGCCGAAGGATCCGGTCGAGATACGTCGGCGTGCAGAACATATGCGCCGCGAAACCATCCGCGACCTCGCCGGCAACGGCGGTCATCACCGGGTTCACGCCGGCGAGATAGAGCGGGATCGTCGGCCATGGATCGTCGGCGCCTGGCGAGAAGATCGGCTGCCGGATCGCGTAGAACTCACCTTCGTACCGACCGCGGCCTTTCCGAAAGGCCTCCCAGCACGCACGCACCGCGAGCACGTAATCGCGGAGGCGAGCTGCGGGACGGTCGGCCTCGACGCCGAAGCGCGAGAGGAGCGTCGGCCCAACCTGGCTGCCGAGTCCGAGGACGAACCGCCCGTCGCCGTATCCGGCGAGATCCCACGCGGCCTGCGCCGTTGCCGCCGGCGACCGCGAAAACGCGACGGCGACATCGGTGCCGACCGTGACGCGCGCCGTCGCGCGCAACGCCGCAGCCGATGTGAGAAATGGCTCGCGCCGCACATCCGCGACCCAGACGCTCGTGGCGCCGGCGTTCTCGGCCTCGGCCGCGAGCCGTTCGGCCTCGCGCATCGTGACGGTCCCGGGTAGCCCAACCCCTGGTCTGGGGCTCATCGCTCCACGGGAAGACCCGCTGCGAGCCACGCGCCGAATTCTCCGATCACAACGTCGATGCTCCGGCGAGTCGTCTTATCCACAAGAATGTTCCGTGTGCATGATTTCACTCCCGCGGAGCTGCGTACGTTACGCGCGCGCAAGACACCATACGGAGTCCAACAGCTCCTGGACGACATGCCGTACCACCTCGGCACAACCGCGTGGTCGCCGCGCCGCGTCCTCCACGAGCGGACGGCGCACTGTCTCGAGGCGGCGATCTTCGCCGCGGCGGGGCTCCGCGTGCTCGGGTTTCCCCCGCTCCTCCTCGACCTCGAGGCCGAGCACGACACCGATCACGTTGTTGCTGTGTTCAAGGACCGCGGCCTGTGGGGCGCGGTCGCCAAGTCGAACTACAACGGCCTCGCGTATCGCGAGCCCATCCATCGCACGCTGCGCGAGCTGGTGATGAGCTACTTCTACTCGTACTTCAACCTCCGGCGTGAGCGAACGCTGCGGACGTTCTCGCGGCCGGTGAATCTCGCGCGATTCGACGATCTCGACTGGATGACCACTCCCAAAGAGGTGTGGTTCATCCCCGAGTACCTCCTCACGATCTCGCATACCCCACTGCTGCGGCCCGGTATGGCAAAGCGATTGACTCCACTGGACAAGCGATCGTTCGAGGCAGGGCTCGTCGGGCATCGCTGGAAGTAATCGATCGGCAGACACCGCTCCGCAACTTTCACATATCGCTGACCGCGTCCACGCGTTAGACGTGTCGTGGGTAGGGTTCGCAACCTTCTATTCGTCTTTGCGTTCGTCGCCGCGTTCATTCCGTCATACGCATCGCGCGCTGCGACGTGCGCGAGCAGCGTGGGACCGGGCATGGCGCCGCCGGCTCGCGTGCCGAGCGGGATGCCAGGCTTTCACGCGTCGTGGTACGGACAGAGCGGATACATGTCGCTCTGCATGGGAACGAAAGCAACCGCGACCGTCGCCTTCTACAACAGCGGATCGCGCGGCTGGGTCACGGGGCGCATAGGCGAGACCGCGTATCTCGGGACATGGATGCCCGAGCCAGGACAGGATTCGGCGAGCATCCTCGGTGGAGACGGAACGATGGGATCGCCGGCGACGGGTTGGCCGCGCTACAACCGATTGGCGGCACAGCCGAGTGCGTATGTCGGGCCGAATCAGATCGCGTGGTTCCAGTTCCAGGTGGTAGCACCGCCGGTGCCCGGGACGTTTCGCGTCGCGCTTCGTCCGCTCATCGAGGGCGCGCAGTGGATGGAGGACTTCGGCGTCTTCTGGGTGGTGACCGTCCTCAACGCCGACGGGACGCCGCCGGTGCCGATCCCACAACCTTCACCGTCGGTCACGACCACCGTGCTCGCCTCGTACTACGGACCCGGGCTCTACGGGAACCGGACCGCGTGCGGCCTCACGCTCACGACAACGCTGCAAGGTGTGGCGCACCGCACGCTTCCCTGCGGCACCCTCGTGCACCTCAAGTACGGGGCGAACGAGGTGACCGTCCCGGTCGTGGACCGCGGCCCGACGATCCTGAGCCGCGAGTTCGACCTCACCTACGCCACGAAGCTCGCGCTGGGCTGTCCCGACCTGTGCATGCTCTCCTGGATCCACTGAGCCGCACGGCTCGCTAGAGTTCGCGCGTGCTCGACGCGCGAGCAATCTGCGACACCTGCGGTCACACCCGCGATTGGCATGACCGCGATGCGGTCCGCGCCCGCCTACGGTCCGATCCGCCGATCGAGCGGCCCTGCTACCGCGAAGTCGGTGGAGCTCCGTGCCGCTGTGGCGGATTCCGCGAATCGGGGACTATCGCCTTACCCGCCGGGTCAGAGCCGCTCGGTCCGGCGCCTCGATCTCGCATTTTGCAGAGCGGGATCCTCACGCTGCTTCTCGTTGTTATGGGACTGGCGCTCCTCTATGCCTACCGGTCACAGACGCCGTCCGTGCCCGAGGTCTCCATCACGCAGGCGCTCCAGGACATCAACGCCGGACGCGTGCGGGCAGTGACCATCAGCGGGAGTAGAGCGACAATTGAGTTCCGAGACATCACGAAGGGCAAGGAGCAGACCACGCTCGCCGATCCGGACACCACCCTCGGCCGAGCGGTTACGGACTACAACGCGGCAAATCCTTCGCAGATGATCGAGCTCAGGTATGCGTCGGAGAGTCAGCCGGTGAGCGTCATCGGGTCGATCATCCTGAGCCTGTTGCCCGTCCTGCTCATCGGCGGTTTCTTTTATTACCTGATGATGCGAGCGCGACGAGGGTCATAGCGGCACAGCACGTGCTCGACTTCTGACTCGTGCCGCGCATTCGTTCCGTCACGCTTCCGGGCGGAGAGGTCGTGCCCGTCCTCGGACAGGGCACCTGGCGCATGGGCGAGGCCCCGAGCAAACGCAAGAACGAGGTCGCCGCCCTGCGCACCGGCATCGAGCTCGGCATGACCCTCATCGACACCGCCGAGATGTACGCGGACGGCGGCGCAGAGCGCGTCGTCGGCGAGGCGATCGCGGACCGCCGCGATCAGGTGTTCGTCGTGACGAAGTTCTATCCACAGAACGCGACCCGTGAGCGCATGGCCGCGGCCTGTGATCGGAGCCTCCGGCGTCTGGGCATCGAGCAGATCGACCTCTATCTGCTTCATTGGCGCGGCGACGTGCCCCTCAAGGAGACGCTTGCAGGATTCGAGGATCTCCTGGAGGCGAAGAAGATCCGTCACGCCGGCGTGAGCAACTTCGACGTCGACGACCTGGAGGAGCTTGCCCGCATCAAGGGCGGCCTCGAACGCATCGTGACGGACCAGGTCCTGTACAACCTCGAACGGCGCGGCATCGAATGGGATCTCCTCCCCTGGATGCGCAAGCGGCATCGCCCGGTCATGGCCTACTCGCCCGTCGAGGAGGGATTGCTCACGCACGCGCATCCGGTCTTGAAGGCCGTGGCCGAGCGACACGATGCCACGCCGGCCCAGGTCGCGCTCGCCTGGGTAATCCGCGACGACGGTGTCATCGCGATCCCGAAGGCCGCCGACCCGAAACATGTTCGTGAGAACCGGGGCGCGGCCGACATCAAGCTGACCAAGCGTGACCTCGAAGAGCTGGACGAATCGTTCCCCGCCCCCGAGGGACGGAAGCCGCTGGAGTCGCGCTAGAGCCGCGAGAGGTAGGGAATCTTCGGCGCTATCGCGAAATTGAGCTGCACGAGGACGATGAAGGCGATGCTCCAGAGCGGGTTGATGAGGCAGAGCAGCGCGCCGAAGGCGTAGAGCGCCTGAGCGAAGACGATGCGGCGCTTGATCACCCTCGACACCAACGGTCCAGCGTCCTTGTCCAGAAGGGAGTGGGCTTCCGCATAGATCCAGGCGATGTAGACGATCACGCCGAGAAGAAGGATGTTCGCCCAGTAGGCCAGGAGGGCGACGCGGAAAGTGATGAACTCCGCGAGAAGTGACGTCGAGAAGGGCATCAGGGCGACGGCCGCGAGGAATGCGAGGTGGATCCACGTGAGATCGCGATCGGCGGTGGTGAAGTGGTTGATCTGGACCTGCTGGGCGTTCCAGAAGATGCCGAGGGTCAGAAAGCTGAGCAGGTAGGTCACGAGTCGCGGACCGAGCGTGAGCAGTGCGTTCCACAGATCCTGCTCCGACCGGATCGGTCCGGGGTCGGGTACGTGGATCTCGAAAACGATCAGGGTCATCGCGATCGCGAAGACACCATCAGAGAGCGCTCCGATCCGGTCGAGGCGGCGCCCGGCGACCTGGTTATAGGAGCGAACCATCGGTTAGGCGAAGA
>Ga0209807_1001066_pt1 | contig 12865 bp, 11 predicted proteins | sample GraSoiAngelo_154_FD_186168 | JGI IMG/M metagenome (GOLD analysis project Ga0209807, IMG submission 186168) | Grasslands soil microbial communities from the Angelo Coastal Reserve, California, USA - 14_1009_13_20cm (SPAdes) (version 2) | ecosystem: Environmental > Terrestrial > Soil > Grasslands ... | reverse complement strand
GAGCGAAGAACTAATCGGAAAGGCATTTCCAAAACAGCGGGATGAAATCGTGATCGCGACAAAGGTTGGCTATGACTTTGTGAAGCACGGCGAAGCGCGCGGACGTGGGCAGCGCGAAATTCCGCAGGATTTTTCGCCGGAAGCGGTGACTCGCGCGACGGATGCTGCGCTGAACCGATTGAAGACAGATCGGATCGATCTCCTCCAACTGCACAATATCCGGATGGAGCAGGTTTATGATGAGGCACTCTGGACAACGCTCGAGAAATTAAAATCCGACGGCAAGATTCGGTGCTACGGCATCGCGCTGGGACCGGCGATCGGCTGGCTTTACGAAGGCGTCAATTGCATTCGTGAACGCGACATCACGAGCTTGCAACATATTTACAATATGCTCGAGCAACATCCCGGGCGCGCCATGCACGATGCTGCAACCGAGGCGGCGAAGGACACAATGTTCCTGATTCGCGTCACGCATTCGTCCGGCATGCTCGAAGGAAAATATACGGCGGATACCACGTTTCCGCCAACCGATCATCGTAGCCATCGCCCGCGCAGTTGGTTGCTCAACGGGATAAAGAAGATCGACAAGTTGCGCTTCCTTGAAAATTCCGAGCGCACACTCGGGCAAGCCGCGTTGCAATGGTTGCTCGCTGACGATCGGGTCGCCGCGACTTTGCCCAATATTTATAACGAAGAGCAATTGGTTGAATTCGCGAAAGCTCCCGACTCTCCTCCCATCACGAGCGACGACATGGCGAAAATTGACAATCTCTATTCCGAAAACTTCGGGATCGAAGAAGAATCTCCGAAGTTTAAAGGAACGATGGAATTGCCGAAGGAAACGGCGGCGGCGTAGCGATATGGGGACGGCCTGCCCTCAGGCCGTTCGGCACTCTTGTAGGATCCTTATGATCGAACATCGGCATTTACCCAACGTTTCTTCGTTCGTGACAATCCAATTGTATTCTTTACAACCTGCACGCATAACCGACGGAAGCTCTTAGCTTGCGCGCAAAGCCACGTCATTTTACGTGGCCTGTGGGAACGATCGGCAGAATACGATGGCTGGTGGGTTGGTCATTACATTCTGATGCCCGATCACGTTCATTTCTTCGCGCGTCGTGCATCTGTTGCGGGGCCGATGGCGGACTGGATGCAGATGTGGAGGAGCGTCAGCTCCCGCCACCTCGTGGCCGCCTTGGACACTTCCCCACCTATTTGGCAACCGTATTATTTTGATCGCTATCTTCGATCGCGCGAAAATTATGGGCAAAAATGGAATTACGTGGAGCAAAATGCTCTGCGGGATTGATTAAAGAAGGTGAGGAATGGCTGTACCGCGGTTCGATCTTTGATCTGATGTGGTAAACGTGCGGATTCTCCTACGGCCTGGGGGAGGCCGTCTCTATCAGGGCGCCGTCTCCACGCCTCCCTACCACCTAATCCGATTCGTCTTCTTCCTTGACAGGCTCGGCTCGGCGCACTTCTGTTTCTTCGCGGCCTCGACTTTTCTTGCGGCCGTTCGGCTGTTGTTCCTTGTAAATTTCCTTGAAAATGTCCGCGACCATCGGCGCAGCGGCGCTGCCGCCGTGCACTGTGCTGCCAACCTCGCCTTCGTAGAGCGCAGCGAACGCGAACCGCGGCTGATCGGCCGGTAAATATCCGGTAAACCATGCCGCCGTGCGCTCCTTGTTTTTCGGACCCCATTGCGCGGTACCGGTTTTCCCGGCGACTTCCACATTATCGAGACTGGCATGATGCGCTGTGCCGCCAGCTCCATTCACGACATCGATCATCCCGGTATGCAATTCATCCAGTGTCCCAGATGAAAGACCGAGCTCCTTTTTCGCGCGAACGGAATAGGCAGTAACAATTTTGTTATCGAACGTCTGCACCTGTTGAACGAGTCGGGTTTGATAAAATGTGCCGCCGTTTGCCACGATCCCCACGGCTTGGGCCATTTGCAGCGGCGTGACCTGCGTGTCGCCCTGACCGATCGATAAATTTGCGATGTCGCCATTGAGCAAGCGGCGGCCGTGCGTTGCCTTCATGTATTCATCGTTCGGCACCCGGCCCTCCGCTTCGCCGCGCAGAGGAATGCCGCATTTCGCGCCAAATCCGAGTTTTAATGCCCAATCAATGATCGGTTCGGCGCCGGTCTTGATTCCGACCTGATAAAACCATGTGTCACACGATTCGGTCAGCGCCTGAACGAAATTCAGCGCGCCGCGATTGCCTTTTTTCCAGTTGTGATAGGTGAGGTTGCCAATCTGGATGGCCGGAACGCATTCAAACCGATCGTCTGAAGTCACAGCGCTGCTCTCGAGCGCTGCGATGCCTACCGCGATTTTAAATGTTGATCCAGGCGGATAAGACGAACGAAATGCTCGCGGCAGCAGCGGAATATTTGGATCGTCCTGCAAAGCTTTAAATTTTTCCGCCGAGATGGACGGGATAAAGACGTTCGGGTCGTAAGTCGGCCACGAAGCCAGTGCGAGAATGTCGCCGTTGTTCGGATCAACAATGACGATGGCGCCTCGTTTGGCTTTTGCTTCGAGAGCTTTTTCCGCGAGTTCCTGGAGGTGAAGATCAAGCGTGGTGACTACGTTGTATCCGGGTTCGGGTGGCGTGATCAGTTTCTCGGAAGTTTTCCGGCCATCTTTGTCGAAGGTGAGTTTGTATTCGCCGTGTTTGCCCGTGAGCATGTCATTGAATGTTTGCTCGAGTCCTTCGCGCCCCTCGGTTTCGGGCCAGAACGTTTCGTGATTGTCGACAATGCCGTCGGGATTGCGTCCAGTTTTTCCAGTGTAGCCAACGATCTGCCCGGCCAATTTTCCGTTGGGATATGTGCGTACATAGACCGGCCGTATGATCATTCCGGTTGGCAAATTGTCTTTGACCTTTTCGTATTCGGATTGGCTCAGATTTTGCGAGACCTCCAAGGGCATGATTCCACGATTGCGATAATGTCGCAGAATCGCTTCGTCTGAGATTTTCAGCGTTCGGCCGATTAATTTGCCGGCCTTGTCGATCTTTTCCCGGACGAAGCTGAGCACCTGCGCGTCTGAAAAATCGAGCGGCGTCGGAAAATTGATCGCAAGATTGTAACTCAGCCGATTTTGCGCCAGCGGCACACCGTTGCGATCCGTGATCTGCCCGCGCGGCGCGGGAACATCGAGGATGTACGTGCGGGCGAGCTTTTGCGTCTCAAAAGTCGGAATAATGGTCTCTTCTTCCGTGGCCGGACTCGCGCTTGGGATAGCCGACGGCAGGAGCGTCTGGGCAGAGATAGAAAACGGAACGATAAGGAGAACGATTACGATCTGCAAATTACGCAGATCTTTATAGATTCGGATAAACGTCATCTCAACTAATCTGCGTTAATCCGCGAAATCTGCGGTAATTCAATGCCGCTCCAAGAAGCGATGCACCTCTTCAGCCAGCTTGCGGCCAATCCCTTCTGTGGCGGCGATCTCGTTAACGGTCGCTTTCCGCAGGCGATTCACGGAACCAAATTGTCGTAGCAGCAGGTTCTTCCGGTTCTGACTCACGCCCGGGCAATCGTCAAGAATGCTTTCGCCGACGCGCTTTTTCATGAGCAGCTGATGATAAGCGTTGGCGAAACGATGTGCTTCATCGCGAATGCGCTGGAGCAAACGCAGAGCACCGGAATCCATTGGCAGTTGAAGCGGCAGCGCCCGGCCGGGCCGATAAATCTCCTCGTGTTCCTTGGCGAGCCCGATAATCGGCAGATCATGCAGTCCAAGCCGTTGCAATTCGCGGCATGCCGCGGAGAGCTGGCCTTTTCCGCCATCGACAATGATGAGATCTGGAAGACGAACGTACGATTGCGGATTGTCGATTTTGGAAATTGTAGCGCAAGCGCCCTGCTTGCTATCCGCGCGATCGGCAACCGAAACGGTCGCCCTACAACGGGCAAGCGCATCGGTGGGATTTTCTTGTGAAAACTCCGCTGCATCCGGATTCGCCTCCCGCGCTTCGAGCAAAATCCGCGAATATCGCCGGCGAACGACTTCGGCCATGCTCGCGAAGTCATCCTGCCCTTCCACCGTGCGCACTCGATATCGCCGATAATTGTCTTTGTCCGGCACGCCATTTCGAAAACAGACCATCGACGCTACGACGTGCGTCGTAGAAATGTTCGAGATATCGAAGCACTCCATGATCCGTGGCGCGCGCGGAAGTTGCAGCGCATCCGCCAGCGCCCGCACATCCGCCAATGGATCGATTGCGCTTGGTAAACTGCCACGGGTAAAGCGGCGCATCGGCTTTGTAGTAGCGCGCAAATCTTCGATCATGTTGCGCAGCTCGGCGGCCTTTTCGAAATCCATTTTCTCGGCGGCCCTGTGCATTTCTGTTTCGAGCGCAGCGATCAACTCGCGGGAGTGCCCCTCGAGAAATTCGCAGGCTTCTGCGACCCGCTCGCGATATTGCTCAGCGCTGATTTCGCTCAAACGCATCGGCACTTGATAAGTTGACGATTTCAATTCGCGCTCCGTCGGCGAACCACGACCGAACGTGAGCACGCCAAATTTTTTGCGCATGAAATTGAGCGTCTGCCGGAGAGCACCCGAATGCGCATACGGCCCGAAGTAGCGGGCGTTATCATCCTTTTTGAATCGCGCCAGCCGGAAGCGCGGCCATTCATCAGACATGTCGATCTTGACCAGAAGGAAGCGTTTGTCGTCACGGAACGAAACATTGTAACGCGGCCGGTATTCCTTGATCAGTTTGCCTTCGAGCAAGAGCGATTCCGCGTCGCTGCGCACAGTGTGGGTCTCAAAATCCCAAACCGCATCGAGCATGGCGCGCGTCTTCAAATCGGCCTGCGCCACTTTCGATGGCAGAAAATAAGAGCTGACACGTTTGCGCAGGTCGCGCGCTTTGCCGACGTAAATCACCCGATTAAACCGATCACGCATCAAGTAGACACCGGGTTTATGCGGCACTTCGTGCACTTTCTTTTGCAAATCCGGTTTCTCTTTTGCTAACGGCGGCATTCCTGCGCGAATTTAGGCGAAAACCGCGCAAGTGAAACCTGTAGCTGCCCACCCTGTGGGCGGCGTCGCGCGCCAGCTTAGCATGTCAGTGCAGCACTTCGCAGAGCGAAGCGGCTACAGCGCGTTTTATGAAACGCGACGCCGCGGCAGCGCCGATTGCACCATCATCAGCTCGCTCACGTTTTCCGGCGTGAGCAGACCGACCAGTCGCTTCATGCTGTCGAGCACCGGGACCGCAGGACAGTTGCATTCCTGCATGATCCGGAATGCTTCTTCAAAACGCGTGCCAGTCGTAACGGTGGGAATATCGCGCCGCATCACGTCGCCGACGCGAAGCCGCGGATCGTCTTTGCGCAGAGCCGCAATCAGATCGTGTCGCGTGAGCACACCGGCCACCTTCCCTGTTTCATCAACCACTGGAAAATCGTGCTGCGAAGTGGCAAGGAGAGCGTCCACCGCTTCCTGGAGCGTTGCGTTTTCCGGAAGCGTGTGAAATTCGCGCACCATTGCGCTCGAGACCGGAAACCGGCGCGAGACATCCTTCATCTGCGCGAGCGCCGCTTCCTGCGACGCGCCGATGTAAACGAAAAGTGCAATGAAGATCAGGAATGGATTCCAAATCAGCCCGATGAATCCGAAGACGAAGGCGAACCCCTGGCCGATGCTGGCCGCGACCTGGGTGGCGCGCGCGTAGCTGAGTCGGGTTGCGAGAAGCGCGCGCAAAACCCGGCCCCCATCCATTGGAAATGCGGGCAGCAAGTTAAAAAGGACCAGCAAGATGTTGATCGTGAGCAACTGCGCAACCAAGCCGCCCCCTTCCACTGTGGACGGATTAAGAAGCGCCTGCGACCCGCCTGCCACAAACAAGCCGAGCGCGATAACTACGTTGACCAGTGGACCAGCCAGAGCGATCACCAATTCTTGCACCGGCTTCTCCGGCATTCGCTCCAGCCGCGCGACGCCTCCAATTGGAAGCAACGTGATGTCGGGGGTGTTTATCCCAAATGCTTTCGCCGCAAGCGCGTGCCCAAATTCGTGCAAAACGACGCAAGCGAAAAGCAGCAGAACAAAAAGTACGCGGGCCGCCGCTACCGCCGAGCCACCCGCCGAATAATACCCGAAAGCGAGCCAGCCAATCAGCAGCAAAAAGGTGACGTGAATCCGTAATTGAATTCCGGCAATGCGAAAAATTGGGAGAGACCAGCCCATCAAAAGCATTCTCCGCTGCTTTTAGATCGCGCGCCAGCGATCTTAAAGACGCTCCAAAAATTCTGTCATGTCGAGCGGAGTCGAGACATCTCTCGCTGGTTCGGCAAAATTAAGAATAAGAGATTCCTCGACTTCGCTCGGAATGAGAGATTGCACTTAACAGCGATGGAAGCATTTGACGTTGCTATCGTCGGCGGAGGGCCGGCTGGATCGAGCTGCGCGGCGTTTTGTGCTGGTGCTGGATTGCGAACGCTCGTTCTTGAGCGGGAACAATTTCCTCGTGAAAAAGTTTGCGGCGATTGTTTGAATCCAGAGTGCTGGCCGGTATTGCGGCGGCTTGGGATTGCGGAGCGTGTCCGCGAATTGCCGCACGGAATTCTTGATACGGTCGAATTTATTGCGATCGGAGGACGGAAAATTGTTGTTGATCTTCCTTCGGGTGAAGAGAGCGAGATCGCGATCAAGCGCAGCTTGTTTGATGCGCTTTTGTTGTCGCGAGCACGCGAGCTCGGCGTGGACGTTTGCGAAGCGACGACGGTCACTGCATTGACGAACAGTCACGGTTGGAGAATTGAAACCGCGGGCGGAAAGAGTTTTGTCGCGCGGGCATTGGTTGGCGCGGATGGCCGCAACTCGACGGTGGCGCGTCTTTGTAATTTGCTTCCGCGACTTTCGCGCGAACGGGTTGCGCTGCAGGCACACATCCCGCTGCCGGCGGATTTTGGTAATCGGGTTGTCCTTCAATTTCTGCCCGAAGGCTATTCTGGTCAGGCGCCGGTAAATCGCGAGGAATTGAATCTGTGCCTTGTGAGCAAACCTTCCAATATGCCTGCGCTCCGCCGTTGGGCCGAGAAACAGTTCTCTCTTCAACGGAATCATCAATGGCGGACCATTACCCCGCTCACTCGCGCTGCCTTGGCGCCGGCACGCGGAAAATTGTTTCTGGTCGGCGACGCGGCCCGCGTGGTTGAACCGTTTACCGGCGAAGGAATTTATTACGCTTTGCGATCAGGTGAATTGGCGGCCCAGGCACTCGTAAAAATCATTCAGGGAAATGACGCTGGCGATCCGGTCACTGAGTATGCGGAAGCGCACGCGGCCATGTATCGCGGACGACTTTGGGTAAATCAGCTGTCGCGCGCGGCCGTCCTGGCGCCGCGATTCGCGTCCCTCTTTGTGCAGCTCGCGCGAGTTCAGCCGTCGATCTTGCGTTTGTTGACCGCGAAAATCGTCAGATCGAATTGATCGCGCGACACGCTTTCACCGTGTTCGACATCAACATCGCGATTGTCATCGGTCCGACGCCACCCGGCACGGGCGTGATCGCGGCGGCTTTTTTTGAGACCTCCTCGAATGCTACGTCACCGACGAGCCGATAACCACGTTCGGTTGTCGCGTCCTCAACGCGGTTGATTCCAACATCGACAACGACCACGCCGTCGCGCACGTGCTCGGCCTTCACGAAATTGGCCTGGCCTATTGCCGCGATTAAAATGTCAGCCGAACGCGTGATTTCCGCGAGATTCAGGCTGCGCGAATGCACGACAGTGACTGTCGCATCTGCGTTTTTGTTTTTTTGCATCAGCAAAAGTGCAAGCGGTTTGCCGACAATCATGCTGCGACCAAGGATGACGACATGTGCGCCGCCGATGTCGATCTTGCTTTCGATGAGCAAACGCTGCACGCCAAGCGGCGTGCACGGAACGAGACCGGCCGGATCGCCGAGTGCGAGTTTTGCGATATTTTCCGGATGAAAGCCGTCAACATCTTTGCGCGGATCGAGACCGCGCACGATTGCCGCTTCATCGATCTGTTTAGGTGGCGGCGATTGCACGAGAATACCGTGAATCGTCCGATCCCGATTCAACTCTTCGACATGCGCGATTAATTCCGACTCTGTTGTCGAACCAGGCAGTTCGAGCTTCACCGAATGCAGCCCGAGATCACGGCACATCTTATCTTTCGATCGGACATAAGCACGAGAGACAGGATTGTCTCCGACCAAAATGACGGCAAGACCAGGCATGATGCCTTTCGATTTTAACGCCGCAATATCGCGGCGAAGATCGACATACACTTTCTCGGCGATTGCGCGGCCATCGATTAATTTCGCCACGTGCAGAACGTAGATGACTCAACGTCGTTCAACCAGCGCCATCATGGCGTCCTGCAAACGCAGACGCTCTGTCTCGAACTCATCAGATGTACCGGTCGATCTTACATGATATGAATGGCCAATGATTACGCGCACTTTGGAGAAGGGACGCGGCAGAATGAATCGGTCCCAACTTTTGAGCCGCCAACAGCTCGAGTATTCCATGTTGACAGGCACAACGGGCGCTCCGGATTTTTGCGCGAGAAAAATGATGCCGGGACCAAGTTTGTAGGCCGGCCCGCGCGGACCATCCGGCGTAATGACGACATCGCGGCCCGATGCGAGCACGTCTGTTAACTGGAGGATTGCGCTCGCGCCCAAGCGCGAACTTGAGCCGCGCACGATGTCGAAATCGAAGCGCTTGATTGCATCGGCGAGCAAATCTCCGTCGCGACTTGCGCTAATCAACGCCGCCCCGCGACGATTTGAGAAAAAACGCCGGAGCACGAACGGGAATATCAACAGTCGATTATGCCAGAGCGCGCCAATGTAATTTTCATTGACCGGTCTCCCGACAACACCCAGTCGATCGTCGATTTCGTAACGCAACGTGCGCGCCCAAATTTGCAGGAGCCGAAATCCGAGCGCGATCAGCCAACGAGCCCGCCAACCTGTGATTTTCAACGTTTCCGGGAAGGTTTTGCCGTGTCATCGCCCCAGCGATAAGCGCTCGGGCTGGGCAAGCCCATCTGATCGAGAATGCGCCAGACCACGGTATCAACAATAGCGGTCACGGAGGCTGGCCGGCTGTAAAAAGAAGGAATCGCCGGCAGCACAATCGCTCCAGCTTCGATCAAGCTCACGACGTTGCGCGCGTGAATCAAATTCCACGGCGTCTCGCGTGGAACGAGAATTAATTTCCGGCGCTCCTTCAAAAAAACATCGGCGGCGCGCAGTAAGGCGCTGTCACTCGAGCCGGAAGCGATGCGCCCGAGCGTGGCCATTGAACAGGGGACGACCACCATCGCATCGAAACGGGCCGACCCACTAACGAATGGCACGTTGAGATCGTTTTCCGAATGTTGCGAGACGCTCGCGGGAATTTTGAAATGATCGAGCTCCTGTTTTGCGACCTGCTTTGCATGCGCGCTCAGGACGAGATGAACCTCGTGCGCGCCGCAATCGATCTGCTCGAGCAATCGTTGCAGATAAATCGTTCCGCTGGCGCCGGTCGCAGCAATGACAAGTTTCATTGGAGCTAAAGAACCACAATTCTGCTGCTTGCTCTAGGCAAATAGAAAACGGTTTCATAGGCCGCCACACAGGCCATAGGACATGTGGGTCAGCTACGAAACAGTATCGGCAATGCCGCGGTTTCATTAACACCGGCCTGAAGGCCGGTGAGCCTCGTGGGAGATGGACATGAGCCGTTTCAACGGCTTATTCTTACTGTCATGTCGCTGCACTCCTACTCCCGATGTTGGCTGCATCTGATCTGGGGAACCTTGCACCGCGAAAGGATCCTGCAAAGAGAAGCCGCTGCGGGAGTCTCTCGATATTTGAGCGAATACTCCCAAACGAAGGGCCTCTACATGAAGGCCAATCATGTAAACGCCGACCACGTTCATACGCTTATTGATCTGCCAACCGGCCTCTCGATCGAGGCGGCAGTGCAATTGCTGAAGGGAAGTTCTTCGCACTGGATCAATGCGAACGACATCGCACCGGGGAAATTTGCGTAGGGAAGAGGCTATGCTGCCTTCTCCGTGTCGGAATCCAACATGAACACGGTTACGGCGTACATCGCAGGGCAGGAACAGCATCATCGGATTCGCACGTTCGCAGAGGAACTTAAGGAATTCATCGAGAGTCACGGACTGACTTGGAACGACAAGGAAAGCCGTTGAAACGGCTTCCGCCGCGTGGCTTGTCTGTCACCGGCCTCAAGGCCGGTGTTAATACGAATTCCCATCGACTAGGAATTTACCGGAATATACATCGCGCGATAACTCGCGGTTGAGTTTGAATTTAATCCGGTACGGGAGCAATAAGATACGGTATGGTCAAAAAGCTCTTACACACCCGCTATCGGGTCGCCGACTTGGAGAAAACGGTTTCGTTTTATAAGGATGTCCTCGGGTTGAAGGAGCTTCGTCGCCACACGTCCGGCCGCGGTTCACAATTAGTATTCCTGAAAGCGTCTGAGGGTGACGAGGAGATCGAGATTTGCAAATTTACTGAGAGCGGTCCAATCGTGGTCGGTCCTGACCTGACGCATCTCGCTTTTGAAGTGGACGATTTGGAAAAGTTCGCCCGGGAAGCGGCAGCGAAAGGTTATCCGTTGTCGGACGGCCCGCATTCAACTGGGACCGGTAAAATCGCTTTCATCGACGCCCCGGAAGGCTACGAAATAGAACTGATCGAGCGCGGACCGAAATCATAGAAAAAAGCCTCCCTGCGTTCGCGAGCGACTTGCGCCAATCAAAATTGTATCGCTAATTTTCGGCTCATGAAATTGTGGCGCAATCGGGTCTTGCTCCTCTGCGCATTGACATTTGCGCTTACTGCATCGGGTCAGGATACCGAAGACGAGGTGGTGCGGCCAAGCGGCATCACGCCCGGGCCCGTTCGGAAAGCGCGAGCGGTTACAGCGAAAGACAAAGAGGATGTCGATGCCTCGTCCAGTCCTGTCCAGAAGTCGACGAAATCGACTCGTGCACGCTCACACCGGACGCATGCAAAGCCGAAGGAAACACCAGAATCAACACCAGCGCCGACGGAGTACACGCCCAACGGAATACCAAAGACTGGTGCAGCTTCAGTGATTGTTGTGGATGCGAATAACGGCCAAATATTGTACGAAAAAAATGCGGACGAAGTGCGCGCCGCAGCGAGCACACAAAAGTTGCTCACTGCCTTGATCATCGCCGAGCACGGTTTTTTGGATCAACCCGTCGTAGTCCAAACAATCGATACCATGGCTGAACCGGTGAAACTGAATATCAAACCGGGCGAAACGTATCAGCGGATCGATCTGCTGCGCGCGTTGCTTGTAAAAAGCCCAAACGATGTCGCGAGATGTTTGGCGCGTGATAATGCCGGCAGTGTAGAAGCGTTTGCAGAGGTCATGAATAGGCGTGCGCGCGAGCTTGGGGCGACTCATTCGCATTTCGTAAACCCGAACGGCTTACCGGTCCCTGATCAATACTCGTCGGCGCGCGATCTTTCAGTTATCGCGCGTGCGGCCTACGCCAATCCGACCATTCGCTCGATCGTTTGCCTTCCACAGCTTGTTTTTCGCTATGCCAATGGCCGAACCCGCGAGCTGGAAAATACGAATAAGGTTCTGAGACGGCTTCCGTACTGTAACGGTATGAAAACCGGCTACACAGAGGCCGCTGGACACTGCCTGATTTGCAGCGGTGCGCGGCCAGGCCGCGACATCATTGTCGTCGTACTCGGCGACAGCAAAGCCGGTGTGTGGCGCGACGCTTCTGCATTACTTTCCTGGGGCCTCTGGAGCTTAACCAGCAATGGCTCTCCGAGCCGGCCGGCTTTGACGGGGGCGGGGCAGCGTATGCGTTAAGCATGCGCTAGAAGTGCAACGCTCCCAGCGGCGGCTCCTGAGTTTCTGTTTAAGGAAAAAGTCCGATTAAAATGCGTGATCTTTTTCAGGAGCAATTGAACGGGCTTCGTGCACGTTCATTGGAACGAAAGCTGCGCGAAATTGGCAGCGCGCAAGGACCTGAAATCGAGATCGCCGGGCGGCGGCTGATCAATTTTTCTTCCAATGATTATCTCGGACTGGCCAATGATTCTCGATTACGCGAAGCAGCACTCGCCGCCATCAAAGAATTCGGCGTCGGTGCTGGGGCGTCGCGGCTCGTTAGCGGAACACAATCGCCGCATCTGCGTTTGGAAAATGCTTTAGCAAGGTGGAAAGGAACAGAAGCTGCGCTTTCCTTCAGCAGTGGATATGCCGCCGCGCTCGGCACGATTCCCGCCTTGGTGGCCAGGAACGACATCATTTTGCTCGATAAGCTTTGCCACGCCTCGCTAATCGATGGCGCAAAACTAAGCGGCGCGATCCTGCGCGTGTTTCCGCATAATCATCTGGGCAAACTCGAGAATCATCTCGAATGGGCCCAGCGCCAGCACGCGGGCAAGCGTGTTCTTATCCTTACTGAATCTGTCTTTTCCATGGACGGTGATCGCGCACCGCTGCGTGAATTGATCAAACTGAAAAAACATTTCGGCGCGCTTTTATTTCTTGATGAAGCCCATGCCATTGGAGTGATCGGCCCAAATGGCCGTGGCCTGGCTGCCGCAGAAAACTTGAGTGATGATGTCGATGTACAGATGGGAACTCTGAGCAAGGCACTCGGCGCAAGCGGGGGGTACATCTGCGGTTCCCGAGATCTCATCGAATGGCTGATTAATCGGGCACGTTCCTTCATCTATTCCACAGCGCCGCCGGCCGGGATTGCGGCAGCGGCTTTGGCTGCAGTTAATTTTCTCGCATCTCCTGAGGGCGAAG
>Ga0209807_1001065_pt1 | contig 12866 bp, 16 predicted proteins | sample GraSoiAngelo_154_FD_186168 | JGI IMG/M metagenome (GOLD analysis project Ga0209807, IMG submission 186168) | Grasslands soil microbial communities from the Angelo Coastal Reserve, California, USA - 14_1009_13_20cm (SPAdes) (version 2) | ecosystem: Environmental > Terrestrial > Soil > Grasslands ... | reverse complement strand
CTGACCGCGACCACGCATCAATGGGGCGCGTACTACACCAAGATCGCGCAGGAGGTGATCGCCGGCACCTGGAAGCCTGGCAGCGTCTGGGGCGGCATCAAGGACGGCATGATCAAGCTCGCGCCCTTGAACTCCGCCGTCCCGAAAGACGTTGCAACCCTGGTGGCCGCGAAGGAGAAGGACATCGTCGCCGGCAAGCTGCATCCGTTCCAGGGCCCGATCAAGGACAACACGGGCAAGGATCGCATGGCATCAGGCAAGACGATGAGCGACGACGAGCTGCAGAAGATGGACTTCTACGTCGAAGGGGTACAGGGCAGCCTGCCGAAGAAGTAACCCGCATTTGCATCGACCCGGATAACTCCCGCAGGGCCGGGCCTGCGGCTTCACGGCCGGTCGCCGGGCGGATCGGTCGCGCCCGACGCGGGACTGCAATCAGAGCAATGATCGATGGAAGCGTACGTTATCGACTGGCTGAACCTTTTGGTGCGCTGGCTTCACTTCATTGCCGGCATCGCGTGGATCGGTGCGTCGTTCTACTTCGTGATGCTGGACAATTCGCTGTCACGCCCGAAGAAACCGGACGACGCCACGCGCGGCGTTTCCGGCGAGCTGTGGGCGGTGCACGGCGGCGGGTTCTACTGCAGCCAGAAGTATCTCACCGGTCCGAAGGGCGAGCCGCTGTCGGAGAATCTCCACTGGTCGAAGTGGGAAGCCTATACGACCTGGCTTTCCGGCACCGGACTGCTGGCGCTCATCTACTGGTGGGGCGCCAACTCCTACCTTATCGACAGGAACGTGCTCGCACTTTCTCCCGTCGCCGCCATCGCCATAAGCATCGCGTTTCTCGCCGCTGGCTGGATCATCTACGACGCGCTGTGCCGGGTACTGGAGAAGAACGAGAACCTGCTCGTGGGGCTCATATTCGTGCTCGTGATGGGAGCGGCATGGGCGCTGTTCAACATCTTCAGCGCGCGTGCCGCGTTCATTCATGTCGGCGCAATGATCGGCACGATCATGGTCGCCAACGTGTTTTTTCACATCATCCCCGGCCAGAAGAAGATGGTGGCCGACATCCGCGCCGGCCGCGAGCCCGATCCGAAGCCGGGAATCATCGGCAAGCAGCGCTCGGTACATAACACGTACTTGACGCTGCCGGTGCTGTTCACCATGATCAGCAATCACTATCCGATGACGTACAGCCATGCTTACGGCTGGCTGGTGCTCGGAGCGATCATGCTGGCCGGAGTCCTGATCCGGCAGTTTTTCGTGCTGCGCCACAGCGGCAAGGTCAACTGGGCGCTGCCGGGAGTCGCCGTCGTGTTGCTCGTCGGAGTGGCGATCGCGATTGCACCGAAATCGGCCGCCAGGGGCGGCGACGCCGTTCCGTTCGCCAGGGTACAGGGCGTGCTCGACCAACGGTGTGTCGGCTGCCACGCCGTGCATCCGACGCAAGCCGGTTTCGCACAGCCGCCCAAGGGCGTTCTGCTCGACAGCCCCGAACAGATCGCGGCGAACGCACCGAAGCTTGCCGAGACCGTCGCCAATCGCTACATGCCGATCGGCAACCTCACGCAGATGACCGACGACGAGCGCTCGCTCATAGCCGCATGGTTCGCGCAAGGCGCCGCGACGAAGTAAGCGAAAGTAGGGTCAGAGTCGACTTTCCGAGCCTGACCAGCGAGGACACAGACTGCTGTGAAAATCGACTCTGACCCTACTTTTACGTCGCGGGTCCAGGCATTTCGTGGCGCCCTCTTCCACTTCCTCGGCGACCCCGACGAACTCGGCGCGGGCGCGCATGAATATTATGATGATGGCCTGCTCGTGCTGCACGACGGCAAGGTCGCCGCCGCCGGGGCCGCTAGCGCGTTACTGCCCGGGTTGCCTGAGGACGCGGAGCTTGTCGACTATTCCGGCAAGCTCATCATGCCGGGGTTCGTCGATACGCACGTCCACTATCCGCAAACCGACATCATCGCCGCGTACGGCGAGCAGCTCCTCGAATGGCTCGAGCGCTATACCTTCCCGATCGAGCGGCGCTTCGCCGATCCGGAGTACGGGCGCGAAGTCGCCGACTTCTTCCTGACCGAGCTTCTGCGGAACGGCACGACGACGGCGCTGGTCTTCGCCACGGTTCATCCGCAGTCGGCCGACGCATTCTTCGCTTCTGCCCAGGCACGCGGTCTGCGCATGATCGCCGGCAAGGTGCTGATGGATCGAAACTGCCCCGAGTTCCTGCGCGATACCGCCGAATCGGGCTATGCGGACAGCAAAAGATTGATCGCCAAGTGGCATGGCACCGACCGTCTGCTCTACGCAGTGACGCCTCGCTTCGCGCCGACGTCGACCGAGCGGCAGCTCGAGCTTGCCGGGAGGCTCCTCGACGAGCACCCGGGCGTCTATCTTCAATCGCATGTCGCCGAGAACAAAAGCGAGGTCGCCTGGGTGGCAGAGCTCTTCCCCTGGAGCCGCAGCTATATCGACGTCTACGACCATTTCGGATTGCTGCGCCCGCGAGCCGTTTACGCGCACTGCATCCATCTCGACACCGCCGACCGCGAGCGCATGGGCGAGACCGGCGCGGCGATGTCGTTCTGCCCGACGTCCAACCTGTTCCTAGGCAGCGGGCTTTTCGATGCCGACGCGGCTAGGCGACACCGCGTGCGCGTCGGCATCGGCACCGACGTCGGTGGCGGCACCAGCCTCAGCATGCTGCGCACGCTGGACGAGGCGTACAAAGTCGCGCAACTCGGTGGCCAGCGCCTCTCGCCGCTGCGCGCGTTCTACCTCGCGACGTTGGGCTCGGCGTGTTCGCTCTATCTCGATGACAGGATCGGTAATTTCGCCGCCGGCAAGGAAGGCGATTTCATCGTGCTCGATCTGGAAGCGACTCCGCTGATGGCCCGGCGCATGGCAAACGCTGCCGATCTCGTCGAGCGGCTGTTCGTGCTGATGATGCTCGGAGACGATCGAGCGGTGTTCGCAACTCACATCATGGGCCGTCGCGAATCCGCGACTTCGCCGCGTCGGCGCCCATTTCGCCCCGAGCGCTGATCGCGCGTCATTCGATTGAACGCCAAAGCAAGCTTGCCCGCTTCGACTGAACGACGGCCGAATCTCCGCGGCTGGTTCGGCGCAGAGTTGCGCATCGTTGCGGTGTTCGAGTTCGCCAAGGGCGCGCTGGTGCTCGTCGCCGGCCTCGGCTTGCTCGCATTCGTGCATCGCGACATCCGGGACGTGGTCGAAGAGCTGTTGGAGCACCTGCATCTCGATCCGGCAAGCCGCGTACCGGAAATCTTCGTGGCGCTGGCGGAGCGCGTCGCGTCGATGGACTTGTGGCTGCTGGCGATCGGCGCGACGGTCTACGCAGCCGTGCGCATTGCCGAAGGATACGGGCTGTGGCTCGATCGCGAATGGGCGGAATGGCTGGGCGCCGTGTCGGGGCTGATCTATGTACCATTCGAGCTCTATGCGCTTGCGAAAGGCGTTACACCGCTCAAGCTCGCGACGCTCGGGATCAACCTCCTGGTCGTCGCTGTGCTGAGCGACGCGCTCTGGCGGCGGCGACGCCGCTGACGCTACTACGCGAGCTTCTTCAGGATTGTCAGCACCATATCGAAGCGCTTGCGATAAGGCGGACAGAGCAGCCATGTCGGCGCGAAGCGCGGCTGCGTAAACACCGCCTTCTCGTGGGTAAAGGCAAGAAACCCGCGCTCGCCATGATAAGCGCCGTACCCCGACGCCCCGATCCCGCCGAACGGCAGCTCTTCGTTGCAGAAGTGCCAGAGTGTGTCGTTGAAAGTTACGCCGCCCGCGATCGTCTGCCGCAGGAGGCGCATCCGCAAGCGCGCATCGCCGCCGAACGCTGCCGCGATCTGCCCAATGTCGCGGTGTTCGCCGACGACGTCTCCGCGTTCGAGAGCGAGGAGCGCTTCGACTGGGTGCTGTGCAACGTGCCGGCGCGCATCGGCGAGCGGGCCATCCGCTACCTGCTCGAGGGTGGCCGCGCACTCGCTGCCGAGACGCGGGTGGTCGTGATTCGCGATCTCGCGCCGGTCGCCGAGCCAGCGCAGGTAGAGGAAGTCCGCGGTCCGCTCGGTCACGCGAGGGAGCTCGCGCCACTCCGTCCACGCCACCGTGACGCCGTGCGCGCGAAGCGCGTCCCAGGTCGCGGGCACGTGCCAGGACGCGTGCCGGAACTCCACCGCGAGGCGGAGCGGCGCCGGGCGGGCGGCGAGGAACGCGTCCAGGTCGCGCACCGTCTCGGCGGTGCGGGTGAACTCGGCCGGCATCTGCGCGAGCACCGGGCCGAGCTTGTCGCCGAGCGGCTCCAGCGCGCGCACGAAATCCGCGAGCGCCGCACCCGCGCCGCGGAGCAGCGCGTCGTGCGTGATCGCCCGCGGCAGCTTCGCCGCGAAGCGGAACCCCGCCGGCGCGGCGCGCGCCCACGAGCGCGCGATCGTGCCCTTCGGAGCGTGGTAGAACGTGGTATCGAGCTCGACCGTGTCGAACACCTCGGCGTAGAACGGCAACCGGTCCTCCTGCTTCGAGCCCGGCGGGTAGAACACGCCGTTCCGCCAATGGTCGTAGTTCCAACCGGAACAGCCGATTCGAATTGGCTTCAGCGATCGAGCGCCGCGAACAACTCCCTGCACAGCTCCGGTGTGCCCGCCGCGACCACGCGTGAACGCCCTTCCGTGTCGAGTGGCGCTTGGCCGAACGGCGGCGCCTCCGGCAGGTCGATCGCAAGCCCGCACTCGCGCACGAGTAGCTGCGCGGCGGCAATGTCGACCGCGCGCGCATCTTTCAGGGAGCAAACCGCATCGATGCGCCCGGCGGCAAGGTGGCAGAGCGAAAGGGCGAGGGAGCCCATGATCCGCAGGCGATAGGCGATTCCGACCATCTGCGCCGCCTTCTCCGCGACCGCAGAGGTGAGCGTCGCCTCGAAGGAGAGGATCTCGATCTGGTCCTTTGGCTTGACTGGGCCGAGCGCCACACCGTCCAGGAAGGCGCCGCGCCCGCGTTCGGCCGTCCACTCCTCGCCGGTGCCGAAGTCGTAGACGTAGCCGAAGTGGACGTCGTCCATCGTCGCGCCCTCGGCAACCGCAAGCGAGAGCGCGAAGAACGGGATCCCGCGCTTGGCGTTCAGCGAGCCGTCGATCGGGTCGACGACCACGTGCGTCGCTCCGCCCGTGCCGAAGACGCGCTCCCCCAACTCCTCCGAGATCAATGTGAACTCGGCCCTAGTCGCGTCGAGCCTGCGGACGATCGCGTCCTCCGCAGCGGCATCGATCGCGACTGTGTCGTCGCCGCCCTTGCCCGCCCCGACAATCGGCTCCCGCTCGACGCGCGTCGGGAGCTCAGCAAGTACGCCGCGCACGTCCTCGACCGCCGCCCGGCAAGTCGCGAGCCAGTCAGTCAAGCGGTTGAAACAGGAGACCTGAGGTGAGCTTCGGGAAGAAGTAGGTCGTCTTCTGCGGCAGCACCCGCCCCTCGCGCGCCCGCGCAAACACGTCCTCGATCGGCGTCGGCCGGAGCAGAAACGCCGCCTCGACCTCGCCGCGATCGACCGCCGCAACCGCCTCGCCCCGCTGCGGCGTGTAGGTGATGCCGCGGGGCGCCAGCGCATCGACGACCTCGACGTCGAGCCCGTCCCCCTCGACGAGCTCGTAGCCGCCGCCGCGGTAGAGGACGACTCCGGGCAGCTCGTCTCCGGGCTCTTCGATCGGCGTCCCGCGCACCCCATTGAGGGACTCAGCCAGCCGGTGGGTGGGAAAGATCGTCAGCCCCTCCTCCCGCGTCGACACCAGCACGACCATCATCCAGGCGCTCGCCTCGGTGCCGTCCTCCTCGTGGAACGCAAGCGCCGTCTCGTAGCGATGGTGACCGTCGGCGATGAGCAGCTGGGCGCCCGCGAAGCTCCGGCCGGGGTCGTCTTCGAGCCGCCAGAGCCGGTCGCCCCCGCCGGCCAGATCGGGCTCTCTCCCCGGGAGCTCGACCGGATCGCCGTCGTGGAGCAGGAAGATCGGCTCGACCTGCGTCCGCGTCGCACGCAGAAGGCGCAGGCGACCTTCCTTGGGGCCCGCGTGGGTGCGCTCGTGCGGGAGGACGACCTGGCTCTCGTACGGCTCCAGCCGCAGGGTGACGACGAGACCGTTCCGCGTCCGCTCGACACCGTCCGGCCCCGTGTAGGTCTGAGACAGCGCCCAGACCGTCGGCTCGCCCTCGCGCGCGAGCACGCCTTCCGCCTCCCATGCGCGCAGGTTCCGGGCAGCCTCTTCCTCGGAATCCGGCAGCGTCAGGTGCACGACGTTGTGCGGGTCGAGCGCCAGGTAGCGCTCACGTTCGCCCGGCGAGATGACGTCGTACGGCGGCGCCACGAGCCGCTCGAGCGGCCCGGCTGCGGGGGAGTAGCGAAGCGCCCGAAACGGCCGAACCTGAGCCATCGCGCGGGACGCTACCAGCCGCTTCAGGACCTAGACTTCCTGCGTGAACGCGATCGCGCAGTTGGCCGAAGAACGCGTGGTCGAGGGCATCTACGCGGTCGCGCGCAAGCAGCGGCTGCGCACCCGCAACGGCTCGTCCTATCTCGCGCTCGAGCTCGTCGACCCGAGCGGACGGATCGAGGCGCGCGTCTGGAACGACGTCGACCTGCTCGACGCCCGCTTCGCCGAAGGCGACGCGGTGCGTGTGCTCGGCCGCGTCGAGAAGTTTCGCGACCGCCTGCAACTCGAGGTGCGCTCGCTCGAGTCGGCGCCCGAGACCGATCCGGCCGAGCTCGCCCCGGCTCTCCGGCGCGACGCGGACGAGCTCGACGGCTTCCTCGAGTTCCTGGCGGGCGAGATCGCACATCCCGGACTGAAAGCGACGGTCGGCCGGCTGCTCGCCGACGACGCGTTGAGGGCCTCGCTGCGTTCGCTACCGGCGGCGCCCAACGGCCACCACGGCTACGCCGGCGGCCTCCTCGAGCACACTGTCGGCGTCGCCACGATCTGCCGTGAGACGGCGCAGCTGCATCCGCGCCTGCGGACGGATCTGCTGCTCGCCGCAGCGCTTTTGCACGACCTCGGCCGGGCCCGCGAGCTCGGCCCTGCGCCGAACTTCCGGCAGACCGAGGAAGGCCGGCTCCTCGGCCACGTCCATCTGGGGCTACGGCTGATCGAGGAACGAGCCGCCGCGCTCGAGACGGAGGTTCGCGCCGAGCTCCTACACTCGGTGGCGGTGCATCACGACCTGCGCACGGCAAGGACAGCGGAGGCGGCGGTGCTCTACCACGCAAACCAGCTCGACGCGGTCGCAGCCACCCGACCAGTCGACTAACTAAGGCGCTCGCTTGCGACGCCGACCTAGAGGACGTCCCGGCTTTGCCGGGACGTCCGTCTAATCCCGGTTGGCACTGTCACTGCCATTGGGTCCCTCTCAGACGGGTCGTAGGTGTTCGTAGCCGCGCTTGCGCTCGCGGCGGCGGTGTCGTGGGGGATCGGGGACTTTCTCGGCGGCCTCAAGAGCCGAGCGCTGCGGCCGGTCGCGGTTTTGATCGTCGCGCAGCCGATCGGCGGGGCGCTGCTCGGGCTGTGGGTGGCCCTCCGCGGGCAGGGACCGCCGGGCACCGCCGTGCTCTGGGCCTGCCTCGCATCGGTCTTCGGAACGACAGGCCTGATCGCCTTCTACCGGGGGATGGCGGCGGGGGCGCTCAGCATCGTCGCTCCGATCGCCGGTGCCGGCGCAGCGATTCCGGTGATCTGGGGGCTCGCGCGCGGCGACCATCCGAGCAGCTACCAGGAACTCGGTTTCGCGGCCGCGCTGATCGGCATCGTGCTCGCCTCGTTCGAGCGCAGACCCGCCGCGGCGCGGATTGCCGCGGGAGTCGGCTGGGCCGCGATCGCGATGCTGGCATTCGGCGGCTACTACATCCCGATGCACGCCGCGAGCCAGGGAGACTTTCTCTGGGCCGCCTTCGTCTTCCGCCTCACCTCGACGACGCTGATCGCAGCGGCCTGGCTGGTGCTTCGACCCCCCGGCGCCCGGCGGGCGGATCTGCCGGTGCTCGCTTCGATCGGCGTCCTCGACACGGGCGGCAACGTCTTCTTCTCGGCTGCGTCCGCAAGGGGACTCGTCAGCGTCGTCTCGATCCTCGCCTCGCTGTATCCGGTCGTCACCGTGCTGCTCGCGCGTGCCGTCCTGGCGGAGCGGGTCCACCGGTCGCAGGAGCTCGGCATCGCACTCGCACTGGCCGGCATCGTCCTGATTTCCGCGGGCTGAGGCATCGGTTTGCGATGCCGCTCGAGAGGCCGCCGGATTTACTCGGGCAGGCGCTCAGTTGGGCGCTAAGAAAGCCCTGGTCGAGATTGTCTGCTGATTAAACGCGCAACCGAGCGGGAACTTTTTCCGTTGTGCTCCTACAAGAAAGGAGGTCTGAAACGTGCTTCTTCTCATCCTGCTTGCAATCCTGGCAATCATCCTGTTCGGCGTCGGCTTCACGGTCCACTGGCTCTTCATCCTTGCGATCGTCGCCGCGCTGCTCTTCGTGATCAGCTTCTTCATGGGCGCCGCCGGGGGCCGTTCACGCGGCGCTTGGTGGTAGTCGCCGAGTGCTAGTGACCTAGGCACTGAGGTCCGGGGCTTTGCAAAAAGGCCCCGGACCCTGGGCGCTCGCTCGCGACGCCGACAGAAAGGCCGCGGCTGGAAACGACGGATCCGCTGTTGCAGACTCTGCGTGAGAGAGCGAGCCGCTTCTAGAGCAGCATCAACCAGCTGCGCCCGCAAGCGCGGCACTGGTGGTTCTTCCGCCCGCAGCGGCGGCAGTCCCAGTACGTCCACCAGATCCACTTGAGGTGGTTGATCTCGATGACGAACAGGACGACGATCCAGAGGAGTGCGACGGTTCGGTCCATGCTTCAGCTTCGTCATCTCGGAGCTCTAACGCAATGGGCCGGTCGGCCCATTTCCCTGTCACGCGCGGGCTAGTTCGGCGACCCGCCGCGCGATGTCGTCGCGCAGCTCGCGCACCTCTGCGAGGCAGAGCCCCGCAGGATCGACGAGGTTCCAATCGATGTACGTCTTGCCGGGTAGCACCGGACAGGCGTCGCCACAGCCCATCGTCACGACAACATCGGCCCAGGCCACGTCCTCGTTGGTAATCGGTTTGGGCTTGCGCCCGGCCAGGTCGATGTCGAGCTCTTCGAGGGCCTCGACAACGGCCTGGTGGAGCTCGGCTTCGGGACGCGAGCCCGCCGAGCGCGCCTCGCCGCCGAGCCGCTCGTACAGCGCCTGTGCCATCTGCGACCGGCCGGCGTTGCCGATGCAGACGAAATACGCGCGCCTCACGAGGCCACCGCCCGCTCGCGCGTGACGAGAGCGCCTTCGGGTACGGGACCGCCGCCGATTGCGAAGGCGAGCTGCTCCATCGCCTCGGGAACGAGCCGGTAGAACGTCCACGTCCCGCGCCTGCGCGCGACCTCGATCAGCCGGGCCTCCTTGAGGACGCGCAGATGGTGCGACACCGTCGGCTGCGAGAGGCCAAGCGGTGCGGTGAGCTGGCACGTGCAGACCTCACCCGCACCCGCGATTCGGTTGACGATCGACACGCGCGCCGGGTCGGAGAGCGCTTTGAACCGCTCCGCCAGCGCCCTCGCGGAGCCTTTGGCAAGCGGCGGAGCCCCCGGTGCGCAGCACGGCTGCTCGAGAACGCGAAGCTCTTTCATTGACGCCCATCAATGTATCAGTTAGAGTTTCCCGCATCGACAACCTTCGATGAAGGGAGGCACATGGCGGCTTGTGACTGCGATTGCGGCGGCGACTGTTGCGGCACCGGAGGCTGCTGCTGATCAACTCGCCTGCCCGCGAGGGTGGCGCCGCCCTTGCGGGCCCCAGTGCCGGTCGAACTCGGGGCCGCTCTCTCGCCCCGGACAGGGCCCGCTCGGACGGGGCGCGATCAGACGTTGAAGCGAATGTTGAGCACATCCCCGTCTTCGACAACGTAGTCCTTTCCTTCGAGCCGTTGCCTGCCTCGCCTCACGACCTCCGCGCGAGAGCCCGCCTCGATGAGGTCTTTCCAGGGGATCACCTCGCAGCGGATGAAACCGCGAGCGATGTCGGTGTGGATCGTCGCCGCGGCCTCCAGAGCGGTCTGTCCTCGCCGCAGTGGCCACGCCCGGGTCTCGTTCTCGGCCGCGGTGAAGAACGAGATCAGGTCGACCGCCTCGAACAGCCGCCGCGCGATCTCGCCGACGGCACCCGGCTCTCCCTCGCGGAAGGCCGCAGCCTCCCCCTCAGGCAGCTCGGAGAGTTCCGCCTCGAGCTTTGCGTCCAGACCGCGCGGCCCGTTGTGGACCTCGATCAAGGGCTTCGTCGTCAGCGGCTCGAGCCCGGGCGGCAGCTCGCCGGGCCACTCCGAGAGTGGTCGCTCGGCCTCCAGCTGAGCGAGTATCGCCTCGAGCTGCTCCACCTCGGCGCGCAATTGCGGGGCGCCTGACTTCGCCTGCTTTCGGACGCGCTCGAGCCGCCGCTCCACGTGGTCGCGATCGGCGATCAGCAGCTCGAGCCGGAGCGTGACCAGGTCGTCGTCCGGATTTCGCGTCCCCGACCAGGCATCGAGAACGACGAGCAGGGCATCGACTTGGCGAAGGTTCCCGAGCAGTTGCGCTCCGGTGCCCGGTACGTCGACCACGCGCACGGCGGCAGGCGTGATCTTCTTCGCGTTCTCGACCGCAGCGACCGGCTCCAGGCGCTCGTCCGGAATCGTCGCCATGCCCACGTTCTCTTTCCCCGGCACGGACGACCCGGTTCGGGTGAGCGCCTTGAAGAGCGTCGTCTTGCCGGAATTGGGCAGGCCGACAATGCCGACCGAAAGAGCCATGCTGCGCGCCTTAGTTTTTGTCGAGCTGCCGCTGCAAGGAGGCCAGCGCCCGGTGTTGGAGCGATTTGATCGCGCCCTCGGTCTTGTCGAGGATCGTCGCGGCCTCCGCGTTCGAGAAGTTGAAGACGAACTTCAGCGTCAGCACCTGCTGCTGCTCGTGCGAAAGCTTTTCGATCAGCTCCAACATGCTTTGTCTGCCGATCGCCTCGAGCGCCTCCTCTTCGGCCGCACTGCCGTCGCCGGGATCCGGCTCGGGGACCTCTTCCTCGGGCTGCCAGCGTTTGTTGGCGCGGAAGTGGTCCATCGCGAGGTTGTGCGCGATCCGGAACAGCCAGGCCGAGAAAGGCGCCGAACGCCAGCGGAACTTGCCGATCGACTCGAGCATCTTCACGAACACCTGCGTCGTCAGGTCCTCGGCGTCGTGGCGGTTGCCGACGCTCATGTGCAGGTAGCTGTAGATGCGATCGAAATGGATCAGGTAGAGCTCCTCGAGCGCTTCCCGATTCCCCTGTTTGCCGCGCTCGACGAGTCGCGCCAGCTCGTCTGACGAGACGCCGCGGCTCAGCGCGGCCGTGCCGGCAGTTTCATTCGTCATCGTGCGAGGGATGCCCGGGCGCGCCTAACTCGTAACGCGAACGCTTCAGGCGCCGCTCGAGAAGCCGACCCTCGCCTCTCGTCTGAACCGCTTCACATACACGACGCGGGCGAGGGGGACCGTGTAGCGCCCGTCGTCGGCGTCCAGCGTCAGCGCCCCGTCGTTCCTGGCCGCGAGCGCCTGCTCGAGCTCATCGGCGGACTCGCTCGTCAGACGCGCGCCCATGATCTGCCCACCGTCGAAGGCGATCTCGACCGCCACGCGCTCGTCGCTAGTGGGCGCCATCCGTCACCAGCTCGGCCAGGACGCCGTGAACCGCGTCGGGGTGCAGGAACGCGACCTCGAGGCCGAAGAGACCCTGCCGCGGCTCCTCGTCGACCAGCTCGACTCCCCGCTCGGCGAGCTCGTCGATCGCCGCCCGGACGTCGGCCACCTCGTAGGCGACGTGGTGCATGCCCGGACCGCGTTTGGTCAGAAACTTACCCACGGGTGTCTCTTCGCCGAGCGACGCCAACAGCTCGACCCGGCCCTCGCCGACCTTCAGCGAAGCGGCCTCGACGCCCTGGTCGGGAACGGTCTCGCGATGCTCGAGGCGAGCGCCGAAGATCTGCTCGTAGGTCGTCACCGCCGCGTCGAGGTCCTCGACCGCGACGCCGAGATGATGGATCCCGCAGGCTTGCACGCGGGCGATGCTACCTGCGGCGCCCGCCTCGACCGCTGCGGCGAGAGCTCCGCTAGTCGGCGGGCAGCGACGAGACGACCCTGACCGTGCCGACCGTCTCGCTCGAGCGGGAATCCGGCTCGACGTCGCCGATGATGGCGTCCAGCTCTTCGCGGTCGAGCGTCTCCTTGTCGAGCAAGGCGTTGGCGATCCGGTCGAGCGTCGGGCGATGCTTGCGCAGCAGCCGCTGGGCGTCATCGTAGGCGGCGTCGGTCAGTTGCGCCTGCTGCTGGTCGCGGACCCGCTTCGTTTCTTCCGACAGGGCGTAGTTGTCGGCGCGCATCGTCCGCGAGGAAACGACCGTCGACATCCCGTACTCGAACACCATCGCGCGGGCGAGCGCGGTGACCTTTTCGAGGTCGTTCGCGGCGCCGTTCGTAACGCGGCCGAAGACGACCTGCTCGGCCGCGCGGCCGGCCAGGTAGATCTTGAGCAGGTCCTGGAACTCCTCGGTCGTGTGCAGATAGCGCTCCTCGCTCGGCAGGTTCAGCGTGTAGCCGAGCGCCTGGCCGCGGGAGACGATCGTCACCTTCTGCACCGGGATCAGGTCGCCGACCAGGTGCGACATCAGCGCATGGCCGCCCTCGTGGTACGCGAGGATCCGCTTCTCCTTTTCGGTGACGACGCGGCGTTTCTGCAGACCCGCGACCACACGCTCCATCGCCGCGTCGAAGTGCTCTTGGTGGACG
>Ga0209807_1001062_pt1 | contig 12885 bp, 13 predicted proteins | sample GraSoiAngelo_154_FD_186168 | JGI IMG/M metagenome (GOLD analysis project Ga0209807, IMG submission 186168) | Grasslands soil microbial communities from the Angelo Coastal Reserve, California, USA - 14_1009_13_20cm (SPAdes) (version 2) | ecosystem: Environmental > Terrestrial > Soil > Grasslands ... | reverse complement strand
ACTGCGCTTAGCCAGCTCCGCGTAGCGATGTAAGCCCGCGCAAAACGCAAGAACGACAAGACGCACAAATAAAAAAGCCCGGCTTAAAAAGCCGGGCTTTTGATTTTCGAAAACCGCCTCGAGGATCAGTGGGCCGCGGGGGTGAACTTCGCGACCACGCCTTCGAGCGGCTTGTAGGCCTGCTTGACGAGATCGGTGTAAAGGCTGGCGATCTTCTGCGACTCAGCTACGAACGACTCGTAGGCGGACTTCGCGTACTCGGTCTGCACCTCGATCGCCTTGTCCAGCGACTTCACGCCCGAGAGCTTCTCGACATAGGACTTGGTGTCCTCGTACGACTTCTTGCTGTAATCGCCATACGCAGTTGCGATGGCTTGAATGCCTTCGAGCTGCTCCTTGCTGTAGCTTTGAATGTCTTCGACCTTGAACATTTAAGGAATCCCTTTCCCAGACTGCGTGACGTGATCTGCCGGGAGGTCCCGGCCCCCTGACGTTCACAATATAGTGCATTGCACAAATAAAAGTCAAGATTCCTTGTGCGACGCACAAACGCATGCAATTTGCCGCCGATACCGGGAATTTGCGCAAGGGTTCATTAATCCTTTGGCAACCCGGCGCCCCTAACCTTGATCCCGAATTTGTTCACCTTCCAACAGGCCGCCAAAAGCTGCCTGTGAACAGCATCTTAGCTGAAGAAGCGGCCTGACCGGCCTGCTTGCCGCGCCAACGATAGGCGCGGATTGGCGGTTCGAGCAGGAGAAGGTCACCCGCCCGTTGGGCACAATTTCGCCTCACGAACCGGTGATCAAGTCAGAAACTGGGACGGGGATTTCATGCTTCGCAAAAACTTCGCTTCCTCGCGCCTACTGCGGGTTGGCGTTTTCGGGCTGCTTGCACTAACCGCCGCGGTCATTTTCACGAGCGACAGCGCCGAAGCGCGCCACGCCTCCCGCCGACATCATGTCCGCCACCAGCATAGCGAAGAGGCGCGGGACAGTTATAGCCCGCAATTCTCCTCCATCATCGTAGACGGCAATTCCGGTGCGACGCTGTCGGCCACCAGTCCCGACGCCAGCCGTCATCCGGCTTCGCTCACCAAGATCATGACGCTCTATCTGCTGTTCGAGCGCCTCGACGCCGGCAAGATGAAGCTCGACACCGAGATGCCCGTATCGAAGCGCGCCTCCGAGCAGGACCCGACCAAACTCGACCTGAAGCCCGGACAGACCATCCGCGTCGAGGACGCGATCAAGGGGCTGGTGACGCGTTCGGCCAACGATGCTGCCGTCGTCATCGCCGAGGCCATCGCCGGCGATGAAGACGAATTTGCCAGGCTGATGACGCGCAAGGCCCGCGCACTCGGCATGAGCCGCACGACCTATCGCAACGCCTCCGGTCTGCCGGACGACGCGCAGGTGACGACCGCGCGAGACCAATCGACACTGGGCCGCGCCATTCAGGACCGCTTTCCGCGCTACTATCGCTACTTCTCGACTCAGGCATTTACCTATCACGGACAATCGATCCGCAATCACAATCACCTGCTCGGTGATGTCGAGGGCGTCGACGGCATCAAGACCGGCTATACCCGTGCTTCCGGCTTCAATCTCGTGACCTCGATGCGGCGGGGCAACCGTCATCTGGTCGGCGTCGTGATGGGCGGCCGCAGCGGCGGTTCACGCGATGCCATCATGCGCAGCCTGTTGACTGAAAATCTCCAGAAGGCGTCGACCCAGCGCACGGTCGCGGCCATCTCCGAGCGTATAACGTCCGACGCCAATGCCGATGTTGCGGAAGTGGCCAGCGAACAGCGGCCCACACAGACGACGCAGGCCCAGGGTGCCGATCAGGGCGCCTCCGCGCCAACCGATCCGGCCCCAACGCCAGCCGCCCGCGCTGCCAACGCGGCGGCTTCGCGGCTAGCGGCAATCGCAGCGGCAGCCGCTGCCATGCCGCCGCCCCCGGCCAAGGCCGAAGCCAAGGTCGAACAGCCGGCTCCGCTGACCTCCGGCGTGATCCAGAACCAGCCGATGTCGGTTATTCCCGGCTCGTCCGAACCGATGAAGCCGGTCAAGGTCAAGACCGTGCAGGTCAAGGCCGGACAAGTGAAACTAGCCCTGGCGGGCGCTGCGCAGCCCGCGCCACCCGTTACCAGCGCGATACCGCCGGTGCGGGCCGACATTCCTGAAACGTCGAACTCGGTCGTCGTCAAGGCGGCCGAGGCCAACAAGAGCGAACCGGCAAAGACCCAACCCAAGATCGAGGCCGCCAAGATCGAGGCCGCCAAGGTCGAAGCCGCCAAGGTCGAAGCCGCGAGGCCCGAGCTGCCGCCGCAGCCGCCGGGGCATGGCACTGGCAATGGACTGCTCGGCGTGCTGGCCGCCTCCAGCGTCCCTGCGACTTCCAATTCGCAGGCGTTGGCCTATGCCGACCCCTCACCCCGCCCGCAGCCGCCATTGCAGCCGCAGGCCATTTCGCAAGACAGCGCCGTCAAGCCTGTTGCGCACGCTGGATGGATCGTTCAGGTCGGCGCGCTCGAAAGCGAAAGCGAAGCCCAGCAGCGCATCGAGGCCGCACGCAGCCAGGCGCGCGGCTTGCTTGCGAAGGCCGATCCGTTTACCGAGCCGGTCGTCGCCAAGGACAACCGAAAGCTGTTCCGCGCCCGTTTCGCCGGTCTTGAGCGCGACCAGGCCGAAGCCGTGTGCAAGGCACTGCGGCGCTCCGACATTTCCTGCATTACCGTCCACAACTAACTGAGCGAGTTCGCTTCCAACGGCCACAAAGCCGGCGTTAGCGCCGGCTTTTTTGCGCCCTGCCGCCCCGGCGCTTCACGAAGTTTGGAGCCGCTTGCCGGCTGCAAACTTCTCGTCAAGACTTTGCGATTAAAACTTTCGGGAACTAGTCGACCATGCCGGACAACGGCTGATGACAGCAGGCGGCGGCGAAAAAGGAGGCGGAAGCAATTTCCGCAGTTTGTAGCGTTTGGTAGCGTTGCCGGAGTTAGCCGTTATGCGTGCGAAGCAGAGTATCCTTGGCCTCGTTTACACGGGCAGCGAGGTACGTCGACCCCCCCTGGTCGGGATGCAGTTTCTTTATGAGGGCGCGGTGCGCCCGTCCGATTTCGTCGGGTCCCGCCCCAGGCTGCAGGCCAAGGACCTGATAGGCTTCCTCGTCCGTCATTTTGCCGCTCGTCGCCGCGCGGCGCTGCCCCCCTGCCGCATTTCGCTCCGCGTTCTCACGCCAGGCGGGAAACCTGCGGTCCAGATAGCTTTCAAGTAACGCGACGCTTTCGGCATCGAAACCGGAAACCATTGTCGTCAGTTGCGACAGATCGAATTCGCCCAGAGAATGCCCGGCATGGGGCCCGGCCACGATCTGGCCGTCGAGCTCTCCGCTGTCGTGATCGAGCGTCATGTCGAGGAACTGCGAGCGCACCCGCGAGGTCTGTCCCGCCGAGCGTTGGCCGCCGAACATGCCGCCGATATTGGGAAAGCCCGGCATTCCAAACGGCGACCAGCCGAGCAATCCGGCGCCGAAAATGCCGAGCGGGATCGCGACCGCCAGTTCGCCCTTGAGGCCGGTAAACGCGGCCACGGCGAGCGCCACCACGCCGCCCACAATCTTGAGCGCACGCGCAAGCACGGCGGGATTGGCCGCGCGAAACATCTGCAGCAGCAAATACAGAACGACAACGGCGACGGCGCCAGCGATCAGGGTCGGCATGGTGTTATTATAGTCACCCTGACGCCAAAAAGCATGACGGCCTTCGCTCGCGTTCAAACGGCGTCGAGCACCAGCCACGACGTCGCCAGGATAATCCTGCGTCTTGGCTAGATCACTTCATCTGGCCGAGCAGTTTCGCCGCGCCGCTTCCGCTCGACGACAAGCGCTTGAGGGCCTCGCGTCCGCCGGCGGCGTAGGCGGCAGCGGCGCGCAACAGTTCCCGCAGCTGCGCCGCGGCGCCGGGATCGAACCTGCACCACGCGCCGCCGGTCAGCCGCGCGATTTCGCGGAACGCCCGTTCGGCGGTGGCGTCATGGCCTTCCTGGAACATGAATACCGGCACCTTCAACAGACCGAGCTCACCCGCCTTGGCGCAGAGACCATCGACACTCTCCTCCATCGCATCGCCGACGAACACCACCGCACGCACGGCGGATGCAACCGCCTCGCGGCGGGCTTCCGACAACACTTTGCCGATCTGGGTGTTGCCGCCGCGGCAATCGATCTTGCTCATTAGCTTTGCAAGCTCCGCGCTGTCCGAAATCCAGCCCGTGGCACGGCATTCGTTGAGACCGCGATAATAAACGAGGCGGATATCGAGGCTGCCGAGCGCTGCCGCCTCCCGGAACATGTCGGCCTGCAACGCGCACGCCAAATCCCAGGTCGGCTGCCGGCTCATGGTGGCGTCGAGCGCAAATACCAGCCTGCCCCGGCTACCTGCCGCAAGCGGCGACATCGCGCGGGCCTTGGCGACGAAGGTAGCGATGTCCTCGGCCGTCGACGATTTCGTGTCCGGCAGCGAGCCAGCCTTGCCGGTCCTCGCCGCCGAACTAACTTCGCCGGATCTGGGTTTGGTGGGTTCGCCGGGCATCACCGCTCGCAAATTGGCCGCAAGCTTATGTGGGCCGGGATCGTCCAGGGGTCAATGTGCCGTCAATGCGATTAACGCACGGGTCAATTCGTTACCGGTTTAGCGGGGGGCTTCCCGACCGGGACGAACGGCGAGACCGGTCCGGGATCGTTGAAATTCGCAATCGCCGCATTGGTGTCGACCGGCGCTACCGTGCTATCGGTATCGCGCAGGAACTTGTCCAGCATGTCCTGGATCGACGACTTCGCGCTATCCGGCCCGGTGTCACGCATATCGTTATGCTGGAAGCCGGTTTGCACAACGGTGATTCCGGCCTTCTCGCACAGCGCCGGGTCGGGGATGACACCCGGGTCGGTCTTGAACTGCGGATCCTTTGAGCGGAACGACAGGATCTTGAATTTACCGTCGGTGATGAACGGCACACGCAGGTTGTCAAGGGTCACGACCTTTTTGACCTCATCGGGATATTGCTTGGCGAAGTACATGGTGATGTCGCCGCCCATCGAGTGTCCGACCACGGTGAGATGGTCATAATCCGCGTTGGGCTCAACCTGACGCATTTGCGCGATAGCGAATTTGATATTGGCGACGCCGCGCTGGATTTGCGTGAGGCGTCCGACATAGGGCTCATCGAGCTTGGTCACCATCGGGGGATCGGTCGGCAGGTCATGCTGGATGCTGATCACTTCGTAGCCGCGCGCCGCGAAGACATTTGCCAGGAACGAGTAGTCGGTGAATTTGACGGTGTTGCCGTGATTGAGAACCGCAACCGGCAATTTGATCATGCCGGCTTCCGCCTGCATTTCCTTGTCGCGCCGGACCGCGACGTCGACCTGAACCGGACGATTGCCGCGTGAAGCGTCATTGAAGGTGATGGTTTGGTGGTGGATCGCCCATTTGCTCGCGGTGAAATAGGCCACCGTGAACAACGCGCCAACCGAAACCAGGACCGCAATTCCACGTTTCATGTCCGTCCTCAGACCAAGCCAATCGGCCCTGTTCCAATGTTTGAGAGACTTGGGGTCCCTTTTTCTTTATTCCTCAATATACGTCACACCGACGTGACAGGAAGCCTAAAAGTTGTGAATTGACCGCCTGATCGTTGTGCGGCGCACCCTTCCCTTGAGCAATGGCCAATCGAAATCACGCCGGGACCGTCCTGATCTTGGTACGCTGCAACTCAAGGTTAGGTTCAGATCTCAAGTAAAATCTTGGGTAATTCGGTAGGAAAAGGTTGGGCAAATTTAGCTGCGCGAGCAAACGGCGTGCATCCGGATCATTACGGAGTGAAAACCGACCGTCACTTGCAGCCCGGCGCAAGGCGGTCAGGCGCCGAGAATGTCGTGGATTTCGAGCGGCTTGTCGACCTGGACGAACCATTCGGCGCGGTTCGCCGCCCGCCGCCGGCCCCGCTCGTCGAGCGGCAGCTTTAGCTGGCGCAGCAGGCTCGTCACCTCCTCCCGCGCCGTCACATGGCCGAGATTTGGCCGGGTGCCGAGGGTGGCCTCGTCGATATCGTCAAGGGCGGTGAGCCCGCGCGGGAAAAACTCGCGATAGACGACGCGTTCGGCAAAACCATCAATCGAGCGGAAGCCGAGGCGGAACGACAATTCATTAAGGCCATCGGCGACAAGCTGCTTGTTGCGCGAGCCCAGCATCGACAGGCGGTTGCGCACGACGATCCAATCGGTGGTGGCGCCGTCGAGCTGACGGCGCTTGCGGCGCGTATCCCGCACCATCTCGGCATAATGGCTCTCGCCGGTCACGGCATAGGTGGCGGGATCGACGGTTCCCAACACGTCGAAATCGAGGAAACTGTCATTGATCGGCGTCACCAGCGTGTCGGCCATCGAATGCGCCAGCCGCATCAGATAGCTGTCGTTGCCGGGCGTATCGATCACGATGAAATCGAAAGTACGCTCAACCGCGCTGACGGCATCCGTAAATTGCTGGAGTTCCGAGTTTTCGTTGTCGGCGATCTGCATGGTCTGGCCGAGCTTGATGCAGCTATGCACCGGAAGTTCAAGGCTGAGCCCGGTGCGGCGCGCCCACGCGCCGCGGTTGTTGATGTAGCGGGTAAAGCTTTGCTGGCGGCAGTCGAGATCGATGGTGGCGACGCGCTGGCCGGCTTTCATCAATGCAACTGCAATATGCAGGGCGGTGGTGGATTTACCCGATCCCCCCTTTTCGTTTCCCAGCACCACAACGTGCGCCGAGCCTGATTGTCGTTGGCTAGCTTGCACCAGCATTCGTCCGCCCCTGCAGATATCTTCAAATTACGTGCGGCTGCGGTCAAGTGAAATGCGCCACACGACTCAGCAATCACCGACTGTGCAACTTAATCATGAATCGCCCCCTACTGTGCGGCTGCATTGGCCCGCGCAACCCGTCATCAACATAACGTTGTTTGAAAGATGGGCTGAAGCGCGACGACGGCAGGCCCGCTTGGCGGCCAAGTGGCGACCTTGCTAAGGTCAGCGTCGCTTTCTCCCCAAGTCCGGCAGACGCGGGCTTTCCCAAAACATTGAAAAAGATTGAGCCAGATGTCACCAAGCCCCACGATCGTCCGCACGGTTCCAGCGTTGCGTCGCGCCGTCGACAGACTTCGCGCGAGACAGGCTACGATCGCGCTGGTGCCAACCATGGGTGCACTCCATGACGGGCATATGGCGCTGGTAGCGCTGGCGAAGCGGCGCGCGAAGAAGGTAATCGTTTCGATCTTTGTCAACCCCACCCAGTTCGCGCCATCGGAAGATTTCAGCTCCTATCCGCGTACCTGGAAGGCCGATCTCGGCAAACTCGCCGCCGAGAATGTCGATCTGATCTGGAATCCCGACGTCGAGACCATGTATCCGCAAGGTTTTGCGACGCGGATTACGCCGGAGGGCCCGGCGACGGTCGGCCTGGAGGATCGCTTCCGCCCGCATTTTTTCGGAGGTGTCGCGACCGTGGTCGGCAAATTGTTCGCGCAAGTCCGTCCGGATTTCGCGATCTTCGGCGAAAAGGACTTTCAACAATTGCGGGTCGTGGCGCGGATGGCACGCGATCTCGACCTTGGCGTCAAGGTGATCGGTTCGAAAACCGTCAGGGAACGCGATGGCCTCGCAATGTCCTCGCGCAACGTCTATCTGTCGGGCGAACAACGGGTTGTCGCCGCAGTGCTCTACCGCGCCATGAAGCAAAGCGCGGCACGGTTACAGGCCGGCTACGACATCCAGGCCGCCATGGCAAGCGGCGCCGAGATGATCACGGAAGCGGGTTTTGAGCTGGACTATTTCGAGGTCCGCGACGCCGACACGCTGGCGCCAATTGCATCAGTGAAGGACGGGCCGATGCGGATTCTGATCGCGGCCAGGCTTGGAACCACGCGGCTGATCGACAACATCGCGGTTTAGCTGTGTCAGAGCAGCCCAAGGTTGCGCAACTCGCGGCGCAACGGCTCGGGCATGGTAGCGATACTTCCCGCAGCCGCCTTGGTGAGATCGGGGGGAGCCGCATCTTCGGTGAAATAGCGCCAGCCCTGGAACGGGCGCATCGACCGCGGCGATACCGCGATCACCTTGGGCTGCATGACGAGGCGACAACGCCCGATGCCGTCCCTATCGCGGAACGGCTCGACCGCGACGATTTTTTCGCGCGCCGCGATTTCGCCGCGGATGACCCAGTAGAGCGAGCCGCCGGCGAGGATCTCCTCGATGCGCTTTGGTGTCATCCGGGTAATGTGGACATGGCGCTGCGGAAGACCCTTTTTCTTCGCGGTCTTCATGCGCTCGGCGACCCAGCCCCTCAATTCCTTGACGGATTCGCAGCCGACGGCAAGTTTGATGAGATGAAGCGGCATGAGCTTGAGAGGCTAACTCGGCGCATTTGACATTCGCTCCAGCGTTTTTCGCGATCGCGATAACGATGTCAAATCCAAAACCGCGGTTTTCAAAGCATCAATCGTTCGATGCCGCGGGTGCGGACGCCGCCGGTGCCGCGGGCGCGATCTGAACCGGCGCCGCCGCGCGCTGAGGTTTCGGCGCCGGCGGCTTTTTGGCCGCGGCCTGGGCGTTGGCAGGTGCCGCCGACTTTGGCGGCGGCACCAGTGAGTTCGCGGGCGCTGCCGGCCGCGGCGCTGGCGGCGTCGTCGTAGTAGGTTCCGGATTCATGATGCTGACGGCGGGGGTCGAGGCCGCGGTCGGAAATTCGGCGTTGGTCGGTCTACCGGTCGGCGTCGTTGTCGGCGCAAGCACGGCAACCGGTCCTGCGGATGCGGCAGGCGCGTTCCAGGTCGGCGAATACCGCGCAATCATGCCGTTATAGACGTGCTCTTCCATATTGGTCGCGATCTGATGCTGATCCGTGAGAGAGCGGAAGGCCGCGCACTGCGTCGGCGTGCAGTGATCGCGAACCACCAGCACTTGCGCCACTAGCCCATAGCGGTCGCGTTCCACCGCTCGCCTCAACGCCTGCAATTCCGGGGTCATGTTCCGGTTTGCGACTGCCGCTTCGCCGGACGCGGTCAGCCGCGTGATCTGGGACGCCGTATAGGTCACCGCCGCGGCGACAGCTTCGGCCGATCCGAACAGCGCTTTTTCGCACGCCGCCAACACCGTATCGCCAGCCAGGTCGTCGATACAGGACAACGCTGGCAAAGCAGCGGTCATCATCTGCGGTGTGGATCTGGTCTCACCCGATCCGCCGCGGCTGGCCGGGCCGTACCCGCGAATGGTGGCTGCGACCGCAATGCCGACCGCCAGCAATGTGATGATGGCCAGCGCGCCGTTAGCGACCGATTTCTCGGCGCGCAACAGCGTGATCAGAACGATAATCCCGAAAAAGCCCGCCGCCGCCAATGTGATCCACATCGGAAAGGTCGGCGAACGCCAGAGCTGGTCAAGCGACGAAGCCCAAGCCCAATTCATGCGCGAAGTCCCTCATGCCGCATTCAATCGAAATGAATGCCTGCACTTGGCATCCGTCGCAAGGATGCTTCTGCGAACTGGGCCATTTGGCGGCGGGTCAATGGAACCCGCCTCGCCAAGACCATCCGCGGATCTCTTCAGGAAACGGCGAGCTGGCTTTCCTTGGCCACCCGTTCGAAAGCTTCGGTCGAGCTTTTGATCCGGTATTGGCAGTCATCGCCGTCGGTCGGCAACAGACGGATCACCTCATAGGTACCGCTGGCGGCCGGACGGGCAACATTGCTGGCAGTGAAATACACAGTCTCTCCAACGCTGAATTTGTGCTTCAACGTCCTCTCCATCACGCAAAAATGCCGGTCGTGCCCACGGTCCCGCTGCAATGTCCCGGCTGAAAACAGCGTATAGCACGCCCCCGGTCGCCTTGGCCAGCAACATCCGGACATGGCAAATACGCATTTTTTAGAGGTTTTTCAGCGCGATAAATGCGTTTCTGGGAGTTCCGGACCCGTCCCGCCCTTGCGCGCGGAATCGGCGGCTGGTGCCCTCAAGCCGTGTGCGGCAGCTTACCGTCCGGACTGGCGTGATCCACCGCCAGCGGGAGCTGGTGCGCCAATATCTCGCTCAGCTGGTCAACCGGCACGTTGTACCTGGCGGCGAGCTGCTTGACGGTGTCGCTTCCCAGCACTTGGCGCAACTGATCAGCCGTGATCGGCAGGTTTTGACCGTTCCCGATCCAGGATTTGACCTGATCGCCAAAGCCCGCCTGCTGCAGCTTCGCCACGATCGCGTTGAGCCCGCCCTGGCTTCCGGTGCCCATCACTTCGCCCATCACGACCGGCAGCACCGCTGCGCCGAGCTGGCTGAGTGCGCTCTTCAGTGCCGGCGAATTTTCCAGTGAATCGAGAATTCCCATAGCCAGACCTTTTGGTTGGATGCACGAAAACGGATGCCGGATTGAGACTGCTTTCGCGACGATCCGTCAAGCGGCCGATGCCGCGATGTTCTCGGGTAGCACGACTCAAACCGTCTCGAATTTCTCAATGACGAGCGTCTCGGCAAGGCCCTCGCGGGTCCATTGCTGGAACGCCGGCAACGCCATCATCGTGGCCATGTAGCCTTTCGCCTCGAGAGCTACCTCGATCGCATAGGTGCGGAAGCGATGTATGACGGGTGCAAACATCGCATCGGCGCCGCTGAATGCGCCGAACAGGAACGGCCCAGACTTGCCGTAGCGCGCACGGCACTCGAGCCAGATCTCTTCGATCCGCGCGATGTTGGCTTTGGTATCCGCTGATAATGCAACCGGACCAACCGGGCGATGCAGGTTCATGCCGCATTCGTTGCGCAGCGGCAGAAATCCCGAGTGCATCTCGCACGAGATCGAACGCGCATGCGCCCGGCGTTCGCGATCCTCGGGCCATAGTCTTGCTTGCGGAAAGCGCTCGGCGACATATTCGATGATGGCAAGCGAATCCCAGACCGTGACGTCGCCGTCGATCAGCGCCGGCACCTTGCCGGAACGCGTGAAGCCAAGGATGCGCTCCTTGTCTGCCTTGTTGTCGGTATAGAGCGGAATGAAGACCTCGTCGAACGCGATATTGCCGGCGCGCATCGCGAGCCACGGCCGCATCGACCACGACGAATAGTTCTTGTTGCCGATCACCAGCTTCAAACCCATCGCGAAAGAAATCCTCTCAATTGATCATCCTGCCATAGCGCGCCGACAGCATGGCTGCCAGTCCCCTCCATTGGACCAGCACCGGCCACGCCAAAGTGCCGCCGGGACAATAAATCCGACGGTCGAGGTGGACCTGGACCGAGGCTGACGAGGTTGCTGATCGAATGAATTTGCGAATTGCTGCAAGCCGTGCGTGGTCGCCCGGCGCCCTGACGGCGCAGCGGCCCGCATCGCCAGCGGTCAGGCAATCCAATCAGCGCCCGCTCAGACGGCGCGACGCTCCGGTGAAATTTCATGGGAATAGTGCGTACATTCCACGATGGCCGAGAGAGCAGAGTTTCTCAATGCGATCGGGTCTCGCTCGCCTTTCGCCGCACAGGCGAGGATTTGCGCGGCGATTTCGGCCTTCATCGTCGACGTGCGCTTCGCTTCGGGCAGCATGGCCGCGGCATCGTCAAGGACCGTCTTCATCAATTGGATCAGTTCAGGCTGAAAAGCTGCTCCTGTTGTGTTCATGGCTGCCTCCTCTCCAAGCGACCTTGGAGCGGCATTCTATGTCCAAATTTTTTGTGGGAGCAATATCCAAATGATCCTTCGCGGCGATTCTTGCTGCGTCCGATGCTCGCAGCAACGCCGGCCGCAGCCACTCGCGTCAGCACACCTGACATTCGGTAAAACGTTCAAACCGCGCACTTATGCGCAAAGTCGCGCCGGTTGCCGCGAATGATCACGGATGGTCGACATGCAGAGATCTCGGCTGGTTCGTGAGCCCCCGGGTTTAGTTCGTGATGACAACAATGGTCGTCGTGGTGACCTGGCGCCGGCAATTCGCCTCCAATGCCTGGCGCGCAATCGGGACCCAAAGTGCGGTCAAGAGTTGAAGTCACGCGGTGAAAAGCTGAGGTCGAGCACCTTCCACTCGCCGTAGCGGTTCGCCGGCAACATCGCATAGGGTTGGCAGGCCTGCAGCGCGGTGATCGCGCTTTGCATCAACAGCGGCCCCTTGGCGGAGGCGCTGGCTTCGATCAGGATCGGGTCGCGCGCGAGCCGCCCGTCAGGCGTCATCAGCACCCGCAGTTTGATGATTACGTTATCGGAGGCTGCAATCGACACCGGCAATTTCGAGCATGTCTTGAGGTGACGCCGGAACTCCGTCACCGCCTTGGAGGCGATGTCGGCGGCGCTTGAGGCTGTCGCATCGATGCCGTCGCCCGGTTTGTCCGGCGAACCCACCGGCTTTGGCGGAAGCGGCAGATCTTCGGGCAGGCCGAGCATCACGTGATATTTGAGGGTCAGATCAGGCTCGGGAGGCGTGTAGGCAGGCGCCGGCGCTGCCATCTGCGCAGGCGCTGCTGGTGATGGCGCTGGCGGTTGGGGCTGCGGTTGAGCAGCCGTTTCGTTCCCCTTGGCGCGTGCCGGCGTTGGCGCTTCCTGCTGCTGCGGCCGGGCGTCTGCCGGCTGTTGGGCCGGCGGCGGCTTCGACGGCTGCGGAGGGTTCGCGGCCTCGGATTCCGACTGCGAAGGCACATCGAGCGAAGCCGTCTGTGTTGGCGGCTGTGCTGGCAGCGCCGGATCGGATTCCTTTGTCGGGACCTCATCCGGCGTCACGATATCGACGGCGATCGGCTCGGCCGTGACCACCCCGAAGGGATGCACCTCAGTGAACAGGAATACCAGCGCGAGCACCGATAGATGGGCGATCGCGG
>Ga0209807_1001061_pt1 | contig 12890 bp, 9 predicted proteins | sample GraSoiAngelo_154_FD_186168 | JGI IMG/M metagenome (GOLD analysis project Ga0209807, IMG submission 186168) | Grasslands soil microbial communities from the Angelo Coastal Reserve, California, USA - 14_1009_13_20cm (SPAdes) (version 2) | ecosystem: Environmental > Terrestrial > Soil > Grasslands ... | reverse complement strand
GCACACTAATCGAGGGCGACATGCCAAAGCTGCCGCGCTCGCCATCGGTCACAAAAGCCCAGCCGCGCAGAAACGTGTGCCACTCGCCATCAACTGATATGGAGTGAAAGCCGCCTTCCAGACCCACGTAGAGATCAGCGTCAAGTTTCTGTCCGACGAGAATCTCGCGCACGGCCAACGCTCGTTGACGCGCGCCACTCATCAACTCCCAATCGTTGATTGGCATCGCCGGCGCATCCGTCTCGACTTTTCGGGCGACGACACTCGCATTGCGCCAACTTGAATCAATCTCCGCAACGCGCGCGATGCTGGCGCGCATGGCCATGATTTTCGCGGCGCGGTCAGAGCCCAGCGCGATCGTGTGAATGCGGGCCGTTGCGGTTCGTTTTCCGGAAGGTGTCTCAGTTGACATACGAGCCTCGCGATTGTTGTAATCGAATTTAGTTGAGAGTTCAATCTTTAGACTTGTGGCGCGTGTCAGTAGCCCGACCGTCAGGGAGGGCAAGCAGGCACTTGCTGACACGCGGGCTTCTGACACTCGACAAGCTAAGGGTCGAACCTCTCTCGAGGTGAAGAAATGTCCGTTGCCGAACTCATTTATGACTGGAACAAGATCGATCCCGTCTTGCAAAAACCCGATCGTCATATCGGTTTTGACGACGAGACGTTGCGTGACGGTTTGCAATCACCGTCCGTGTGCGAGCCTTCGGTCGAGAAAAAGATCGAACTGCTGCACTTGATGGACGCGCTCGGTATCGATACGGCGGACATCGGATTGCCCGGCGCGGGCGGCACTCACGCGGCGGGCGTCGAGCTGATGGCCCGCGAGATCGCCGACAAAAATCTGAAGATCCGTCCCAACTGCGCCGCGCGCACGCATAAGCACGACATCATTCCGATTGCCGAAATTTCGCAACGCGCGGGCATTCCGATCGAAGCTTGCACGTTCATCGGCTCGTCGCCGATTCGTTTCTATGCTGAGGAATGGACCCTGGATAAGCTGTTGCAAATGACGGAAGAAGCGGTGACGTTCGCGGTCAACGAAGGGCTTCCGGTCATGTTCGTCACCGAAGACACAACGCGGGCCAATCCTGAAACAATTCGCGCGCTTTACACCACGGCGATTCGTTGCGGCGCGCGTGCGGTTTGCGTCTGCGACACCGTTGGCCATGCAACACCGGACGGCGCGCGCGAAGTCGTGAAGTTTGTGCGCGGCATCATCGATCAGCAAGGCGAGAAAATTCGATTGGATTGGCATGGACATCAGGATCGTGGCCTGGGCGTAATCAATTCAATTGCAGCGATTGAAGGCGGCGCTGACCAGGTTCACGGCTCGGCGCTTGGCATGGGCGAGCGCGTAGGTAACACGCCGGTGGATCAGTTGCTGGTGAACTTGAAACTAATGGGCTGGATCGAAAACGATCTCACGCGCCTGCGCGAGTATTGCGACAAAGCTGCTGAAGCTTGCCGTTGGACTATTCCGCTCAATTATCCAGTGTTTGGTCGCGACGCCTTCCGTACGGCAACCGGTGTGCACGCCGCGGCTGTGATCAAGAGCTACAGGAAAGGCGACCCGGAGCTTGCCGATCTAATTTACTCAGGCGTGCCTGCGGGACAGTTTGGTCTGAAGCAAGTAATTGAAATCGGTCCGATGAGCGGCAAATCAAACGTGATCTTCTGGCTCGAGACTCGTGGACTGGAAGCCAGCGAAGATCGCATCGCGCGTATTTATGAACGCGCCAAGCAGGCATCGGCTGTTTTGAGCGAAGATGAAGTGATGGCCCTTGTGTGATCTTGCGGCTTCGCCGCAGCACATTGCGGTAAGACGCTGGCTTACCGTCAAACCCGGGTTTGCGGCGAAGCCTCTAGACTATTTCCTGACACTAATCACGGTGAGCCGGAGGCTTACCGCTTGTGCCGCGGCATAGCCACACAACACACCGCTCCTCCAGTTGCTCACTCAACTGCTCGCTGCCGGCTTAGTTAATCGGAATAGTAATTGTCGTCGATCCTGCCTTACCCGCAGGAAAACGTTTCTGTCTAGCAATACGCAGCGCAGTTGCGTCACCACCGGAAGCCTGTGTCACGCGACCATTCTCATCGTAAGTCACTTGGACTGTGACTCTTTTCGCTCCGGCATTCGGAGGCGACTGGGTCTTGGGCGCAGTCGGATTGACGGCAGCCGGATTTTCCTTCGCCGTTGAAGCCTCGCGAGTCTTGGCAAGTTCTTTCGCGCGGGCTTCGCGTTGGCGCTTCGCAACTAAATCGGCTTCTGAGTTTGTCGTGGGTTGTTCGCTCTCGCTGGATCCGGGAGATGTGTTGGCAGCTTCATTGGAAACCTCGTTCGCCATTCCGTTCGAAGGCTCGCTGAAGACGACGGGAGGTGCGAGTGTCTGCGCATTATCTGTCGCCAACGACTTGGCTTCGTTGGCCAGCCTCGCGGCTTTGTTGTGAGAGTACCAACCCCATGGAACTCCAATCGCCGCAACGATCAGCGCCACGGCGCCTACCGCAGCTAAGGTCCAAGATCTATTTCCGCGTGGTGCGGCGGCGGCGAAAGTGGGGACGAAGGTTATAACTTCAACTGTCGGGTCGGATGGAAAGTCAGTCGCGGCGTACTTCGCATCAGGCTCATCTTCGGCAACGCGGTCCTCTACGCTGCCGGCAGAGACAGCTTCCATCGCTACCTTGCTTTCATCTTTGGGTAATTGTTGCTGTTCCGGAAACGGGGGCCGCGGAGCGATGCCTTCATCCATGCGTCGCAGCCCTTCGAGAACTACGGAAGCCCAAGGCTGGTTGATTGTGTGTTCGGGAGCTTCAAACGCGGGGCTGAAAGTGAACGATGCATTTGGCAATGTCAAAGCGTAGTAAACCGCTTCGATGCCGCGCAGCGCTCCGATGCGTGCATGCACTACCGATCCAGATTGAAGATAGAAGTATCCGGGGCCGCTTGAATATATAACTTTCAACCGTCCGGTCTTTCTTTGATTGCAGAAGAATTCGATCAACTCGGCGAGCGAAAGGTCGCTGAGTTCTCCGGTTAATGGCATAGGCTATTCCTCTCTCTCATCAGAAATTGGTGCGAGACGCCGGCGAGAACTGCCGTTATGAGTTGTAGGTCGCGAGGTGATTCATTTTGGAACCGTGAAGTTGTAATTGATCAAGCCGGTTACTTTTACCGGCAGGCCTGAAAGCTTCGTCGGCGAGAAGTGTGCAAGAGACGCTGCCTTCACCGCGGCGTCACGAAGCATTCCCGGACCGCTGAGGGCGCGCGCGGAAACCACCTTGCCATTTTCATCGACCACCACCTCGACTTGCACAACTCCCTCAGTGCGCATTCGACGAGCGACGTCAGGATACACAGGAGTCGGCAGGCTAAGAGCCCTTCCGTTCAGCACCCCACCCGATACGGGTTTCAGCAAAGGACGCGGGGCCGGCGGTGCGTCGTTATCCTTTACTACGACCCGCTTGTTTGTGTCTGCTGGCATGCCGCGAAAATCCGGCGTCAATAGCTGGACCGACGACACCTTCATTTTGTCGAGGGAAGTTGACTGAGGCAGGGTCGCAGTAGATCTGTTTTCCGGTTGCTTCACCGATGCGCCGAGGGAGTTTGGGGACTTCGTATCATTAACAGCAGATCCCGAAGATTTCGAACTACCCAAGTCGGACTGCGTCGAGGCCGAAACTGGGGAAGGAGCAGCAACAGGCTGAAGCATCTTGGCCATCGAGGCATCGAGATAGTAAAAGATCGTTCGATAAGTCATCTCCGAAGGTTCGAAGCCAATCTTACCGTTTTCGACCACCGCAACGGAGGTCGTCATCTTCACCCAGTTTCCAACCGAGTCGTACTCGTACTTGTAAACTTCCTTGCTCACCAGCGATCCGTCCGCATTAACCAAAGTCATCTCGCTGATGTTTCCCTTCTCGTCATACTTGTAGACCTCACGTCCCGTTAGCGTGGCGCCTTCGACCGGGAAATACTGGTTCTGCGTCTTCGATCCCTTGAGATCATACTCGGCAGTTTCCAACACTGTTCGCTTGCTGTCTTCAACTGACTTTCCACCTGCGTTCGATAGCTTGACTACTTCAGTGCGAACGCGGCGCACCGGCCCAATCAATCCATCGCGCACGCGATCAGTTTCGTTTTCGGCGCCGTTAGCCGTGCTGGGCTGCGGCTGGAAGTTGTTGGCTTTCGCAGCCAAGTTAGTCTGGCCGGAAGCGCTTGCGATCATCAACGCCAGAGACAAAACCGCAAAGGTCAATCGGATAGCTTGCTTTGACATTGTCTTCTCCTGAATCCTGAGCTGAAAAGGTGAGGTCGAGGCTTTAACTTCGAGGGCAAGCGGGAAGCCTGCCAGGGCTTCGACTCGACAATATTATCGTGTTAAAGCAAGTTTGTCTAGAGCCAACATACGGACAAAGGATGAAAAGTTATCCGTTTTTGGTGGTTTTCGTTACTTCGTAGAGCCGAATTCGGCTAGCAGACCGGCGATCTTGTCGATTACTTGGACAGCATCCGAAGCGTCAGTCACGTCATTGCAGAAGATCGAGAAGACCAGAACCTCGCCATTCTTAGTGTCCGCATAACCGGAAAGCGAATGATCGTAAGTGAGCGTACCGGTCTTGGCGAATATGCGACCGGCTTCACGCCTGAGGCGCCCACCCAGCGTACCGTCGCGTCCGGCGATGGGCAGCGAGTCATGAAATACTGAAGCCGAATTTGTCCTGGCGATCGCAGTCAGTAACCGCACTGTGGATTCCGGCGTGACGAGATCGAGACGCGAAAGACCACAGCCGTCACGAATCGCCAAACCATGTGTACGGATATCAGCGTGATCCAGCCAGGATTTTACGACTGCGATCCCCGCTTCGTCATCGCCACGCGTGCGATTCTTGCGTGGATCAGGATCTGGCGCCGAAGCGCCAAGCTCTTTTCCAATCGTCCGCAGAATTAACTCTGCAAAAAGATTGTTACTCTCTTTATTTGTCTGGCGCACGATCTGACCGAGTGTCTCGCCGTCCTGGTGTGCAAGTTCGATCGCCTTTTGCGGATCGAACTTTTCAGTTTCAGCAACCCGAAAATCGCGACTGCGGGCTTCGCCATCGACCTTGATACCGCGCGCGATCAGCGCCTGCTTGAAAAGCGTCGCGGCCCAGAGCGCGGGATTGTGAATTGAAAGGAAAGCCGAAAAGGCGCGTCCGCTGACCGGAAATTCTCCCCACACCCGCACTTCGTTATCCGTCAGCCCGCGATTGATTCCAATCGTGGTCGTCGCGTCGCGCTGGGCGGTGGTGGTGCTATTTGTGAGATGAACAAATCCCGAGTTGCGATTGATAGCGAGATTAGCGGCGCTACCGGATTTATTTCCGGGAGAAATCGTCAGCTCAAAACTGTTCTCGTCCACAGTCAGGGCGCTGGGCTCGGCGCCGAAGTACCATTGAAGATCGTTCCATTGCCAACCGAGACCGTAGAGTTCGCCGCGAAAATAACTTTCATCACCGACGACGTTGCCGCGAACCTGACGCACCCCCGATTGAACCATCTGGTCAGCTAACTGATCTAAGGAAGGCGCGTCGCCTTTGTGCGTCGATCTCAGATCGGGAGCGCCCCGGCCGTAAAGTGTTAGATTTGCGTCTACGATTCCATCGTTCGGTTGTTTGTCCGCGTAGACAGAAGTGCGCCACCGATAATCCGCGCCGAGCGAATCGAGCGCCACGGCGGTCGTGTAAACTTTCATGTTCGACGCCGGCGTGAACAGCTTATCGCTATTGCGAGAATAAACGACACGGCCGTCCTTCATCGACATTACGAACACGCCCCAACGTGACTGAGTCAGATCGCTTTCGTCGATTGTGCGATCAATCTCAAGACCTAATTTGGAATCTTGCGGCGTTCTGGGCGAGGGCGCCGGCGATAAACCCGCGGTGCTGGATGAGAGGAGAAGTTTGTCGAGGTTGGGGCTAAGAAAGTATGGGGCGAGGAGAAATGCAAATACGGACACGGATACGGAGAAGATACCTTGAAGTTTGGTAGGGCGGTTTAGCCTTGATTCGCTCATTGTTGTTCTACACAAACAGCCTGCGTGGCAACTACTTGCCAGCGCCCCTGCCGCTTCATGTAGACATCGCTATAGCGATACAGGCCGTTAATATCATGCGTCTTAAACCGACCTTCAATTGTCGCGATACCGGACACGGAAGCCGTATCCCCGTAGATCTGCACCGTAACGTTCCTGATGTCGAGAGAATGAAGCAGGAGCCCCGAATCGATGCCGGCCATGGTCAACGATTTGTTGGTGACTTCGCCAAGAGGGTTCGTAAACGTGTAGTCATCGGCGATCAGATCATGGAGTGTCGTTGAGTCACGATGTAATAAGGCCTGACTCAACTGCCGATCAAGTCTCTTTACCACTCCTTCCGCGATGCCATTCTTAGTAGCAACTTCGCTTCTCTTTAGCCCTTGCGCGTCCATAGTTCTCTCTACCCGAGGTGGTGGAGCGATTGTTCAGAAGATCACTCGCTGTGTCAAATAATAGCAGTGCGGAATTCTCCTATACAATGACCCATTCGACCAAGGCGTGATCAACTAGAAAAGAGTCTTGTCGTCCGGCTGCCGACGAGTAATTCACGAGTGGCCGAATAAACTTCCTCAGTTGTGATCTTGACGACATGGTCGCTGAAAATGACGCGATGTTGATCTGCCAATGGCACGAAATTGTTAGGCGTTGGGCAGTCGAGCAATACCACGACCGCGGTCCCTACTGCCGTTGCGATGTGCATTGGTCCTGTTTCGTTGGTCACAAAGACGCCCAGACGCGCCAACGCAGAAGCTAGCTGCGGAATTGTAAGACGGTCAAGAATCAGCGCGGACGGGAAAAGCTCGTGCATTTTCGGCACCATAGATCGCTCTTCCGGTCCAGCAAAAACGATGGTGCGCACGCCGTCGTTCCTACTCAGAGAATCCGCCAACTCCACAAACCGCTCTAGGGGCCAACAACGACCAGGATGACCGGCGCCTGGGAAAAGCCCGACAAGCGGAGTGCTCGTGTAACCTTTAGCCTTGCGCAGCATCGCATCAACTGTTCGATCATCGTGGGCACGAGTCCTCAGTTTCGGTACCCGGGAGATTCCTTCGACTCCCAATGGACGCAGCACATCCAGATACCGATCAACCAGATGTCGATTTTGTTTATTCAGTTCGACGGGTGGGGACGGACTGAAGTTAGCGAGAAAGTCGAGAGACCGTCCCGGTCGCCGCGAGAACAAGCGTTTGGGAGCCCCGGAAAGAAAGCCAAGTAAATTCGTTTCGGAGAAGCTGTGCAGATCGATCACGAAATCAAACTGCCGGCGGCGCACGTCTTTGACGAGTTGAACAATTCTCATAATCGACAGCGGCTTGAATCCGTCGCGCAGCCCAACGCGATCGACGGCGATGACGGCGTCCGCGTGGCCGGACATCTCGACGACTTCATTGCCGGGCTTACCAACAGCCACGGTGACCTGCGCATCCGGAAAGCGCTCGCGCAGAGCCCGCAGTGCCGGCAGGCTCATAACGACGTCGCCGAGCTGGCCGAAGTCGATGACGAGGATATTGCGAGGGTCGAAGATCACTTCAGATGCTTATCAAAAAACTCCGCGCTCGCATGATACGAGCGCACCCAATCCTTGTGCAGCAGCAAGTCATGTATCTCGTCGGGAAAGATCAACTCTTCGAAGTAGACGCCGTTTGCCCGCAGGCGGCGCACCAGATTCACAGTCTGCGCGAATTCGACGTTGCGATCGTCATCGCCGTGGATCAACAGCACCGGCGACTTCCATTTGTCCACGGACGAGATAGGCGACGACTCACGCGCCAAACGCGCGCGGTCCGGAGCTTCGATGGGCAGCGGTAGACCGGCCACGCGTAAACTCCAATCGTGCACGCCGTGAAAGTCCACTCCCGCGGCGAAAATGTCGGAGTTGCGCGCCAGTCCCAATGCCGTTAAGTATCCGCCGTACGATCCACCCCAGAGACCAATTCGTTTCTGATCCACATCAACACGACTCCGCAGATACTTCGCGCCGGCGACTACGTCCTGATATTCGGATGCGCCGCGCGCTCCGCGATGTTGGGCCATACGAAATGCGCGGCCATAACCGATCCCGCTACGATAGTTCACCGACAAGACGATGTAGCCGCGGCTCGCCAGATACTGATTCATCGCGTAAGAGTTGTGATAGTAGTAAAGATAATGCCAGCCCAGAAGCATCTGCCTGACTGGCCCGCCGTGCATGAACACCAGCGCCGGCAGTTTGCCCGAAGCATTCGCCGGCTTGAACAACTGCCCATGAATTTCGAGACCATCGGCGGCTTTGAAAATCACCTGCTCGGGCACGACGAGCTTTGCGGAAGGAAAGTCACGCGGCAGTGCCTGAGGTGCCAGCGGCTTCATGTTCGCGCCACCAATCGAAGCGGTAAACGGCAGGAAAGGATCGCGCGCCGTCGAATGAAAGAAAGCGATCTGGCGACCGTTATCGAACACCGCGGGATACATTTCAATGGTTTCGCCGCCGGTGATTTGCTGCGGCGCACCTCCCTCGACGCTGACCCGCCAGAGATGCCGCCGGTCGACGTCGTTCTTGTTTGTCGAGAAGACGACAAAGGACTTATCGGGCGCGAGCGCGACGTTTTCGACTTCGAATTCGCCGGGAGTCAAAGCCGTGAGCGCGCCACCATCCGTCGAGATCGAATAGAGATGCATCCACCCATCTTTTTCCGAAGGAAACAGCAAACGATTTCCCGCCACCCATTGCCAGAAATCTGAGCCTCCCTGGCCGGGATATGAATCGTTGTCCTGATCGCCGGAACGCCAAATCTGTTTGGCTTCGCCGCTTTGTGCGTCGGCAACCCAGATGGCCCAGGGCTGCAGGCGATCGCGATCGTTCGAGAAAGTGTCCGTCATATTGAACAGACGAATGAAGGCAATTCGCTTTCCGTCTGGCGACCAGCGCGGCGCGACATCACGATCCACGCTTGGCGAAAGAAATCGCAGACGATTCGCCCGCGGGTCATAAATTGAAATGAAACTGTGATCGCCGCGAGTCGAAGTGAAAGCCAACTGCGATCCATCGGGCGACCATTGCGGCCCGCCAACGTTGCCGCGCATTTCGAATAGCTTGCGTTCCTTGCCGCCGATAACAGAAGCGGTCCAGAAGTGGCCGTCGCGAATCCAAACCACCTGGTCGCCCGCTGAATTGAACACTGGTCCACTTCCCTCACCCATCTTCGTCGTGCGCCCGGTGCGCACATCGACGACCCAAACTTCCTGCTTCGTGCCGGCCGGATCGGTGGTTGGGTTCGGATATTCTCCCGCCGGGTTCTTCCCTTGGCCGCGCACATATGCGATGGCATTTCCATTTGGCGAGAAAACGAAATCGCTCAATTCCTGCCCGTCATCGCTGTCGTAATGCGTCAATTGCCTGCTCGCCCACGACGGCGCTTCCACAATCCAAACGTTGCGCTTTCCTTCGGCATCGAATGCCCACGCGACCTTGTCGCCACGCTTCGAAACGGTCAACTCTGACGGGAAAGGTGCACTTGTGACTTGTTCGAGCGTGAAGCTTTGCGCTTTGACAAAGCAGACAAGCGAAAGAAGAAGCGCAATTGACAGCGAGCAGAGAATGAGACGGTGGCCAAGTTTCATGGGGCTCTCCTGTTTCCGAAAGAAATCTGAATGAGCAATCAAGCGTGGAAGATTCTAGCACCCTGCACAAGTGTGCGTTAAAGAAAATGGGAGCGAAACATGCAGCGCACGCATCCTGCGTGCGGACCGCAGGCATCTTGCCTGCGTATCTTTCTAGATTATCAAACCGTTGCGGGCAAGGATGCCCGCGAACCGCACGCAAGGATGTGTGCGCTCCTCAGACTCGCTGCTCTGGTGCTGTCTGCTGATCTGGTGGAATAGGCATCAATTCGCTGCGGTATCCGCACGTTTCGTTCGCGCAATAACGCGTCGTGCCTTTCTTGGTGGTCTTTTCCAATAAGAACGGCGCGCCGCACTGCGGGCACGTTGCCGCTACCGGCTTGTCCCAAAAAACGATTTCGCACTTGGGATATTCCGAGCAACTGTAGAAGACTTTGCCCCGCTTGGATCGCTTGACGATCAGTTCGCCTTTGCAACCCGGGCGGGGACAGGCGACGCCCGTAGTTTCGCGTTTGATGTATTTGCACTTCGGATAATTCGAGCAGGAGATGAACTCGCCGTACCGGCCCTGACGCTTTACCAGTTGTGCGCCATCGACCGGGCACTTCTCATCGATTGGTTCTGGCGGCGCCGTGAGTTTGCCACTCTTTGAAATCTTCCTGATGTTCTTACATTCAGGATAACCCGAGCAACCGTAGAAGGGGCCGAACCGCCCGCGCCTTAACTGCATTGGCTTGCCGCACAATTCGCAAGCCTCAATTTCTTCTTCGCCATCGCTGGACACTTTCGCGGTAGCGTCGTCGGTAGTTGCCGCTGGTTCTGCATCTCGAGTAGCACTACAATTCAGGCACTTGAGGTACTTGCCAAAACGTCCGAGCTTCATCACCATTCCCGGTGTGCCGCACTTCAAACAGACTTCTTCGGTGGGAGTTTCTTTCTCTTTGATATCCTTCGCGTACTTCTGGAACTTGGAGAGATCGTCCTTGAACTTGTCATAGAACTCGTGAAGCGCATCCGTCCACTTCAGCTTTCCTTCTTCGACCTCATCAAGCTCCTGCTCCATGCGCGCGGTGTAGGTTTCGTTGAAGAGATCGTCAAAGCCGCCTTCAATCAAAACATCATTCACTGTCTTGCCGAGCGCGGTCGGATGAAAACGGCCTTCTTTCTTCTCGACATATTCACGATCCTGAATCGTCGTCATGATCGCGGCATAGGTTGAAGGGCGACCGATGCCCTTCTCTTCCAGAGCCTTCACCAGAGTTGCTTCAGTGAAACGGGGCGGCGGCTCGGTAAAATGCTGTTCGGGATCGATCTTGTTGAGCGTCAGCATTTCACCTTCAGCTACCAACGGCAAAGTGCGCTCAGCCTCGTCATCTTCCGCGGCCGTTTCGTCGCGACCTTCCTGATAGACTTTCAAAAAGCCATCAAACTTCTGGACCGAACCGGTTGCGCGAAAAACAAATCGTCCGGCCTGAATGTCGATCGTCGTTTGGTCGAAAAGCGCAGGCATCATTTGTGACGCCACGAATCGTTGCCAGATCAAACGATAAAGCTTCAGTTCTTCGGGCTTGAGATATTTCGCCAGCGAATCCGGCGTGCGCGCTACTTCAGTCGGACGAATCGCCTCGTGCGCATCCTGTGCGGCCTTCTTCGAACGGTAATGAACCGCTTTTTCCGGCAGATAATTGGCGCCGTATTGCGTGCCGATGAATTGCCGCGCTTCATTGAGTGCGGTATCGCTCACTCGCGTAGAGTCGGTGCGCATGTAAGTGATCAAGCCGACCGATCCCTCACTGCCAATCTCGACGCCTTCGTAGAGATGCTGTGCGATCATCATCGTACGCTTCACCGGAAAGCCGAGTTTGCGCGAAGCTTCCTGCTGCAATTTCGAAGTAATGAAGGCTGGAACCGGATTGCGTTTGCGCTCCTTCGTCGTGACTTCGTTGACGACGAAAGATTGTCTCTCCACCTCGGCAACGAGATCCCTTGCTTGCGCGTCGTTGCCGATGAGGATTTCGGACTTTTTCAGATCCTGATCGAAGCCACTGGTCTTGACCGTTTGGTCGCCGACTCTCAGCAAACGCGCATCGAACGCCGGCGGTTGTTGGCCCGTCAGGTTCGCAGTGATCGTCCAGTACTCAGTCTTCAGGAACGCTTCGATCTCGCGTTCGCGCTCGACCACCATCCGCAGCGCCACGGATTGCACGCGCCCGGCGCTCAATCGTCCACCGATCGTGCGACACAGCAGCGGCGAGACTTTGTAACCAACCAACCGATCAAGCACGCGCCGGGCCTGCTGTGCATCGACTAGGTTCTCATCAATCTGTTTCGGGTGCTCAAACGCTTCCTGTACGGCACGCTTGGTAATCTCATTGAACATGACGCGGTAGGCGGGTGTCGGCGGATGCTTCGGCACGATCTCTTCGGCGAGATGCTGGCAGATCGCTTCGCCCTCGCGATCAGGGTCGGCCGCCAGATAAATTGCCGCAGCCTCTTTTGCAGTCTTCTTCAGGTCAGCAACGATCTTCCTGTTATTACGCTTCTTGGAATCGGGAATGATCTCGTAATCCGGCGCGAAATTATTCTGGATATCGACCCCGAGCCCCTTCGAAGGCAGATCTTTAATGTGCCCGATCGAGGCCTTCACGATGAAGTCGTTGCCGAGATACTTATTGATTGTTTTCGCCTTGGCAGGCGATTCCACTATGACTAAGTTTTTGGGCATTTACTGTTTTGCTGTTAACGCGCTTTTTGCTTCCAAAGCTCTATCCCGCTCGTTACGAGCGAGAATTCCAAAACCCAGAAAATAATTTCGCAAATCAGGCCGGGACCATGGTTCCGGCTTTTCGCTACAAAGCTGATCGCGAACGATTTCTCTGACACGACACAACTCTTTAAGCCTGTGATTCCGCCATCTCGGATCATCGATTGTCAAATCGAACAACTCAAGCATTCGATCAAGTGCGTGTTCAAAATAAGCCGTATTACCGCGCTCCTTCCATCGCAAGGCACGCTCGTATTCGCTACCCACGTTGGCCATCTGCTCGGCTATTGACATCGTGAACCATCGCCCATCTGCAAGACTTGAATGTATCACGTTCCTCTCCTTCGCTATTGCACGAGCGCTCTTGCGATCGCCACGATTCTCGCGCGAATTTCTGGATCCTCCACGCCCCGAGATGGATTGTTCTGAACAGAACGAATGTT
>Ga0209807_1001059_pt1 | contig 12895 bp, 9 predicted proteins | sample GraSoiAngelo_154_FD_186168 | JGI IMG/M metagenome (GOLD analysis project Ga0209807, IMG submission 186168) | Grasslands soil microbial communities from the Angelo Coastal Reserve, California, USA - 14_1009_13_20cm (SPAdes) (version 2) | ecosystem: Environmental > Terrestrial > Soil > Grasslands ... | reverse complement strand
CCTATTACTTGTAGCTTTGCGCGGCTTGTTTGCCTAAGCCGCTTCAGGTGTGTTCATTTGGCCTAACGAAAAAGAGAGAAGCCACGGCAGGGTGCTGTGGAGAAAATTGCACCGCTAAGGCTTTGGTAGTCTCGGCAGCCGCTGCTTGCGGCGTTTAGTTAACTGACGGCGAATGTCGTGGCGCTTACGGCAAAGCGCGGTGAGATTCAGATTCTAGGTTCGGGCCGCAATGGCCAACGCATCATTCCGCCCCAGAACCAGGCTCACTGCCCGCCAAAGGGGCTGCGAGACGGCGTACTTGACCTGTCAGCCGGTCGGAACGGCCAGCGCCAGCATTACTGCGAGAAAGCGGGGTTGGCGAGAGATGGCCAACGGTTTCATAAACTCAAATGTACTCTGAGAACGAGTTCATTACCGTTGTTCGCCAGCAATGGATTTCCCGTCCTTAGCGAGATAGGTCACCGTCTTGTTGCCCTGCTCGTCGTACTTTGCCTCCCAGCCATAGTAGCCATCCTTTGTGGATTTGACCGCGTCGCCGTTGGCAGCGTGGTACGTCACCCGGATCACGTTGCCGCGTGAATCGTACGCCAATCTCAAGGTCACATAGCCATCAGCGCCCGGCATCGGTGTGCCGTCCTTGCCGAGATAGGTCTCAACGATCTGGTTGCCCTGCTCATCGTACTCTGCTTCCCAGCCGTAGTACCCCCCCTTGTGCTGGACTGGTTCTCCGTTGACGCCGTAAAACGTTTGCTGGATCACTTTGCCGCGTGAGTCGTAGGCCATTCTCAGCGTTGCATAGCCGTCAGCGACGGACATCGATTTGCCGTCCAAACCGAGATAGGTGATAACAGTCTGGTTACCCTGCTCATCGTACTCTGCCTCCCAACCGTGGCAACCATCCTTCTTGGATAAGACCGGCTCGCCGTTGGGACCGTAGTACGTTTCACGGGTCTTATTGCCGCGTTGATCGTAGCTTGATTTGAACATCGCATAGCCATCAGCGACAGCCGTGGGACCCATATAGGTTACGAGGGTCGGGTTGTCATGCTTGTCGTAATCTGCCGCCCGACCGTAGTAACCATTCTTCTTAGATAGGACCGGTTCGCCGTTGACGCCGTAAAACGTCTCTCGGATCACATTGCCTCGTGAATCATAGGCCGATTTGATTGTCGCATAGCCATTAGCGCCCTGCATTGGTTTGCCATCTTCACCGAGAATGGTCGTAACGATCCTGTCGCCGCGCTCGCCGTACTCTGCCTCCCAGCCATAGTAACCATTCGCTTCGGATCTGACGGCTTCGCCGTTGGCGCCGTGGAACGTCACACGGATCACGTCGCCGCGTGAATCGTAGGCCATTCTCAATGTTGCATAGCCGTCAGCGCCTGGCATTGGTTTGCCATCTTTACCGAGGTAGGTCGAAATAATCTTGTTGCCCTGTTCATCGTACTCTGCCTCCCAACCGTAGTAACCAGTTTTCTTGGACAGGACAGGCTCTCCGTTGACGTCTTGGAAAGTCACCCGGATCAAGTTGTCTCGTGCGTCGTAGGCCGATCGCATTGTCGCATAGCCGTCGGCGGCAGCCGTTGGTTTTCCGTCCTCACCGAGATAGGTCCCAACGGTCTCGTTGCCGTGCTCGTCGTACTTTGCCTCCCAGCCATGGTAACCATACTTCTTGGATAGGACCGGTTCGCCCATGACGCCGTGGAAGCTTATTCGAGTCAGCTTACCGCGGGAATCATAGGTCGACTTCACTGTCGCATAGCCATCATCAATGGACATCGGTTTTCCGTCCTTACCGAGATAGGTCTCAACGGTCTCGTTGCCGTGCTCGTCGTACTTTGCCTCAAAGCCATGGTAACCATTCTTCGATACGACCGGCTCGCCCTTGAGGCCGTGAAATGTCATTCGTTCCAATCTACCGTATCGATCGTACTGCATTTTTGCGGTGACATATCCATCCTTCAAAGGCATCGGTTTCAAATCGGGCCCGACGGCCGTTTCCTCAACTTCCCACCCGTTGTTATCGTAGGTGGCCTTTATCCCGGAATTCCCCGAGTTGTCGATCATCCTTCGACCATTCGCGTCCAGCGACAGGACACCGGTCAATCGGCCGCGACCATCATATTGCATGCTTCGTCCAAAAGCGCCGTCAGGTCCGGCGGCCGCCAGGCCCTTGCTATCGCGGTACATGATGCGCTCTTCCAAGCCCGCTTCATTGTAATGGATCTCCACATATTCGGCGGCAGAGGTACGCTGCAACTGTGGAAATCCATTGGGTCCGACAAGTCGCGTCAACCCAATTAAGGGAGAGCCCGATTCCGGCGGCGAGTAAATAAGCCCATACACCATGCGTCCTTTGCGATCGAGCGCTCGCTCATAGATGATTTCGCCGTTCGTTGTTGAAACAAACTCCCACTGACAGACCGTCTTGAGTCCCAATTGCCTAGCCTTCTCAGCAAGGGTTTTACCAAGAGTTTCGTCCGGAGCGTTCTTGGATCCCGATTTTTCCTGACCTTTCTCATCATGGGTTTCGTCCTGTGCCTCTTGCGATTCTAATTCTCCCTTCCATAAATAGGGAAAGACTGAATGATTGGTCGTTAGTTGCAAAAGACCGTTCAGTGCTTGGACTCGAAATGCCGGTTTCCAATGGAGTTTCCAGCCCTCGCGCACCATCCCCTTGTGAACGAGCAAAAACGAAACGGGCATATTGCGGGCGGCCGATTTGGAAAGTGGCCCGATGCCAACCGGAAAACCGCGCCGCTTGGCAAACTCGCGATAATAAGCCTTATGTTCTTGGAAAAAGGCGTAATTACCACCCCAGACCGTAGCGATCAACAGAAGTGCAAGGCCGCAGGCGACGGCCGTGGTGATTTGCTGCTTGCGTCTTTGCGCCGCTTCGCTGGCGCGCAAGCGGTCCGCCTCGGCACGCGCTTCACTCGTTAGGCGAATGTCCCGACTTGTCTTGATGACAGGAAGCAAGACATCATGTGTGATCTCCACTCTTCTCGTGTTATGGCGGTCCTCGTAGGCGAGAAGCCGGCGATCGACGAGTTTATCAAGAATTGGCTGCGTCACTTCCGGCCGCGTAAGCGCATCGTCGAGAGCGTAACTGTTGCGATGGCCGCCCGCGGTAAGGAGTTTGTCCTCCACGAAAGTTCGCACGCCGACTGGAAAGTCTTTGAGCGTCCGCAGATAGAAATCCTCCAGAATTTTTTCCTGTTCAAGGTCGAGAAGATCGGGCGTGATTTTCGCGTCCGGTCCGCTTCTGAGGCGTCGTTCGTTGAGCTCTCTCAATACCAAGCTGAGGAGTGCAGGGGCCACAGTGATGTCAGGGCCCTCGCCGTTTGCACTCGCACCAGCGACATATTTTACGATGCGATCTTCGGCGCCATTTGCGAGCAATGACGCACCAAGCTCGATGACTTCGCGCGCTTGTCGTTCGCCCATGGGTCGCAAGCGCAGACGGTTCTGGGTCAGGGCGCGAAACTTCGAACGGATATAATCAAGATCTCCAAGGTAGTCCTCCCGCATTGAGAGGAGAACCTTGAGGGGCGTAGGTTTGAAATTAAACTCCCTGACCCGTGCGGGATCGTCGCGCAGCGCAGCGGGCGGGCGGTTCTCTACTAGATCAGCCAGTTCACTTATGAAGTCCGAGCCGCGCCGGTTGCGATCGGCAGTCTCGCGGCCAAGGGTAAAGAATTCCTCGAACTGGTCGAAGGCGAGAAAAGGAGTGACAAGTTCGTTACGCGGACTCCAAAAATGGTTGTCCAGTCGGTGAAAATATTCCCAAAGCGTCTCGCCCGGTTGCAGCTGAGGCGCATCCACAGGCGCCTCGGCAGCGGCTACGGCAATGGCATCGAGCACTTGCTTCGCGAGAGGGGCCGCGCTCTCGAGGAAATCGAGCCGGATCGGGACAGGCAGATAGTTTTCGTTTCGCAGCCTCGGGAACAATCCGGCTTGAACCAGTGAAGTTTTGCCAAGGCCCGAAATGCCGTAAAGCAACGTGAGCGTATCGCGTCGCACCAGACGGAGTAATTGCTCGATCTCATCGCCACGGCCGGCAAAGAACTCACGATCGCCTTCGGTAAAGGACGCAAGCCCAATCCAAGGGTGCTGGGGATCGGTAGGCTGCGTCGGGGACCCGTTCATTGCGCGGCCGCACGCAAGCGACGTTCGCGAACGATGGTCGTCAAGGTTTTGATAAAGTCCTCCTTGGGCTCGCCACTTGTCGCGCGAGTGTAATGAAACCCGCCGAAACCGCTAAAGGTCACGGCCCCCTCCGCCGTGTCGTCTACAATCACCGGATGAATAAGGCGGGCGCTGGCTTTGTCCATGTCTTCGAGCCGCTCCAGAGCGCGGTTCCATTCGCGAATGAAGATGCCCTCATCGCGCTTGTTGCTGTTTACGGAGATCACAGCGAGAAAGACGTCGCAGCCGGCGATGTTCCGCTCGATCACTGGCCACCAAGGGTCACCGGACTTGAGGCGCGCCTTGTCAAACCACACATCCAATCCTGCGCCGCAGAGGCTGGCTTGAAGCCGTTCGACCGCGTCATGGTCTTGGCTGGCGTAGCTAACAAAAACCGCTGGAGGCTTCGTGACCGCCGCGGGGTCCAAAGACTCGGGCGCGGCGGAGGGCTTGTTGGGGAAAGCTTCCCACTTTTCCACGAGCTCGTTTACAAAGTTGATCGGATCGGTCGCGCCAAAGAACTTGGTCTGCGGGCTGAAATTTTCCAGAAAATCATGCAGATGCGCGTCCGTGGCGAGTGCTCCGTCAACCACAAATTCCCGGGCCTCGTTTCCACTGTTGAGCCGGTCGCGGCGGGCGAGGCGAACGAAGAACCGCGCTAGCCAATCGGGATGGGCGTTGCCGATGAGGAGCAGGCGCTTGTTGCGCAGTTCGTCGAACAGGTTAGTGAGGCGCGTAGACATAGACTCCTCATGGAGTTTCCAGATGAACTCGAGGATTTCCTCGTCAATTAGCGCGCTATCTGGAATCCCCGAGATCCTGCCGAATAGATGGTAAACCACGCGGTGTCGCGAGCGGGCGTAGTCGCGTGGAATATCGGCGGGGGTGGAATTCGGCGAGTAGGCGAAAACATGGTCGGGAGGTGAGCCAAGCGCCGTTGCAAGGAGCGAATCCACCGTCGTGCTGATGAACAGCCGTAGCGGCTCGATTGTTGCCAGCTTGCGGAGTGGTTCGGCAACCGGAGTCCGGCCATCTGGATCACGAAGCTGGCTGAGAATCTCGAGCGCCTTCAAGTTCACGTCGTCGCGGGAGTTCTGACGGCTGGCATTAAGATAGGCGGCTACTACCTGGTCAATGCTGGCAGATGGACCGCATTCGACTTCTAACTGGGTCGCCAGTTCCGCAGCGAGGTATTCGTAGAGAAGTTGCTCGCGACCATCGATTTGAATACGCAGAAGATCGCGCCCGAGAATTGGAATGACGACGCCCCTTGCGATAGCCTGCAAGAGCTTGCTCCACTGCTTCGAGTCGTCGGGCATTGCGAAGCTCCACATTAGTGCGGAACTTCCCCCATGAGAAGAAGGAAATTTCAATCTCTGCGTAAAAAGCTGGAGCGGCGAGCGAAAGTAGGGCGAGAAGGGCGACGAGCCAGGCGCGACTAACCAGGACTTGAGGTTACCCGGCGAACTCGAGCGATGTTAAGCCGCCGTGAAATCCGCCCGTCTGAATGAAACTTGACGCAAGAACAAATGCTGCCAAAGAACCAGACGGTACCCTGCCCAATCGAAAAACTAAACGGGAGGACTAAGAGCATTCGGTGGGAGCAATTGCACATTGTGAATTGCCTGAGTGACACGAGCCTCTGTCCTCCCGGCTGCGATCGTGAGCGTAACCGGCCCAATCGCAAGAGAGAACGCGAAGAGAATCCCGATGATGCGAACGCGATTGCGAAGCCGTCTCTTCACAATCAATGGAATCTCTGGAATCCGTCTCACAAATCCCAATCTTGTTGAGGTTGGTTGAACAACCGGCACCATAGGCGGCTGGACTAGTCGTCACTACCGGCCGCCCGCGCTACGCGTAGTGAAGGTCCTATCGCTGCCAGAAGTGGTGCCACTGCCATTGGTCGCCACAATCCGAAAATGATAGGTCCTGCTTGCAGCCAGCCCGGAGACGTTCGCACCAACATTTTGCGTTGTGGTCCCGTGGAAATTCTGGCTGGCGCAGACTAAACCATAGTTCGTGGTAGTCCCGTATTGGAAAAGGACGCTCGTGATCAGGCCGCGAGGGTTAACCGTCCCTTCGAGCCTAGCTGAGGAAATCGCCACATTCGTCGCAGCGTTAGTAGTGACAATCGGAGGGCCGGGTGTAGACGTTGGTGTCGGGGTTGGTGTGGGCGTCGCCGCTTCTATTTGGATGTTATCGACTTGGTTCTGGAGATCGAAACCATTGGACTGCCCAAGGCTGAACAATAGTCGCAGAGCGAGATTGCTTATGTTGAGAGTCGTTCCGGCAGGGACCGGCATATCTATAATGATGCCGGGGAGATTCGGCAGAGAAATAAGGGTGCCGGCTATATTACTAAAAGTTAGTCCTCCATCGGAGCTGATCTGAAGCTGAGCAGCAGTGTAGCCGTTGCCGTTGCCGGCGACCGCGAAACTGACGTTCACGACGTTATATATACCTCCCGTCGAGGGCATATGGTTAAGCCACGCAGTTTGATACTCGAAAAATGCTGTGCCCGAATGGCATTCTGACCCTGATGCTGTTGAATGCTCCGCAGTAAACCTGGATCATGGCGAGCTAGCTACCATTCCTAGTTAGGCAAAGAATTGGGATAGCAAGTTATTAACCTGTGAGGGCTGTTCGTGTTGGACCCAATGAGTCGCACTCTCGAACATCTCAAGGTGTCCATCGTCACAGTACTGAAGACTCTCTCTGGCCATTGCTTGATCCAGGAATTGGTCGTTTTTACCCCAAATGAGGAGCGCCGGCACTTTCACGCGCGAAGCCTCGGAATCGAACGCGAGCTTCGACGGATGCAATAGTGCCGCTCGATACCAGTTAAGCATCGCTGTCAACGCGCCCTTCTTGGCCCACGACTTTTCATACTGCTCGAAATCAGAATCTGAAAAGACGCAAGCAGGTGAAGTATTCTGCAACACCCGAACCAGCAGCGCCCAGTCTCGCCTTCGCAGAATGCATTCAGGTAGCCAGGGAAGCTGAAAAAACAACATATACCAGCTCCTCCGCAACTGCGCCGGGTTTATCATAAGGTTCTTTGTGAAAATGCGAGGATGGGGGACGCTCAGCATCGCGGCCCGGCTAATTCTTTCCGAATATCGGGCAGCCAAGTACCAGGTAACAGCAGCTCCCCAGTCGTGCCCGACGACGCAGGCTTTTGACCCCGCCACGGCGTCCAAAACACCGGTGACGTCTTTAGCGAGCAGGTCGATGGAATAGCTAGCGATACCTGCAGGTTTGTCACTTAAGTTGTAACCGCGTTGGTCTGGAAGTATTACGCGATAGCCGGACGAGACGAAGTGATCAATTTGGCGGCGCCAAGCGAACCAGAACTCGGGAAAACCGTGGAGGAACATTAACGGTTTACCGTTTGCAGGCCCGGCAAGAACGACGTGTAACGCAATGCCATTAATGTGGAAAACGCGAAATTCGAGAGGCGAGCGGATGCCCGATACTTTCATAATACCATTCGCTACCGGTTCTCTGAGATTCAGCATGTGAGTCTTAACAACCGTCGTTCCGAGGGCAATAGGCGAGCGCTACCGAATACGCGACGGAATTTCGGACGAAGGGATGGTCCTCAACACCCGTTGCTTCTCGATGCGGCAAAGTTGCTAATGGCAATGTGCGGCTTCCCAGGCGAGGATAAATACTCGTTAACCGACCAAAATACTATGAGAAGGAAAAATGCGGTGAGCTCGTGGACAAACGCGAGCTGGGGGAATTGGTTTTCCACGAGACAGATCACAAGCCCAAGCCCCAGAATCAGACGAAAAACGGATTCATGCGGAGCTGGTAAATTCACCTAACGGCTAATTGCGGGCTTAGGTCTTTTAGCCACGGTGAAGAGGCGTGCCAAATATCTTCGGGCTGGCTGCAGGCGTAGAATGATCGTGCCAGTACTTTATAAGCTCCTCGCCGGTGACGTCGAAGGGACCTTTGGTGCAGCGCGCGCGCCGACCAGCGACCCTATACGTAACTGCTTTGAGCGGCGCATGCCTGTCAACCCTGTAAATAATGATCACCTGCTTGGAATCGCTCGACCACTTCGCGGAAAATGCATTGGCGCTGGTATCAAGCGTCTCTACGATTTCCTCGAGTGGACCAATGTTTTTCCCGGTCATCGCATCTGTAAAATACAAATGGAAGTTGTCGTAGCCTAGTTGGCCACCGCCGTGCGCGGTGATCGCATACCGTTCGTCAGGAGAGATGCCGTTGGCAACCGTGACATATTCATCAGGCCTGTACTCGTAGTTGGATGTGGCGAGCGCGAACATGGTCGGCATTACTAGTGCCGAGGCGAAAAGAGCGACTCGCCATGTAATCATACGCCTAACGTAAACTACACTGCATTTTGTAATCTATCTCTTCGGCATTGCCGGGCCAAAGAGCGCGATTGAAGGGAATCGCGGCGAGCATGATGTAAACACGAATCGCGTTTTTAGCTTCACGAATGCCGCGCAGATTTTCCTCGTGATCGCTCTCGGTCAAAAGATCACCAATCGCAGCGGCGTGTTTGTGATTTTTCAGAGAGAAGCCTTGCCATGTTTGCGCGCGGGAGTTCTTTCGGACGGCTTATTAGCGTGGTTCAAGAACCTAGTTAGTTGTCAAGGCGAGGCTGCTCACGGTGGTAGTGCGTGAATTTCCCGAAAGATGCAAGGGCGACTGGATTTCCATTGCTCGCCGTCATGTTGCGCCGCGAAACTTATTGTACAGGGCAAACGCCCGCTCGTTCACCAGTGTTTCTAAATTCGAAACCCTTAATTCCTCGCCGAAACTGGAGTTTGGGAATACGAAGAATAGAACGTCCTCTTCAATGCTGGCGTTAAGGATACGCTTACAACTCCCGTCAGGCTGACGCAACGAACACGGATCCGGCGCAGGCGGATGCAAGCCCTCATGCAAACGAATGGAGCCCTCGCCAATCTTCTTCGACGGGCCAATATCGCCACAGACCGCTGCAGCGATTTTGTCTTTGAAGATGACCAGCGCCACGTCGCCAATGGTCAATCCGGTATTACTTCTGAACGTCGCACCGGGCAAAACGACGTAAGGAACCGCCTCACTCGGTAAACCCTCATTTGTGTCGGGAAAGTGAAGCGTCGTGTCATTCTGACCCGTGTCTGGATCCAATTGCGATCCGCTGAGTCGTCCGGCTCCAGCAGCCGGACCATCTGCGTCGATCGCCATCTTCGAACTCCAGAAAATTGTTCCATCAGGAAATGCGAGCAGGGCCTTGCATTGACTGGGATCGTTTTTGCCCTGTGGCGTCTGATCGAAAGCGTCAAACGCTGCCTTGTTATCTATTGCTGTATCGGAAGCACTGTCGAAAGGCACGTTCTCACATAGCCCAGCCGAAGCTTTCGGAGCTGTAAATGATGCCATGAGTTCCTTTCGGGTGGCTGTTATATCTCAGTTGCTAAACAAAAAACGCCAGCTTCCTGAAACTTCGCTGCTGTTCTTTTAGCCATCTTCGCGTATAACCTAAAAGTGCAGTTCGTCTTGGAAGCGAGCCCAATGTTCACCAAATCTGGCGAGCTATGCATACACGGCATGGACGTCGAAGCTATCAGATGTCGTTAGTCTGTCCGGCCGCGTCCCTCTGCTCACTTTGGTGCTTGTAGATCTGCTTGTTAGTCAATATTAATGTGCGCCGTTAATCAGGTATTCACGATGTTTCCTTCGTTCCTATGTCCTTTTCATCGGGCGAACGTCCGTTGCTGCGAACGTTGATAAAACGCTGCAGTGTATCAAACCAGAATGGTGCGCCGAGCGATGCTGCCAATCCTGTTAAGAACCAGCCGAGAACCGCACTAAACAGGTGCCCTGGATCACGAAGATATTGCCATTGCGATTCGCTCCATCCGATTGGCACACCCACATTGGTAAGGTTGTTCATTGCGACGTTCGCTGTGTTCACCAGTCGACTAACGGCTTGCGTTGCGTCTTCCGTAATATTGGGAGCAGGTTCCATTGCCGGTGCCGTACTGGAGCTGGCACTCGCTTGTGGCGTGGCGGCTTTAACAGTATTTACCGCCTGGTTAACCGTGTCCGCCAAAAGCTGCGGGTTACTGGAGAGGACTCGGATAATATGGATTGTGTCCACATTACAAAGAACTGCCAGCCCGAGTGCAAGACCAAGCAGCCACTTCTGGGCGTATCGCTTATACCAGCCGGTTACCCGGTCCATGCTACGCTCATACCAATCGCCGATGCCTTTCTTGAAGCTGGCGAGGTCGTTTTCGGCGGAATCCAAGATCGCGGTCAGGCTCTGCTTGAGTTTGCTGTTCGGTAGAGCAGCGATACTTGTCTGAAAATCGGAAATCTTGCGGATGGTATTAGGGTCAGCGGACTTGATCACGTCCAGTACAGCAGCCGTGAAGGGCTCTACACCAATATACGATGGAATGCCATTGGTTGAGCGGGATAAGGCATCTACCAAACCATGTTCCAGCACTTGCCTTACCTTTTCAGGGTCTTGCAAAAGCTGTTCCAGACCTTGCTTTAAAAAGTCCGCTCGCTTGTCTAGATACGTAAGCCAAAACTCATTTAACGCCGAGACAACGAAACTAAATAGAAGGTAGATGAACGTGATTCCGATCGCCAAGTTCAAAACCGTTAACATGCCGGAAGTATCGGATAGATTCGGAGAAAATGGCAACTATGCGATGGGCGCGGCCGCGAATTGTCTCGGAATTTTCGCGTTGTGCATCGAACGGGCATAGGTAATTTCCGGTTCTTCATTACCTCGTAAGAAGTATTTGCACCGTTAGCTCAATTGGCAGAGCAAGTGACTCTTAATTGAGGAAAGGCAATTTTGATCATTTGGACTCAATCCGACTCAACTCGACAAAGTCGCCGAATTGAAGGGCTTACGGCGGCGACGTGGCAGAATCGCTTCGACTCAATTCTGCCGAAATATGCTCAATTTGGTCGCTTTGGTAGCAAAAACCGGTAGCAAAATCGACTTGTTAGGCCGCCGCGAATTTTTCCTTCGCCGTCGCGCGCTGGGCGTCGCGACACCAAAAACTCAAAAGACAGAATCAGCACACGGGCAAACCCGAAAAAGGCAGGAATCCCTGCTGTAGATGAAATCGAACTCCATCTTTTGCAGTTCTCGTGAATTTTGATAATAGGGCAACCGATAATGTTAGTATTACTCTTCGGGCTCAACTGCTCTAAAGACTGACGCTATGATTGAACCTGATGAGTACCAAAACCGGCAAACGACCGCTCGGCATGCGGCGCGGGACCACGGACTTTGCGGCATCATCGTGTGGTCGCGAGGCGGTTCTACTCAGGATCATTATGCCGAAGTTTACTATCTTACAGGCTTCTATACACACTATCCGTTCATCCCTGACGTTTCCGAAGTATGGCGAGCCCGCGGGCATTGCGCACTCGCGCTTCCAGTGGATGGCCCATCTACTTTGATTCTCGACGTTATGCGGCGACAGGCTCCCGAACCGATTGCCGATAATATCGTGTTTACCGAGGACGTGGTTGACGGTCTCGCCTGCGCGGTTGAAGAAACCTTTCCTAGGAGAGGAGACATCGGCTTGCTAGGCGGTGAATCACTTACGTGGCGGTGGGGCCAGGCACTGTTGAGCCGCTTGGCGGCGCACAGGATTATCGAAGCCGATGACATCGGTGCAAGCCTTCGCTCAATCAAAACTGAGTCAGAAATTCGACTTATTCGGGAAGCTGGTGCTCTCGGCGCGGCCGCTGTAGATGCAGCGATGGCTGCGGCAGTTCCTGGCGCCCTCGAAGCCGAAGTGGCAGCCGCCGCGGTTAGACTGGTCGTCGCCTCCGGCGGTGCGTTCTACGGCATGGGTCTATCGTCAGGCCCGTCGGCGCACACCTTTAGTCCATCTCAGCCGGCCGCGTACAGTCGTCGTAAAATAGAGGCAGGTGACATGGTCCGTTTAGACATTTATGGGTCGGTCTACGGTTATCTGTTCGACTTCGGTCGGTCTCGCGTAGTTGGCACAAGGCCAACTCAGGAACAGCAACAGTTACTGGCAGCGGTACGCGACAGCGTGAATGCCGGAACTGAGCTCCTGCGACCTGGACAGCGCCTCGGATGCGTCGCTGACCGGTGTGAGGAGGTTTTTGCCGAATCGGCGTACGCTCGGCGGCGCGGTCAGCCTCGCCACACGATGAGTGGCGCTTGGGGCCACGCACTGGGTCTTGACTGGGGACCGCCGTGGATTACACGCGATTCTACATTGGAAATCCGCTCTGGTATGTACTTCGCGCTTGAGCGTCGAATTGAGGCACCCGGTTTGGGCGGCGCAAACTACGAGAATAACATTTTGGTCACCGAGGAAGGGCCTGAGGTTGTCACTCCGGCCACGGACGAATATATGGCGTAACCGTTAAGAGGGGGTTCGCGTCAGATGAGTTCGCCGGAAAAAATGTCGAATCTCTCCGGCACACGTGGCGATGAGTTCGAACGAAACAAGATAGCCAACGTCGTTGCTGTTGGAGAGTGTAGTGACACGGGCGGTGATACACAGTCGGGCCGGCGGAGGGTGGTCTCATCAGGCAAAACCCTGTTAGTTGATCACAGTCAAGCGTCCAAAACGCCTCGCGCTGACGAACGTAGTTGGAGAAAGGAGAAGTCATGGGAACCATTCTATTGATCCTTCTGACTTTGCTCTTGATCGGAGCGCTGCCAGCA
>Ga0209807_1001058_pt1 | contig 12906 bp, 9 predicted proteins | sample GraSoiAngelo_154_FD_186168 | JGI IMG/M metagenome (GOLD analysis project Ga0209807, IMG submission 186168) | Grasslands soil microbial communities from the Angelo Coastal Reserve, California, USA - 14_1009_13_20cm (SPAdes) (version 2) | ecosystem: Environmental > Terrestrial > Soil > Grasslands ... | reverse complement strand
CTTGCTGACGTCGTCCAGCGTGATCAGTTGGTTGCCCCTCCCAAGGAGCGCCACCATACCGGGGCGTGCGCTTGGGACAACGTCAATTTGGTCGAAAGAAGTACGCCTGGTGCCTCTTTGCTACGCACCTACGTCAAGCATGCGCCGCGATTGCAACCTGCCTGTGCGGGCGAGAGCGCCGATCGGTGGATCAGCGCGGTAGATCGAGCTGCGTTTGTGCCGGCCTCATCGGGGTGAACGTCGCGATCGACGCGATCTTCGTCTCGCCGACCGCCATGACTTTCACGCCCATCGTGGCGCGGCCGAGGGCTCGCACCTGCTCGAGCGGAGTACGGATCACGACCCCGTTCGAGGTGATCAGCAGGATCTCCTGAGTCCCCTCGTCGACCATCTGGATAGCGGCGACGTTTCCGGTCTTCGGCGATAGGGCGGCGAGGATCACTCCCTGACCGCCGCGGCCCTGCGTCGGGAATTCAGCGACCGCGGTCCGCTTCCCGAAGCCGTTCTCCGTCACCGAGAGCGCCTCGGTCCGAGGACGGGCGATGCCCATGCCGACAACCTCGTCGCCCTTCTGCAGCCGGATGCCGGTGACTCCCTGCGTCTGCCGGCCCATCGGGCGCGCATCGGTCGCTTTGAACGTGATCGCTTTGCCCTTTCGTGTGGCGAGGAGGATGCGGTCTTGCGAGGTGCATGGCGCGACCCAGGCGAGCTCATCGCCCTTGCGCAGGGCGATCGCGATCAGTCCAGCGCGCCGGACGTTCGCGTATTCGGAGAGCGGTGTTTTCTTGATGAAGCCCTTGCGGGTCGCCATGACAAGATGCTCGGCCGAGCTCGTGTCGCGGAGGGCGACCAGCCCGGTCAGGCGCTCACCGGCCTGCATCGCCTCGAGGATGTTCTGGATCGGCGTTCCCTTGGCCGTCCGGCTCGCGTCGGGGAGCTCGAAGACCTTCAGAGCGAAGACCCGGCCGCGATCGGTGAACACGTAGAGACGGTCGTGGCTGCGCGCGACGACCAGGTGCTCGACGTCGTCCTCCTCGCGCGTCGCCATCCCGATCACGCCGCGGCCCCCGCGGTGCTGTGCGCGATATGTCGAGAGAGGAATGCGTTTCACGTAGTTGCGGCTGGAGACGGTGATCACGACGTCCTCGTCGGCGACGAGCTCCTCGGCGGAGAGTTGTCGCGGCGTGTCATCGACGATCTCAGTGCGACGGTCGTCGCCGTACTTGGTCGCGATCTCGTCGAGGTCCTGCTTGATGAGACCGAGGATTCGGCGCGGGCTCGCAAGGATCGACTCGAGCTCGGAGATGAGCTTGATCGTCTCGCGGTAGTCGTCGTCGAGCTTCTGGCGCTCGAGTCCGGAGAGCCGGCGAAGCTGCATCTCCAGGATCGCCCTGGCCTGGAGCTCGGTCAGCCCGAAGCCTTCCTGCAGCTTGCCCACGAGCAGGGTCTCTTGGCCCTTGTGCGCCCGGATGAGCTTGATGATCTCGTCGATGTGATCGTGCGCGATCTTGAGGCCCTCGAGAATGTGCGCACGCTCCTTGGCCTTTCGCAGGTCGTGGTCGGTCCGGCGTCGGATGACCTCGCGTCGGTGGTCGACGTGGTGCTGGAGGATCTCCTTGAGAGAGAGGGTCCGTGGCTGCTGGTCGACGAGTGCGAGCATGTTGAAGTTGAACGCGGACTGCATGGCGGTGTGCTTGTAGAGGTTGTTCAGGACCAGGGTCGCGTCGTCGTCGCGCTTGACCTCGATGACGATGCGCATCCCCTCGCGGTCGCTCTCGTCTCGAATGTCGGAAATACCCGGGAGCTTTTTGTTCTGGACCAGATCCGCGATCTTCTCGATGAGCGAGGCCTTATTCACGGCGTAGGGCAATTCGGTCACGATGATCGCGTCGCGATTGCCTCGCAGCTGCTCGTTGTGCGCCTTCGCGCGCGCGACGATTCGCCCACGCCCCTGCGCGTAGGCCCGACGGATCGCGTCGACACGCTCGGCAGCGCCGGTCTCGACGTTGCGCTGTTCGTCGAACCGGTAGACGACGCCACCACCCGGAAAGTCCGGACCCACCACGGTCTCGCACAGGTCGTCGGTCGTGAGGTCCGGGTCGTCGATGAGCCGCTTCGTGGCGGCCACGATCTCGCGCAGGTTGTGAGGCGGGATGTTGGTGGCCATGCCGACCGCGATGCCGGCCGAGCCGTTGACGATGAGGTTCGGGACGCGCGCCGGCAGGACGGTCGGCTGCTGATGCCTGTTGTCGTAGTTTGGGTAGAAGTCGACGGTCTCTTTGTCGATGTCGGCGAGCATTTCGTTCGAGATCGCGGCGAGGCGGGCCTCGGTGTAACGCATGTGGGCGGGCGGGTCGTCGTCGATCGAGTTGTGGACGAAGACGCCTGCCGCGAGCGCGAAGTTCTGGGTGAGGTCGACGGTCAGGTCGTATACATCGGCGCGGCCGGCGGGCTCGACGGTGCTTACCTTCTGACTGAGGCTGGCGGGAATCGGGAAAGCACCGGTCCGGTGCAGACGCTCTGGGATGGCGCTTCGCGAAAACGGCATCAGCTGGTCCTTCGCCTTGAGCTGCTGTGCCTCGCGGTATGTCCCGTCGCGGAGCATGAACCGGTGGTCGGGGGTGCAGACGATCTCGGCACCTGTCTCCAGCCTGACCTTCACGACAGGGTCGTTGCGCCGCACCAGACGTGGTGCCCGAAGCGGCTTGATGCGGACGTTCCGATGCGGGTCGACCGTGAAGATCTCCGCGCGCAGGCCTTTGTGTGCCATCTCGACGAGCTCGGTGAAGGGCTTCTGCTCGCCGTTGTAGAGCTCGACCTTGGTGTCCCCGGTGAAGCATCCGAAGTTCCCCTGCCCTTGCACCAGCGGATACCGCGCCGCGAAGTCCTGCGCAAGCCGGACGAGGGCGTCGTAGATCGGAGCATCACCGTGGGGGTGGTACTTGCCCATCACGTCCCCGACGGTTGTGGCGGACTTGCGGAATGGCCGGTCGTTCCGGAGGCCCGACTCGTACATCGTGTAGAGAATCCGGCGCTGCACCGGCTTGAGGCCGTCGCGGACATCGGGGAGCGCGCGAGCGACGATCACGCTCATCGAGTAGTCGAGGTACGCCTGACGCATCTCGTGCTCGAGCTCGACGCCGATCACGCGCTCGTTCTTCGGCTCTTCGATCACTGCGTTACCTGCTCAATCTCTCGGCTACGCCTCGAGACACGCTCAAGGCTGTTGGTCTCGCTCTTCGCGAGTGAATCACTCGTCGCTCGTCCCTATCGTCATTTCTCTATCCGTTCACTCTCTAGGTGCGACCGTGCTGTCCGGCGCGTTCCTCGTTCTCGACGGCCGCCTTGACCCGCGCGAAGGCGCCTTCGGTTCCTGCGTAGCGCTGCTCGAGCTCTCGGCGGCGGCCGTCGGGCATCCGCAGAAACGTTGCGTCGGCCTCGGCCAGCACGGTCCCATCGTCCGCTCGCGCGACCGTCCCATGTGTCTCGATGACGCGACCGCGATCGCGCGCGATCTCGCCGACGACCCGGAGGTCCTCACCGATGGGGACCGGCTGCCGGAACGAGACGTTGATCTTCGCGGTCACGCCCCAGATGCCCTGGTGAAATATCGCCCAGCCCATGGCCTCGTCGAGAAGCGCGGTGACAACGCCACCGTGTAGCAGTCCGTCGTAACCCTGGTGCCGCTGCAGCGCCGTATAGCGCGCTTCCGCGCGATCGCGCGCAACTTCGAAGTCGAGGCCCAGGCCGCCCGGGTTCAGCTGCCCACACGCGAAACACCAGTGCTGGAAGTCGACGCCGAGGTCTGAAAGCCTCGCCATTAGATGTCGAGGTCCGCCTTCCCGGCGTTCGCCATGATCCACTTCTTGCGACCCTCGACCTCGCTCCCCATGAGCTCGTCGAAGACGAGGTCGGCGAGCTCGGCGTCGTCGAGCGTGACCCGCTTCAGCGTTCGGGTTGTCGGGTTCAGGGTCGTGTCCCAGAGCTGTTCGGCATTCATCTCACCAAGTCCCTTGTACCGTGCGATCGCCGGCTCGCGTCCGCCCTTACCGTCGTCGGTGCCCTCGTCGGTGTTCGTTGAAGCTGCCTCTGCCTGCTCCTCGGCATCCTCCGCTGCGCGGCGCCGAGAGCGAGCCGTCGCTTTGTCGCCGTCGGCGGCGGCCTTCTCGCCCGCGGCCTTCTTGCGATCGTCGCGCTTGGCTCGTGCGGTCGACTTGAGCTCTTTGATCGCCTTGTCTCGCTCGTTGTCGGAATACGCCCAGCGGACCTCCTTGCCCAGCTGAAGCCGGTAGAGCGGAGGCTGTCCGATGTAGATGCGGCCATCTTCGACGAGCGGCCTGAAGTGCCGGTACAGCAAGGTCAGAAGAAGCGTTCGGATGTGCGAGCCGTCGACGTCCGCGTCGCAGAGCAGGATCGTCCGGCCGTAGCGAAGACGCTTGATGTCGAAATGCTCTCCGATCCCTGTCCCGAGGGCGGTGATAAGTGCCTTGATCTCTTCGTTGCCCAACATCTTGTCGGCGCGGGCCTTCTCGACGTTCAGGATCTTGCCCCGCAGTGGGAGGATCGCCTGCGTCCTCCGATCGCGGCCGCCCTTGGCGCTGCCACCGGCGGACGGACCCTCGACGATGAAGAGCTCGCACTTCTCGGGATCGCGCTCGGAGCAGTCGGCGAGCTTCCCGGGGAGGGAGAAACCATCGAGCGCACCTTTGCGGAGTACGAGATCGCGCGCCTTGCGGGCCGCCTCGCGCGCCCTGAAGGCGGTGAGGCACTTCTCCACGATCCGTCGCGCATCCGGGGGGTTTTCCTCGAGGTACTGGCCGAGGGCGTCGTTCACGGCGGTGGCCACCTGCCCCGCGACTTCGGCGTTGCCGAGCCTTGTCTTGGTTTGGCCCTCGAACTGCGGCTCACGGATCTTGACGCTGATCACGGCGGTCAGTCCCTCACGCACGTCGTCCGAGGTCAGGTTGGGGTCGGACTCCTTGAGCGCACCGCTCTTGCGCGCATGGGCATTGATGGTCCGGGTGAGCGCCGTTCTGAATCCGGTAAGGTGCGCGCCACCGTCGATCGTGTTGATGTTGTTCGCGAATGTGTAGACCTTCTCCGCGAAGGTGTCGTTGTACTGCAGCGCGACCTCCGCGATGGTGTTGTTCTCGAAGGTGCGCTCGACGTAGACGGGCTTCGGGTGCAGGTTCTCATGCGACCTATTAAGGTGGCGAACGAAGCTGATGACGCCGCCGTCGAAGTAGTAGTTCTCTTCGGCTCCGGTGCGCTCGTCGTGCAAAGACAGCCAAAGACGCTTGTTCAGGTACGCCGTTTCGCGGAGCCACTGCGTGATGATGGTGGTGTCCCACTCGATCACCGGGAACATCTCTTTGTCCGGCGTGAAGCGCGTTACGGTCCCGGTGACCCGCGCCGGCTGGCGCCATTGGACCGAGGGTGGTGTTGGCAGCTGGGGCTTGATGATCGCGCGAACGGCGCCGGTCGGTTTCCCGCGCTCATACGACTGGGTGAAGATCTTTCCGTCGCGATGGACCTCCACGATCATTTCGGACGCGAGGGCGTTCACAACCGAGACGCCGACTCCATGAAGTCCGCCGGTGACCTTGTAGCCCGCCCCACCGAATTTCCCGCCGGCGTGGAGGATCGTCATCACGACCTGGAGTGCGTCCATGGGCTTCCCCTTCGCATCCTTCTGCGTAGGGTGCGGACCGACCGGGATTCCGCGACCGTTGTCGGCCACCGTGATCTCGTTGGTCTTGTGGATCCAGAGATCGATGCGATCGCACGTCCCGTTCATCGCCTCGTCGATCGAGTTGTCGAGGACCTCCCGGACGAGGTGATGCAGACCGCGGAGATCTGTCGTCCCGATATACATGCCCGGTCGGCGGCGGACTGCCTCGAGACCCTCGAGCACCTGGATGTCGCCTGCGCCGTATGACGGCGCCACGTTGGGACGGCGCTTGCGCCGCTCGTCGCCGGGTACGTCTTTCCTAACGGCCACGGTTAGACCTTCCCCGCCCGGACGAGCATCTCGTAGAGACGCTCAAAGTCCTCGTCGGAATAGAACTGGATCGCGATGCGCCCGCCGCGTCGGCCGCGCAGGACTTCGACTTTCGTTCCAAGCGCCGCACGCAGCTCTGTGGTGATCTGGGCGAGGTCGGGGTCGCCTCCCCGAAGGCGAGGGCGCGCACGACCGCGGCGCGTCGGGTGGACCATCTTGCGCGCGAGAGCCTCGGCTTCACGCACCGAAAGGCCTTTGCTGATGACCGCGGCAAGCGCCTGAAGCGCATCCGAAAGCGGTAGCGGCAAGAGGGCGCGCAGATGGCCCTCGCCGATCTTGCCCTCGATCACCGCATCCTGGAGTGCCTGCGGGGCGGTGAGAGTTCGGAGCATGTTCGCGACCGAAGAACGCGACTTACCAAGTCGCTCGGCGAGTTGCTCCTGCGTGAGGTCGTAGGTCTCCATCATGAGCTTGTACGCACGCGCCGTCTCGATCGCGTTCAGGTCGGCCCGCTGCAGATTCTCGATTAGCGCAAGCTCGAGGCGGTCCCCCACCTCGTCGCGAACGACCGCCGGTATCGTGGTTCTCCCGGCGAGCCGGGCCGCGAGGACGCGGCGGTGTCCGGCCACCAGCTCATATCCATCACCGTCGGCAGATACCACTATTGGTTGCAAGACGCCGTGGCGAGAGATGGATGCGGCGAGTTCGGAGAGGCCCTCGGGGTCGAACGCCGTCCTCGGCTGATGTCGGTTCGGCCGGACGAGTTCGAGGGGAATCTCGTTCGTGGGTGGACGCTCGGGCGCCTCCGTTGTTGCGGGAGTGACTGGCTGCCCCAAGAGCACGTCGAGACCGCGACCGAGTCCACTCCGTGCCATCAGGCGATCGCTCCGCCAAGCGCGATTGGAGCCCGGCTGCGTAGCCGCGCGGAAACCTCGCGCGCAAGATCGTCGTATGCCTGTGCGGCGGCCGACCGTCGGTCGTACATAGAGATTGGAAGGCCGTGACTTGGCGCCTCCGCTAGGCGCACCGCTCGCGGAATTCGTGCGTCCGCGACGAGATTGGGAAAATGCCGCCTGACCTCATCGATGACCTGGAGAGACAGCCGATTGCGGCGATCCTCCATGGTCAACACGATGGCCAGAACCTCTAGGTGGCTGTTGAGGCGTGCCCGGACGGCGTCGATGGTCGAGAGCAGTTGGGCGAGACCTTCAAGCGCGTAGTACTCGCACTGCACCGGGATAATGACGGCGTCCCCTGCGGTCAGCGCGTTGATCGTCAGCAACCCGAGCGATGGCGGGCAATCGACGAGCACCGTGTCGTACTTTCTCGTCGATCCCAGAGCCGTACGAAGCCGGTACTCACGCGCCAGCAGCGGGACGAGCTCGACCTCTGCCCCGGCCATATCGGGGCCTGAGGGAACGATGTCTAGGCCCGGCACAGCCGTGGGTACGATTGACTCTTCGATTGGTCGCTCCTTCAGAATGAGGCCGTATACAGGATTCGGCGGTGCCTTGCTGATGCCTAAGCCGCTGGTCGCATTTGCTTGAGGGTCGAGATCGACGATCAGGACCCGTTCGCCTTGCTCGACCAGAGCGGCGCCGAGGCTGATAGCCGTCGTGGTCTTCCCAACTCCGCCCTTCTGATTGCTCACGACCAAGATCGTCAACTCGCCCACCATGTCACACGTGAAACATGACGAGAAAACTGGGTAAAACTGGGGGCAGAGAGGCGAGTGTCCGTGCCCACCATTCTAGCGGAGGAGAGGCCCCGCGACCACATGGCAGTTGGGTCCCAGAACCTTCTTCTTCACATCGGGCCGCAACCATTTTAGATAGCGAGGTAGCCACCGATCGGACCCCATCGCAGTTAGTCCCGGCCTGATAATCCAGGAGCAGCCATGGGAGCCCGTTGGAGCAGCACGACCAAGCGCGTCGTTATCGCTCTGTTCGCGCTGGCCGCGCTCTACATCGTCTACCGGGCGGGAGACATCGTCCGCCCCTTCGTGTGGGCTGGCGTGCTTGCCTATGTCCTGCTTCCCGTGGTCGCAGTCCTGGAGCGCCGGCTCTCTCTTCCCCGAACAGCTGCGGCCGCAGTGGTCTTCCTGGGTCTGCTTGCAGTCATAATTGGTGGCGGCCGGATTCTCGTACCCCTCGCCATCGACCAGGTGCGCGAGCTACAACGCACACTCCCGACGCTCGTAGCGAACGCTCAGAACACTCTCGCCGAAACGGCCGATCAGGTAGGACTCGAGGACCTCGATGCGCTGATGGCCAATGGTTTCGCGTCGATCGGTGACCTCACGCAGATGGTCGCGCGAGGCGCGGTGCCATTCATCGTTGGCCTCGGTCACTTTCTCCTCGAGCTGCTGGTTTTCTTGATCGCAACGTTCTTCCTTTTGCGGGACGCGCCACGGCTGTTTCAGTGGTTCCGCCGGATTCTTCCCGCGAGCCAGCGCAATGAACTCATCCCGCTGTTCGCGCAGGTGAACACTCTGCTCGGCCGCTACGTGCGCGGGCAGATGTTTCTCATCGGCGTGATGTCGACGGTGACGTTCGTGGGTCTTTCGGTCCTGCAAGTGCCTTTCGCTCTGCTGCTTGCACTGATGACCGGAGTCCTCGAGGTGATCCCGATCGTGGGGCCCATCACCGCCGGTGCAATCGCATGTCTTGTGGCGCTGGGCCACCCGGCGCCCTGGGGCCTATCTCAGATCTGGTACGTGGCGATCGTCGCCGCGATGTACACGGTTCTTCGCCACTCGGAGGACTACTTCGTCATACCCCTGGTCATCGGCCGGATCGTCAAGCTGCATCCCGCCGTCGTGATCTTTTCGCTGTTGACCGGAGGCGCGCTCTACGGTCTGCTCGGCGTCCTCATCGCAGTTCCGGTCGCAGCGACCCTTCGCCTGGTCCTGATCTACGTTGGCGCGAAGCTTCGCGACGAGGATCCGTTCCCGCAGCTCGAGCAGGAGCTCGAGGTCTCGCATCCGGCGCCGTCAGCAGCGGCGGCCCGCGCTCTTGGCCGGCGCGCGCAGTCCTGAGCAGGCAGCGAACGAGGGGGTGTCCACCGCCGCCTGGTCCCGCGAAGGGGGAACGATGCGTTTTGTCTTGGGCGTCCTGATCCCGCTTGCCGCGGCGCTCCTTCAGGGCACGGTCGCGCCCTTGATCGCGGTGGGCGGTGCCCGCCCCTCGCTACCGATATTGGTCGCGGCCTCGTGGTCGATCGCAGCCGGCGCGCGCGAGGGGGTGTGGTGGGCGTTCCTGAGCGGGATCGTGTCCGACCTCATATCGGGAGGTCCATTGGGGGCGTTCGCGCTCGCCTCACTCCCGCCGGTCGCCGCCGTCGGTCTCCGGGAAACGGGGCCCGGACGGCCGACCGCCATCCTCCCAGGGGCCGTGCTTGTCGGCCTCGCAGCGTTGGCCGCCGGACTCATCTACGTGGGCATCCTCGCGGTCACCGGCGGTGCGATCTCGTCGGCTCCGCTCGCCGCGGGCACGGCCGTCGCGAGCGCCATCTACACCGGACTCTTGGCGCTCGCGATATATCCCATTGCGCGACTTCTCCGCCGCGCCACCGAGAAACAGGGCGCGTTAGGAGTCTGGTGAGACAGGAGTCGCGTACCTTCGTGTCGGTCCGGCGCTTCGTCGCGTTCGGCGTCGCGATCTTCGTAATCTTCACGGCTCTCACCGCGCGCCTGTACGACCTCGAGATCGTGCGCGGCGACTATTACCACCAGCTGTCCGAGCAAAACCGGATCGTGCGACTGCCCGTGCCGGCGGAGCGCGGAGGCATCGTCGACCGGAACGGGTACGTTCTCGCGCGCAACATCCCGGGTTTCGCGATCAGCGTCATTCCCGTCGACTTGTCGCGGACCCGCGAGGACGAGCTTTCGCACCGACTCGCGTCGCTCCTCGATCTCCCTAGCGATGCCATCGCGGACATCATCCGCGCCCAGCGGATCCGCAATCCATATGAACCCGTGCGTATCTCCAAGACGCCGGTACCTCGCGAGATCGCCCTCGTCGTGACGGAGCGCGCCGAGCTTTTCCCGGGCGTTCGTGTCGACCCGGAGAGCATCCGGTTCTACGCGGACGGCACCCTGTACGCGCCGGTCATCGGGTACACGGGGCCGATAACGGAGGACGAGCTCGCGGCGCTCAAGGACAGCGGTTACCTCGCGGACGATGATCTCGGACGGACCGGCATCGAGAGCGTCTACGAGCAATACCTCCGCGGAACGTACGGGTGGCGCGAGATCGAGCGCGACGCCGCGCAGCGGGAGATCAAGACGCTCGCGTTGCAGCGCGCGACGGTCGGCAACACCGTTTCGCTCACGATCGACGATCGCCTGCAGAAGCTGCTCGACGGCGAGCTCCGGAAGGGGGTTGAGGAGGACCGATTCACTCAGGGTGTCGGGGTCGCGTTGAACCCGCAGACCGGCGAGATCCTTGCGATGGTCTCGGTGCCCGCCTACGACAACAACATGTTCGCGCGCGGGATCACCTCGAGCGAGCTGGCCGCACTCAACGCCGACGATCGGCACCCACTCGTCAACAAGGCGATCGGCGACATCTATCCGGCGGGTTCGACCTTCAAGATGGTCACCGGACTCTCTGCCCTCCAGGAGGGCACCGCGACGCGAAACACGGTCATCAATGTGACGTCGACGTCCTTCAGCGTCAGCGGGCAGGCGTTCTTCGACTGGCGCGCGCACGGCTCGCTCAACTTCATCACCGGCTTCGCGCACTCAAGCGACATTTACTTCTACACCCTCGCGGGTGGCAGCCCGATGGCACCGAACGTTCAGGGCGTCGGTCCCGAGGCCATCGCGAAGTACGGTCACATGCTCGGGTTCGGCGCGCCGACCGGCATCGACCTTCCGGACGAGGCCGCGGGCATCATGCCGAGCCCGGAGTGGAAGCTGCAGAACTTCAACGAAGAGTGGTCTATCGGAAACACGTACCACGAGGCCATCGGCCAGGGGTACGTCGCGGTCACGCCGCTCCAGCTGCTGAACGCGTACGCGTCGGTCGCCAACGGCGGCACGCTCTGGAAACCCCACCTCCTGAAGCAGGTGACGGACGGGAGCGGGAACGTCGTCTACTCGCAGCAGCCTGCGGCCATCCGCAAGCTGGACATCAGTCAGGAGAATCTGCGGACAATCCGCGAGGGAGCGCGCCTCGTCGTTACGAGCGGCCATGCGCCCATGCCGAACGCGAAGCTGCCGATCGCGGGAAAGACCGGAACAGCGGAGTTCGGCGCATCGTCCGGCCGCGATATCGCGGGGCACAACAAGCTCGGGTTCCACAACTGGTTCATTTCGTTCCTGCCGCAGGCGGACAACACCGATCCAACTGCGCAGATCGCGATGGCGATCTTCCTCTACGACTCCTCGAAGTCGCTCTGCGAGTTCTGCATCAACCCGGCGGTCGGCATGACGCAGCGGATCCTCGAGCAGTACGTCGGAGCGAAGAAATGAGCGTGCGAGCGATGAGCCTGCCGCGCCCGGCCACGCCGCTCCATGACCGGCCCGCACCGCGCCGCTGGATCCAGATCGACCCGATCCTGCTCATCGTGACCCTGCTGCTCATCGGCTACGGCCTCGTGATGACCTACTCGACGACCGCCGAAACGCGGACCTTCACGGGTGATCCGATGCAGTTCGTGATCCGCGGTGCCATCTGGGCCGCCGTCGGTATGGCCGCGATGGCGGCGATCGCGCTCTTCGACTACGCGTGGCTCGGCGCGTTCGCTCCGCTGTTGTACGTCTTCACCCTGGGACTCCTCTCGGTGGTGCTCGCGATCGGCAGCTCGAGTCTCGGCGCGCAGCGCTCGGTCAACATCGCAGGCCTCTCGTTCCAGTTCAGCGAGGTCGCGAAGGTCCTGATGATCATCGTGCTCGCGAAATTCTTCGCGGACCGGCGCGCATCGATTGGGTCCCCGCTCACGATGTTGCTTGGTCTCGCGTTGCTCAGCCCCGCCGTGTTGCTCGTCTACCGGCAGCCCGACCTGGGAACGAGCCTTGTATTCATAGCGATCTTCTTTGGCATCGCGTTCCTCGCCGGTGCGCGGATCTGGCAGCTCGTCGCGCTCGCTGCGGTCGCCGCCGCATCGTTCCCCCTCGTATGGGCTCTCCTCAAGGACTACCAGCGCGCGCGGCTGTCCGCCTTCCTCGATCCCTACTCCGATCCGCAGGGCGCAGGCTGGAACATCATTCAGTCGCTCATCGCGGTCGGCTCGGGAGGTGCCACCGGGAAGGGACTCACCGCCGGAACGCAATCCCCGCTCGGCTATCTCCCGATCGCGGAGTCCGATTTCGTGTTCTCGGGCCTCGCGGAAGATCTCGGCTTCGCAGGCGCCGTGATCCTGTTTGCGCTCTACATCGTTCTGCTCATCGCAGCGCTGCGAGTCGCGCTCCGCGCGAAGGATCCGTTCGGTATGCTCGTCGGCGGCGGCGTAGCGACCATGCTGCTCTTCCAGATCCTGGTGAACGTCGGAATGGCGATCTCGCTCATGCCGGTGACGGGAATCCCGCTCCCCTTCATCTCACACGGGGGCAGCTCGCTCGTGTCGATCTGCTTTGCGCTCGGCGTCTTGCAATCGATCTCGATGCGTCGCGAGCCGGAGGGGCCCTAGTCCGTATACTTTTGGGCGAACGGCCACGAACGGGAGCAGTACGCGCATTTCCCTCGACCAAGAGAGCCGGCGGCCAGGTGTGAGCCGGTGTCGCGGGAGCGCGGAACTCGCCCGGGAGCCGCGGGAGCGAACCGTCGGACGCAAGCTCTCGCCGGGGTCACGCCCGTTATCAACGTGCTCGAGCGGAGAGCATCGGGGCTGTGGCGCAGTGGGAGCGCATCACACTGGCAGTGTGGGGGTCGCGGGTTCGAATCCCGCCAGCTCCACTAGGA
>Ga0209807_1001057_pt1 | contig 12911 bp, 9 predicted proteins | sample GraSoiAngelo_154_FD_186168 | JGI IMG/M metagenome (GOLD analysis project Ga0209807, IMG submission 186168) | Grasslands soil microbial communities from the Angelo Coastal Reserve, California, USA - 14_1009_13_20cm (SPAdes) (version 2) | ecosystem: Environmental > Terrestrial > Soil > Grasslands ... | reverse complement strand
GGAAGCGATGCGGATGAAACCGCCGGTGCCCTCGATCCCGCGTCGCGCGGTCGGCAATTTCACCTTCATGGGCTACGCGATCCCGGCCGGCACCCTGGTCGGCATCAACCCGCTGTTCACGCATCATATGCCGGAAATCTGGCCCGATCCCGAGACGTTCGATCCGATGCGCTTCACCGACGAGGCACAGCGGGGGCGCCACCGCTTCGCCTACGTGCCGTTCGGCGGCGGCGCGCATATGTGCCTCGGGCTGCACTTCGCCTACATGCAGGCAAAATGCTTCACGCGGCATTTCCTGCAAAACCTCAACGTCGCGCTGGAGCCTGGCTACAAGCCGGAGTGGCAGATGTGGCCGATCCCGAAGCCGCGCGACGGCTTGCGGGTGACGCTGAAGCCGGTGTAACACAGACTGTCATTCCGGGATGGTCCGAAGGACCAGACCCGGAATCTCGAGATTCTCAGGTGCGCAATTGCGCACCTAGTTCGCTGCTGTCGCATCGCCCCGGAATGACAGCGAAACTATCCCGCACTCTGATCGAATGTCTTGCGCAGCGCGACATAGCCCTGCTGCTGCTGCGTCCAGTTGCGGCCGCCGGTAATGGCGCCATCGACCACGAGATCATGGCCGTTGATGAAACCTGACTCGTCACTGGCGAGAAACACCGCGGCCTGCGCGATATCCTCGGGCAACCCGGCGCGCGGGATCGGCTGCGCGGTCTTGTAGACCTCGCGCATCACATCGGGCGTCTTCTCCGCGGCCTCGACTGACAGGCCGAGCGCCTTGCCGAAAATGCCGGTGGCGATCGCGCCGGGGGAGATCGAGTTGACGCGGATACCGGATTCGCCAAGCTCCATCGCGACACATTTGGTGAGATGGATCACCGCGGCCTTGGCGGCGCCGTAGACGACCGAGGACGAGAACCCCGCAAGCCTTCCGGCGATGCTGCCATTGTTGATGATGCTGCCGGACCCCTGCTTTTTCATGTAGGGCGCGGCGTGCTTCATGCCGAGCATGACACTGCGGACCAGCGTCGCCATCGCAGCATCGAAGCGCGCGACCTCGAGCCCCTCGATGCCGCCGGTCTGTGCCGGGCCGCCCGCATTGTTGAACAGGCAGTCGAGGCGGCCGAACTTCTCGACCGCTAGCGCAATCAGCGTGCGCATCTGCTCCTCGACCGTGACATCGGTCTGGCGGAAAACACAGTTGGCGCCGAGCTTTTTGGCCAATGCCTCGCCCTCCGCGACGCGGCGGCCGGCGATGACGATGTTCGCGCCCTCGGCCACGAATATTTCGGCCGTGCGCAGTCCGATGCCGCTGGTTGCCCCGGTGATGACAGCGACTTTGCCGTTGAGCCGTCCCATGTCCTCGTCCCTTTCAATTAGCCAAACCCCAATTGAACCAATATTCCCGCAGCCCGGCGACAACCGCAAGCTATGCTTGCGAGAGCGGAACGCGTATTTTCCGCGGGTCCGGCCTTATTTTGGATTCGCTGATCGCGTGAAGTGACGCCACCCATGAAGAAATTGATCGAGGAATTCAGGCACGGCTGGCAGGGGATTTCTCAACCGTCGCTACCTTTCAGCATCGGATTTGCAACGTGCTGCCTGGCGCTTGCGACGCTGGCACGCTGGGGTCTGGCGGAGATCCGGCCTGACGTGTTCTTCACGCCCTATTTGCCCGCTGTGTTCTTTGCCACCGCGGTCGGCGGGGCGCGGATGGGAGTTGTGACGGCGATTGCCAGTGGCGTGCTTGGGGTCACCGTCAATTTCGGCGATACAAGGGCCGATCCCGCGAGGCTTGCGCTGCTGCTGATTTACTGGGTGGTATGCGGCTTCACAATATGGGGCGTGGCGCACTATCGATCGATCGTCGCAGAGCAGCGCCGGATTTCGAAGCGCCTGATCCAGGAGGAGGAGTACCGGAAGCTTTTGGTTGACGAGCTCCAGCACCGGCTCAAGAACAAATCGTCGACGATCCACGCGGTGCTGCATCAGGTCTTGCTGGATCAACCGCAAATCTGGGCCGGCATCGATCACCGGATACGGGCCCTGTCGGCGACCGACGACCTGATCGCAAAGGTCGACGGCAGCGGCTGCGATATCAAGGATCTATTGCTGTCCGAACTCGGCCCTTACGGCCATGTGCGGTTTACGCTGAACGGCAATCCGCTGTTCCTTCCTGCCAAGCTGGCGGTAAGTCTCGCGCTGATCTTCCACGAGCTCGCCACCAACGCCGGCAAATACGGGGCGTTTTCGTCCGCGCGCGGGCTGTTGCAGGTGTCGTGGTCGGTGACCGACGACCGCCTTAATGTGACCTGGGACGAGACCGAGGGTCCCACAATCGACAATGTCGGCAGCCCCGGCTTCGGGACCAAATTGCTCAGATCGGCGCTGCTTGCTTTCGACGGCAAGACCGAAATCGCCTATTTGAAGACCGGTGTTCATTGCACCATGCAGTGCCGCGTGCCGCGAACCGACATCGCTGTTCCGGCTTTCGTGAGAGAGCGCCGTTGACGTTCTGTTAATGACAAGTAGCGGCGCCGCGACGCCCGCAGGGTTTAATGTCCGGGCAGTCGTCTGTTTCTTAGTTCTGCTTAACCAAAACTAAGAGAGAAATCATCACAGTCGGCTATATGCAAAGCCGCCCCGCACATGACCTGCAGATCGTCGCGTCGCACGACGAGCGCGAGCACGCGGCGGAAACCGAGCTCAATATCCTGAGAGACGTGATCAGGATGCTGCCGGCAGGCGTCACGATTCAGGACGAGCACGGCGAATTCCTGCTGGTCAATGACGCGGCCGCGGCGCAGCTCAGGATTGCCGGCGGCGAGGCCACCGCGCCGCTTTCGCAAGGATTAAACCGACGCCGCGAAAGCGGCCTCGAATTGCTTCGTGGCGGCCGCCCGGCGGTCGCCGAGGAACACATCACCGAGGGCCACGCCAAACAGGTCCTGCTGACCTCGCATCGCGTGGTGCGCATCGCCGACCGCAACCTCCTGCTATCGGCTTCTACCGACATCAGCGAGCAAAAGGCCTTCGAGGACCAGTTGTTCCGTTCGGCCTACTACGACGAATTGACCGGCTTGCCGACCCGGCGCGTGATCGAACATCGCGCCGCCAGCCTGCTCAACCGCGACGGGGCAGAAGAGAAATTCGCCCTCGCGTTTCTCGACATCGATAATTTCAAGCACATCAACGACTATTACGGCCATGGCATCGGTGATGCGCTGCTGGTGGAGGTCGCCAAGCGGCTCGGACGGGATTTGCGTGAAACCGACATGCTATCTCGGATCTCCGGCGACGAGTTCCTGCTGCTGCTCAGTCCAATCCAGGGCGAGCATGAGGTGGCGGAATACATCCGCTCGACGCTGGAGCGGGTGACCGCGCCGTTTTTCATCGACGGATCGGAGATCTTCGCCTCGACCTCGATCGGCGTCAGCCTCTATCCGGATCACGGCAGGAGTTACGGCGTGCTGTGCCAGAACGCCGATATCGCGATGTATCGCGTCAAGAGCAGCGGCAAGGGCGCGGTGGCTTTTTTCAACGCCAGCATGGAGCGCGAAGCGCAGGCGCGGATCAAGGTCGAACAGTCGCTGCGATATGCGATCCTGGAAAAGCGCTTTTGCTGCGCCTTTCAGGCCAAGTTCGACATCAGGACCAAAGCCATCAAGGGCATCGAAGCGCTGGTGCGGCTGCGCGACGATGAAGGCGTGATTCAAGCCCCGGGCACCTTCATCAACCTGGCCGTCGAGCTGGGGCTAATCGACGAACTTACTTTTCTCGTGCTGGCGGAGATCGTGAGGTCGATCGATCTGATCAACGAGACTTTCGGTCCCGAGACCACAATCAGCATCAACATTGCGGCCAAGCAGGCCGGCAATGCGGAATTCATGCGCTCGTTCGCACGGGCGCTGGAGCGGACCGGTTTTCCCCGGCGATTTATGATCGAGGTGACGGAAGACGCTTTCGTCGCCAAGACCCACTTCCAGACGGAAATCCTGCCGATTTTCCGTCAACTCGGCGTCGGCATCTCGATCGACGATTTCGGAATCGGCTACTCGTCGCTGTCGGCGCTCGCCGACATCACCGCCGACGAGATCAAGATCGACCGCTCCTTCATTACCGACATTCATAAACGGCCGCGCAGCCAGGGCATCTTGCGGGCGATCGAATCCTTGAGCGAAGCGCTCGGCATGAACGTCATCGCCGAGGGCGTCGAGTCCTTTGAGGAACTCGCCTACCTACAGGCCGCGACCAAAATCCGCTGCGCGCAGGGTTTTTACTTTGCGCGGCCGATCTTCCTGGAAGAGCTCAGGCCCGCTACCCAGCTTGCCAGCGAAGCGCGCGCCAGCATGGCGAGCCGGCCGCAGGAGGCGACGCGCGCCTCCTATTCGCGCGGGTATGGCTACCGGCGTTGACGCGCGCACCCCCCTGCTTGCGACCGCTAAGTACCGATTAAGCCTTAAGTAACCGGTTTTCCTAACTGCTGTGCCATCTGTGCATTGTATGCATGTAGCTCCGGAGCCGGGGAATGCACGCATTAATCTCCACCCTTTGGGGCAGAATGTCCCGAACCACTGCGACTGGGCCGCATCGCATTGCCGCGTCGATACGCCGGGGCCCCGTGCTTTGGCTGACAGTCTGCGGCGGCTTCCTGGTCGCGGCGATCATCATCGGCACCATCGCGATGGTCAGCGAGTTCCGCGAGCGCGCGTTGACCAACGGCGAACGCGAGCTGGAAAATACCGTGTTGCTGCTTGCCCGTCACTTCGACCAGCAGCTCGAGGATTCCGAGATCGTCGCCAACGATCTGATCTCCCAGATGCAGATTTCCGGGATTGCTTCGCCCGCTGCGTTCAAGGAACGGATGTCCACCGCCGAGGCCCATGAGATGCTGAGGTCCAGGATCAGCAATCTCTCTTATATCGGCGAAGTCACGATCTTCGATTCGGAAGGACAGATGATCAACTCGTCGGCCGCCTGGCCGGTGCCGTCGATCAGCGTTGCCGACCGGGAATATTTCAAGGCTTTCAAGTCGAACCCGCAATCGGACGCGGTGACGGCCGAACCGGTTCGCAGTTACATCACCGGCGGCTGGACCACCGTAATCGCCCACCGGCTGACCGGGCGCAACGGCGTGTTTTTGGGTGCCGTCTCAAGGCGCCTGGACCCCGACAGTTGCGAGAGGTTCTTCGCCTCCGTCGCGCTCGGACCGGGTGCGGCGATCTCCATGTTCCATCGCGACGGTACCATGCTGGCGCGTTACCCGCACATCGATTCGATGATCGGGAAGAAGCTCAGGTCGGCGCCATTGTTGCAGAATGTGCTGGTCAAGGGCGGGCGGCAGACGCTGCGTATACAAAGTCCGGTCGACCACCAAGACCGGCTCGGCTCCGCGGCCGAGCTCAGCCATTTCCCGATGGTGATTGTCGCGACCAACACCGTTGCGGCCGCACTGTCGGACTGGCGCGAGCAAACCAGGCTTTTGATTGTGGCCGCCGCCCTGTCGGCGTCGATCCTAGCCTTCATCCTCTATTCAATCGTGCGGCAGATCAACCGGCAGAATCAGGAAGCCCAGCGGCGGCTGGAATCCGAAAAACATCGGCTGGATACCGCTCTCAACAACATGACGCAGGGCCTCGTGCTGTACGACGCTGCCGCCCGCGTCGTGATCTGCAACCAGCGCTATATCGACATGTACGGGCTGTCGACCGAAATCGTGAAGCCGGGCTGCCATTTCTACGATCTGATCCAGCACCGCAAGGACACCGGGTCCTACGACGGCGACGTTCACGAATTTTGTTCAGATATCATGCGCAACGTCGCGCAGGGCAAGGTCTCCTCGATGGTCATGGAGTCCGGCGACGGACGCGCGTTCTTGATCGTCAACAAGCCGTTGGTGCAGGGCGGATGGGTCGCGACCATTGAGGACATCACCGAGCGCCGCAACCTCGAACAGGAACGCGACCGCAATTATGCATTCCTGCGCCAGATTATCGATCACATACCCACGCAAATCACCGTGAAGGACATGCGCGATCATCGCTACGTGCTGGCGAACCGTGTGGCCGAGACCCATTTCGGCCTGCCGTGCGATGCCATCGTCGGCAAAACCGCCTTCGACCTGTTTCCGAAGGCGGTCGCCGAAGTGATTGCCGCCGACGATGGGAGGGCGCTGCAATCGCCCGATGGCCTGTTCCTGGACGTCGCGCCCGCGCAAAGCCTGACGCAGGGCCAGCGGTTCATCACCTCAAGGCGCATCGGAATCCGCGATCAGGCCGGTGACCCCCGCTATATCATCAACGTCGTCGAAGATGTCACCGAACGGCGGCGCGCCGACGAGAAAATCGCGCACATGGCGCATTACGACGCGCTCACCGATTTGCCGAACCGCGCGTTGTTCCGCGCGCAAATCGAGCGCGAATTAGCGAAGACCGGCGGCGGCGAGCAGTTTGCTTTGCTTTATATCGACATCGACGAGTTCAAGGGCATCAACGACTCGCTCGGACATCACGTCGGTGACGAGCTGTTGAAGACCTTGGCGGCCCGCATCCGGGGCTGCCTCAAGGAGACCGACCTGGTCGCACGGCTCGGCGGCGACGAGTTTGCGGTGATCCAGACGGCGGTCGGAAGCACCGCTGAGGTGACGGAATTCGTAACGCGAATTCACGAGGCGATCCGCCAGCCCTATCAATGCCTCGGTCACCAGCTTTCGACCGATGCCTCTATCGGAATTGCACTGGCGCCCCAGCATGGCACCGAGCTCGACCAGCTCATCAAGAACGCCGATCTCGCGATGTATGCGGCCAAGGCCGAGGGGCGGCGCACCCACCGCTTATTCGAGCCGGCCATGCACGCCAGCGCCAAGGCCCGGCTTTCCATGGAACTGGACCTGCGACAGGCGATGGTGGACGGCAGCTTCGAGATCCATTACCAGCCCGTCGTCGATCTCCAGCGCGACGAAGTGTCGGGGTGCGAGGCGCTGCTGCGCTGGCGCCATCCCGAACGCGGCATGGTCTCGCCGGCCGAATTCATTCCGGTTGCGGAAGACACCGGCCTGATCAACGAACTCGGCGATTGGGTACTCAGGACCGCTTGCGCCGAGGCTGTTTGCTGGCCGGATCATGTCCGGCTCGCCGTCAACGTTTCGCCGGTTCAGTTTAAATGCGCAACGCTGGCGCTGAAGATCACCAGCGCGCTTGCCGCTTCCGGGCTGCCGCCGCGGCGGCTGGAGCTCGAGATCACCGAAGCCGTCCTGATCGGCGACGACGAGGCTGCGCTCGCGATCCTGCATCAACTGCGTGACATCGGCGTGCGCATTGCGCTTGACGATTTCGGCACCGGCTACTCCTCGCTAAGCTATCTGAAGCGCTTCCCGTTCGACAAGATCAAGATCGATCGCAGCTTCGTCACCGACATTGCGCAAGTCGGAGGCTCGTCCGCGATCGTGCAGGCCGTGGTCAATATCGCGGCGTCCCGCAACATGGTGACGACGGCGGAAGGCGTCGAGACCGAGCCGCAAAAGCAAATGCTTCGCACCTTGGGCTGCACCGAGATGCAGGGCTATTTGTTCAGCGCCGCCAAGCCCAGCGCGGAAGTGCGTAAGCTGCTCGGTACGGACGGCGGAACCGCCGCCGCGGTGGCTTAGCGATTCCAGCGACGTTATTGTTGCCGGCAAGAACTGCAACTACCGCCGTTGCCGCCGCGGGTCTATAAGCAGCCGGCTACCAGCCCTCGCGCGACGGGTCCTCGCATGCAGCCTGTGTCCATCCTCCTCAACATCTTCTGGATTTTGATCGGCGGTGCCTGGATGGCCTTTGGTTGGCTAATCGCCGCCATCGTCATGGCCATCACGATTATCGGCCTGCCGTGGGCGCGCGCGGCGTTCAATATCGCCGTCTATACCTTGCTGCCATTCGGCTCGAAGGCGCTGCGCCGCGACGAAGTCACCGGCCAGCCGGATATCGGGACCGGCCCGCTCGGCGTGATCGGCAATCTGATCTGGCTCGTGCTTGCCGGCTGGTGGCTCGCGCTCGGCCACCTTGTCACCGCGATCATCCTGGCCGCGACGATCATCGGCATCCCCTTCGCATGGGCGCATCTGAAGCTTGCCGGCATCGCGCTATGGCCAATCGGCAAGGTCATCGTGCCTGCCTGATACCGCCACATTCCAGCGGGCCCATGGACATTGCTCCTGGGCTCGGTTGCGCGTTCCCTGAAGCGCCGTCGACGGATTGAACCGGCTGGACAACCCGGAGCAAGGCCGTTGCCGATATCAGGCCAATCGGCTAAACGAGGCACCTAACGCACCCGTAGCTCAGCTGGATAGAGCGTTGCCCTCCGAAGGCAAAGGTCACACGTTCGAATCGTGTCGGGTGCGCCACTTCGTTGTGCAGGTCCGTACCGGACACATGGGTTACGGATTATACCGAGGACATAGGTAACACTTTTGGTCCGAAGGGATTTGCAAGGGGTTCGAGCCTGCAAGTCTCGTCGTCGAAGTATCCGAGATCGTAATCCATAAAACTGACGAGCCAAATCCGCTCGTCGGTTTGCTTGATACCGACGGTCTGGCCGGCGAACACCTGGCTGAGATTGATCTTCTGCCGATTGAAGCAGATGCGCCCGCAGGTCGTGACGGTGGCTGCCCTGTCGTGGAAGGGATATTCGATGTCGGGCAGGCCTCGATAGGACCGTGGCGAAGGCCGATATCGTTGCGCGGGATATTGCATGTCGAGCGCCTGGTGCGGCCGTTCATTGTTGTAGCATTCGATGAAGTCATCGAACTTGGCCTGCTGCTGCAGGAAGTTTTTGGCGGCCGGTTTGGTGGTCTCCAGTTTTAAGGTCAGATGCATGCGCTCGTGGCGGCCGTTCTGCTGCGGGTTGCCGGGTTTGATGCGTTCGATCGCAATCCCGAGCCTGAGCCACCAGACCGAGAGTTTGGACAAGTTGAAGAGTGCATTGGGGCTTGCGAAGGGGACGCCGTTGTCGGTGCGGATAGCGTTTGGCAGACCGAACTCCTTGAAGACATTCTCGAAAACAGTGAAGGCGTAGGCTTCCTTAGTGCTCTGCAAGGCTTCGCAGGCAATGAGGTAACGGCTGGCGAAGTCGGTGATGGTCAGCGGATAACAGTATCGGCGATCGGCCAGCATGAACTCGCCCTTGTAGTCGGCGCACCACAGATCATTGGGCTGATCGCTGGTCGATAACGGTGTGCCGGTGGCTTTGTTACGACGACGACCCCTGCGCTTGACAAGCCCATGGCGGTCCAGAACCGCATGCACCGTGCTGATCGCCGGGGTATGGATATCCGGATAAAGCCGTGCCAATCGCTCCCGTATCTTGGGCGCTCCCCAGTGAGGGCGCTCCTGCTTGCTGCGCACGATCAGCGTCTCGATCTGAACGGGGAGCTGGTTGGCATGCCGGTAGGGTCGCCGCGAGCGATCGGTCAGCCCTTCCAGACCACAACTGTTATAGCGATCGAGGATCTTGTAGCCGGTCTTCCGCGAGACGCCGAACCGACGGCAAAGAACTGCCATCTTCTCTCCGTCCAGCAACCCGGCAATGAACTTCAGCCGTTCATCCATGAGATTACACTCCTGCCAGGGCATTTTGCTCTCCTTGCAAAAGGCCCAATTGTGTAACCCATGTCTCCGGAATGAACTGTCACCCTTCTCTCAGGAAGGGCAGCAAACGCAGGCCTCGCCAGCATATGCCCTTCAGGCAGGATGTCTCGCAGTCACGCCGGTTGCCGCAGCCCCGCCAAAAATATCGAAAACAACCCCATGCAAAGTAGCACGCGGTCGGCGGCGCCAACGCTTTGAGCCGACACTTGACACGTCGGGCAAATCAGCAGCACTGCTTCATCATCGCATAATCCAATAAACGACCGCGGGCGCGCAAGGGCGCCTTGCTCGGCGTGACGTCGGGCGAAACGGCCTCACCTATATCGGACGCTGCATTGTGACGGCTTCGATGCATCGATGCGATCATGTTTCGCAACACGATCTGTCGATGGAAGTCGAACGCGGCCACCAAGTGAAAGTCTCTTCCTGCGAGCCGCGTTGGCGGCCGCCTCCGGCAAGTGCTGGTGAGCGGCGGCTCGTCGTCGAGCCGTGACTCACAATAGTTTTGTGCACTGTCACCGAAATCTGTCACCGAAATCTACTTTGACTTGGCCGAGCCTTGAGGTGACCGCAGTGCATCAGCATCACGCGGCCGCCCGCAAAATCGACAGATTGACCCACAGCCGACCTCGCGCCGCCTTTTAATTCAAAGTTGAGCTTTTGACGGCGCTTAAAGTAGATATGTTTGCATTATTCAACCGAGCGTCAAGCTACTATGGTTGGCTGCGTAAGCTGTGCAGCGTTGCTACGGCCAATGGGTGTTCGATCGCGGGGGGCGGTCTGCGATCCGCAGCCTAAGAACGATCAAGGGTGAACGATGATTCTGTTGCAGATTTGGATTTCGGTCGGAATCCTGCCCCTTATGTGGGCTGTCCGCAAGTTGATCCACGAGGAGAAGCAGATATCCAACCCGGATCGTTCTTTTTACCGGCGTAATGACAACGACCTTTTTAGACTGATCTTCTATTATATCCTTTGGCTTTTGACCGGGGTCCTGCTGTACGTCCTGTGGCTCCATTTCACTGGGCAGCTGCATATCACTGGGCACGGCGCATGAATTCCCTCTGCCTTCGTTCTTCGATCGCGCAATCCCAGCTCAGATAAGGCCGGGCAATGTGCGACCACTATTCAATCACTACCAACCAAGCCGCAATCACCGCTTTCTCATGGACGAACACGCGACCTTCAAGTCCGCGTCCTCGCTGCTTGGAATGACTTGCTCCGACGGAACAGAGGTGCCGAAGGACGTCCCGACCAGCATTATGCCCTGAGCACCGAGAACATCGTGGGTCACGGCGAGACGTTCGAACTCTGCCTCACGTTTCGCGCCGGTCGAACGTATTGCTGCTGCGAAGAACTGTGCCATACCGGCGCCTTCACCGAGAAACAGTGGCGGCAACTGCGGGCGGCTCTTGCCGCCCATGGCGTCGAGCCTCAAGAGCCGCTCGTGGTGCGGATTCGCACTCGACTAGAAGCAGGCGCGCGACTGCACTACGGCAAGAGCGATGAGCCCGAGATGTACGATCACGGACCCTGGACGCTGACGGTCCGCGAGCAATCCTCCGTCGCTCCAATTCATCACGAATGATCCTCAAGCTAACGCGCGACCGCTAGGCCCGCATTTGGCCCTTACCGTCCCCGGGGAGCTACTCGGGATTTCCGCTATTGAGGGGTTAAGCGAACCACCCAGCAATATCGGGGATCCAAGAGGCGTAGTGCTGGATCGCAGAGCATCCCAGACTTGCCAATTGGAGCGTATCGCCGGACGCGGTCCAATCCAGCGTCTGCTGGCTTGATGGAGATCAAACGGGAACTCGGCTGACATACCTAAGTTTCTGTTTCAGCCAGAGGACATTACGAATGCAGGCCATGGTATTGGAGGCGCCGGGCAAGGCGCTGGCGTTCCGTGAGCGGGGCGAACCCGAGCCTGGTCCCGGCATGGTCCGCATCCGCGTTGGCGCCTGTGGCGTGTGCCGCACCGATCTCCATGTGGTCGACGGGGAATTGCCCGATATTCGCTATCCGATTGTGCCGGGTCACGAGGTTGTCGGACGGGTCGATACATTAGGACCGGGCGTGACGTCGCTGCGCCTTGGCGAACGCGTCGGCATCCCCTGGCTTGGAGCGACCTGCGGCATTTGCCGCTATTGCCGCGAGGACCGCGAAAATCTCTGCGACCATCCCGTATTTACCGGCTATACGCGCGACGGCGGCTTTGCCTCGCATCTTCTGGCCGACGCGCGCTACTGTTTTCCGCTCGGCGAGGCGGGTGAGGACACGGCGCTCGCGCCGCTTCTTTGCGCAGGCTTGATCGGCTGGCGCTCGCTCACCATGGCTGGAGATGCGAAACATCTCGGGCTGTACGGGTTCGGCGCCGCCGCGCATATCGTTGCACAGGTCGCAAATTGGCAGGGACGTACCATCTACGCGTTCACGCGCGCTGGCGATAGCGCCGCGCAGCAGCTTGCCCTTTCGCTCGGCGCCGCCTGGGCTGGCGCCTCGGACGATGCGCCGCCGGTGCCGCTCGATGCGGCCATTCTCTACGCGCCCGTCGGCGCGCTGGTTCCGGCCGCGTTGCGCGCCGTGCGAAAAGGTGGACGCGTGGTCTGCGCCGGAATTCACATGTCGGATATTCCGGCCTTTCCTTACCGCTTGCTCTGGGAAGAACGGCAAATCGTCTCGGTCGCGAACCTGACACGCGCGGACGGCGAGGCGTTTCTTGCCATCGTATTCAAGGCAGGGGTCAAGACGCATACGACGGTGTATCCGCTTCGCGAAGCCAACGCCGCCCTTGCCGCGCTCAGGAGCGGCGCATTGATCGGCGCAGCGGTACTGCAACCATGACCCGTGGCGCCACGACGACGTCGCATGAGACGGACCAAGGGGCGGTGCTCTCCTTTCTCGCCGGCGTTGAGCCCGATATGCGGCGGGTCGATACCCATGCCTCCATCGTCTTTCTCGGCAAGGACCGCGTGCTCAAGGTCAAACGCGCGGTTCGCCTGCCGTTTCTCGATTACTCGACCCGCGAAAAACGCAAGCAGGCCTGCGATGAAGAACTGAGGGTCAATACGCTGTTCGCACCTGACCTCTACCGCCGCGTGGTCCCGATCACGCTGGGGGAAGCGGGCCTTGCCGTCGATGGCAGCGGGACGCCGGTGGAATGGGCGGTCGAGATGGCGAGATTTGATGAAACGCTGGGCCTGGATCGCGTGGCGGCGACTTCAGAAGTGCAGCCGGCCCTCGCCGTCGCACTGGCGGACACGATCCGTCGCGCCCATGACCGAT
>Ga0209807_1001055_pt1 | contig 12935 bp, 8 predicted proteins | sample GraSoiAngelo_154_FD_186168 | JGI IMG/M metagenome (GOLD analysis project Ga0209807, IMG submission 186168) | Grasslands soil microbial communities from the Angelo Coastal Reserve, California, USA - 14_1009_13_20cm (SPAdes) (version 2) | ecosystem: Environmental > Terrestrial > Soil > Grasslands ... | reverse complement strand
ATGTCGAAACGGCGGCCCCACGCGCTGGTCGCCTTGGCGGTGAGAGGGGCGAGCAGGGTCGTGAAAAATTGATTACTTACCGCAATCCATTCCGCACCCGGGACATTTCCCTGGTAAAAAGGTTGCGCCACACGCTGACCCAAGCCGAAAATTCCGCCGCCGCCCCCGAACCATCCGACGTCGATCCCTTTCGCCTTTCCATCGATGCACCAAACCAGTCGAGTATAAGAAGGATAATCCTTCGGGTGAATCGGAGCGGCAGATCCGAGCGCTACAAAATAACCAGCACTCCGGTAAAGGTTCGGCCCCCGATTCTCAAGATCGACATCCAGTCCAATGATAAAGTTGTCTTTCTTTGCCGTGGACGGCGGAAAGAAAAACTTTTTGCGAGTCGTAATCTGCTCGGGCGTGGTATGCTCGAACTGCACCGCTGAATTCGATGCCGGAGATGCCACGAACTCGGGAAGCGCGGGCGCTGATGGCGGCTCAATGATCGCGCCGATAGGAGCGCATTCGGCTGAATTCAGGATAACGCGCTGACCTTTTTCGGCGACTTGCTTGAGCAAAACCGCTTCTCTAATGCCACCTCCCCGATTCGTTAGATGAAGTTCAACGTCGGAATTGCGCAACGTTTCTATCTTCTCTGAGAAGCTTGCCGCTGCTTCCTCCGGTCTGAGAGCAGTTGCCGGAGCGGTCGCGAGCGGAGGTGCCGAAGGACTAGCAGTGAGGGTTGGGACCGCAGGGGCCTGAGCCGGCACATTGACCGGAGCTCGTCTTGGCGGCGTCTGCTTGGCGAGATAAAGCTCCCACAAAACAAGGCCAATTACGCAAAGAGTAACGGCAATCCATGCGGTTCGATCCATAAAAAGTCATGCCGAAGCGGCTATTCACAGACACCTCGTCTGCTCGAGCGATGCAGCACCACTCCATGGTTTCGCGGCGGGACCGGATCATACCCAGCCCCACCCCACGGTTGACATCGCGCCAATCGCTTCAATCCGAGCCAGCTTCCGCGAACAACGCCGTGCGTCTCAATTGCTGCCATAAAATACGCCGAACAGCTTGGTGTGAATCGACAGCCCAAGCCGGGTCCGCCGAGCACGCAGAGGAGCGGCGACAGTGTGAATTGGTAAAGTCGAACGAAAAAGCGAAGCAATCCGAGCATCAGAGCGCTAGAATAGAAGTGCGTTTTGCCAGACGCAACCACTCATCTTCTAACGCGCGATAACTGGCATTCGCAGCATCGCGCCTGGCGATGAGCACAATCCAAAAGTCTTCTCGCAGATCGCGCTGGTGCTTGCGCACAATTTCCCGTAGACGGCGTCGAATACGATTGCGAATGGTTGGGCTGCCAATAGCTCGCGCCGTGATAAAACCGGCGCGGCATGGACCGGCGTCTTTTATCGCGAGCACGCTGAGGGTGATCAACCTTCCACGCTCTGCGTAACCTTGTTGTTTGACACGCTCGAATTCCAACGTCCGCGTCAACCGCCGGCGTTTCGGAAAAGAAAGCGAGCTTGTTCCTGACATATATGTTATTGATCCTGGCGATTGAATAGCAAGCGCGGGTTGCGCCGGTCGTTACGCCAAAAGCTTTCCCCCCAAACCAGCTCCGGGGAGCAGTCTGCAAATACTGGGCGACCGAAGAGCTAAGGAGTTGGCGAAGAAGTCGCGGCGCTGGAATCGGTCTCCGTCTCGCCGCCAGGTGAAGAAGTCACATCAATTGTGGTATCCGTCTCCGCCTCGCTGCCAGATGAAAGGCTCGCATCAGTCGTGTTGTCCGCCTCCGTCTCGCCGCTGGGCGAAGACGTCTCATCAGTCGTCGTGTCTGCCTCGATCTCGCCGACTGAAGGCGTCGCGTCAGTCGTGGGGTCCATCTCTACTTCGCCGCTGGATGAAGACGTCTCATCAATCGTCGTGTCTGCCTCGATCTCGCCGCCGGCTGAAGGCGTCTCCTTGATCGTTGGGTCCGTCTTGGTTTCGTTCGACGTACTTGGAGACGGATTCATCACGGGCATATTGCTCTTTTTGTTCCCGGCAGGCGGATTGATCCTGGTCTGTTTTTGCTCACACCCTACAAGCAATGCGGCACCAGCGACGATAAGTATGTATTTCCTCACAGCCCGAGAATTGGGTCCCCTCGAAACTAATTCGGGAGAAGACTTTGCCAACAAACCGAGTCAGCCTACGGACTCGGCGACGAAGTAGTCGTGGTGGACTCTGTCTTCGTCTCGCTGCTCGGCTTCGACTCGTTGATGGTCGTGTTCGACTCGGTCTTGCTCGAAGTGGCAGGTGATGGATTGACCACTGTGGTGTTGCTCTCTTTTTTCTCCCCAGGTGGATTCGTCACGGTCGTCTCCTTTTGTTCGCAAGCCGACAGCAATGCTAACCCAACGAGTAGACAAATATATTTCTTCATACGTACAAATCGACTTTGCGAACCGGTTTAGCCGTGAGTTACGGCGTCGGCGACGTGTAAGGTGACTCCGCAGCGGTCGCGGCCGGATTCGTTGTTGTTGTTGTTTCCGCGGTGGCCGTAGCTGTGGCTGTTGGGCTTGCCGCCGGCTCGGTCGTTTCAGTCTTTTGCTCACACGCCGCTAGGAGCGCGGCACTGGCCAGGATGCAGATGTATTTTTTCATAGTGATAGTTGGAAAGCGCATATTGCTTTAATTGATTAATCGAGGCAAGGCTCTTTTTGGCCCTGTCTCAATTTCTTTTCAGCGGCAAATCGTTGATAATCGTGGACTAAAGTGGGGCCTCGTATTTGAGGCCATGCGCCTCGGTCACTGCCCTACAGGTAAGTCGTCCATCACGCGTATTGATTCCGCCAATTAGAGCCGATTGTTTTCTACACGCCTCCTCCAGACCCAAATCGGCGAGCAACTCTATATAGCGATAGGTGACATTGGTGAGCGCTTGGGTGGCGGTGCGCGCATAAGCCGCCGGCATGTTCGTAACACAATAATGGGTCACGTTTTCTTCAACATAAACAGGATCGAGGTGCGTTGTTGGCCGAGAAGTTTCAGCACAACCCCCTTGGTCGATCGAGATGTCCACCAGCACGCTGCCCGGTTTCATTTTTTTTAACATCATGCGCGTGATTAACTTCGGGGCCTTGGCCCCGGGGAGGAGCACCGCACCGATCAACAGGTCGCATCCCGGCATCAGATCGTGCAGGTTCGCTTCGTTCGAGTAAAGCGTGTGCGCATTTTTCATAGTCATATCGAGAAAGCGCATTCGATCGAGATCGACATCCAGGATTTTTACATCTGCGCCGAGACCAGTCGCCATTCGAGCCGCGTTAACACCGGAAGTCCCACCGCCCAGCACAACAACACGCCCAGGCAAAACGCCCGGTACGCCCCCAAGCAGCACGCCACTGCCTCCGTTGTGTTTCGCCAGGAAATATGCGCCCATTACTACCGACATGCGACCTGCGATCTCGCTCATCGGCTCTAGCAAAGGCAGACGGTTACCAACCTGGATCGTCTCGTAGGCAACCCCAGTCACACCCGATTTCAGCAACGCCTCCGTGAGCGGCTTGCTGGCGGCGAGATGCAAATAGGTGAAAAGGATTTGTCCTTTGCGCAATAGCGGGAACTCCGCTTCCAGCGGCTCCTTCACTTTGACAATCATGTCAGCGCGCGAAAAAACGGCTTTCGCCTGATCGACGATCTCTGCGCCAGCTTTCGCATATGTTTCATCTGGATAACCGGAGCCGGCACCCGCGTTTTTTTCCACCAGCACCGAATGACCGTGCCGAGTGAGTTGATTCACGGCAGAAGGAAGCAACGCAACGCGCTGCTCCTGCTCTTTTGTTTCTTTCGGAACGCCGATGATCATCGGAGAAGTGATAAGTCACTAGTGACGAGTGACAAGCTAAAACGGACGAAGTGAATGCGATTCGTCACTCACCCGCCCAGCTTTCGCCGGCTCCGGCGCAGCGACGGCTCGTCACTCATCACTAATTCAGCGATGGATCATCCGGCGCCAGCGCAAGCATTTTATACCATGGCCCCAGACTGCGCATGATGTCGAACCAAAGTTTCGGCAAGCGATCGAGCTTGATCACGGAGCGACTAGGCTTTTGCACGAGCCAGGCCTTCTGTTTCATTTCGGCCTCGAGCTGACCCGCGCCCCATCCCGCATAACCTACAAATGCGCAAATTGAGCCCGGTTTCTGACCGCTCGCGTCGCTCGCTTGCGGCAAATCGACGTTGTGATTGAGCTTAAGCCCTTCGCCTTTTTCCCACTTAAACGCCGCGATTATGAGCTGATTTTTCCCAACTGGCCCACCCAGAAAAACAGGCACATCCGCGAATCCTTCAGGCGGCGCCTCTGTAACGAGATCGACCACTTGTTTATCGAGCGGACGATTAATAATGACACCGAGTGCGCCGTCATCTGGATCATGCGCAGAAATGAACAGGACCGTGCGCCGAAAATTTGGATCGAGCATGTTGGGATGAGCGACAAGCAATGAACCGGCGAGACTTCGCGGCGTTTCCCTACCCAGATTGCGCATGCAAAACTAGAACCCTCCAAGCGAGAACGCGCAAGCGCCATCCCTTGTGTCGGATCACACAATGCACTGAGATTTAAGTGTTGAGTGCGAAAGATCGACATCTTCTTTGCAATCCCGGTATCGCCTCGCATAGATTCACCGAGAATTTTGTTGCTACCAGCCGCAAGCTCGATTAATAGCGTCAAAGTTTTCCAAGATTGTTCTGGGGGGAACAGCCGCCCTTCACGCCCATCGGGCGTGGGGGGCGGTACTTTTTTGCAGCTCGGCTGAACGCGATGAAAAGATGTTCTGGGGAATTGGCGCGATTTTCCTGGCCTATCGCTTTTACTTTGACCGCCCTCATCATCGCCGCGGTGATCATCATCATTTTTGTTCGGATAGAAACGTGGCCCGCGCGCACGGCAGTGCAGAGCACCACCCAGTTAGAGCGACTGGGCAAGGATTTGCGTTCGGCTTTCGTGGACATCGCGCATCTACAACCTCGGATCACAATCAACAACCGCGTTTACGTGGAACAAACAACGCCTGTGAGCGAACTGGTGGTTCTTTCACGGCGAATCGAGGTCGAACACGAATTCCTGCACACTTGGGTGGGCAGCACGAAGCGGGTGAAGCTGCACGGAACCTTTACCGCCAAAGCAGGGTTCGATTTGCGGCAGGATCTGAACGTTGATATTCGACCGGATCAAATCGTCATCCAGTTGCCGCATGCTCAGATTCTCGACGTTGCACAGGACCAGATTGACGTCCTCGCGTTTGACAACGGCTTTTGGAATCGGATTTCTGGCGACGATGTGCAAAGCGAATTGTCGATCTTGCCTGAACTCGCACGGAAAAAAGCGGCGGAAACGGGTTTATCTGTTGAAGCCGAACGCACGTTGCAAAAACAACTCGACGACCGAATTCACACCCCACAGCCGCTCCGACTGATTTTCACGAGCGCAGTCAAGCGAGACTAGCGAATGGCGACCGGTGACGAATGCCACGCGTAATTGCTCTCCACCAGTTGGCCGTCACCATTCACTCGTCAGGCCGTGAGTTTACGGCTAAAGGAATGACGTGTCGTGGAGAACAAGACTTTTGCTTGGCGCCCTGTTCGTCCTCTTGGCAGTGCTGATCGCGATTTGGTTTACGCCATTCGCCGTTTCTAACGGCATCCGTCTGTGGGTTTGGTGGAAGGGGCGACAGGAAGGACTCATTGTCAAAATCGACAAGATCGACGCGCCGCTTCTCCGTCCGGTCACGTTCCGCGGCCTGAAAGTCACAAGTACGTCCGGCAACGCATTTCGCATCGAGCTGACCGCAACGCAAGCCAGCGCCGCTTTAAATCTTAAGAGTATCTTACTTCGCACGGACGGCCGAGCCATCCGCAGTGTCTCGATTCAACAACTACATGGTCAGGTGCGGCACAGTAATCCAGCCGGACGAACGATAACCCAGCGAGGGTGGATGACGATGCAGACGTTGCTTCCCCAGAATCTAACGATCAGTAGCGCAGAGGTCCGCGTTGAAGATGGGCCAACCGTAATGTTGCTGCGAAATGCTTTCCTCTCAGCGAGCGAAATCGAAGCGGGGCGTTTTTACGCTGACGAAGTCATGATCGCGTCGCCATGGTTTCGCCAAACGTTTTCACAACTGCGCGGTGCAACCAGCTGGCAGGGCAATCGCCTGACGGTCGCCGCTCTTACGTTAACGCGAGGCTTCGACCTCCAATCCATCACGGCCGATTTGTCCCGCATTGAAAAACAACGCATCGGCTTGGAATTTGATGTCGACGCGTTTGGCGGAAAACTTCGCGCAAGCACTTCGCATGAGTGGCGCTCGCCGCATTTCAATTGGAAGCTGGCAGGATCAGCCACTGACATTTCTCTCGCACAAACATCGGAGGCGCTCGGATTCACGGACCGCGTTGACGGTTTGCTTCACGCCTGCAATTTCAGTTTTCACGGGAATCCTGGTGAACCGGCTCGGGTAACCGCGTCGCTCTGGACTGAACTAACTGGGCTTACCTGGCGCGACCGGACAGCCGAAGCGATCATGCTCGGCGCCGCGCTCTACAATCGGCAAATCCAGCTCCAGCAGCTTTATATCAAACAGAAAACAAACCAGTTCACTTTGAGCGGCGAAGCCTCTTTTCCATCCAATTCATCGGACTGGTTGAGTCCGGATTTTCGCGGAGATATCTCCGCATCGATCAATCACCTCGGCGATTTTGCCAGTCTCTTCGGCGCCAATCCTGGTGACTTTGGGGGGAAGATCGCAATCGAAGGAGCAATGAACGCGCGCGATCGAAAAATCGGCGGACACATCACCGCCAGCGGTACATCACTCCGATTTTTCAAAACGTCTATCGACGCGTTGAAGGCCAAGCTCAACTTGAAAGCAACGGACTTGGAACTTGAACAGTTGGAACTCAACCGAAAAAGCGATTTACTGCGCGCGCAGGGAAAAATCGACCTGTCACACGAGCACAGCTATTCGGGCACGTTCAACGCCACGATCGGTAATGTGGCGGAATATTTGACGATCCTCCGCGGCCCTGGCGAAAACAATATCAACCCGGCGCCGGCCGATATTCAGGTAAAGATTGATTCCGGCAACTGGGACGCGCGCGGCACAATCGGTTTACCCGATTCGAGTTCGATTAATTTTACCGCCAGATTCCCTTTCCCGGTCGGAACGACCTGGAATGCATTTCTGACCTTTCCGCTCAATGTTACGCTTGATTTCCCGTCAATCTTTCTCGCCAACGCGCCCCAATTTTTTCATCCGGAGATTTTCCGCGACGGCATTCTGAGTGGAAAACTTTCTCTCTCCGGTACGTTGCATCATCCCCGCATCGGTGGCGACGTACAGTTAGTGAACGGAAAATTGCAGAATACTTCCCTGAATCTCACGGAAGCAAGTGGTCGTGTCACTTTTGATGGAATTCGCGCGTGGCTGGATTTCTTCAATGCCGCAACGAAAGATCTCGATCTTTCATTTCGCGGGGACGTTGATTTTCACGACACAAACGATCTTACGGCTAGGATTGCAGCGTCAGTGCCGATCTTTGATTTGAGACCGCGCACGATCGATTGCGTGAGCAAGATCGAAGTCGAATCCGTTGCCGAAACGCTTGCACCTGTAATTGCAGAACTTGAGCTTCGGGGAGGACTCTTCCGATCCGATTGGACGATGAATTTGAAAGAGCCGATGGGGATTCAATCAAATGGCGCTTTGATCTTGGACGAAACAGCGCGAAAATTTTCGCTCTGTCTGGGGACGGGCGTGGATGAAAAATCCCTGGTGTTAGGCGCGCATCCCCGTCCCGAGCCGGTTAAACCACGAAAACCCGCGAAACGACGTTAGCCATTTCGCTGTTCAGGCTTGGGCGTCACGAGCCAGCGAGAAAGTTTACTCTCGATAGCACTTGTAAGATCGACACAAAAATCCGATCCGGCATCCAAACGCAAGGAATTGCCGCTGGCGCGATCGAATAATAATTGGACCGGACGGCGGCCCGGTGAACTGGTAAGAATCTCGCGGACTTCACGCAATTCAATGCTCGTGGCGGCGGATGAAAACTGCAAAAGCACGGCCGGTTCTTGAGATGCACTTGTCCATCCCTCGTTTGCGGCTTTCCCATTCGCTTTTTCTCGCGCCAGCGTTGTCACGTTTTCGGCTATAGCACGAACAGCCTCGTCGCGTTTATCGACCATGCCTCGGATTTCTATGACGCGTCCTGGAGCGAGCGCGTCTGCGACCTTCATGTAAATCTCGTTCCAGAGAATAACTTCCAGCGTGCCGGTCAAATCTTCGACCCATACAACGGCGAACGGCTTGCCCTCCCGTCTGGTGAATTTCTTGTCGATCTGCACAAGTGCCCCGGCGATTTTAAATGAGACCCGGTCCTCAAGATCGCCTAGAGACGCAATGGTCCGATATTTCTTGGTCGCGAAAAGATCAGCATAGGCGTCGAGCGGATGGCCACTGACATAGAAACCGAGCAGCTCTTTTTCATACGAAAGCTTTTCATGCTCGCTCCATGGCGTGATTGGTCGCTTTCTCGACGTTGTCGGAGCGTCAGCCTCATCGAATAGCGAAACCTGACCAGCAACACGATCGCGCTGCGCCGCGGCGGACGCACTCAACGATTGATCAATACAGCCGAAAAGTTCGGCGCGAGCATGGCCAAGGAAATCAAAAGCGCCGGCTTTGATGAGGCTTTCCAACATTTTTCGATTAGCAATGCGCGAGTCGAGCCGGCTGCAAAAATCTTCCAGCGATCGAAAATCACCTTGCTGTTCGCGCTCACAAATAGCGGCGTCCATCGCGCTTTCGCCAACGTGTTTGATCGCGGCAAGACCGTAACGGATTGCATTTTGCTGTAGCGGCGCTCTATGAGCGCCGTGTTCTTGAGCTCGGCGGTCACAGACCGCCGCTACAGTAGTTTCCGGGATGAATTTCAAACCGCTTTTGTTGATGTCCGGCGGCAGGATCGAGATGCCCATGCGCTTACATTCAGCGACAAACACCGAAATCTTTTCCGTATTGTTGATTTCATTGCTGAGCAGCCCAGCCATGAATTCGACCGGATAATGCGCCTTTAAATAAGCGGTGTGATAACTGATCAATCCGTAGGCCGCACTGTGGCTCTTGTTGAATCCGTAGCCGGCGAATTTTTCGAGCAGATCGAAAATTGCATTTGCTTTTTTTTCCGCAATTTTGTTCGTACGGGCACAGCCTTCGATGAAATTCTTTCTTTCTTTGGCCATCTTTTCCTTGTCTTTCTTGCCCATGGCCCGCCGGAGAAGATCGCCTTGTGCGAGCGAATAACCGGCGAGTTTGCTCGCGGCCGCCATGACCTGCTCCTGGTAAATCATAACGCCGTACGTATCGGCGCAAATTTCCTCGAGCAACGGATGTTCGTAGCTGATCTTCATCAGGCCTCTTTTGCGCTTGATGTAATCGCCGATCAGATCCATCGGCCCTGGTCGATAAAGCGCGATCAGTGCAATGATATCGTCGATCTTGCGCACATCGAACTGTTTTGCCGTGCTGGTCATACCGCCGGATTCCATTTGGAAAAGGCCGATTGTTTCGCCGTGGTTGTAGAGCGCAAATGAATCCGCATCGTCTAATGGAATATTCTTCAGCGAAAACCCCGCCTCGCGTTTATGGATCAACGCCAGCGTGTCCTCGATTACCGTCAGAGTTTTTAACCCGAGGAAATCCATCTTCAGCAGGCCAAGATCATTGAGCGGCCCCATCGGATATTGGCTTATTACGTCGTTGCCTTTCACGTCGCGGCAGAGTGGGATGTAATCGGTGAGATCGCGATCGGCGATCACGACACCGGCTGCGTGCACACCGGCATTGCGCGATAGGCCTTCAAGAATTTTACCGTAATCAAACAACTGTTTTGTTTGCGGCTCCGTCGCGATTGCGCGTTTCAATTCCACATTTTTCTCAGCAGCCGAGTCGAGCGTGATGTTTAATTCGTTCGGAATCATCCTGGCGATGCGATCGGCATCGCGGTAGCTCAGTCCCATCACGCGGCCAACGTCGCGAACTACGCTCTTTGCTTTCAATTTACCGAAGGTGATGATCTGCGCGACGCGACGTTCGCCATATTTCTGACGGACGTATTCCAGTACTTCGCCGCGACGCGCCTCACAGAAATCGACATCAATATCCGGCGGAGAGATCCGATCGGGATTCAGAAACCGCTCGAAAATCAACCCGTACTGCAGCGGATCAATATCGGTAATGCCAAGGACATACGCGACGAGCGAACCCGCGGCCGATCCACGACCCGGCCCGACCGGAATACCGCGCTCCTTGGCGAAATGAATGAAATCCCAAACAATCAGAATGTAACTGACGAATCCGGTTTTCTCGAGTACGCCAAGTTCGTAGTCGAGCCGCTGCTGCAGTTGATCAGCCGTTTTCGCTCGGTCGCCGAAGCGCCGCTGCAAACCCTGCGCGCAAAGCTCGCGCAGAAAAGCGATGCGCGATGTTCCCTCTGGCACGGGATACTCGGGGTATTTCGATTTCCCGAGTTCGATTTTCAAATTGCACCGCTCGGCAATTTTCAACGTGTTTGCGATCGCTTCAGGAAAATCGCGAAAGATTTCGCGCATTTCGTCTGGGGATTTGAAATAGAGCTCCGGCTTGTAACGCATACGATTTTCGTCCTGCACCATTTTCCCGGTGCCGATACAAAGCATCACGTCGTGTGCGTCGTGATCGCTGCGTCGCAAGAAATGGACATCGTTTGCGGCGACGAGCCCAACGCCGAGATCCCTGGCGATTTGTGGCAAGACGCAATTGCACTGGCGTTGCTCTTCCATTCCATGATCGTGCATTTCCATGAAGAAATTTTCCGCGCCGAGGATGTCGCGATACTCAGCGGCGCTCTGTTTGGCGATGTCGATTTTGTTCGCTTGAATTGCGGAGTTCACTTCGCTCGCGAGACAACCGCTGAGCCCGATCAACCCCCCGGAATGCTGCGCGAGAAGTTCCTTGTCGATCCGCGGCCGGTAATGAAATCCGTCGAGATGCGCGGTCGAAATCAGTTTAATAAGATTGTGATAACCGATTTCGTCGCGCGCAAGCAACGTGAAGTGATAGGCCGATTCGCGCATCGAATTTGGCCGATCTTTATGCGAATGGGGCGCTATGTACGCTTCGCAGCCGATGATCGGCTTGATGCCGGCGCGCTCCGCTTCCTGATAAAATTCAATTGCACCATAGAGATTGCCGTGATCGGTCATCGCGACCGCAGGCATTTTAAATCCGGCCGCCTTTTTCATCAGCTCTTTCATTCGAATGGCGCCATCCAGCAGCGAATATTCGGTGTGCAGATGAAGATGAACGAAAGAGTCGCGGGGCATCGAGTTCAGTATAGGCGTCAAAAATATTTGGCAAATTTACCTGTGTGGGGAGTGGCGTGGAGTGTTGAAAGAGTTAAATAGTTAAAAAAGTTACATCGTAAATTGGGCAATCACTGGCGGTTGTAACGATGTAACCATGTAACGATTTAACCGCCTCAAACAATGCTTGCATCGTTCGCCCGATGTTGTTATGAGAGCGCGTTCGCAGAGTTTGCATCGAAATGAAAAAACTGGAAGCGATTATCAAACCGTTCAAGCTCGAAGAGGTCAAAGAAGCGCTCGCCGAGCTTGGCATCGAAGGAATGACAGTCACAGAAGTGAAAGGGTTCGGGCGGCAAAAAGGGCACACCGAGATTTATCGCGGCAGCGAATACACCGTGGATTTTCTTCCAAAAGTGAAAGTCGAAGTCGTCCTGGCCGACGATCTGGTGGAAAAAGCGGTCAGCGAAGTGGTGCGGGCCGCCAAGACCGGCAAAATCGGCGACGGAAAAGTTTTCGTTCTTCCAGTGGAACACGCGGTGCGCATCCGCACCGAAGAGATCGGCGAGAAAGCGGTGTAGGCGCTGCGCGCCATTCGTTGAACCGTTGAAACGTTAAAACGTTGAAGCGGTTCGAGAAATTGACGATTTAACGATGTAACATTTTAACAATTTAACTTTTTAACCCTTCAACACTTCAACGCACATCATGGCCAACAAAAAAACTGCATCCGACGTCAGCAAAATGATCAAAGACCACGACGTAAAGCTCGTGGATTTCAAATTCACCGATCTCCCCGGCACCTGGCAGCATTTTACGACGACGCTCACCGAATATAACGACGATATTTTTACGGAAGGGCTCGGCTTTGACGGCTCCAGCATTCGCGGATGGAAAGTGATCAACGCATCGGACATGCTCGTCATTCCCGACCCGACGACGGCGTGGATCGACATCTTCAATGCCGAATCGACCCTCAGTTTGATTTGCACGATTGTTGATCCGATCACGCGCGAGCCGTACGATCGCGATCCGCGTGGCGTTGCCGAAAAGGCGGAAGCTTACTTACAAAGCACCGGGATCGCTGACACTGCGTTCTTCGGCCCGGAAGCGGAGTTTTTCATCTTCGACGACGTTCGCTTCGGCTACAGCACGAATTCGTCATTTCATCAGATCGATAGCGCCGAGGGCCATTGGAACAGCGCACGCGAGGAGTTTCCAAATCTTGGTTACAAAATTCGGGCGAAAGAGGGTTATTTCCCGGTTCCGCCGATGGACACGTTGCAAGACATCCGCAATGAGATGGCATTGGAACTGGAGAAAGCCGGCGTCCCGATCGATAAACAGCATCATGAAGTCGCTACGGCCGGGCAGGCCGAGATCGACGTGCGTTTCGCCCCGCTCAAAGTGATGGGCGACTCGATGCAGTATTACAAATACATCATTCGCAACGTCGCCAGGAAACATAATAAGACGGTCACGTTCATGCCGAAGCCGCTTTTTGCCGATAACGGCTCGGGCATGCACACCCACGTATCGCTCTGGAAAAATG
>Ga0209807_1001054_pt1 | contig 12943 bp, 12 predicted proteins | sample GraSoiAngelo_154_FD_186168 | JGI IMG/M metagenome (GOLD analysis project Ga0209807, IMG submission 186168) | Grasslands soil microbial communities from the Angelo Coastal Reserve, California, USA - 14_1009_13_20cm (SPAdes) (version 2) | ecosystem: Environmental > Terrestrial > Soil > Grasslands ... | reverse complement strand
GGAGCGATCTATCCGAGTTCCCACACATCTTCCCGCTTTCAAGCTCGATCAAACTGATTCTGCCCGGCGAGGACTACGCTCTAGTCCGGGGAAAACTGGCACACTTTCGGGAGGCGACAACACAAGCAAATGTGGCCAAGCTGACACTCAACCTCTCACCCCACGCTGAGATGACCCCTGGAATAGCATCCTATATCACCGAACTACTGTTCAGAAACGGCGTCAACATCCTAGACGCGTTTCTGGGCTACGGAGACATCATAATGGTCGTCGACGACAGAGATGGACCACTGGCCTACGACGTTCTACAAGGGGAAATCCATGGCTCCACCAAATGGAGAGGTGGAAATCATGAGCCCTCACGTTGAGGCCTTACAGATCTCATAACTAGGCAAACTTTCTTCAACAAGAAGGACACTGTAGATTTCTATGCCTATTGTTAGGGTTTTGATGTATCCAGGGAGAACGCAGCAGCAGAAAGACGATCTAGCCAAGGCGATCACGGATGCTGTGGAGACGATTGCGAAAGCGAAACGGGACCAGACAATCGTCATCATACAAGAAGTCCGTAAGGAAGAATATTACGTCGGGGCAAACAGGGCAGCATGAAAATGAGCTATCTGCGGGTTCGCGGAGGAAATCTGTACTACGAGACTGCCGGCGAAGGGCCTCCTCTTGTGCTGATTCACGCTGGTTTTCTTGATAGCAGAATGTGGGACGACCAGTTCCAAGTCTTCCCGAAAGGCGCGCGAGTCATACGATATGACGTGAGAGGTTACGGGAAGTCAAGCCAGCCCGGTGAAGAGTATTCAGACACAGAAGACCTATTCGCTCTACTCAAGCACCTCAACATTGAGAGCGCTAGCATTCTTGGGGTCTCCAACGGAGGCAGAATCGCACTTGACTTCGTTTCTGTCCACCCTTCTATGGTAAACAGTCTGATTCTCGTCTCGCCTGGGATAGGCGGCTACAAGAGCTCGGGTCCAGAGGAAGATAGAGAATGGGAAGAGCTTGACAAGAAGGGCGATCTACAGGATCTTGCAATTAGCGAAAATCGAATAGACGACGCTATTAATATGGATCTCGAAATTTGGGCCTCCGCTCAAAGCGCGACGAGCAAGAGTCGTATTCTTGAGATAGCAAAGGCTAACTCTCACATTCACAAGAATCCGCCGAACAAGTTACAAAAGTCGCCTAAGCCACCGGCCTTCACAAAGCTGAATCAGATTCACATACCCACGATCCTAATCGTGGGAGACCGGGATGTGAAAGGCATGCAGCTGATGACCAAGAGGTTACACGAGCTAATACCTGGATCGAAACTCAGCGTCATAATAGGCGCGGACCATATTGCCAACATGTCCAGACCAGAAGAGTTCAATGCCATCGTATCTTCGTTCCTACAACAATCGGGTCAGGTGTCTCTTGTATCGTCTCATGTCTAGCCTATTTGCCGTCATGTCCCCATCCACATAACAAAGACGAGGACGGCCCAACGAAGCTACTTGATTAGTCCAACATTTCTCGCAATATAATGTTCGAGCAGAGAGCCCCCGACCAGCACGGCAAGCAGGTTCTGATTCCCAACCCAGACCACTGCGCCTATGACCTCCGATATCGTCAGTACGAGTAGTCCGACGAAAACAGCCCTTGTGCTGGAGAGCTTGAAGAAGGAGAGTCCCTTCTTTACGTTGTCAGCGATATGGTGCTCCACAAACAGAGCCACGAGGAAAAAGGTGATCGCGAGAATCCCGTTGACGGGTATCAGTTCCAGCCATACAAGCCAGATCACCGATTCGAGACTACTGAAAGTCAAAATCTCCACAAGTTGCTTTCCTGACGCGAATCGTCCCGTCGCGTCCACCTGGGTAATGATATGCTCGACTAGTAGGAATACGGCGAGGACTATCGCGGCAAAACCTGTCATTCCTATTTGGGACGAGATGGCTCCCAGTTGCAGGACCGGGTAGGATTGGCCGAGAACGGCAGTATGGTTCTCTCCGTTCGAGATCGCTAGCCACTCGATCAACCCGACGATCTCTATCCCAGTAAATATCACCACCACAAGGAAATGCCCGAGCCCCGGGAAGTGTAATAGTCCTGGCTGCTTCTTGCTAACCTCTGGGCTAGTCAACAATTCACCTCCACGTGTTCAACAGCAACGATTTCCCTTGTCAAGCGGGCCTAGCTTCTCACCGCTTGGGAAGCCTTCAAAAGACTTCTCTATTGGTTAATCCAGAAAGACTTCGGGCTAGGCTGGGAATCTTAGGCTAGGAGTTGTCGGATGTAGCCGATCCGCTACTACTCTCTCTTTGAGATAGACAAATCTGTCTGGCAGTGAATCGTCGTATTCGAAGTTCGGGGGCAGGGCGAACTCCTTGTACAGCTCAACCACTGTCCTGTAAGCGATAACACGCGCACTCGACCCCAATCTCTCCATCAATGTCTTCACAACATCCTCAAATCTGCCAGGAATATCCTCCCGGCTAATGCCTTTCTTGTTCAGGAAATCGTAGATCCATTCTCGTATGGGTCCGCCCATTCCTTGCAGGACACGGTCGAACCAGTAGTCGACAGCCAGTTGAAACCCCGGCATCAAGGTCGTTCGCATAGATCGCCCAGACACGTGACCAAACAAGCATCGGAACGACCGGATACGCGTAGCGTTTCCAACAATCGAACCGAGCGGTAACCCTTTCTGCCATGCCTTAAACCCGGCTCTAGACGAGTCTTTGCTAGACAGGTAACGCTATCTGCTGCTTAATAGAAGTCATTCCTTGACCGCTCCCTTCTGAATTCTCAGGATTCCTGCCCAATTCTGAAACTCCTCGAAAGGGGATGGGTTGCCGATATTTGCCTCTCTTCAAGTTCAATCGTGGCGTCCTGTAAGCTTGATCTAGAATGAGACGGAGGCGCTCCTTTGGAGGCATCTTCTACCGTTGCTTTGTGTAGCAAGGCACCAACTTGGGACCCGACCAATGGCTACCGGTCACTAAGATAAGATGCTTGGGGTAAGCTAACTAGTCGCGTGGCCTACCAGAGACTAGTATGGCGCGCATCAAATACTAAGTATTCTAGTGGACTAGTTCTGAACGTTTGGGACGGCCATTGATCCGGCGGCGTCGCTTCGAACGTTCTTCGAAAACTCGTTGACTAACAATCCGTCTTTTACCTATCCACTCCGGTATGACGCGCTCCTTGAGCAGATCCTCGACGCTGGTTCCTTTTTTCCGGGCTATACTTTCCAGTTGGTCAACCAATTCGTTTCCAAGCACCAGTACCAACCTATGGTTCCGTTTACCCAACGATCACCCTGAGACTTAGAATTAATTCGGGTAATCTCGAACTTAGGTATGGAGTTTACAAAGAAACACATTTGGATATTTCCAATGGAGGGTGTGTGTTCATGAACTAGACTTCATTGGTGAGTTCATGCTTCTTGATCTGCGCTGTGATAAGCTGATGAATCTTGCAATATGCGAATCCGGGGTTTGTTTTCAGCACGATTCGACACGTGGCGAATTTTAATCTGGTAGAGCTAGACGATTTCCGTCAAGGACAATCTAGGGTAACCCCGTTCAAAGCCGAATTTCACACCGTGAACGTTAGTAATCGGTTTGACCCCATAGATGAGTAGTGATCCGTTGACCGTTTGCATCTTCAAGTGGTAGTCAACAGCTCTCAGAAGTTCCTCCCTAAGGTTGGTTGGTCGCGAGATTACGCCGACGCTGAGCGCCCTTGAGTCACGAATGCCTGCCCCTATTTCGGCAATGCCGGGCAGACCTAGAGTTTCGCCGTAAAGCTGTACTGTCTTGTCGAAATCGTATTTCAGCGCCCTCGCGGATGAGATAGCTCCGAGCTCGTTCCATGCGTTATTGAAAGCGGCTAGGTCTTCCTGTAGCCTGCCTGTGAGCTTCACCCTCCATTTTTCATCGCGAAGAACCTGGTTGAACTCTGCGATACGAACCCTCTCATTCAGCACAGTGTCTCCAACGTAGGTCTTCAGAGACTCAGCAATGTTTTGTGAACTGAATATGCTGTAGGGAATGATGAAAGCTGTCCCTCCCTGATTGATGAAGTTCGCAGCCATGATGTCGAGAAGGAGCTTCACGGAATGGGGTGAGACGGTACTGTTGACATCCAATAGAAGCGAAGAACCTTTCCGGACTCCACCATCCAACAACGCATCAAGGTCCGGACTACCGGTCGAATAGGAGGACTCAGAATTACGCACGGGGCTAATCAGTTTTGGATTGACCGATCTGTCAATGTCAAAGTGAAATTCAACCCTTGGTAAGAGGGTGAACTTGCCCCCATCGAGCGAAAACAGCGCCCGTTGTGTGTGAAGCCGGAACCCGCGAAGCTTGTTGACAACTACACTTCTCACAGTCCTATCTTCCAAGTGGGATAGCGAAAGTGTAACGATGCCATCAACAAGATAGTCGAGCTTAGGAGAATTTTCGCTTTCGCTCACAATTACCGCGCTTAACTTGCTCTCTTCCAAGTCCTGAAAAATCGCCGTTTCCATTGCATTACGTTGTTCCTCCGTCGCGTTCGCTATTGCGCCTTCCCAGCTGTCCACAACGATGATGCCTTTCTGTTTGGCCCGTTTCAACGTAAGAATCCTGCCAACAATGTTCGCCGCTCCTGCTATTCGGCTATCTCCTCCCAGCCGCGTCTCGCTGCCCGCTGCCTCTTTTCCAGACATAGAATCGAGCACTTCATGAACCCCGGGGAAATGTCGGTGCAGTTTCGAAGAAGAGACCCGGCTTGACACATACACCTTGTTGGCAGAAATTGTGTGAGGACCGATGCGAGTTCCTTTCATCTCGTTGAGAAGTTCAAGGGCGAGCGTTGTTTTCCCGGTGCCTGGGGCACCTTGTATGAGCAGGACGTTTCCCGGCGATTCTAGGAATCTTGACATAAGGTCCAAGAGGTCGCTAGGTTTAGATTTCCCAACACTTGTTTGCTCCACTCGAACGCGGGGTTCTAGCCCTGTTTCCTGTTCGCCGGAGTTATCATCAGCCATCATGTAATTCTCGCGTCAAGACCATTCTTCTCCCCCGACAAGCATTGTGTAACCAGACAAAGGATTCCACGGTTGAACACAATAGACCGCTATGGACGTCGATTGAAGTGAGTCGCCCGAGCTCTTCGGGTAACTTTTCGAACGCAACCCAGCGGAAAACGAGTAGGTATACGCGGCAATAGGCATATTTCCAGAACAAAGGGAAGGCGGTTTCTGAAAGAGGAATCTAGACCGGATCGACTTCCCGGTGCGGTCCCCATTTTCACGGGTCCTCTGTTACATCACGCTTAACCCGAGACCAAGAAAAATGCGGCCCTCAGGAGGTCATTCCACGCGGACCAAGATAGAAGAAACGTTTCAAATGACAATGAACCAATGTTTCTCCACTGTCCTTGAAGACATACTTGGCCGAACCGTCAGGGAAGAGATCTTCCAATTACTGGAGAAGAACGGGATCAAACCGTCGGAAATCTCCAGCAGGTTCGACGAAGTGATTGAAGTCCTCACAAGAGTCTTCGGAACCAGTGCCCAGCTTCTTGTCTACAAGACCGTGGCAGAACTCTACAAAGAATATTCTCTAAGGACTGGCTCCTCTTTCGGCGAATCTTCGAGAGACCAAGTTGCCCAACTAAGGGAGAAGGTGGTCAGCGACCTCCTGAAGCCTAAGCACTATACTAGTATCGACCCTTGACGTAAATCACACTTGGGAAATCTCAGGAGGTCACTAGCAGGATGACTCTGGGGGAATCTTTGACATAAGACTCGTCAATCAGTTAGTCTATAAATAGCGCCAGAAGAGAGTGCTTTGTAATGTTAGTTCTTTCTGAGAAGGAGGGATGTTTCCTTTAAGGCCAGTTTGATGCAACCAGGCAAAAGGAGAAGGATGTGGAAATTGGAGAACAAGGGTGCGGTACGAAAAAGCAGCAAACGATCGTCGAAAACGAACAAGATTACAAAGACAGTTGATTCTGTTCTGGGACCAGGGAAACTGGCCCCTAACTTTTCTCTTAACAGTACACCGGACCAGAAAGTGTCCCTGAACGATTTCCGGGGACAACCTGTAATTCTTGCTTTCTACCCTGCAGACTGGAGTCCCGTCTGCACCGACCAGTTATCATTGTACGCGATGGTAATGCCAGAGTTCAAAAAGTTCAACGCAGAACTCCTCGCTATTTCAGTTGACAATATCTGGTCCCACCTTGCTTTCGTCAAGGATCGGAAGCTCAACTTCCCCGTCCTAGCAGATTTCGAGCCAAAAGGGGGAGTCTCTAGAAAGTATGGTGCCTACAAGGAGAAGATCGGCGAGTCGGCTCGCGCCCTCTTCGTGATTGACAACAAGGGAATTATCAGATGGAGCCACCTCTCCCCCGACGGAATCAACCCAGGAGCCGACGGCATTCTATCAGCCCTAGAAAATCTGAACAAGGCTCAGGCAACTGAGAAGAGCTGACCGCGAGAAATGTCCGGGACAACAACGGTCGCACGAAAGAGAACCAAAGGCAAGACACTGCTAGAGCCAACCAGCAAGGAACCCGCGGGAAAGTATGAGGCTCCGAGACTCGCAGTTCCTGTGACGCCTGAACGCGACCACATAGAAGGAGCCTTGAAAGCCGCTCTCACACTAGTCGAGTATGGAGACTATCAATGTCCGTATTGTGGCGCGGCATATCCTGAAGTGAAAAAGGTCCAGAAGGAACTCGGCTCCGAACTACGGTTCGTGTTTCGCAACTTTCCCCTGACAAATATACATGAGCATGCCATGAACGCCGCTGAAACAGCAGAGGCAGCCTCTGCTCAGGGAAAGTTCTGGCCCATGCACGACTTTCTCTACGAACACCAAGCAACCCTCGGAGACCCGAGCGTCGCTCTCGCCTACGCAAAGAAGCTGGGCCTGGATGGTCAAAAGTTTGAGCGTGAAATTGCTCAGCACTTGTATCAGAAAAGGATCAAGGACGACTTCATGGGTGGAGTAAGAAGCGGTGTCAATGGAACCCCGACATTCTACGTCAACGGGGTCAGACACGACGGAGACGCAATCGCCAAAGCCCTAATTGAAAGCTTGAATCAAACCAAAAAGTAATTTCTGTAGAAAATAGGAAGTAGGAAATGGAGGCCAGGGGACTATACGTCCATCTGGGCTCATGAACGGCGCTTGTTCCTATCTTTCCATGTGGAGGCTGAACATGTATAGTCGCCGAAGCTGAGAAAATCTCACGCCGATTGTTATTGACATGATTGTCTAGTGCCTTGAAGGGGATTCAACGCGCTTTCTGCACGCACTTGGCGTGCCCAACTCTCCGAACGCTATCCGGGTTTTCTAGGTTACAAGAGTCTTTAGTTGCTCGGTCATGCGATAGCCATGAAGTGAGCATTGCTGGTATGGTCCAACCAGCAGCGAGGCTAGGGCGGTGTTCCATCAGAGGGCTCGAACCTTCCTGTTGTTCCTCATGGTGAGCCTCATACTCGTCACAGCCATCAGCGTACCAGTTCGCGCCCCCGCGGGCGAGACCTATTCTCTATCAGCCTCACCCAGCCGGATCCAGGAAGGAAGCACAACTACGCTATCTCTGGCAGTAACTAACGCGTCATTGTTCACGAACTACAACTTTGCCTGGAAAGTAACAGACCCATCAGGCGCGAACAGCACCCTCGCCAAGACTACTAACTCGGGCTTTGGCGCCAACTTTGTTCAGACAGTAAACTATCCTCAAGACCTCTCTGCTGGCACCGCAAAATACGTTGGAACCTATACTGTGCGAGTTAACGAGACCACGCCAGCGAACAAGCCCAATGTTGCCACGATCACCTTTCAGGTCGGCCTAACCGATGCGAATACGTATCAACGGACATCGAAAGCAAGCATCCAAGCAAGCTCCTACCTTCCCGGCGAGAGAATCACCGTCAACATAGCTCAAGGCTCAATCTCTATACCTGGGTTTCCAGCTCAGGGAACCGCGGACGCGACCGGCATCTTTACCTACACTTGGCAGTCCGCCCCAAGCACGTCTACAGGCTCTTACATCATCAGTCTCCGGGGAATGACTACAACTAAGATGCCCCCCGACACTGAAACCATAATTCTCTTTCCTGCAAACATCACAATCTCTCAGGCCGCTCTTACTCGAACATCTATTCCCAGAAGCGAAAGGGAAGAGCTCCGAATCACCGCGAACTACCAGAGCAGTGTTTCTGTGCAATCAGGCACTCTCCCAGTAACATTTGTTGAAGCTGATTCTACAACATTCCATGCTGTAAACGCGATTTACAATTCTACACTCAATCTGTTCCTTGCTACCTATAGGATTCCTCTAAGCGGACAGGCGGGTAGCTGGGCCGTTCGCATTGACCCTAACACGTTCAGTGATGGTTACGGCAATGGAGGACCCGGTCAGGGTACGACTATCGCGTTCACCGTTCAGCAGGCCGTGTTAGCCGTCTCTGTCTCCTTGGTTAACAAGACCTACACCTCAGGTGACGTATTTCCAATCTACGCGACGGTTCTGAGCCCGGATGGAACTCCCTTCGGCGCGGGAACAGTGACAGCCACGGTCGACCTGTCTAGCACGGGAGAACCGATCGGCAGTCCAATTTCTCTCTCTTACGTACAGGGTCAAGGCCGGTGGGTTGGGAGCAACCTGTTGAACTCAACTGACAAAGCCGGGATCTGGATAGTGGACGTAAAGGCATCCGACTCTTACGGAAACTCTGGCGAAGGTGGCGGTGCGCTTCTAGTAAACATAGGACCTGCTCCAGGAGGTAGCCAATCTGTCAGTCTCCTCTACTTCGTCTTGGCCGCCGTCCTCGTCGGCGCGGGGGCGACGGGCGGTCTCCTTTTCATGCGGTTCAACAAAATGGACGCCCCCTTTTCAGAACTCTCGAAGTTAATGGGTGGTGAGTTCCAGCCACCAACTACTCTGATGATTCGGGGAGAGTCGGGTTCCGGAACGACCATGATAGGTCTCGAGCTCATCTATCAGCAGTTGATGCAGGGCAAGCATTGTGCCATTCTCACCTACAATTCCTCTCCTTCTGAGATCCAGAAGAAAATGGAGGGGTTGGGATGGAACGTTAACCAGTATGTTCAGGATGGACATCTCAAGTTCCTCGACTGTTACTCAGCACTAGTTGGGGAACAGGCTCTGATAAAGGACCCGGTTGATTTTACGGAAGTGAGCATTCAAGTCAGCCTAATGATGAGCAGCGCTCAAGAACCCGTGACGGTTCTTCTCGATTCGTTCACCCCCATTTTCAACTCCGCCCAAACCCGTCACGGCATCAACTTCCTTCGAGTGCTGGGAGCCAAGATCAAGAACGATGGCGGCTTCTTCATTCTTACCGGGACAAGAGGCTCTCTACCTGACCCCATAGAGAGCAACCTCGAATCGATTGTGGATGGAATCATAGATCTCAAGCTCGTCCGGAAGGGTAAGTCTATGATCAGGACGCTTGCAGTGAGAAAGGTGGCAGGACGTCAGATTGATTTCGCCGAGACAGAGTTCAAGATTATAAGGGGAAAGGGAGTCATGTTTGTGGAACCACGTTTCCAGGTAGGTCTTCCCGCCATCACTAGAACCCTAGACTCTGCGATAAGACAAGCGCGGTCATCCCTCAAGACCCTTGAAAAAGAGCTGGAAAGGCGCTAGAGAACGGAACCGGACGCAGAACAGACCCCGGAACCGGACGGGGAATTAAATTAGAACCCGTTCCCACGAACACTCCCCCTGGATACCCCAGATTTCGCGGACTCAATTCTTTCACATTTCCTGTCATAATTTCCCCCAACCGACCTTATTCACGCTCCTTTCCGTGTGCGGAAGGTGACGATTTCACTCCTTTTGGGAAATCCTTGCTTGAAAGAGCAAAAGAAGAGGGAGCCACGAAGAAGCAAAGCCGTGCTCTGTTAAACCGCTGGAACCTTCTCTGCTTGAGTCTTGGTTGTTAGAGTTACGCCGAGCTGTTTCAACAGTCCTACCAAGTCGTAGAAGAGTTTCTCTTCGACAATCTCGTTGTTCTTCCACTGGGCAACCGTGCAGAACTCAAGCTCGAATCTCATGTTGGTGGCAGGGATCATGCTTCCATCCGGACCCATGAACGGCCCTATGTTCTTGCCTGTCCATCTGGCCACTGAACATGTGTAATCGCCGTAGCCGAAAAGGACCTTGTATGGATTGTTGTCCAGATGATTGTCAAAAGCTTTGAAGAATTCAACAGATTCGCTATGATGTGCGTGGCGTCCCCTCGTTGGCTCAGGCTGGCCTGGCCAGTACACCGCAACGTTCTCAGAGTGACGCTTCATGAACGTTTCCCAGTCTTTGGCATATTCCAAGCATTGTCTAATGTTTGCATAAGTCGCAGGTTTTCTTCAACACCCATTCCGAAAATTCACCTCGTAGATTACGATTGTTCGGCGGTTCAGTTATTATTGGTATTCTTCCCGCAGTCTCTCCTTAGGCTTCTCAAAGTCCACCCAACAATTTGGTTCACATTTCCTGCCATCTCTTCTTTAATCGCTCCCGCTCGTTTCCCCTCATCATGCGGTCGGTGATAGTCAAGGAGGTCATGTGGTGTTGGACTTGCAACAAGGTCATGGAACACGATGTTAGCAATCACCCTGGCTCAGCAGGTGGATGGGTCACCATCGTCTGCAAGGGTTGCAGAGCAACCCAAGTAGAACAGTTATGGAAAGATGGGACGATACGAGATTCTCTTAGAGGCCAAATCTAAGGCGATTGTGTCCGAAACAGCGGCTCGTTTGCGATTTCAGTCTCCCGAAGAACTGTCTTCTTGCAGCTATGAAGGAGGCATTTTTTTTCCGGGGTGGTTTTTTCTGTCCGGCTGGTTTCCCGGCGAGTCGCGCGATTCAGGGTAAGGTCAGAGTCGGAAGGGTTAGGGAAACTGCCACTATTTTGCTTAGCTGAGGCCTGCGAGGCTCAGAACATAGTATGATAGGCCGGCTATCGCGGCCGCGGCGGGAATCGTGAGGACCCACGCGTAGACTATTCTGCGGGCCACTCCCCATCTAACCGCTGAGAGTCTGCGTGTCGAACCTACTCCCATGATCGCCCCAGCTATTGTGTGAGTTGTGCTGACGGGGATTCCAAGGGATGCAGTGGCGAAGAGTGTTGAGGCAGCCGCGGTCTCGGCACTGAACCCTCCGAACGGGTGCAGCTTTGTGATCTTCATGCCCATTGTGCGAACTATCCTCCATCCCCCGAAATAGGTTCCAAGACCCATAGCGGTTCCCGCCAATAGTATGACATAGAACGGAACGTAGAACGTCGAACCTAACAGTCCCTGCGCGAAAAGAAGGGCGGCTATGATCCCCATTGTCTTCTGCGCATCATTCGTCCCGTGTCCTAAACTGTAGAGGGCGGCGGACACAAGCTGAAGCCGTCGGAACGCGTGGTCAGATGTGGAACGGGAATACCGCATGGCAATCCTCACGGTGAGCAGGACCAAGCCAATTGCGGCAAAGAAGCCAATGACGGGAGACAATACTATGAAGTATGCTATCTTGCTGACACCAGCGATCTGGACCACGCCCCACCCTCCCTTCACGACACCCGCGCCGATCAGGCCGCCGACCAGGGCGTGAGACGAACTTGTAGGTAGGCCAAACCACCATGTTATGACGTCCCAGGATATGGCACCGGTGAGGACGGCGAGGAGCAGCCAGGCGGTGACTATTTTGGGGTCTATGGTTCCCTTCCCGATGGTTGAGGCGACATTGACTCCGAAGGCGAAGGCGGCCACGAAATTGAAGAAAGCGGCCCATAGCACGGCGACACGGGGAGTAAGGACTCTGGTAGAAACCACGGTAGCAACAGAGTTCGCCGCGTCATGAAACCCGTTCATGAAATCGAAGCCTAGGGCAACAACAATCACCAGGACAACTATCTCAAACGGTACTGCCGTGGACATTCGGGGACCCTTTTTTGACTATGAGTACTCTAGGATGATGTCCCTGATCACCTGGACAACATCCTCACACTTGTCGGTAATTGTCTCCATTAGTTCGTAGACCTCTTTCAGCTTGATAATGGAGATCGCATCGTTCGTCTTGAAGAGGGCGGCTACGGACTCGTTCAGAACAACATCCGCCTCGTTCTCCAATGTATCCACCTCATTGCACCGGGTCTCAATCTCAGAGGCCTTGATTTTCTGAATGCTAGCGAAGGCGAAATCGATTTCCCGGACTGACTTCACGACCAAGTCGGCGAACCGCCTCATCGGCTCTGTTGGCGAATCAACCTCATAGAGGTACAAGCGGTTAACGACGGCGTAGATGTAGTCTAGGACATCATCGTATAGAGAAGCTAGCTTGCTGATGTCTTCTCTATCGATCGGAGTGATGAAAGTCTTCACGAGACGGTCATAGATTGAATGAACAATTTCGTCTCCATGATGTTCTATGTCCTTTACCCTGTTCCTCTTGTCAGCCAATTGATCGAAGTTCTGGATCAGTTCGCTGAAAGCTACAGCCCCCGCCAAGACATTCTTTGACTCTTCCTCGAGAAGCTGGAAGAAGATTTTCTCCCGGGGTATGAGAATCTCCCTTAGACCCATAGGACGATCTGTGAGCGACTGAGTAATTAATCGTCCCACTGATAATACTGACCGTCTATGTAGGTCAGTAGATCACAGTAGTTTCACGAAAAAAAGGACGACTTTGGATGAACCGAGAAATTTGGAAATTGAGAATCATCTGCGCTTAGGCACGGTTACGGCGGTCAATTCATCTCTTTACTACGTAGGTTTCGCCGCTCTCTCCGGCGTCCGGGTATCGTATCACGGGTGCGACTTCGCTCTCTCGGGGAGTCGGGAACTTGAACCATCTTCTTCATGTGTGCAGGTAGGCACTCACGCTACGGGAAATAAGTAGATAACTAACCGAGTATATAGTTGGAGTAAATA
>Ga0209807_1001053_pt1 | contig 12946 bp, 11 predicted proteins | sample GraSoiAngelo_154_FD_186168 | JGI IMG/M metagenome (GOLD analysis project Ga0209807, IMG submission 186168) | Grasslands soil microbial communities from the Angelo Coastal Reserve, California, USA - 14_1009_13_20cm (SPAdes) (version 2) | ecosystem: Environmental > Terrestrial > Soil > Grasslands ... | reverse complement strand
CGACCAGACGCCCGTCGCGTCGCACGGGCAGCGTGACGACGCGCACGCGCCGGTCGTGCAGCACCACCGTGTCGAACGCCGGCCGGCCCTCGATCACGCTCTGCCGCGCCGCCGACGACAGCGGCAGCGTGTCGCCGCGCAGGCGGCGCGAGCGGAGGCGCAGCGTGCCGTCGGGATCGAGCATCGCTTCGGGCACCTGCGGATACGAATTGTAGTTGATGGTCGACATCGCCGCGCAGTAGGCGCCTGCGCCTCCGACGATCACGAGATCCCCGACGCGGGGCTTCGGCACCCGGCGCGGGCTGAGGCTCTCGGGGTCGCCCGGGGCTGGCGTGAGGATGTCGCCCGCCTCGCAGCACGGCCCGACGAAGACGACCTGCGCTGACTCGCGGCCGGTGGCCATCACGTCGATCGGATGCTGGGCACCGTAGAGCGACGGGCGCGTGATCTCCGTCATCCCGGTGTCGAGCTTGGCGAACAGGTAGCCGTCTTTGCCGGTGTCGACGACGTCGATGCACATGGCCACAACCGCGCCCGCGTTCGCGACGAGGTACGTGCCCGGCTCGATCTCGAGGTGCAGCGCGCGCCCGGCGCGGGCGCGAAAGGCGTCGAGCTCCCGCGTCACGTATGCGGCGACGTCGTTCATGTCGGCGCTCGGTTCCTCGGGCATCCGTCCCACCTTGAAGCCGCCGCCGAGGTTGACCACCACGACATCCGGAAGCTGAGCGGCGAGGTCGAGCGTCATCCGCGCCACGCGCTGCCACACGTTCGGGTCCGTGCCGGAGCCGATATGCGTGTGGAGCGTACGCAGCGTCAGGCGGTGACGCGCGGCCAACGCCTTCACCTCTTCGAGGTACTCGTGCCAGATGCCGAAGCTCGACGACGGCCCGCCGGTGTTCGTCCGCTTCGTGGAGCCGCTGCCAAGACCCGGGTTCATGCGCACGGCGATGGTATGTCCCGCTGCCGCCTGGCCGATGGCGTCCAGTTGGTGCAGCGAGCACGCGTTGAGTCGCACGCCGCGGCGCAGGTGCACGGCGAGGTGCGCGGACGGCATCTGCGAGCTGAGCTGAATTCGATCCGGCGGGAACCCCGCGCGCAGCGCGCGCTCCACTTCCCAGTCGCTGGAGGCGTCGATGTGCAGGCCGAGGTCGCGGAAGAGCGTGAGAATCTCGCGGCCCGGATTGGCCTTCATCGCGTACCGCAACGTCAAGCCGTACGGCACTTTGAAGTCAAGCAGGCGGCGCGCCATGCGCTCCAGGGCCGCGCGGTCGTACACGTAGCACGGAGTGCCGAATCGGTCACGCACCTCCGCCGCCTTATCGGCGGTCAGGAACGGAGTCATGTCGGTGCCCGTTCGAGGAGCCGGCCCGCCGCGCGGATCTCGCCGGCGTCGAAGGGCGGCGAGAGCAACACGATGAGGCGCCCGACGCCGGCACGCTCGAGCGACTGTCGCGCGCGCGAGTCTGCGCGCAGCATGCGCTCGTCGAGCCCCGCGAACGCCGTCACCAGGAACCGCGACGCGTCGCGGCCCGAGGCGGTGTACTCGTCGCGCGCGCGCTGGACGAGCGCGCCGAGCTGCGGATGAAAGGCCTGCGTGTTGAAGCCGTCCGCGTGCCGGCCGGCGATGGCGGCCATCCGTGGCCCGAAGCCACCCACGATGATCGGCGGCGGCGGCTCGGGACGCAGGAAGCCCGACGCGCCCGCCCACAGCCGCCGGATGAGCGTGATGGCGTCGACCACGCGCTGCGCGCGGATCGCGTCGCCGTCGACCGAGTGGCCGATGGCCGCCTGTTCGACGGCGTACGGTGTGCGGCGGTTGCCGCCCGCGCCCAGCCCGAGGAGCAATCGCCCGCCCGAGATTATCTGAAGGGTCGCCGCCATGTTGGCGAGGACGCCCGGTGGACGGTTGGCCACGTTGAGCACCAGCGGCCCGAGCGACACGCGCCGCGTGACTTCGGCCAGCGCCGTCAGCACCGTCCAGGCCTCGGGCACGCCGGGGCCGCCGTCGCCGTCCGGATCGCGCAGGTGGTCCCACGTCCACAGCCCGTCGAAGCCGCCCTCCTCCGCAGCGAGCGCGGCGGCGCGCATCTCGGCCCAGCGCGCGCTCATCGGGATGAGGAGCAGGTCGGTCTTCAGCCCAGCACGCCCCGCGCGCGGAGCTTGTCCACCTCGTCGGCAGACAGGCCGAGGACCTCGGCCAGCACTTCGGCGGTGTGCTGCCCGGCCAGCGGCGGCGGCGTCGTCGGCGCCTCGGAGGCCGAGAGGCGTACCGGCGAGCCGGGAAGCCGGAAGCGCCCGCGCGTGGCGTGCTCGATCGTGTGGATCTGGCCACGCGCGTTGAGGTGCGGGTCGTCGAGGACTTCGCCGGTGTCGAGGACGGCGCCGCACGGCACGCCGGCCTTGCCCAGCTCCGCCATCACCTCGTGCTTCGTGCGCGCGCGCGTCCACGCGGTGATGATCTCGTTGAGCGCGTCGCGGTGCTCCCAGCGCGCCGCCGCGTCTTTGCAGCGCGGATCGGCGAGCAGGTCCTCCCGGCCGATGGCCGTCGTGAAGTCACGCCACATGTCCGCGTTCATCGTCTGCACGTAGATATAGGCGTAGTCGTTCGGCCCGCCGGGCGCACAGGGGTAAGCGCCGCCGGGCACGCCGCCCACCAGCGCGTTGCCCCGGCGCTCGCTGGGCCGGCCGTCGCGATAGTGGTCGACGAAGCGGCCCCGCAGGAGATTGGCCACCACCTCCTGCATGGCGACCTCCACGAGCTGTCCCTGGCCCGTGCGCTGGCGCTGGATGTAGGCGGCCATGATGGCGGCCGCGGTGTGGACGCCGGTGCCCGTGTCGCCGATGGCGGCGCCGCAGCGGATCGGCTCGCGGTCGGCGAACCCCGTGACGCTCATCACGCCGCCCGTGGCCTGCGCGATCATGTCGAAGCTCTTGTACTCGGCGTACGGCCCGGAGAGCCCGAAGCCCTTGATGCGCGCGACGATGATGCGCGGGTTGGTCGCGCGCAGGCGCTCGTAGTCGAGCCCCAGCCGCTCCATCAGGCCCGGCGCGAAGTTCTCGACCACCACGTCCGCGCGCTCGACCATGCGCAAGAACAGCGCGCGGCCCTCGGGATTCTTGAGGTCGATGGTCACGCTGCGCTTGTTGGCGTTGAAGACGAGGAAGAACATCGCGTCGAGGCCGGGCACCTCCGGACGGTTGCGGCGCGACTGCTCGCCGCCCGGCGGCTCGATCTTGAGCACGTCGGCCCCGAGCCAGCCGAGGAACTGCGTGCAGGTGGTGCCGGCTTCGAACTGCGTGAGGTCGAGGATCCGCATGCCGGTCAACGCGCGTTCAGCCATCGCTCACTCTCCTTCGCGTCACCCGGCAGTATACCGGTGAGCACCAAGTTCCGGCAGCGACTGCCCGGCGTGCACGACCTCTTTCATCGCGCCATGCAGAGGGCGCGGGAGCCGTCGGGCAGCGTGGAGATCATGCACGGCGCTGCCGAGAAGCGCCTGCTCGAGGTGGGGGGCGGACTGGGCGCGCTGCTGCGCTACCCGTTACCCGTGCCGCAGCAGGTGGCGCGCGAGCCGCTTCGCTAGCGTCCGCTGGCGCCGCGCGCGGCGAGCGCGGCCGTGACCCGCGCCCTGAACGCCGCCGCCGCCGCCGGCTCCTCGATGCTCCGGGCCAGCGCCTCCACGACGTCGGCCGGCCCGCGGCCGGCGTGCTCGGCGTCGCGCAGGTGGTCGCGCACGACGATGGCGGCCATGGGCCCCAGATACTCGGTGAGGGCGGCCGTGAGAATGGTGCGGAGGGTGCCATGGCTGTCGACGAGTGCGCGGGGCGGCTCCGCGTCCGTCAGCACGGACAGGACGGCCGTCGAGGACAGGGTGGAATCCGGCGACTCGACGAAGTCTCGCGTGAACGTGAACCGCGCCCTGGCGATCTTCCGGATGCCGTAGGCTGCCTCCATCCCGGTCTTGCGGCGGAAGCGAGCCATCACCACGATGCCGTCGTGCAGCCCCAGCTGTCCACCCTCGTTGTCGGCGGTGGCGATGAACAGGGTTCCCGTGCGCCGCTCCGCGCAGAGCCGCCGGAGCTCGACGATCAGGTCGTCGTAGCTGCGGAATCCATCAGTCATGTCGGGTCGCGGTCGTGGCGGAGACCGGCTTGTCGTCGCCGAGCTTCCGCATGGCGATGTGGATGCTCCGGCGCAGGCGGTCGATGGCGATCGCGAGCTGGTGCAGCTCGTTGCGACTGTTGCGGCCGATGCTGGCCACGCCCAGATCCGCCGCCTGCGCGATCGAGATCTGATGGGTCGCGTGCGTCAGCCGCTTGACCGGCGCCACGATGGCGAACCGCACGAAGAGCATCGCGATGAGGAACGCGCCGGCGATCATGGCGAGCTGCGCGGGCCCGACGATGGTGAGCGCCACCGTCCAGAACGAGGGGGCCGGCAGCCGCACGCTGATGACGCCGGCGACGTCGCCCTCGCGGAATCCGAAGCCGTTGGCGGTGCCGTAGCGCACCTTGACGTCGTTCGGCGCGCGGTCGGCGTCGCCGTGGCAGCCGATGCACGACGCCTTGTGGTACAGCGTGCGCGCGAAGCGGAATCCATCGGCCGTCAGCTCGAAATACTCCTTGAGCCCCCGCTCCCGGATGCGCTGCAGGGCGGCGCTCTCGAACGGATCCGGCGCGTTGGCGGGATTCATCACGTTGTGCGAGGTCAGCCGGAACTTCGCCGGCGAGCCCGAGCGCGCGACGACCTCGGAAAGCTCCCGCTGCGCGAGGGCGGGGTTCTTCGAGTAGAAGTTGACGGCCTTCAGGGCGCCGGGCGTGGCGGTGGCGCCGTCGTCCGCCTGCAGCAGCGGCAGGTGCCCCAGGGAGCTGCGCGCGTCGTCCTTCACCCACACGCGGCCGTACTGCGCCACCCAGGTGCCGAACGCGTCGACGTTGTCGGCGACGGTCTCGGCCTCCCTCTTGAGCTGATGGAGATAGATCCGGTCGAGGATCAGATAGAAGGCGGCGCAGACGAGGGCCATCGACAGGAGAAACACGAACGCGAAGCGCGTCGCGATCGACGTCCTCCGAACCATGTGCCAGGAGATGTTCAAGTTCCCGGCCAAAGCCCGAGGTCGCGCAACCCCGCGTCCGGGCAGCGCGGCCGCGGGGGTGGGCGGGCTGACGTGCCGCTCCGACATCGGCGGCGCAAAATTTGTCATATACTCCGCCCCGTGAAATTCGGCGTCTTCGACCACATCGAGCCGGTGCCGGGACTGCGGCTCGATCGGATCTATCGTGAGCGCCTGCTGCAGATCGAGTGTCTCGACGCCGCGGGATTTTATGCCTATCACCTCGCGGAGCACCATACGCCGGCGATCCACAGTCTCGCGCCCTCGCAGAACGTGTTCCTCGGGGCCGTCGCCCAGCGCACGCGTCGCCTGCGATTCGGCCCTTGCGTCTACGTCTTGCCGCTGCACCACCCGCTGCGCCTGATCGAAGAGATCAGCATGCTCGACAACCTGAGCGACGGGCGCCTGGAGATCGGGGTCGGGCGGGGCGGCGTCATGGAGGCGTTCTTCTGGGGTCAGGAGGCCGATCCCGAGACCAACTACGCGCGCTATCTCGAGACGCTGGACATCATCCGAACAGGGCTGAGTCACGACGAGCTGACGTATGCCGGGCGCTTCCACAGCTTCGAGAAGCTGCCCATGTACCTGCGTCCGCTCCAGCGGCCGTATCCGCCGCTGTGGTACATGCGGAATCCGGTGACGGCGGCGCGGGAAGGCATGCACACCATCATCGTCGGATCCCTGGACGGCCTGGCCGCGGCCGTCCCGCGCTATCGCGCGGCGTGGGACGAGCACCAAGGCACGGGCGCGCGCACCGTGCAGGGCGACGAGCCGATGATCGGCCTCGTCGTCCACCTTGTGGTGGCGGAGACGGACGACGACGCCATCGCCGCCGCCACGCCCGCCTGGGAAAAGTACCGCTGGAACCTCGCCGCCCCGCGCCGGCTCGAGGCCGAGAAGCGCAACCTCACGCAGTTCTTGTCGACGAAAGACGGCTCGTTCGGCTTCGTCGGCGATCGGCCCGCCGGCCTGCCGGCGCGCGAGCTGCGCCGGGACATCGACGCCGAGCTCGAGCGGTTCGATCAGCAGGCGCGCCGGCCGCATCCCAACCGGCTGGGCGGCGTGGCCCTCGCGGGCTCGCCGGCGGCCGTGCGCGACTACATGGACGAGTACGTGGCGACCGGCGCGAACTACTTCGTCTGCTCGTTCCAGTGGGGCGATCTCTCCCACGAGCAGGCGATGCGATCCATCGAGCTGTTCACCGCAGAGGTCATGCCGCGTTACGGGCGGTCGGGCTAGCGCGCGCCCTCGAGCCGCGCGCGGTCGTCCGGCGTCCACGGCATCGATTGTTCCTGCGCGGCGCGCGCGCACCAGCTCCGGTCCTCGTCGCAGGCGCTCAGGAACGCGTCGCGGGCGGCGTCGAATCGACCGGCGCGCAGGGCGACGCTGCCGCTCGCGTAACGGTGGACCGCGCACGGTCCGGGCTCGAGCCCACGGCAGCCGTGGAGATCCAGCACGCGCGCGGCCTCGTCCTCCCAGGCCGTGGGTGGCGTGCCGGGCGCCCGCTCGGCCGACTCGAGCAGCCGGGTCGCGACGACGTCGCAGGCGGTGTCGTCCCCCAGACGGCACGGGCGCAACCGCGCGTCGTCGCCGACGAGCCAGACCACGCCCAGCGTGAGCGCGACGGCCACGCCGGCGAGCGACAGCAGATCGATCCCCCGGAAGACGGGCCCGTGCGGCACGTGGCGCACGAGCATGAAAAAGGTGACGACCGCGGTGACGGCGAGGGCGATCCCCAGCAGATAGACACGCCCCAGCACGTCGTCGGTGGCGCCGAGCCCCCGGAACGCCACGTACCTCGTGGCCGTCCAGCCGAGGGCGACCACGCCGGCGCCGAGTCCGGCGCGCACGAGCAGCGCGGCCGCGCGCGCCCGTCCTGCCAGTCCCGCCGCCAGCGCGATGAGCAGGACGCCGAGCGCGAGGAGCGGCGACTCGCGCTCGAGGGCGGAGCCGCCGGCCCAGAGGTAGGCCACGCAGGCGCCGCCGAGCAGGAAGAAGATCGTGCCGACGACCCCGTGCACCTCACGATTATGACTTAGAGTGGCGGCACGGCGCTGCGCTTGTGCGTGCTCGTCACGGCCGAGAAATCAGCGCAGGCCTTCCTGCTCGCGCAGGCGCTTGATGGCTTCGAGGTGGAGCAGTGACTCTCGATCTTTTGGTCGGCCGATGTATCGCTTGATGCGGATGAGATCGTCGAGCCCGATCACGCGGGTCGGATGGGCGCCGATGGAGACGGTCTCCGCCTGCGGCGCCAGGTCGTCGTAGGTGCCGATCGGCGCCAGGTAGCCGAGAAGATCCAGCGGATACTCGCCGTCGACTTCGAACGTGTAATTCTGCGCCAGCGCCAGCGCCTGTGCGTCCAGTCGAAACTTCAGCTCGGCAGGAGCGCCGCGAAGGGTCAAGTTCAGCGTCGCCAGCGCGGTCGCGAGCCGCTCGAGATTCTCGGACGTGCGCCGATAGCACAGGTCGACGTCGTAGGTGACGCGTGCGCTGCCCATGAGGGCTTCGGCCTGACCACCGACGACGATGAACTCCACGCCGTGGTCGGCCAGCACGGCGCAGAACCGCTCAAGCGGGCTTTGTTCGGGCCTCGCGACCAATCTTCTGGACCCTCAGGGCGGCCCGCCGCGCGCGCTCCGCGCGGCGCGCCCGTTCGGTAGGCGTCACCCGCAGATTCTCGCGGATGAGCGACAGGTCCACGCCGCTCTCGTCGTACTGACCGGACCTCCCGAACGGCTCCCGAGCCGGCGGACTTGTCACAGGCCTCATTCTATTCGACCCGCTCTCCGGGGGGCTATCAAGAGCCTGTCGGGTTATCGAGGGGTGCCACGGCTCCGCCGGGGCGCCCCGAGCGTTGGGGGTTTAGAGGAGCGACCCGGCTATGCCGGGCGCCCCGAGCGTTGGGGGTTTAGAGGAGCGACCCGGCTGGGCCGGGGCGCTCCGAACGTTGGGGGTTAGAGGAGCGACCCGGCTGTGCCGGGGCGCTCCGAACGTTGGGGGGTTTGGGGGGCCATTTCGGGGCCCCCCATCTAAACGGGCGGGATGGCGCCCGTGCGCTCGACGATCAAGCGATAGTGCTCGGGCCGGCGGTGCCTGGCGAAGTTGAAGGTCGTGTCCTTGTACCCGCGGCAGAGCTCGAGGTCGCAGCGCGCCACGATCAGCTCGTCGCCGACGCTGGACGCCATCGCGACGATCTCGCCAGACGGCGCGATGATCGCCGATTGGCCGAGCAGGTCGCAGCCCTCCTCGCGGCCGGCCTTGGCCACGCCGACGACCCAGGTGGCGTTCTGGTAGGCGCCGGCCTGCATGGCGAGATGGTTGTGGAAGCCCGCGAGGTGATCCTGCTCCGGCGCGGGCGGGTTGTGGATCGGCGTGTTGTAGCCGAGCAGCACCAGCTCCACGCCCTGCAGGCCCATGACACGGTAGGTCTCGGGCCACCGGCGGTCGTTGCAGATGCACAGGCCGACGACGGCACCGTGGTAGCGCGTCACCGGCCAGCCGAGATCGCCGACCTCGAAGTAGCGTTTCTCGAGGTGCTGGAATGCGCGCCCCGGCTCGTGCTCGGCGTGGCCGGGCAGGTGGATCTTGCGGTACTTCAGCACCACGCGACCGCCGGCGTCGACGAGGATCGACGTGTTGTAACGATGGCCGTCGGCCGTCTTCTCGGCGTAGCCGAGGCAGAAGCCGAGTCCGAGACGCGCGGCCTCGTCGAAGAGCGGGCGCGTCTCCGGGCCCGGCATCTCGGTCTCGAAGAACGCGTCGATCTCACGCTGGTCGGTCATCCACCAGCGTGGGAAGAACGTGGTCAGCGCCAGCTCGGGGAGGACGACCAGCTCGCAGCCGCGCGCCTTCGCCTCGTGCAGCAGGGCCAGCAGCCGCTTGACGACGTCGGCGCGGCCATCGGCGCGCTGGATCGGCCCGAGCTGCGCCGCTCCGACGATCATACGGAGATATTCCAGAGGAGCGTGGCGCCGAACTCGAGCAGGCCGTGGACGTTCTTGCGGAACGCGCCCGGCACCACGAACTGCCCCCACGGCACGTACAGCACCTCGTCGTAGGCGATCTTCTGCACCTCTTCCGCGATCGCCTTGCGCTTGGCGGCGTCGAGCTCGCGGGTGAACTGCGCGCGCAGCTTTTCGATGGGCTCGCTGGTCGGCCAGCCGAACCACGCCTTCTCGCCGGCGCCGCCCAGCACCGAGGACACGGCGGGCGTCATCGTGTCGAACGCCGTCGACCAGGTGTGGAAGACGTTCCAGCCGCCCTGCGCCGGCGCTTCCTTCTTGGCGCGGCGCTGCACCATGGTCGACCAGTCCATCGCCTGCAGATCCACCGTGGCGCCGAGCGAGCGCAGCATCTCGGCGGTCACGAGCGCGGGGCCGTGCGCGTACGGCGAGTCGGTCGGGTCGAGCACGACGATCGGCCGCCCGTCGTAGCCCGAGTCCTTCAGGAGCCGGCGGGCGCGCTCGAGATCGGGCTTCGGCGCGCCGGCGGCCGTCTCGTACGGCAGGCCGCCGCACATGAAGACGGACGGGCAGGTCTTGTAGTACTTCGCGTTGCCGATGACGGCCTGGAGGTACTTCGCCTGGTCGACGGCGTAGAGCAGCGCCTGGCGCGCCGCCTTGTTGTTGAACGGCGGCTGCAGGTGGTTGGGGCGCAGGATGCCCTGGCTGCCGCGCGGATCGGTGACGAACACGCGGAGGTCGGCGTTCTTCTCCAGGCGCGGCGCGAAGTCGAGTGGGACGTTCTCCCAGTAGTCGACCTCGCCGGCCTCGAGGGCGGCGGCGGCCGTGGCCGCGTCCGGGATGTAGCGCCACTCGACGCGATCCACGAGCGCGCGCTTGCCGCCGGCGGCGCCGCTCGGCTTCTCGCTGCGCGGTACGTAGTCCGCGTTCTTCACGTACACGACGCGGTTACCCGGCTGCCACTCGTCCTTCACGAACTTGAACGGGCCCGAGCCGATGACGTCCTTCACCTGCTCGCTGGGATCGGTCGCGGCCAGCCGCGCCGGCATGATGAAGGACGGGCTCGCCGAGGGCTTGCCGAGCGCGTCGAGCACGAGGCCGAACGGCGTCTCGAGGTCGATGGTGAACGTCTTCGCGTCCACGGGCGCCATCTTGTTGACGGCGGCCATCATCAGCCGGCCGAGCGCGGAGTCGCGGGCGCCCCAGCGCTTGAGCGAGGCCACGCAGTCCTCGGCGGTGACGGCCGCCCCATCGTGGAACTTCAGCCCGTCGCGCAGCGTGAAGGAGTACTTCATCGCGTCCTTCGAGACCGTGTACTTGTCGACCATCTGCGGCTTGATCTTGAAATTCGCGTCGAGGCCGAAGAGCGTGTCGAAGATCATGTAGCCGTGGTTGCGCGTGATGTAGGCGGTCGTCCAGATCGGGTCGAGGATCTTGAGGTCCGCGTGCGGCACGAAGCGCAGGGTGCCGCCGCGCTTCTGCGCGTGCACGAACGGCGCGCGCGCGGTGGCGGCGACCGCGGCCGACCCGGCCAGGAAGGCGCGACGGCTGAGCTGGGGCATGGGGATCCTCCTCGTCAAGGTCACGATCCTCGCACGGTGGTATCGTGGGCCGCAATGACCAAGCGGGAGCGGGTGCTCGCGGCGATCGAGCGGCGCGCGGCGGACCGGCCGCCCGTCGCGTTCTGGCGGCACGTTCCCGAGGTCGATCACACCGCGAAGGGACTGGCCGACGCGATGCTCGCGTTCCACCGGACGTGGGATCTCGACCTCATCAAGGTGATGTCGAGCGGCGTCTACTGCGTCGAGGACTGGGGCTGCAAGGTCGCCTACCAGGGCCACCCCGGCGGCGCCAAGCGCTGCACCGAGCACGGCGTGAAGACCGTCGCCGACTGGGCGCGCCTGCGTCCGCTCGATCCCGGCGCGGGCGCGCTCGGACGCGAGCTGGAGGCGGTGCGACTCATCCGCAAGGGCCGCGTCGACGACGCGCCGATCTTGATGACGGTCTTCTCGCCGTTCACCATCGCGACGAAGCTGGCCGGCGACGTCGCGCTGCAGAGTATCGCGACGGCTCCCGACGCGCTCCGCGCGGCGCTCGAGGTGATCACCGAGACGACGGCGCGCTACACGGCGGCCGCTCTCGAGGCCGGCGCCGACGGGCTGTTCTTCGCGACGCAGGCTGCGAACGCAGAGGCGGTGACCCAGGCCGTGAGCGCCGGCTGGGAGCTGCCGTACGCGCGCCGCGTCCTCGACCGCGTGAGGGACGCCTCGGCGCTCACGCTCCTGCACCTGCACGGCAGGGACATCTACTGGGACGCGTGGACGGCGCTGCCGGTCCACGCCGTGAACTGGCACGATCGCCTGACCGCGCCGACGCTCGCCGACGCGTCGCGGCGGTTCAACGGCGGGCTTGCCGCCGGTCTCGGCGAGTCCAGAACGCTGCTGAACGGCCCGCCCCGCGCCGTGGCCGAGGAGGTGCGCGACGCCATCGCCCAGACGCGGGGCGTCGGGCTCATCGTGACGCCGGGGTGCGTGCTGCCGCTCGCCGTGCCCGACACCCACCTCGCCGCCGCCGTCGACGCTGTCCGCGCCGCCGCGTCGTGATCCGCCGCGCGCTGACCGTCGTCGCCGCGGTCCTGGCGCTTGCCACTCCGACGCCCGCCGCCGATCCGCCGTCCGAGCGAAACGCCGAGCTGCGGGTGGCGATCCCATGGACGCCGGAGAACCTCGATCCAACCATGAACCTCTCGTCGATCCGCGCCGCCGTCGGCGCCAGCATGTTCGACTCGCTCGTCGGCCGCGACGCCTCGGGCAAGCTCGTGCCGGAGCTGGCGGAGTCGTGGACGCTGCTCGACGACACGACGTGGCAGCTGCGGCTGCGCCGCGGCGTCGTCTTCCATGACGGCGAGCCGTTCAACGCCGAGGCCGTGCGCTTCACGGTGCAGCGCGTGCTCGACCCCGAGCAGAAGTCGCCCAACCGCGCCACCATCAGCGAGATCACGCGCGTCGACGTGGTGGACGACCTCACGGTCAACCTCGTGACGAAGCAGTCGTACGCGCCGCTGCTGAACCGGCTGATCGACTTCCCGATCCTGCCGCCGAAGTACACCGCGGAGAAGGGCAACGCGGCGTTCGCGCGGCGGCCGGTGGGCACGGGGCCGTTCCGGTTCGTCGCGCTCGTGAAGGACGAGCACCTGACCGTCGAGGCGTTCGACAAGCACTGGCGCGGCGCCCCGAGGATCCAGCGCATCGTCTTCAAGCCGATCCCGGAGCCCTTCACGCGCTCGGCGGCGCTGCGCAACGGTGAGGTCGACGTGATCACCACCGTGCCGCCGAGCCTGGCGCGCGAGCTGGAGAGCGTGCGGGGCGTGCGGGTGCAGCGCGTGCCCAGCACGTGGCAGATCTATCTCGGCCTCAACGCGCTGAAGAAACCGCTGAGTGACGTGCGCGTGCGCCAGGCGCTCAATTACGCGACCGACGTCGACTCTGTCGTCCGGAACGTGCTGGATGGCAACGGCCGCCGCCTCGAAGGCCCGTACACGCCGAACGTCTTCGGCTACGACGCCTCGGTGAAGGGGTATCGGCCCGATCCCGCGCGCGCGCGCCGGTTGCTGGCGGAGGCCGGCTATCCCGACGGGCTCGACATCATCCTTGAATCCCCGGCCGGCCGTTATCAGGGTGACAAGGAAGTGGCCGAGGCGCTCGGCGGGCAGTGGCAGAAGGCGGGCTTCCGGCCGAAGGTGCAGGTCGCGGAGTGGGGCGTGTACTTCAAGCGCTATCTCGGCAGGCAGTTCCAGGATGCGTACCTGCTCGGCACGGGCGGCCCGATGCAGGACGGCGACGAGCTCTACAACCTGGTCTCCTCCAAGGG
>Ga0209807_1001051_pt1 | contig 12953 bp, 12 predicted proteins | sample GraSoiAngelo_154_FD_186168 | JGI IMG/M metagenome (GOLD analysis project Ga0209807, IMG submission 186168) | Grasslands soil microbial communities from the Angelo Coastal Reserve, California, USA - 14_1009_13_20cm (SPAdes) (version 2) | ecosystem: Environmental > Terrestrial > Soil > Grasslands ... | reverse complement strand
CGCGTGGGAAGGCCGCACGGCGGGCCAGGCGCCGGAGATCGACGGCGTCGTCTATCTCCGCGACCGCGCCGCCTCGCCGGGACGCTTCGCGCGTGTGCGCATCGCCGAGGTGGAAGGCCACGAGTTCGTTGGGGAGCGTGCGTAGCCGCACGCTCTCCGCGACGGATCGGCTCACCGTCGCGATCGCCACCGTCGGCGGCGTCGGCTGGGCGCCCGTCGCGCCGGGCACCGTCGCCAGTGTGGTGACGGTGCTCGTGCTGTGGCTCGTGCCGTTCTCGCAGGCGGGCCTCGTGCTCTTCTTCGTCGGCGTCACGGCGATCGGCACGTGGGCCGCCGACCGCGCCGAGCGGGCGCTGGGCGTGAAGGATCCCGGCGCGATCGTCATCGACGAGGTCGCCGGCATGACGCTCTCGGTGCTCGCGCTGCCCCGCACGCCGCTCGTCCTGCTACTCGCCTTCGTGCTGTTCCGCGTGTTCGACATCGTGAAGCCGCCGCCGGCCAGGCAGGCGCAGGCGCTGCCGGGCGGGTTCGGCGTGATGGTGGACGATCTCGTCGCGGGACTCTATGCGCTCGTCGTCGTGGCCGCGCTGCGCACGTTGTTCGGCTGGCCGTGATGCGGGCCGCGGCGAATCGATGAGCGGCGCGACGGGCGGCGTGCGACTGGTCGGCGTCGCCGCAGACGCAGCGTCGGGAGGTGATCCGACGGCGCCGGTGCAGTCGGCGCTCGTCGCCGCCGGCGTGCCCGTCGACGGCCGCGTGCTGGTGGACGACGACGAGCCGGTGCTGGAACGCACGCTCGGCTCCGACGCGGCGCTGACCGTCGTCGTCGCCGGTCCCGGTGGCTCCGCCGGCGAAACCGTGCGGCGCGTGCTCGCGCGCCTGTCGGGGACGCGGCTCGTGCTCAACGAACGCATGCTCGCCGCGCTCGAGGCCTCGTATCGACGTCAGGATCGCGCGCTGCCCCGGCGCGCCGAGCGCCAGGCGTTGCTCCCGCAGGGCGCGACGCCGTGGCCCGCCGACGAAGGTGAGCCCGCGTGGAGCGTCGAGACACCGCGCGGGGCCTTCGCGGTGCTGCCGCGCGGCGCGCCGTCGCCGCCGCTCACCGCCCAGCTGATCGACTTCGCGCGCGGCCACGTCGGCGCGCGCGGCGTCGTGACGCGCACCCTGCGCACCGCCGGCGTCAGCCTCGGCGATGTCGAGGAACGCCTCGCCGAGTGGCTCGGCCGCGAGGGCGACGTCGCCGTCAGCACGGTGCCCGCCGACGGCGAAGTCTGGGTGCGCCTGCGCGCGCGCGGTGCGACGGTCGAGGCGGCGACCGCCGCGCTGCAGGCGGTGGAGTCGCGCGTCGCGGCGGCGCTCGGCGACGATTGCTACGGCCACGACGGCGAGACGCTCGAGCAGGTGGTTGGACGCCGTCTCCGCGCGCGCAGCCTGGTCGTCGCGACCGCGGAATCCTGCACCGGCGGGCTGGTGGGCCACCGGCTGACCAACGTCGCGGGCTCGTCGGCGTGGTTCGAGCGCGGCGTGGTCGTGTACTCCAACCGCGCCAAGCAGGAGCTGCTCGGCGTGTCCGAGGCCATCTTGAAGACGCACGGCGCCGTCAGCGCGCCCTGCGCCGAGGCGATGGCACGCGGCATCTGCGCCGCGGCACACACCGCGTGCGGCATCTCCATCACCGGCATCGCAGGCCCCGACGGTGGAACGCCGCAGAAGCCCGTGGGCACGGTGTTCATCGGTGTGGCGGTCTCGGGCAAGGTGTCTGCGCGCCATTTTCGGTTCTCGGGCGATCGCGCGGCGGTGAAGTGGCAATCGGCGCAGATGGCATTGGATATGCTCCGACGGGCACTCGGAGGTCCATGACTATGAAGGGCATGCGGTCGGCGACGCTCGGTTTTGCCGCGCTCGCTCTCGTCGGATGCAGCCTCACGACGTCGGCATCCATGGAGCGGGGCGCCGCCCTCTATAACAACGCCGAGTACGTGGCCGCCGCCGACGCATTCAGCGAGGCCGTCGCCGCCGACCCTCACTCGGCCGCGGCCTGGAACAACCGCGCCGCCGCGCGACTGCGCGCGAGCGATGTGAATGGCGCGATCGCGGATTACAACCGGGCGCTCGAGCTGGCGCCGTACGACGCCGAGCTCTATTACAACCGCGGCAACGCGCTCGTCGTCGCCGGTCAGTACCAGGACGCCATCACGGACTACACGCGTGCGCTCGAGCGCAGCCCGAGCTACGCGAAAGCCGTCTTCAATCGCGGGACGGCGTACGCACTGCTGGGCCAGCGCCCCGTGGCGCAGTCGGAGTGGGCGCGGGCCGTCGCGTTCGAGTCGGACCCGTGGACGCGCGCGGCGATGCAGCGCAGCGCCGGCCTCGGTCCCGCCCCCGCCATCGTATCGGTCGTGACCCCCGACTCGCCGCCGCCGAACGTGACGTCGGCGCCGGCGCCCGGCACCGGGCCCGCCACGGTGCCGATCGCGCGCACGCCGTCGCCGGTGAAAGCGGTTCCGCCGGTGCCGCCCGCCGGCCCGCCGCAGGTGCTCGTCACGGGGTCGGTGGCGCCCTCCGCGTCGCCGCAGGCGCTGGACGCGCGCGCGCTCGCCTCGCGCGCCGTCACGCGGGAGCTCGACGGCGATCACGCGGGCGCGATGCAGGATCTGAAGACCGCGCTGACGCTCGAGCCAGACGCCGCGCGCCGCGCGGGAATCGCCAACCTCCTGCGGCTGCTGGACACGCCCAGATAGCCGGCCTCCGTCTGTTCGTCGCCGTGCTGCTGCCGGACGACATCCGGCAGCGGCTGGCCGCCGCGATCGATCGTTTGCGCCCGCACGCCGCGGACGTCGCGTGGGTGGCCGAGTCCAACCTGCACGTCACGCTGAAGTTCCTCGGTCAGGTCGACGAGACGCGCGCGCCCGCGCTGGCCGATGCGCTGCGGGCGACGCTGGCCGGTCAGCCCGCGTTCGACGTCGGCGTGCGCGGTCTGGGTGCGTTTCCGTCGCCGACCCGTCCGCGCGTAATTTGGGCGGGTCTCGAGGACGCCACCGGCGCGCTTGCAGCGGTCGCGCAGCAGGTCGACGCATGCTGCGGTGGGCTCGGCTTTCCGCGCGAGCCGCGCGAGTTCGCCGCTCACGTCACGCTGGGTCGCGTGCGCGAGCCGCGCCGTCAGCCTACGCTGGCTGACGCGCTGGCGCGCGGCGCGGACTTCGCCCGGCTTCGCGTGGAGCGCGTGTCGCTGATGCGCAGCGAGCTGTCGCCCCGGGGCGCGCGCTACTCCGAGCTTGCGGCGGCGCCGCTAGCCTTACAATGATCGGGTGACAGTCGGCTTCACCGACGACGAGATCCGGCGCCTCCGCGCGGAGACGCCGGGCTGTGCGGAGGTCACGCACTTCAACAACGCGGGCGCCAGCCTCCCGCCGGCACCCGTGCTCGACGCGCACCTCGACCATTTGCGTCGCGAGGCGCTGATCGGCGGCTACGAGGCGCAGGAAGAAGCGCAGGCGCGCCTCGACGCGGTGTATGCGGCGGCCGCACACCTTATCGGCGGTAGTGGGCCCGATGAGATCGCGCTGTTCGAGAACGCCACGCGCGCCTTCGACATGGCGCTGTACGGTGTCACTCTCGAGCCGGGTGACGTCATCTTAACCTCGATGGCGGAGTACCACTCGATGTTCGTCACGTACCTGCACCGCGCGCGTCGTGGTGTGCGCGTCGAGGTCGTTCCGTCCGACGCCACCGGTCAGCTCGACGTCAGCGCTCTGCGCAAGCGCGTCGACGAGCACGTACGCGTGATCGCCATGGCGCACATGCCGACCAACGGCGGACTCGTCCAGCCCGCCGAGGCCGTCGGCGAGGTCGCGCGCGAGGCGGGCGTGTTCTTCCTGCTCGACGCGACGCAGACGATCGGCCAGATGCCGCTCGACGTGCGCCGTCTCGGCTGCCACGCGCTGGCCGGCACCTCGCGCAAGTATCTGCGCGGTCCGCGCGGCGTCGGCGTGCTCTGGGTCGCGCGCGAGTGGATCGAGCGGCTCGAGCCGCCGCTGATGGAGGGGCACGCCGCGGAGTGGGTCGAGCCGGATCGCTACGTCATCCGTCCCGACGCCAAGCGCTTCGAGGTCTGGGAATCCAACGTCGGCGCGCGGCTCGGCTTCGGCGCCGCGATTGCGTACGCGCAGGCGCTCGGCCTTCCGCGCATCTGGGCGCGCGTGCAGATGCTGGCCGCGACGCTGCGCGCGCGCCTGGCGGAAGTGCCGGGCGTGGGCGTGCACGATCTCGGCGCCATGCGCGGCGGCATCGTGTCGTTCACCGTGCGCGACGTGGACGCCGCGCGCGTCAAGGCGGCGCTGCGGGCGGCGCGTATCAACGTGACCGTGTCGCCGGCTCGCGGCACGCTACTGGACATGCGGGCGCGGGGGCTGCGAGAGGTCGTCCGCGCGTCCGTGCACTACTACAACACCGACGCGGAGATTGACCGCCTCGTGGCGGAAGTCGCGCGGCTCGCGCGATGAGACGAAACGACGAGAGGAGTCGCGAATCCCGTGAAGACGATCGGCCTGCTGTTCGCATCCAACGTATTCATGACCGCGGCGTGGTACGGCCATCTGCGCTTCAAGAGCGCGCCGATGTGGAAGGCCATCCTGGTTTCATGGGCGCTCGCGTTCTTCGAGTACTGCCTGCAGGTGCCCGCCAATCGCTGGGGCTACGGACGCTACAGCGCGGCGCAGCTGAAGGTGACGCAGGAAATCATCACGCTCGTCGTCTTCGCGGCCTTCGCCTGGCTCTGGCTCGGGGAGCGGCTGCGCTGGAACGAGGCGGCGGCCTTCGGCCTCGTACTGGCCGCGGTCGTCGTCGTCAGCCTGCCCTGATCGTTTTCGTGCTTTTGCTGCTCGTCGCGCCGGCGATGGCGTGCGAGCGCGCGCGTGGCGCCGCCGACGTTCCGACGGCGCTCATCCTGTCGGGTGGCGGCGCCAAGGGCGCGTGGGAGGCGGGTGTGGCGGCGGCGCTCGTCGAGCGCGGACTGCCGCTGCGACTCGTGGCCGGCTCGAGCGCCGGCGCGCTGAACGCCGCGATGGTCGCCGACGGCCGACTCGACCGGCTGCAAGCGCTGTGGCGGACCGTCACGCGCGAACAGGTCTACACGCTGCGCCCATCGGTGCTGTTCGCCGGCTTGCTGCCCGGCGTGCTGACGCTCTTGGCGCTGGACCGCGCCGGCTCGCTGCTCGATCCCGCGCCGCTGCGCGCGCTCATCACCGACGCGATCGACCTCGAGCGCATCCGAGCCTCGCACGTGGAGCTGCTCGTCGTCGCCACCGATCTCGCGCGCTATGACAAGCGCGCGTTCGACAACCACAGCGTGAGCGTCGATGCGTTGATGGCGGCGACGGCGGTGCCGGGCGCGTTTCCGCCGGTGCGCGTGGACGGCGTGCCGCTCGTCGACGGCGGGCTGACGGGCCGCGCGCCCGTGCTCGAAGCGCTGGCGCTCGGCCGCCCGATCGGTCGCGCCATCGTCGTCATGAGCTATGCGTCCGACGAGCGGGCGAGCGCGCCGACGACGCTGCGCCGCACGCTGGAGGACGCGATGGAGCTGATGATGATCCACGCGATCCGCCGCGACGTCGAGCTGGCGCGCCTGCGCCACCCCGACGTCGACGTGCAGCTGCTGACGCCGTCGGCGCCGCTCATGCTGCGTCCGCTGGACTTCGACAGCGACGCCATCGCTCGCGCGCTCGAACGCGGGCGCGCCGACGCGCAGGCCTGCCTGGACGCGATGCACGGGCGATGAGACGGCGCCTTGCAGTCGTCCTCGTGCTGGCGTTGTCGGGCTGCGCGGCGCCTCACTACATCTACGAGAAGCGCAGCGCGACTCCCGCCCAGTTGGATCGCGATCTTGAGACGTGCAAGCGGGAGGGGTTCCGCGCCTCCCGGTTCGCGGTCTGGCCGTCCAATCGCTACGACTGGGACGTGGTCAACCGGTGCATGGAGCGGAGGGGGTATCGCGTCCAGCCGCCCGAAGACTGAGCTCCCGCCGTTCCCGCGCGGCCCCAAGGACTGTATCCAAGATCAGGCGTTGACCCTGCGGGTTGGGCCTCCTATGATGGCTGCCAGTTCTCAACGAAACGGCCCAGCGACCATATAAGGAGCGCGCGCATGGCGGAAGCCAAGACCGATAAGAAGCAGGCCCTCGAACTCGCCATCGCCACGATCGAGCGTCAGTTCGGTAAGGGCTCGGTCATGCGCCTGGGCGCCAACGGGCCGCTGGAGGAGATCGCCGTCATCCCGACGGGGGCGCTCTCGCTGGACGTCGCGCTGGGGGTGGGGGGCGTGCCGCGCGGCCGCGTCGTCGAAATCTACGGTCCGGAGTCGTCAGGCAAGACCACGCTCGCGCTCCATGTGGTATCGGAGGCGCAACGCCTGGGCGGCATCGCCGCGTTCATCGACGCCGAGCACGCGCTGGATCCGATCTACGCCAAAAAGCTTGGCGTCAACACCGACGAGCTGCTCATCTCGCAGCCCGACACGGGCGAGCAGGCGCTGGAGATCACGGAAACGCTCGTGCGCTCCAACGCCGTGGACGTCATCGTCATCGACTCCGTCGCCGCGCTGGTGCCCCGCGCCGAGCTCGACGGCGACATGGGCGACTCGCTGCCCGGCCTGCAGGCGCGCCTCATGTCGCAGGCGCTGCGCAAGCTCACCGCGGCAATCTCCCGCTCCGGCTGCGTCGTGATTTTCATCAACCAGATCCGGGAAAAGATAGGGGTAATGTTCGGGTGCTTTTCTTACGACACCCAGGTGGTGCTCGCGGACGGCCGTCGGGAAGCGATCGGCAAGATCGTCAAGCAGCGCCTGCCGGTCGAGGTCCTGTCGTACGATCCGCTGACGGGGCGAGTTGAGGCGCGCCGCGTGGTCAACTGGTTCGACAACGGCGAAACCGACTCGTTCATCGAGTTTGAGGTCGCTGGCGGCCATCGATTCGCCGCGACGGAGAATCATCTGATCTTCACGCCAGGCGGAGAGGTCAAGGCCGGCGATTTGCAGATCGGGGACGACGTGCTGGTCGCGGCCGGCTCCACGATAGCAGCGCGCAAGATCATCGGTCGCACGTTGCAGGTGCCAAGCGGCTCAAATCATCGCTTCGATCTCGAGGTCGAAGGCCAGCACACCTATCTGGCCGACGGTGTCGTCGTTCACAACTCGCCGGAGACAACGACGGGCGGCCGCGCGCTGAAGTTCTACGCCTCCGTGCGGCTCGACATCCGCCGGCAGGACGCGATCAAGCAGGGTACGGAGTCCGTCGGCGTGCGCACCAAGGTCAAAGTGGTGAAGAACAAGCTGGCGCCGCCCTTCCGCGAGGCGGAGTTCGACGTCCTCTACGGCGAGGGCATCTCCAAGTCGGGCACGATCCTCGACGCCGGCGTCGAGCAGGGGATCATCGAGAAGTCGGGCACCTGGTACACCTACAAGACCGAGCGCATCGGCCAGGGGCGCGAGAACGCGCGCAAGTGGCTGCAGGAAAACCCGGTCGTCCTGAGCGATCTCGAAGCCAAGATCCGCGAGACGCTCGGCCTCAGGGCACCCGCACCGCTGAAATCGTAGCGCCGCGTAAGGTTCTCGACGCCAAAGCCGCCCGCCTCGCGGCGGGCGACCTGCTGTCCCGCCGCGCGTGGACGCGCGCCGATCTCGCCGCGCGGTTGCATCGGCGCGGCGCGCCGGCCGAAGTTGCCGCCGAGGTCGTGAACGATCTCGTCGCGCGCGGCTATGTCGACGATGCCGCATTCGCGCGGCAGTGGGTCAGCGCGCGCGCTGCCCGCGGCTATGGCGCCGCGCGGCTGCGCATGGAGCTGCGGGCTCGCGGCGTCGCCCCGCCGGTGATCGCGGCGGCGCTCAGCGCGCTCGGCGGCGACGATACGCTGGCGAGCGCCCGTGAGACCGCGCGCCGACGGCTGCCGGCGCTGCGTCGCGGACGTCCCGATCGCGTCGCGCCGCGTCTGCGCGATTACCTGCTACGCCGCGGCTTCTCGACCAGCATCGTCGTGCGCGTCGTCCGCGAGACGACCGGCGTCGCCGCGGAAGAGTGAGCGTCGGCGCAGTGCGCATCAGCGCACGCGCGCGCCGGCCGCCGCCTTCGCGCGCAGCAGAAATGCGGCGAGCGCCGCGGAGTCGGCCACGACCCGGATGGTACAATGACGCTTCCATGACGGGCGCCGAGCTCCGCGAAGCTTTTCTCAAATATTTCGAGCGCAACGGGCACACGCGCGTGCCGTCGTCGCCGCTCGTGCCGGTCGGCGACCAGACGCTGCTCTTCACCAACGCCGGCATGGTGCAGTTCAAGGGCGTGTTCCTCGGCGAGGAAAAGCGCGACTACGTGCGCGCGACCACCTGCCAGAAGTGCGTCCGCGCGGGCGGCAAGCACAACGATCTCGAGAACGTCGGTCGCACGGCGCGGCATCACACGTTCTTCGAGATGCTCGGCAACTTCTCGTTCGGCGACTACTTCAAGGCCGACGCGATCAAGTTCGCGTGGGAGTTCCTCACCAAGGATCTCAGCCTCGATCGGCGCCGGCTGAAGGCCACCGTGTTCCGGGACGACGACGAGGCGTTCAACCTCTGGAAGTCGGTGGCCGGACTGCCGGAGGATCGAATCCTGCGTCTCGGCGAGGAGGACAACTTCTGGGCCATGGGCGACACGGGGCCCTGCGGTCCGTGCTCCGAGGTCCACTTCCACCAGGGCGACGACCTACCGTGTGCCGAAGAGGCGGCGGGCCGCACGTGTCTGGGACCGGCGTGCGAGTGCGATCGCTGGCTGGAGATCTGGAACCTCGTCTTCATGCAGTTCAACCGTGACGCCAGCGGAAAAATGACGCCGCTGCCGCGGCCGTCGATCGACACCGGCATGGGGCTCGAGCGCATGGCAGCGGTCATGCAGAAGAAGCTCTCGTCGTACGAGACCGACCTGTTCGCGCCGCTGATCCGGCGCATCGCCGAGCTGAGCGGCCAGCGGTACGGCGCCGACGCCGAGCGCGACGTCTCGATGCAGGTCATCGTCGATCACATGCGTGCCACGACGTTCCTGATCGCCGACGGCGTCCTGCCGTCCAACGAGTGGCGAGGCTACGTTCTGCGACGCATCATGCGCCGCGCGATGCGACACGGCCGCAAGCTCGGCTTGACCGAGCCGTTCCTCTGGCGCGGCGTCGACTGGGTCGCCGACGTCATGGGCGGCGCATATCCCGAGATCGTCCGCGAGCGCGGAGGGATCGTCGAGGCGGTGCGGCAGGAAGAGGAGCAGTTCGCGCGCACGCTGGATCAGGGCATGCGCCGCATCGAGGAGTACGCGCAGGCGCAGGGCGCGGGGCGCGGGCGGCCGGTCGACGGTCGCTTCCTGTTCACGCTCTACGACACGTTCGGCTTCCCGCGCGATCTGGCGGAAGAGGTTCTCGTCGACCAGGGCTGGCGCGTGACCGACGACACCAACGCGACCTGGGAGCGCGAGATGGAGGCGCAGCGCGAGCGCGCCCGCGCGAAGACCGGCTTCGGCGCCGACGAGGGCGCGGCCGACACGGTCGCGCTCTACCAGCAGATCGGCGGCAGCCTCGCGCGGCCGCAGCAGTTCGTCGGCTACGAGACGCTGACTGCGCCGGCGACGATCCTCGCCATGGTGGCCAACAACCGCCGGGTGCGGGAGGCCGCGACCGGCGACGAGGTCGAAGTCATCCTCGATCGCACGCCTGGGTACGCCGAGTCGGGCGGACAGATCGGCGACCGCGGCACGCTCGTCGGCCGCACGGGCCGCGGCGACATCGTCGACACGTTCTACCGCGGCAGCAAGCTCATTGTGCACCGCGTGAAGGTCGCCACCGGTGGCTTCCGCGAGAACGAGGAGGTCGCCGTCTCGATCGACTCGCCGAGGCGGCAGGGACTGCGGCAGCACCACACGGGCACGCACCTGCTGCACGCGGCGCTGCGCCGCATCCTCGGCACGCACGTCACGCAGGCGGGCTCGCTGGTCGCGCCCGATCACCTGCGCTTCGACTTCGCGCACGGCGCGCAGGTGAAGGACCGCGAGATCGAACAGGTGGAGGAGCTGGTCAACGAGCACGTGCAGGCCAACACGCCGGTGACCAATGCCGAGATGGATCTCGATGCGGCGCTGGCGGCCGGCGCCATGGCGCTGTTCGGCGAGAAGTATGGCGACCGCGTGCGCGTGGTGAAGATCGGCGATTTCTCGACCGAGCTCTGCGGCGGCACGCACCTGGACACGACGGGTCAGATCGGCTTCTTCAAGGTGGCCGAAGAGGGCGCCGTGGCCTCAGGCGTGCGCCGCATCGAGGCCGTCGCGGGCACGGCGGCGGTGGAAGCCGTCGCGCGGCGCGAGCGCGTGCTGCGCGAGGTGGCCGACATCCTGAAGGTTGGCGCCGAGGAGGCGCCGCAGCGGCTGCGCAAGCTGCTCGACGAGCAGAAGACGCTCGAGCGCCAGCTCGCCGAGATGGAGACCAGGCTCGCGCGCGGTCGCGCCGACGACCTGGTAGCGAGCGCGCGGCAGGTCAACGGTATCGCCGTCGTGGCGGGCCGGATCGACGGACTCGACCCGGACGGGCTGCGTGCGGTGGCCGACACGCTGCGCGATCGCCTCGGCTCGGGCGTCGTCTGCGTCGGCAGCGTCGTCGACGGCAAGGTCAACCTGGTGGCCGCGGTCACCAAGGACCTCGTCAAGCGCTTTCCCGCCGGCAAGCTGATTCAGGAGGTCGCGCAGGCCGCGGGCGGCCGTGGCGGCGGACGGCCGGACCTGGCGCAGGCGGGTGCTCCGGACCCCGGACGCCTCGACGCCGCGCTTGCGCTCGTTTCCGAGTGGGTGGCCCGCCAGCCCTGAGCGGGCTGCTAGAATAGCGTCACGATGGAGGGCCGCCTCCTGCTCGTGGACGACGACCCCGGCGTGCTCGATCTGCTGAACGAATACTTCGCCGGCCAAGGTTATGACGTCGAGGTCGCCACCAGTGGCGAGGTGGCGCTCTCGGCCGTCCGTGCCAAGCGTCCCGACCTCGTCATCCTCGACATCCGCATGCCCGGTATCGACGGGGTCGAGGTCCTGCGGCGCCTGCGCCGACAGGACGCAACGCTGCCGGTGATCATGGTCACCGCCAACGAGGACGTCACGCTGGCGCGCGAGACGCTCAACATCGGCGCGTTCGACTATGTCGCGAAGCCGTTCGACTTCACGCATCTCGAGCAGGTCGTCACCGCCGGCCTGCTGCACGGCACGCCGTCACGCGACGGGGCCGCCGGCGCCGCGGATGGATGGGTGGGCGCGGCCAGCGCGGTATTCCAGGCCACGCGGCGCATGACCGACTCCGCGCGCCGTTCGACGGGCACGCGCCTCGAGGACGCCGTCCTCGCTGCCGCGCGCGCGTGCTTCGCCGGGCAGGGCGATGCGGTGCGGGGCGCGCTGGGCGAGCTGCGCCTGCTGCTGAAGCTGGCCGTCGAGCTCGGTGACCTGCCCGCCGCCGGCCGTGATGCGGTCGCCGCCGCGCTGGAGCGCGTCGGCGGCGGCGCGCCCGCCGCCTGAGGGCGGCGCGTGGAGCCGTACCTCAAGATCCTCCACACCGTCTCCGACACGGTCAGCCGCACGCTCGACGTCGAAGAAATCTTGAAGACCGCGCTGGAGGCGCTCACCCACGTCACCGGCTACGAGATCGCGAGCCTGCACCTGCTCGCGGCCGACGGCGTCACGCTCGAGCTGCGCGCCGATCGCGGGCTCTCCGCGGAGATGCGTGAGGTCAACCGGCGGCTCACCATGAGTGAAGGCATCATCGGCGGCGTCGCGGCCACCGGCATCACGACGGTCGTGCGTGACGTGATGGGCTCGCCCGAGCTGCTGCCCTCGGCGCAGGCGATCGTGCGACGCGATCGCATCCGGGGCTTCGTGTGCGTGCCGATTCACGCGCGCGGTCGCACGCTCGGCACGCTGTCGCTCGGGCGCCAGACGGAGGATCCGTTCGACGAGGGCCAGGTGGCACTGCTCGAAGCGACCGCGCAGCAGATCGCCATCGCGCTCGACAACGCACGACTGTCCTCGGAGCTGCTGCACGCCGAAAAGCTGTCGGCCGTCGGCGAGCTCGCCTCGGGCGTCGCGCACGAGATCAACAATCCGCTGACGACGATCCTGGGTCTGGCGCAGCTGATGCTCGGCCGTCCGGACGTGCCGCTGCCGGTGCGTGAGCGCATCGCCCTCATCGCCGACGAGGCCTCGCGCGCCGCCGCGATCGTGCAGAACCTCCTGATGTTCGCGCGGCACTATCCGCCCGAGCGGCGGCCGTGCTCGCTCATCGACGCGGTGCACCGGGTCGTCGCGCTCAAGGGCTATCAGCTCGAGCAGGACAAGATCCGGGTGACGCTCGACCTCGCCGACTGCCCCACCGTGTGGGCCGACGAGAACCAGATCCAGCAGGTGCTGCTCAACCTCGTGCAGAACGCGCACCATGCGATGGCGCGGCGCTCGGGCGAGCGTCAGCTGACCGTGCGCCTGCGGCCGCGTGAGGGGCGCGTGGCGATCGAAGTGCTCGACACGGGGCCCGGCATTCCACCGCACCTGCTGTCGCGCATCTTCGATCCGTTCTTCACGACGAAGCCCGTCGGCACGGGGACGGGCCTCGGGCTCGCGATCTCGCACGCGATCGTCGAGGAGCTCGGCGGCGAGCTTACCGTGGAGAGCGAAGCGGGGCGCGGCTCGCTCTTCCGCGTGACGCTCCCGTCCGTCTACCGCTACCTCTACGGACGGTGCGGGGACGCCGCCCTCGCCGAGGACCTCGCGCAGGACTCCTACCTCCGTGCGATGAAGGCCGTCCGGACGTCCTTCAAGGGCGGCTCGAGCGAGTTCGTCGCATGGCTCATCCGCATCGCGCGCAACCGCTTCCTCGACCACGTGAAGTCCGGACGCGTCCGGTGGGAGGTCGTGGTGGACGAGA
>Ga0209807_1001048_pt1 | contig 12965 bp, 9 predicted proteins | sample GraSoiAngelo_154_FD_186168 | JGI IMG/M metagenome (GOLD analysis project Ga0209807, IMG submission 186168) | Grasslands soil microbial communities from the Angelo Coastal Reserve, California, USA - 14_1009_13_20cm (SPAdes) (version 2) | ecosystem: Environmental > Terrestrial > Soil > Grasslands ... | reverse complement strand
AGCTTGAAGTCAGCGCCCATCTTTGTGAGGTCTTGCGGCTAGGCCCGCCGCAGGAGTTCAATCGAAATCGCACATGGTTTTCTGCGGAGAAGGCGAAGCGGCATTTACGCGAAGACCGCTCGCCTGATTACGGAGCCGAACTGGCTCGCGTTGTGGACCGTGCCATGGTGCGTATCCAACGATTACGCTGGGGAACTGGCATGGCCGCCGATGTCATGCCAAAAGTGCAATGCATAGATGGCACCTGGCGAATGGCGGGCCAGGACAGAGCCAGAGACCGTCACCGGAAAATTCCTCAATAAGTGCATGTTTCGAGCGAGATCAAACAGTTTCCTTCCTGGCCAGCCCATGCACCAGTTCTTTGAACACCTTGCCCCGATGCTCGTAATTACGAAATTGGTCGAAGCTGGCGCAAGCGGGAGCAAGCAGCACGATATCGCCCGGCTGGGCGTTCGCGCTCGCCCGCTGCACGGCATTGTCGAGAGATTCGGCATGAACCGTCTCGGCCGCTTCTTTGATCTGGGATTCGATCTTCGCTGCCGCCGCGCCAATCGTATAAACGTACTTGACTCGCTCGCGTAAAAGATCGTTGAGAACCGTGTAGTCGCTGCCTTTGTCTTTTCCTCCCAGAATGAGATGGATGTTCGCAGGGAACGATTCCAGGGCTTTGATGGTGGCATCCACGTTCGTGGCCTTCGAATCGTTGTAGTACTCCACGCCGCGAATTGTCGCAACGTATTCCAGCCGGTGCTCCACAGCCTTGAACTTGTGAACGGCAGCGCGGATTCGCTCCGGCACGCATTTCATAAGAACGCCTACGCAGACCGCGGCCAGACTATTTTCCAGATTGTGAGCGCCCTTCAAGGGAATTTCGGAAGCCAGCGTGACCTCCTTCTGCCCGGCGGAATCGCGAAACAGAATTCTCCCATCGCGTACGAATGTTCCCTGCTGCACTTCTTTCTTCCGGCTGAACCAGAAGACTTGCGCTGGCGTTCTGCCGGCCAGTTCCACGCAGACCGGGTCATCCCCATTCAAGACTGCAAAATCATCTGCCTGTTGGTTTTCGAAGATGCGGGCTTTAGCGTCGACATACGTTTCGAAGGTGCGATGGCGATCGAGATGGTCGGGCGTGACATTGAGCACGACGGCCACCTTGGGCCGGAAGATCTGAATCGTCTCAAGCTGGAAGCTCGAGACCTCCAGAACGATGATTGAATCAGGCCGAGCCGCGTCCACAAGTGAAACTGCCGGAGTTCCAATGTTGCCGCCGACGTGAGTGGCGTATCCACCCGCCGCAATAATTTCGCCGGTCAAGGTCGTGGTTGTGGTCTTCCCATTCGACCCCGTGATCGCGACGATGTTTTTCGGCAGAAATTGCGCCGCGAGTTCGATCTCGCCTATTACCGGCTCTCCCAGCGCCCGTGCTTGAACCAAAGGCGGCGAGTCCACGGGCACGCCGGGGCTGACCACGATCAGATCTTGTCCGTGAAATGTGCGCTCCCCATGTCCGCCGGTCTCGACCGCGATGCCGTGGTCGAGCAGAACCGGGATCTCTTCCCCAAGCTGCTCTTGAGGCTTTGAGTCTGAGACCGTCACTTGCGCCCCACGCTGCTTCAGGAACAAAGCAGAGGCCACCCCCGATCTGCCCAGCCCAACTACCAGTACGCGTTTGTTATTGAGATCCAAAGTTCAATATCACCACAGGGGGGCTCCGCGCCTCCGTAGCGAAAATTATCTTAATTTGAGTGTCGTTAATGCGAATAGCGCGAACACCAGTGCTGCGATCCAGAAGCGCACGATAATTTTCGACTCTGACCACCCCAGTAGTTCAAAATGATGATGCAGCGGCGCCATCTTAAAAATTCGCTTCTTGCGTAATTTGTAGGAAGCTACCTGCAAAATCACCGAAATTGCCTCGATGACAAACACTCCTCCGATGAACGGCAGCAGCAATTCCTGTTTGATCATCACGGCAACGGTTCCGATCGCTCCGCCTAAAGCCAGCGAACCTACATCCCCCATGAAAACTTCAGCAGGGTGCGCGTTGTACCACAGGAATCCGATCGACGATCCCACCATCGCGCCGCAGAAAATCGTCAGTTCTCCGACCTGCGGCATGCGCTGTAGTTCAAGGTAGGAAGCGAACGTAGCATGGCCGCTAACGTACGTGAGCACGGCCAACGCTCCGGCCGCGATCACAGTACAGCCTATTGCCAGGCCATCCAGACCGTCGGTGAGGTTCACTGCATTGCTTGCGCCCACGATCACCAGCACGACGAATCCTATGAACGGAAGAAATGCCAGCGGCCACAGCTCAGGATTGCGCGCCAGCCGTTCAATCACAAGATCCGGCTGGAATTGTTTCACGAAGGGCACCATCAACTTTGTGGAATAGAGCCCGCGCGTCTGCATTGCGATGAGGGTGACGGCGATCAGCACGCTGATCGCAATCTGCACCCCCAGCTTGGCCCTTGCCGTCAAGCCCAGATTGCGCCGGTGAACGACTTTTGTGTAGTCGTCAGCAAAGCCGATGGCCGCAAATGCAGAAGTTGCGAGCACGGCAATCCAGACAAAACGATTACTGAGATCAGCCCAGAGCACGGTTGGAATAACTGTAGAGATGGCAATAAGCAGTCCGCCCATGGTGGGCGTGCCAGCTTTTTTCTGATGGGCCTTCGGACCTTCCTCGCGGATGTATTGGCCTATTTGAAAATCGCGTAGCCGGTTTATGACCAGCGGCCCGATAATCATCGCGGTAAAAAGCGCTGTCAGACTGGCGAAGGCGGTGCGGAAGGTCAGATACCGGAAGATACGGAATGGCGGAAAATAATGGTAAAGCTTTAAGTACAACAGCCAATAAAGCAATCAGCCTCCGTGCCGACTTCCGCTCTCAACTGCGCTGGACACACTTGCCCGGCGCGACTCCCAGTATTCCAAAGCCTGCTCCAGCTTCACTCCGCGCGAAGCTTTTAGAAGAACGAGATCGCCCTCGCAAGCTTCGCGCGCCAGCCACTCCCCGGCTTCCTGCGGTGTGGCCAGAAATTCGGCTCGCATTCCTGCCTGCCGCGCCGAGTCCACCATTGCCTGAGCCAGACCGCGAACGCCCAAGAGGACATCAATACTCTTTTCCGCGATATGCCGGCCAGAGCTGCGATGCATCTCCTCGCCCGCCGCACCCAATTCCAGCATCTCGCCCGCAATCACAATGCGCCGCTTAGCCGGCATGGCGGCTAGCGCATCTACCATTGCATCGAGGGCTTTCGGATTGGAATTGTAACAATCGTTGATGATCGTGATGTTACCGACTTTGACGACCTCTCCGCGTTTATCTGCGGGAGCCAGCGTCGCCAGCGCTGCGACTGCCCCAGACAGCGTTAAGCCGCGCTCGATCCCAACAGCAACGGCCGCAAGCGCGTTATAGATGTTATGTGCGCCTACCAATCGCGATGAGGCCGTCTCGCGACAACTTCCCACAACCACGTCGAACGTGGAGCCCTCGGCGCCGTGATGCTTCACATTCTCTGCGCGCACATCAGCCGGCGGGTGAAATCCGTAAAGGACAACCTTGCCGTGAAAATCACGCCCAAACTGTGCAACATACTCGTCATCGGCGTTAAGCACGGCGGTTCCTCCAGCGGGCAAGCCTTCGACCAACTCATATTTCGCACGCGCAATATCGGCGATGGATTTAAAGAACTCCAGATGAACCGGAGCAACATTCGTGACCACCCCAATCTCCGGATGGGCAATCTTTGCCAGCGCCGCGATCTCACCGGGATGCGACATGCCCAACTCAATAACCGCCGCGTCGTGCTCCGGTTCCAGCCTGAGCAGCGTCAGCGGCAACCCGAAGTGGTTGTTGAAGTTTCCTTCAGATTTCAGCACGCGAAAGCGCGAGGAAAGAACATGGGCAATGGCCTCTTTCGTAGTAGTTTTGCCCGTCGACCCTGTAACTCCAATTAGCGGCTTGCCCCACAAGGCGCGAACGGCGGTGGCTAAGGTCTGTAAGGCGACAAGAGTGTCGTGAACCGGAACAAGACGGCTTTTATCTGAATACCGCCCGGCTTCATCGCTTTGTACAACGGCCGCCACCGCGCCCCTGCGTAATGCCTGCTCCACAAAATCATGTCCATCCAACCTCTCGCCTTTTACGGCAAAGAACAGGTCCCCGGGCTGAATGGTTCGCGAGTCAATCGAATATCGGTCCGCAAAAGCCTTGCGATCGAATTCACCTGCGGCAGAGATAAACTCCGCGACTCGCGAGAGCGGCAGCTTCATGAAGTCTTTCCCGCGGCGGCGTTGGCAGCTTCACAATCGTATCCTGCCTCGCGCAGAACTTGCTGTGCGACTTGCACATCATCGAAGGGCATCGGCCCCTTGCGGGTCACCTGCGCCTTTTCGTGACCTTTCCCTGCGATCATCACGATATCCCCCGGACGAGCTTGACGAATCGCGATCGCGATGGCCTCCTTGCGGTCCGGTTCGCTTCGATATTTCGCGCCCGAGCGCTGCAAGCCCACCATAGCATCGTTGATGATCGCGAGGGGATCTTCACTGCGCGGATTGTCGGAAGTCAGCACTACGAAATCGCTGCCCCGACCCGCGGCCTCGCCCATCAGCGGACGCTTGGCACGGTCCCGGTCTCCCCCGCAGCCGAACACTGTGATCACATGGCCGTTCTGACCGATCCGCTGGACAAACTCGCGGCCAAGGGCCGTCAAGTTCCTAAGCGCATCGTCGGTATGCGCGTAATCAACCACCACGGTAAACGGCTGTTTGCAATCGACTCGCTCAAATCGGCCGGGGACACTAGCCAGTGATTCCACGCCGCGCGCGATCGCCTGCTCGTCACAATCTCTGGCATATGCCGCTCCCGCCGCGGCCAAGATGTTGTACACGTTTACTTTTCCAATGAGAGGAGAGAAGAGGGGGATCGTCCCTTCAGGGGTGATTAAATCAAACCGCGTTCCCCGCGAGGTCATCTCCACTTTTTCGGCTTGGAAATCTCCACTTGCAAGCCCATAAGTTAACGTCTCAGAACTCCGCTTCCTGCTGACTGTCACCAGTTTACGTCCGTACTCGTCGTCGATATTGATGACGGCAGCCCGCGGGGCCTCGGTTCCACAGCCCTCGAATAAAATCTGCTTAGAAGCAAAGTATCGCTCCATGGTGCCGTGATAATCGAGGTGGTCGCGCGTCAAGTTGGTGAACACCGCGACGTCAAACGGAATTCCGTACACGCGCTGCTGCTCGAGCGCGTGCGACGAAACTTCCATTACCGCTTCCGTCGCGCCGTGACCCAGAGCATCCGCCAACATGCGGTTTAATTCCAGCGCCTCCGGAGTTGTGTGTGGGGCGGGCAGAACGTTTCCAGCGACGTGATACTCAATAGTTCCAATCAGAGCGCATGCGCGCCCGGCAGCCTTCAGGATCGCTTCGATCAGGAACGTAGTCGTGCTCTTACCGTTCGTTCCTGTGATGCCGGTGACGGAGAGGCGTTCCCCAGGCCGTTTGTAGAAGTTTGCGCTTAACCGGGCCAGGGCACGCCGGCCGTGTGGTACTTGCCCCCATGCAACTCCATCGCGAGGCTTTTCGCTTGCCGAGTCAGTGATGATCGCCGCTGCTCCCGCGGAGATCGCCTTATCGATGAACTTATTTCCGTCGCTCGATTCTCCCCGCATGGCAACGAAAACATCTCCGGGCTTCACTCGGCGCGAATCGTATTCAATCCCGCTGATGCTTGGATTACCGCTTTGAGAGAGGATTTCGGCCCCTTGAAGGAGATGCTCGAACGTCATTGGATGGAATTATATGGCATGGTGAACTGTGGACGGCTGATCAGCCGGGAGGTGGGCTTTAAGACATGTGCCTCCATTTTGCGGGCGAGGACGCCCGCGCTACGTTCATCGAGCCGACGAAATGATGTGCCAGTGAAGAGCACCAGCCGGGACAATATTGGGATCGCGCAGCGAGGTCTGATGAAATAGGGAAGTACAGTCGGCGAGACGCCGACGCTACGAGTGCCTAGCGTTTTCCTTCGCCCAGGTTCGCGCCCTACTGTTGGGCGCGAACCTGGGGCTGCTGCTTTAGGGCTTCACGTTTAAGCCAGGATCCGCACTCTTGGCCAATGCGACGTTCGTAATAAAGTATTGATATTTGTCAATGGGCGCATCCAGCCTGACTGGCCCGGAACTCGTGCTACCCCCTGCAGGTACGTGGAAGGTGTCCTCGTCGAAGGGAGTAGTGGGAAAGTGCACTGAGAACTCGTCACTATCTGAAACCCAAACCACTTCCTCTCTCGCGGACCTGCTTACATTAACCAGTTCGTTGTCCACTTCGCCGTCTCGGCGAATATGCACCCCGAGCTGCTTGTTTGAATCGGTTGCTTTCTTTTCTCGAGCCATACTGCCTCCTCCTTATATTTGGATCGGACCACATTGTAGATACCTGACGAGCGTTCCACAACAAGGAGATTCCTGCTACTGCCCACGCAAAAGTGCCTGTAGCCGCGGATCATTGCGCAGATGATCGAAGTCGGGCGTGCTGCGCACCAAACTTGCCGGAACGCCGGCTGCCATCGCTTTCTGCAACCACTCCAGGCTGCGATCTGTTTCCCCGAAATGGTTGTACACCAATGCCGCCCGAAACTGCACGTCGGGATCCGTGGGTGAGAAAGACAGTGCCTTAAGCAAAGACCCCAAAGCCTCTTCCCTCTTGTCTATCATTGCCAGGTACGTCGCCCGAAGGGCCAATGTGTATCCATCCCGCGGATTTACCCGAAGCTTCTCGTCTGCAAGACGAATCGCTTCCCCGTACGCAGTGCCTGCCTGTGGCCGCTTTCCGGGCGCCCAATAATACGCGTCCCCGAGATTGCCCCAGGTGAGCCAGCTGGTTTTGTCCAACTTCACACCCTCTTCGTAGTTATGCGCCGCATCTTCGAACTTCCGCATCGTAAAGTAGGCTGTGCCCAGGTTGTCATAAGCTTCCACGGTCGGGCGGAGGGAGACGGACTTCTCGAGCTGAACAATAGCCTCCTGATTGCGTGCTTGAGCAACATACATGGCCCCCAGGTCGGAGTAGCCACGGAAGTTGTCCGGCGCCAGAGTCACGACCTCCTTGAACATCCTGGCCGCGTCATTGTAGCGTGCTTGCCGCCAATAAAAGAATCCCAGCCAACTGTATCCAGCCCAGTATTGGGGCCGCAGACGGATGGCTTGACGATAAGTGGCTTCCGCCTCGGCCGGCTTGTTCAGCTTTTGATAGGCATCGGCCAGACCGCGGAAGGCGTCGTCCCTAGTCGGATCAAGGGCCGTAGCTTTCTGGAATTGCGCCACTGCCTTCTCATACTCCCCGGTTCCGCGATAGACCCCGCCCAGGCAAGCGTATCCGTCGGATAGATTGGGCGCGTCCTCGACCGCTTGGTTACAGGCCGATCGTGCCTTCTGCATCCAGTCGCTACCGCCTTGGCCTTCCTGGTAACCCAGCCAGTACGCTTCTCCGAGGGCAGCGTAGGCTTGTGCGTACTTGGGATCGAGCGTGAGAGCTCGATTGAACGCAGAAATTGCGCTGTCGATGTTTTCGTGCTTGTGGTAGTCCAGCAAATATCCCCGACCGCGCAGGTACTGGTCATACGCCGACGGATCTTCGGTTCCGTGGGTGGCCAACGCTACCCGTTCGTTGCTTGCGATCTCCAAGCCAAGCATTCTCAGGACACCATCCACGACGCGGTCTTCCACGGCAAACGCATCGCCTACATTGGCATCGACCGTCTCCGCGTGCAACTGGCGCCTGGCCTTGGCGTCCACCAAACTGTAGGTCACGCGCACTTGACTGCCGGAAGTGTGCAGGCTTCCTTCCAGAACCAGAGTCACACCAAAGTCCTTTCGCGCCTGCTCCACACTGGTAATGCTCTCTGCGCGTATTTCGCTGGTGGGCACGACCTGCAGGGGATAACTGCTGGTCAACTGTGTAAGCTTCGCGGCAAGCGTTTCCGTAAGCCCGTCGCAAAATGCCTTGGCGCCCGGATCGTCTCCAGTGGGAGCAAATGGCAACACGGCCAATTGAATCGGAGCAGAAGATATGCGTGGCCGCAACCAGCGCCTCAACTCCGTTTGCCTGTAGGCCACGATGACAAGTAGAACCGCGATGACGGCGACATTTGCCGCAGTCCAACCTCTTCTTCTAGAGACGGCCTGTGGGAGCCGAGGCAGCACCGGAGACAGCTTGCTGGGAGTCAATCCCGCCTGCACCCGGCGGAGATCTTCCAGCAGGTCGCGGGCTGCGTAACGCTGCCCCGATTCTTTCGCCATCGCTTTGCTGACGGTCGCCTCCAATCCTTCGGGAACGCCGCGATTGAAGATGTGGATCGGCGCAGGTGTTTCATTGCGGATGCGGTCGGTAGTAGCCACAAAACTGTCAGCCAGAAAAGGGTGACGGCCAGTCAGAACTTCATAGAAAACCACGCCCAGCGAGAAAACATCCGCGCGGCCGTCGGGAACCTTCTCCAAAAGAACTTCGGGAGACATGTACGCAGGCGTGCCCGCCATCGTAGCGGCACGGTCCATCGTCGAACTCTGGTCGGAGCGCGGCAGGTGCTTGGCCACGCCAAAGTCCAGGATCTTCACCTGCCCGGCATTGGTGAGCATGATATTTTCCGGCTTGATGTCGCAATGAACGATGCCGTGCTCATGCGCAGCCGCCAGCGCCTCCGCACATTGTGTCGCGATTCCGAAAAACTCCTCGAGCGACATCGGCCGCCGCAGACGCTGCCGCAGGGTCTCGCCTTCCACGTATTCCAAGACCAGGAATATCTCGCCCTGCTCTTCCAGAACATCGAACACCGCGGCTACGTGAGAATCGCTGAAGCCGGATGCGTGCTCGGCTTCTTCGAGGAAACGGCGCCGGTAGGTGGAATCGGTGCGCAGATGGGGGGCAAGACGCTTGAGGGCAACCCGACGTTTGAGTTTGGTGTCCTCGGCGCGATACACCTCGCCCATGCCCCCTTCTCCCAGCCGGTCACCGATGCGGAAACGTCCCACGACACATCCGGAAAGGACATCCGGCGTCTGCGTCGAACTCGGCAGCGTGGGCTGGAACTCCGCCATAGGGGATCCTAGGAAGCGAAGGATCAGGAAGCGGGGACCGAAGGGTTTTCAGACAGCTATCTTTCGGCCGCCTGCTTGTGCGGAATCTTACTCCTGCAGAGACGGGTGGGCAATTGCGCAACTCCTGGGAAAATACGCGACAAGCTGCCCCGGAAAGGCCGTGGACCAAACACTAGACGGTGCCCCAGGTTCGCGCCCGGGTGTTGGGCGCTAACCTGGGCGAAGGAAAACGCTAGGCGCTCCTCCGCAGACGCCGGCGCTACGATCATCGGCCGAATTTTACGGTCACTCTCGATCCCGCCGCGACGTGCGTGCCTGCCGGGGGCGACTGCTCGCGCGCTACGCCGCTGCCCACCGCGTCGAGATCGAGTCCGGTTTCTTCAGCAATCTCGATTGCTGAACGAACGCTCTTGCCGGCAAACGATGGGACCACAATTCCACCCTGCTCGACATCCAGTACGACGGTGCCTTGCTGCAGATTCGCAATGTCTCCAGCAGGCTGGAGACCAACTGGTTTTAGATCTCTCGAAGCGGAAGGAGTACTCTCATGCTCCCGCAATGCAGCGGGCACCACACCTGCATTCGCGATGGCTGGGCTCGCTTTCGCGGCCACAATCGCGGTTGGCTTCGGAGGAAGTGCTGCATCAGCAACTTCGAGGCTGTCTCCTAAACGGTCCGGTGAACCTTCGGCGAGGTCCTGATCCTTAACGCGGCGCTGGGCCAAAAAGACATCGCGGTTTGAGGGCAAATCGACATCGTGGGGAGTGTGCAGATACTCAAGCACCTGCTGCGCAATGCGATTGAATACCGGCGCGGAGACCTGGCCGCCCTGATGCAGTCCAACCGCGGAATCGAGCACTACGGCAATCGTGACCGCAGGATTGTTTACTGGAGCGAATCCGGCAAAAGACGCGACGTACTTCGTATGCGAGTAGGCGCGAGTTGTCGGATCAACTTTCTGCGCCGTACCGGTTTTGCCGGCGGAACTGTAGCCTTCGAGAATGGCTTTTTTTCCCGTCCCGTGCAGGACGACGCCTTGCATCATCTGGCGCATTTCCGCCGCGGCAAATGCTGACAACACGCGATGCTCGTTCACTGGATGGAAGGCTATGGTTTGCGGCGCATTCCGTTGCTGACTTGTCGCAGCCACGACTCTGGGCGCGAGGTAAATGCCATCATTCGCCATGGTTGACACAAGTCCTACGAGCTGTAATGGTGTTATGCCGATCTCCTGGCCCATGGAAATTGCCGCGATGGAAACCTTCGACCAGCGGCTTGGAGGTTTGGTTAGGCCCCGCGTTTCGCCAGGCAGCTCGATTCCTGTCTGCTGGCCGAATCCGAAGCCGCGAATGTATTTGTAAAAGCGATCTTCGCCGAGGCGGAGGCCAATTTTGATTGAACCCACGTCGCTCGACTCAGCTAGAACATCCGAGACCGTGAGCAGTCCGTGGGGGCGGCTATCATGGATTCTCCTTCCATTGAAAACGATCGAACCCATCTGGCAGTCGAAAACCTCGTCCGGCCGAGTGACTTTTTCTTCGAGAGCGCCGGCAATTGTCACTACCTTGAAAGTCGATCCCGGCTCGTATACATCGCTGACTGCGTGGTTCTTCAGCTTCTGCGGCGTGATTTCACGCGAAAGATTTGGATTGAAAGTTGGCCGGTTGGCCAGCGCCAGGATTTCTCCTGTATGCGGGTTTTCAACAATCACCGTGCCGGATTCCGCGTGGGTCTGCTGCATCGCGGCTTCCAGTTCACGCTCGGCGATGTACTGGATTTTCTCATCCAGCGTGAGGACCACGTTTTCACCCGGCTCGGGCTGTTTCTCCACGCTCCCGAAATATTTGCGGCGTGCGTCGACCGAAATCAGCATCTGGCCTGGTTTGCCATGCAGCTTGTCTTCGTACTCGCGCTCAATTCCGCTCAGGCCTTCGTCGTCAGTTCCAACATAGCCGATTACCTGGGCTGCGAGATCGCGCTTCGGATAGAAGCGCTTGGATTCTTTTTGAAAGTAGATTCCGCGCAGATTGAGCGACCGGATGCGCCCGGCGATTTCGGCATCTGCCTTGCGCGCAACCCAACAAAAAGTTCGAGAAGCTTTGCACTTGGCCAGCAGCTCGCGAGGATCAGCCTTGGTGATTCGCGCGATGAGCGAGATTGTTTGCGCCAGATCCGGAATATCTGTGGGGACGGCGAAAACTGAATCCACCGAAACCGACATGGCCAGTTCACGCCCAGCGCGATCATAGATAATGCCCCGCTTGGCAGAGACTTCCGTCGTGCGCTGCTGTTGATGTTGGGCGCGCTGCTCAAAATCTCCGTAGCGAAAGACTTGAAGATATACAAGCCGCGCGCAAATGACTGCGCACCAAAGCACAAGGATTCCACCCAGCAGATATAAGCGAGAGTTGGTCTCGTTGCGGGTTGTGCTGGTTGCCACGGTGCAGCTCTCTACGTTTCAGCCTTGTCGTCCTGAGGAGTTGGCGCCCTTCGCGTCCTTTCGCTACGCTCAGGTCAGGATGACATCGACTTAAAAACTATTAATCGCAATGCCGCCCAGACAAACATGGCGGCTCGCCTTTGCCATAGCGGCCGCCATTTACCCTGCCGGACGATGTTCGGACACGCCCGGAGGACCTCCCCGTGCGAACTTATCGAACCGCAATCAGCGAAACCGGCGTCACGCTCGCCAACTCCGGCGCGCCAGCATCAGTGTCGGCGTTAATACGGACTACCTGTCCCGCTTGCGGCGACTGCAGACCCAACTGCCGCGCGAGCATATCGATGCGTTCCGGATCACGCAGTGAGGCCTCTTCCAGCCGCAGCGCGCGATTCATTTCTACCAAACCGTCGCGCTGTGTCCTCAGCGATTCGATCTTGTATCCGTATTCAATTGCCTTGAAGTGCTGCCAGGCAAATGTCATGACCAGAAGAAACAGGCAGCAGAGCGCGAAGGCGAACTGCTTCATTTCGCGGCTGCGATTTGGGTCTTCAACTTTCACTAATCGCGAATTGTCGATCGGCTTGGCGAAGTAAATCTCAGGAGTCCCTGTCCAGCAAGGTTTCCGCCGAATCACCGCTGCTGCGCTCTGTGCCGCTGCCATTTATGCCACCCCGGCAAGACTGGAATCGAACTGTGCCAACTCCTGTTGTGCGACGGCATACCAGTACGCCAGCCGGTCTTCGCGTTCACGCTCTTCTGTGCGCGTTTCGGCCCGCTCGACTACGGCCATCAACTCGTCAATTACTGTTCCCTTGTACATGTCCTAACCTCCGCTACCTTAATCTCTCCGGGACGGCATCGAGAGAAGGTAGAGTTTTGTTTCGCCCTTTAAGTGAGAGGCGATGCCGTCCCGGAAACTTGTGTCGTGTGGCGGCGGGTCTTGGACCCGCCCGGACGGGTCGGAGACCCGTCCCCACACAAAACCTAAAATCTCTCCGCTGCTCGCAATTTTGCGCTGCGGGCTCGCGGGTTGCGATCAATCTCTTCTTCGCTCGGCGTCACTGGCTTCTTTGTCAGCAATCTGTATTGCCCCAGCTTCGCGCCTTCCCGCATCGCGTCTTTCACGATGCGGTCTTCCAGTGAGTGAAAGCTGATCACCACCAGCCTTCCACCTGGTTTCAGCACCTGCGGTGCCGCTTCCAGCAGCTTCCGCAGATCGTCCAGTTCACGGTTTACGAAGATTCGGAGAGCTTGAAAGGTCCTGGTCGCCGGATGAATGCGCTCATGTTTCATTGGCCGGGCCGCGGCTGAGATCACGGCTGCGAGTTGCGCAGTCGTCAATATCGGCCGCGACCGGACAATGGCTCTGGCGATTCTCCGCGACCTCCTTTCCTCACCGAATTCGTAAATCACATCGG
>Ga0209807_1001046_pt1 | contig 12980 bp, 13 predicted proteins | sample GraSoiAngelo_154_FD_186168 | JGI IMG/M metagenome (GOLD analysis project Ga0209807, IMG submission 186168) | Grasslands soil microbial communities from the Angelo Coastal Reserve, California, USA - 14_1009_13_20cm (SPAdes) (version 2) | ecosystem: Environmental > Terrestrial > Soil > Grasslands ... | reverse complement strand
CCGCGCGCAGGGCGCCGGCGACCGCCTCGAGGAGGTGCTCGAGGAGCTCGACCGGATCCGCGCCGAGGTGGGCTGGCCCCCGCTGGCGGCTCCGATCGGCCAGGTGCTCGCCTCCCAGGCGCTCCTGAACGTGCTCTCCGCGAGTCGCTACCTCACCATCGTCGACGAGCTGCGCGCGCTCGTCTCCGGCCGCTTCGGCGCTCCGCCGGGACCGATCGACCCCGCCGTGCTGCGCGCGGTCGAGCTGACCAACGACCCAGAGAGCGAGGAGGACGTCGCCCCGGGGCTGAGCGAGGTGCGCGAACAGGCGGAGGGGATGGCGGCGAGCGAGGAGGAGCTGCTTCTGCTCGGGCTCTTCGGCGACGACGCCGAGCGCCTGCTGCGCGGCATCCGCGGGCGTGCCCGCGGCGACAGCGACGAGCTCTCGTCGGTGGACACAGTGCGTGCCGAGCGAATCCGCGAGGTCGTGCGCATCGTGCAGGAGACCGGGATCGGCGAGGTCACGATCGAGGAAGATGGCATGCGCGTCTCGGTGCGCTCGAGCGCCGAGCCCACACCCATTTCCACAGCGCCGCTCGCCATCCCCGAGCCGGGGCCGGCGGAGATCGCGCGCCCGTCGAACGGCTACCACCGCGTCGAGTCGCCGATGGTCGGGACGTTCTACCGCGCGCCGCAGCCGGGCGCACCGCCGTTCGTCGAGGTCGGCGACGTCGTCGGGCCGGGCCAGACGCTCTGCATCCTCGAGGCAATGAAGCTGATGAACGAGGTGAAAGCCGATCTCGAGGCCGTCGTACGCACGATCGCGGTCGAGAACGCGCAGCCGGTGGAGTTCGGGCAGGTGCTCTTCGAGCTCGAGCCCCTCACCGGCCGGCTGCTCGACGCCGTCTAGGCCGGCGGAGGTTGTTCTGCGCGCGCGGCCGGTGCGCGAGCGTTCGAGGCGGCGTCCGTAGACTCTCCGCGTGTTCAACCGCGTGCTCGTAGCCAACCGTGGCGAGATTGCCGTGCGCGTCATCCGCGCGTTGCACGAGCTCGGCGTCGAGGCGGTCGCCGTGTACTCGACCGCGGACGAGGACGCGCTGCACGTTCGCCTCGCCGACCGCGCGGTGCGCATCGGTCCGCCGCCCGCGGCGGAGAGCTATCTCAGCATCCCCTCGGTCATCGCCGCCGCGACGACGACCGGGTGCGAGGCGGTGCATCCCGGCTATGGCTTCCTCGCCGAGAACGACGAGTTCGTCCGCATGTGCGAGGACAACGACCTCGTCTTCATCGGCCCGCCCGCGGACGTGATGGCCCGCATGAGCGACAAGGCGCGCGCGAAGCAGGAGATGCGCGAGGCCGGCGTCCCGCTCGTGCCCGGCACCGAGGGCGCGACCGGCCCGGAGGAGGCGCAGGCGGCTGCGGAGCTGCTCGGCTTCCCCGTGCTGCTCAAGGCGTCAGCCGGCGGCGGCGGGAAGGGCATGCGGCTCGTCACGGATCCGGACGACCTGCACGACGCGTTCCAGCGTGCGGCGGCGGAGGCGCACGCTGCGTTCGGCGACGGGACGCTCTACGTGGAGAAGGCGATCACGCCCGCACGCCACGTCGAGATCCAGGTGCTGTGCGACAACCACGGCAACGTGCTCACGTGCGGCGAGCGTGAATGCTCGATCCAGCGGCGGCACCAGAAGCTGATCGAGGAGTCGCCCTCGCCGGCGGTCGATCCCGCGTTGCGCGAGGAGATGGAGTCGGCCGCCGAGCGTGCGTGCAGGCACATCGGCTATCGCAACGCGGGGACGTTCGAGTTCCTCGTCGGCCCGGACGGGGCGTTCTCGTTCATCGAGCTGAATGCGCGTCTGCAGGTCGAGCATCCGGTGACGGAGCTCGTTACCTCGATCGACCTCGTCCGCCAGCAGGTGCGCATCGCCGCCGGCGAGCCGCTCGACCAGGGCGGCCGCGCCCCGCGCGCCGAGCACGCGATCGAGATGCGCATCAACGCGGAGGATCCGCGGCACGACTTCCGCCCGTCGCCGGGGCAGCTGATGCGCTTCCGTCCGCCGCTCGGGCCGGGCGTGCGCGTCGACACGTTCGTCGAGGAGGGCACGACGATCCCGCCGTACTACGACTCCCTGATCGCGAAGGTCGTCGTCCGCGACAGCACTCGCGACCTCGCCATCTCGCGTGCGCGGCGTGCGCTCGAGGAACTCGAGATCGAGGGCGTGCCGACGACCCGCGAAGTGCTGCACGAGGTGCTCGGGAGCGACGAGTTCCGGAGCGGTGAGTATTCGACGTCGTTCCTCGACGAAGTGCAGCTGGCGGCGCTCGCGTGAAGACGCTCGCAGAAGGCGTGAAGGTGACCGACGGCGCGCTGACGCAGATCGTCGTGCGTGCGGCCGAGGCGGTCGACGGCGCACGCGTCCGGCGGCCTCGGCGCAAGGTCGAGGTCGAGATCGCAGACGGCGTCGCACGCGTCGAGCTCGAGCTCGCAGTCGCCTACGGCAAGGTGCTGCCGGAGGTGGCGCGCGCGGTGCAGCGCGAGGTGGCCGACGCGCTCTCGCGCATGTGCGACGTCGCCGTCGACGCCGTCGATGTATCGGTGGAGGAGTTGGAGTGATCTCGCGCCGCGAAGCCCGCCGCGCCGCCGTCTTCCTCCTCTACCAGTGGGACGTCACCGGCACGCCCCTCGGCTCGCTCTACGAGGGCGAGGTGGACGACTACACCCGTACGGTCGCCGACTTGGTCGCCGCGCATGCGCCCGAGCTGGACGCGCGGATCACCGCCGCCTCGGACGACTGGCCCGCCGACCGGCTCGGGACCGTCGAGCGCAACATCCTCCGCGTCGCCCTCGAGGAGCTCGACGCAGGCGACGTCCCGGACGAGGTCGTCCTCGACGAGGCGATCACGCTCGCGAAGCGCTATGCATCCGACGACGCCGGCAGGCTCGTGAACGGGATACTGGGGCGGATCGTGCGGGAGAAGGCGGCATGACGGACGAGTCCCTGAACCGGGCGGAGCAGCTGCTCTCCCGGCTCGAGTCCGCGCGCGCCGAGCTCGACCGGCTCTCGACCGAAGAGAACGCGTCGCCGGAGCGCGCGCTCGAGATCCTGTCCGAGCTCTCCGAGCTGGCGAAGGCGGTCGAGGAGGAGCTGGAGCGGGCGCGGCACGAGGCGGAGGGCGATGCTCAGTCCTGACGAGCTGCGCGCGCTCGTCGACGACGAGCTCGACGGGCTGAAGCTCTGGCCGGAGCTGCACGGCCAGGCCGAGTCGGCTCGATACGGGCTCGTGGAGATGGGCGGCAAGCGCGTCCGTCCCGTCATCTCGCTCGCCGTCGGCGAGGCGCTCGTCGCGCCGCTCGAGCAGGTGATGCCGGCGGCGCTCGCGATCGAGCTCGTGCACAACTTCTCGCTCATCCACGACGACCTCCCCGCGCTCGATGACGACGAGGAGCGGCGCGGCAAGCCGAGCGTGTGGGCGGTGTACGGAGAAGGGCCGGCCGTGCTCGCGGGCGACGCGCTGCTCGCGGAGGCGTTCCGGCTCGCGTGCCGCTATCCGTCCGCGAACGTCGCGCGCGAGCTCGCGCAGGCGACGCTCGGGATGATCGGCGGCCAGTACCTCGACACGATGGTGCCGGAGGCCGACCTCGCGGTCGTCCACCGGCTGAAGACGGGTTGCCTCTTCTTCGCCGCCGTCGCGATGGCGCTCTGGGCGGCGGAGCTGCCAGAGGAGAAACAGGCGCCGTGGCGCAGCTTCGCGGGCGAGCTCGGCCTCCTGTTCCAGATCGTCGACGACATCCTCGACGGCGACGGCTATGTCGTCCTGCACGGTGCGGCGGGCGCGCGGCGGCTCGCCGACGAGGCGGCCGAGAACGCGCGCGCACGACTCGCAGAGATCGACGCCGACACGAGCGTGCTGCGCGACATCGTCGACGGCCTCGCCGTCCGCACGGCCTAGACGCGCACGGCCACATCCAGGGTCGCCAGATACGTCTTCCGCACCGTTTCGCCGCCGATACGGTCGCGCCGGCGTCCCGTAAAAGCGCCGCCGACTTGAGATACCGGAGCTCCGGCGGGATCCAGTGGAACGACGTGAACGCGACGACGGCGTCGAACTCCGCGCGCTCCGGCCGCCAGGTCTCGAAGTCGGCGTTGATCACATCGACCCCGGGAAAGAATGCGAGCTTTCGGCGTGCCACCGCGGCGAGGGACGCGCCGAGCTCGACGCACGTGACGCGCAGCCCACGTCCCGCGAGTGGAAGGGTCGCTTTCCCTGGGTCGCAGCCGATCTCGAGGACACGTGAGCGCGGCTTCAAGCCCGTGAGCGCGACGAGGTCGTCGAACAGCTCGTCGGGATACGTCGGCCGGGCGCGCTCGTACAGCTCCGCGACGTCGTCGAATGTCGCACGTCGCTCTTCGTGCATGGTCGATGTCTACCCTCTCTCCGTGAAGAAGCGCCTCGACGTGCTCCTCGTGGAGCGCGGCCTCGCCGACTCGCGCACCCAGGCGCAGGCGCTCGTCCTCGCCGGCCTCGTCCCCGGCCACGACAAACCGGGCGAGCAGGTGGACGAGACCGCTGAGCTCGAGCTGAAGCGGCGGCCGCCGTACGTCTCGCGCGGAGGGGAGAAGCTCGCGCACGCACTCGATGCCTTCGAGCTCGATCCTGCGGGTCTCGACTGCCTCGACGTCGGCGCCTCCACCGGCGGCTTCACCGACGTCATGCTCCAGCGCGGCGCCGCGCGCGTGATCGCGGTCGACGTCGGCTACGGGCAGCTGCACGAGCGCCTGCGGTCGGATCCCCGCGTCACCGTGCTCGAGCGGACGAACGCCCGCGCGCTCGAGGCCCTGCCGTTCGCGCCGCAGCTGGTCGTGTGCGACGTCTCGTTCATCTCCGTCCGTGTCGCGCTCCCGCCCGCGCTCCGGCTCGCCGCTCCCGGCTGGCACGCGGTCGTGCTCGTCAAGCCGCAGTTCGAGGCCGGCCGGGCGGACGTCGGCAAGGGCGGCGTCGTCCGCGATGAGGCCGTCCGCGCGCGTGTCGCGCGCGAAGTGGCGGAAGCCGCGCTTGGCTGGGGGGCGTCTACGATCGCCGTCGTAGACTCCGGGCTCCCCGGACCGAAGGGCAACCGGGAGCTGTTCCTCCACCTCGCGCAGTCCGACCACCCGACCCTCCCCGATGACCTCGACGAGCGAATCGCCGCAGCCGTCCGCGCCTGAGAGCGTCGCCATCGTCGCGCACGGGCGCGTGGACGTCGGCCCTGCGGTCGCGCGCGTCGAGAAGGTGGCGATGGAAGCGGGCGTGCAGGTCGTCGACGAGCCGGCCGACGCCGACCTGACCGTGGCCGTCGGCGGCGACGGCACGATCCTCCGGACGCTCGCGAAGCTGCTCGGGACGGACGTCCCGGTCATCGGCGTGAACTTCGGGCGTGTCGGCTTCCTCGCCTCGATCGCGCCCGAGCGGCTCGAGCACGATCTCGCGCGCGTGTTCGCCGGTGGGTACTGCGTGCTGCGACTGCCGACGCTCGAGCTTCGGCTCGACGGCGAGCGGCACGTCGCCGTCAATGACGTCGTGTGCACCAGCTCGATCCTCGGGCGGATGGTCGAGCTCGCGTACGCAGTCGGCGGCGAGGACCTGGGAACGATCCCGTGCGATGGGATGATCTGCTCGACGCCGTCGGGCTCGACCGCGTACAACCTCTCGAACGGCGGCCCCGTGCTCGTCCGCGGCGTCGACGCGATGGCGATCACGTTCATCGCGCCGCACTCCTTGCACGCGCGCCCGCTCGTCGTTCCCCGCGGCTCGCCGCTCGCAGTGCGGAACGCGACCGCCGACGTGAGCGTGTGCGTGCTCGTCGACGGCCACCAGGTCGGGGACATGGAGCCGGGAGCCGACGTCTCGATCGCGCTCGGGGAGCAGCACAGCCTGCTCGCCACGCTTCCGGAGACGACGTTCTTCTCCCGCTACCGGGAGACGTTCGCCTAGTGCTCGGGACCTCGTGGTGGCTGGAGGAGGCGGCGGCCGCGTTCGGCGACGACGTGTCCGACCCGCTCGAGGGCCCCGTCGACGCCGACGTCTGCATCGTCGGCGGCGGCTTCACCGGCCTGTGGACCGCGCTCGCGGTCAAGGAGCGAGACCCGGCGGCGCACGTCGTCCTGCTCGAGGCGGAACGCTGCGGCGCCGGGCCGAGCGGCCGCAACGGCGGCTTCCTGCACGGCTACTGGGCCAGCATCGGGCGCGCCCGCGGGGTGCTCGGGGAGGCCGGCGCGCTCGCGGTCGCCCGCGCAGGGGAGCGGGTCATCCCGGCGGTGCGCGCGCTCGGTGAGGACGTCTGGCTGCGCGAGAGCGGGATGCTGACCGTCTCGACGACGCCCGAGCAGGACAGCGCGCTCGACGCGTCCGTCGAGGCGGCCGCCCTCGTCGGCTCGCCGCAGCAGGCGGTGCCGCTGACGCGCGACGAGGTGGCGGAGCGGATCGGCTCGCCCGTGTTCCGCCGCGGCGTCTTCTCCCCCGAGTGCGCCACCGTCCAGCCCGCGCGTCTCGTCCGCGTCCTGCGGCGGAAGGCGATCGACGCCGGCGTCGCGCTGCACGAACGCTCGCCCGCCAGGCTCGAGGATCTCGGCGGCGCGAGGTCCGTCGTCGTCGCGACGAACGCCGCCGCCACCGGCTGGCGGCCGGTTCGCCGGCACGTGACGAACTTCGGCTCGTACGTCGTCCTCACCGAGCCCGTGCCGGACCTGCTCGCCGAGATCGGCTGGACCGGGGGCGAGGCGGTCATCGACGGGCGGATGTTCATCCACTACTTCCGGACGACGAACGACGGGCGGGTGCTCATGGGGAGCGGCAGCGGGCCGATCGGCTTCGGCGGCCGCGTCGACGCGCGCTTCACCCAGGACGCGGCGACCGCCGCGCGTGCCGAGCAGGGCCTGCGACGGCTGCTGCCAAGCCTTGCCGGCGCGCGGGTCGAGCGCGCGTGGGGAGGGCCTATCGATGTGTCCGCGGATCACCTACCGTTCTTCGGGACGGTGAGCGGCACGCGCATCCACTACGGGCTCGGGTACTCGGGCAACGGCGTCGGGCCGAGCTGGCTGGGCGGACAGATCCTCGCCTCGCTCGCACTCGGCCTCGACGACGAATGGGCGTCGCTGCCGCTCGTCCGCCGGCCGCCGTCGCTGCCACCCGAGCCGTTCAAGCGCGTCGGCGGCGGGCTCGTCCGCGCCGCCATCCTCGCCGTCGAGGAGGCGGAGGAGGCGGGCCGCCGGCCGCCGCTCGCCGCACGCGTCGGCGCCGCCGTCCCGCGTCGGCTCGGGATGCGGATCGGCACGCGATGAGCGCCGCGATCGAGCTCGAGTCGGTCGCGAAGCGCTTCGGGGCGCACGCAGCCGTCGACGGCGTCACCCTCACGATCGGCGAGGGCGAGTTCTTCTCGCTCCTCGGCCCGAGCGGCTGCGGCAAGACGACGACGCTGCGAATGATCGCCGGGTTCGTCGAGCCGGACGAGGGGCGCATCCTCCTGCATGGGAACGACGTCACCAGGGTGCCGCCGAACCGGCGCCCCGTAAACATGGTCTTCCAGCAGTACGCACTCTTCCCGCACATGACCGTGCACGACAACGTCGCGTTCGGGCTCAGCGTCAAGCGCGTGCCGCGCCGCGAGCACGGCGACCGCATCAGCGAGATCCTCCGCGTCGTCGCCCTCGAGGGCTACGAGCGCCGGCGGCCGCGCCAGCTCTCGGGAGGCCAGCAGCAGCGCGTCGCGCTCGCACGTGCGCTCGTGAACCGGCCTGCAGCCCTGCTCCTGGACGAGCCGCTGGGCGCGCTCGACGTGAAGCTCCGGCGCCACATGCAACTGGAGCTCAAGCGGATCCAGCACGAGATCGGGACGACGTTCGTCTACGTCACGCACGATCAGGAAGAGGCCCTCGCCATGTCGGACCGCATCGCCGTCATGAACGGCGGCCGCGTCGAGCAGCTCGGGACCCCGCGCGAGATCTACCAGCAGCCGGCGACGGCGTTCGTCGCCGACTTCATCGGCTCGCTCAACGCGCTCGACGTGACCGTCGACGAGGTCGTCGGCGGGTACGGCGTCGCACGGCTCGGCGAGCGCGACCGGATCGTCGTGCCGGTCGACGGAGCGGCGGGCGCCGGCGCGGCGATGCGTGTCGCGGTGCGGCCGGAATGGGTGCGGCTCGGCGGGGACGCCGGGGACGGCTCTCATCTCACGGGGACGGTTGCCGACGTCGTGTACCTCGGCATGTACACGCAGTTCCACGTCGACACGGTCGCGGGCCGAGTCGTCAGCCACCGGCTGGCGGAGGATGCTCCGCAGCTCGCCGTCGGGTCGCAGGTGTCGGTGTCATGGGACGCCGAGCGGTCGTACCCGCTCGCCGAGCCCGTTCCCGTCTAGGCGGGAGCTTCGAGCCGCCGCTCGGCCGCGCGCCGGCCCACCTCGGCCGCGACGACGACGACGAGCGAGACCATCAGCACGACGACGGCGACGGCGATCACCTGCGGCAGCTGCGTCGGGAAGCGGAGGGCCGAGTACAGGTAGATCGGGAACGTCGCCCTCGTCCCGACGACGAACGACGCGACCGCGTACTCGTCGAACGACGTGGTGAAGGCAATCAGGAAGGCCGACAGGATGGCGGGCAGGATGAGCGGAAGCGTCACGGACCGGAAGGTCCGCAGATAGGTCGCGCCGAGGTCGTAGGCGGCCTCCTCGAGCGAGGCGTCGATCTGCTCGAGCCGCGGGACGAGCACGAGAATCGCGTACGGCAGCGTGATGACGACGTGGCCGATCACGACGGTGACGATCGAGCGCGGGATGCCGAGCTGGTGGAAGAGCAGGAGCAGCGCGATGCCGAACACGACGTACGGGATCACGAGCGGGCTCAGCAGGAACGCCGAGAGGAGTGCCTTGCCGCGGAAGCGCCGGCGGGCGAGCGCGATCGACGCGAGCGTTCCGAGGAACACGGCGCCGATGCTGGTCAGCGCGGCGATGACCGCGCTCGTCTCGAGCGACGAGCGCAGGTCGGTGTTGTCGATGAACTCGTGGTACCAGTGCAGCGTGAAGCCGTTGAGCGGGAACGCCGGAACGGCCGCGTTGTTGAACGAGAAGATGAGCAGGATCACGATCGGCGCGTACAGGAACGCGATGACGAGCACGAACAGCGCGACGAGGAGCCGGCGCCCGTTGCGAGAGACCGCGACGTCCATCAGGCCGGCGCCTCGGTCTGGATGAACCGCCCGAAGACGACGGTGAGCGCGGCGATCACGGCGAGCAGGAAGAGCGCGAGCACGGAACCCGTCTCCCAGTCGGGGAAGCCGGTCCCGAACAGGTCGACGATCTGGTTCCCGTACATGTAGCCACTCGCCCCGCCGACGAGCGACGGCGTGATGAACTCGCCGACGGTCGGGATGAACACGAACAGGAACGCCGCGACGATGCCGGGGAAGCTGAGGGGCAGCGTCACTCGTCGGAACGCCTGCCAGCGGGTCGCGCCGAGGTCGCTCGCCGCCTCCAGGAGCCTCGTGTCGAGCGACTCGAGCGAGACGAAGATCGGCAGGGCGACGAACGGGAGCCAGACGTAGCCGAGCACGAGCATGACCGCGAACCGGCTGTACAGGAGCGCGGCGATCGGGTGCCCGGCCGACCGGATGCCCGTCCAGAAGAGGAACGTGTTGATCACGCCCTGGTCGCCGAGGATCACCTTCCACGCGAGCACGCGCAGGAGGTAGCTCGTCAGGAACGGCGCGATGAGGACGAGGAGCAGGACGTACTTCCGCTTCGTGCCGCTCAGCGCCAGGTAGTACGCGAGGGGAAACGCGACCACGACGACGAGCGCCGAGACGATGAGCGACATCTTCACCGACTTCCAGAACAGCGGCAGGTAGACGCCGCTGTGGATGAAGTCGTGCCACGCCGACAGCGTGAAGCCGGGCACGCTCGGCGGCAGCGTGAGCGCGTTGACGCTGTACGCCGCGACGATCCCGATCGGTGCCAGGAAGAAGACCGCGAGCCAGCCGACCGGGAGGCCGAGGAGGCCCGGTGTGATCAGCCCGCGCCTACGCAGCCTTCACCTCTTCCCAGAGCTTCGCGTACACGGCGCGCCGGGGAACGTTGCGATCGAGGTACGCGTTCGGGAGCGTCACGGCGCGCGGGTTCGTCAGATCCAGCGCCTTCAGCAGGTCGCTCGACGACGGCCGCGCGAGCGTGTTCGCGTGCCCGTAGCCGTAGTTGTCCTCGAGCCATTTCGCCGACTTCGCCGAGCTCCATGCATCGACGTACGCATGCGCGAGATGCGGCCGAGGCGTCCCCTTGAGCAGCATGAACATGCCGACCCACGCGATCGGCTTCTGCTTTCCGACCGCGGGGTGCATGTAGACGACCGGCAGCTTCTTCGACTTCATCTGCACCCAGTCGTTCGGCCATGCGAGGGCGATCCAGACGTCCCCGGAAGCGAACTGCTGGTCGAGGTCGGTCTCCGACGCCCAGATCGTGCGGACGAGGTGCTTCTTCGAGATGAGGAACTGCTGCGACTGCTTCAGCTCGGCGTCCGTCTGGTTCCACGGGTCCTTGAACCCGAACCGGAGGCCGGCGATCGTGAGGTTCTCGACCGGGTCGTCGAACCACGCGATCTTCCCCTTGTACCGCTCGTCGTAGAGCAGGTCCCACGACTTCGACTTGGGCTTCACCTTGTCGCTCCGGTAGAGGATCGCGTCGAATCCCCAGTCGTCCGGGATCCCGTACTGCTGGCCGTTGTACTGCCCGGCCTTGACCATGAACGGGTTGAGGTGCTTGAAGTTCGAGATGAGGCTCGGGTCCCACGGCTGGACGAGCCCGCTGGTGGCGAAGTACTCCACCCAGCCCACGTACGGCCGGAAGAGGTCCGGGCGGAGGCCGGCCTGGATCTTCGCGAGCGCATCCGCCTCATTCGTCATGTACGTGAACTTCGGCTTGTTGCCAGAGTGCTGCTTGACGTACTGCGCGAACATCGACTGGCCGCCGTCGTTGCCGTAGCCCGCCCAGTCGAGGACCTGGAGCGCGCCCGATTCGCCGGTAAGCGCCATCCGCGCCGCGTCGGCGACGGCCGCCGGCCCGCCGACGACGCCTGCCGCGCCTGCGAATCCTGCGAGCTTGAGCAGGTCCCTCCGGTTGAGCGTGTGCATCGCGTCTCCTTTCAGTAGCTGGGCGGGGTGATCACGAAGAGCACCTCCGCCGCGTCGCCCCCCGGATTGCTCACGCGGTGCGGCGTGGAGCTTCGGTAGTTGACGCTGTCGCCTGCGCCGAGCTCGTGGACCTCGGTGCCGAGCTGGACGTGGACCTGGCCTGCGATCACGAGCAGGAGCTCCTCGGAGTCGCCGTGCGTGTACGGCTCGTCGCCGGTCGACCCGCCTGGATCGAACTCGGCGGCGATCACCTCGAGGGCATGGAACGGCTTGGGGGTGAGCAGTGACTTGCGGCCGAGGTGCCCCCACACGATCGGCTCGCGGGCCTCGCGGCGCAGCACGCGCGGGCGCGGGAGCCCGTTGCTCGCAAACAGGTCGGAGACCTCGATCCCGAGCGCGGTGGCGATGCGCTGGAGCGACGCGACGCTCGCGTTCGTGCGCCCGCGCTCGAGCTGGCTGACGAAGCTCTCGCTGACGCCGGCGGCCTCGGCGACCTCCTTCAGCGTGCGCCGGCGGAGCAGCCGGATGGCCCGCAGCCGCTCGCCGACGGGAGCTTCAGACGTCTGAACCGTCGCTTCACTCAAGTGCAGCGAGCATACGCCGGTCGGCCCGGAAAGGGCAATAGGCGGCGTCGGAGGCCCTCTCTAGACTCGGTCCCGTGCTCCGCCGCCTGCGCATCGAGAACCTCGTCCTCATCCGCGAGGCCGAGCTCGAGCTCGCGCCCGGCCTGAACGCGATCACCGGCGAGACCGGCGCCGGGAAGACGATCCTCGCGCAGGCGGTCGGGCTCCTGCTCGGGGCGAAGGGGGAAGCGGCCTTCGTCGGGCCGGGGACCGAGGAGGCGTACGTCGAGGCGGAGCTCGACCTGCCGGACGAGCTGGACGAGCTCGCCGACCTGCGCCCCGAGGACGAGGACGCGCTCCTCGTCGCGCGCCGCGTGTTCGCCGACGGGCGCACGCGCGCGTACGCATGGGGCCGCGCGGCGGCGCGCGAGGACGTCGCGACAGCCGTCGAGCGCGTGATCGCGATGTCGGGGCAGTTCGAGCAGCGCCGGCTTGCGCGGCCCTCGTACCAGCTCGAGCTGCTCGACCGCTTCGCCGGCGCCGAGCGCGAGCCGATGCGCGTCGCGTGGCGCGAGCTGCAGAGCGCGCGGAAGCGTCACGAGGAGCTGACCGCGAACACCGCGCTCGCCGAGACCCGGCTGGCGGAGCTGCGCGCACTCGCAGAGGACACGGACGGGATGGAGGACGGCGAGGAGGAGCGGCTCCGCGCCGACCGGGAGCGGCTCCGGCACGTCGCCGAGCTCGCGGAAGCGGCTGCGACGGCGGCGAACGCGCTCACGCCCGAGGACGGCGACGGCGCCGCCGGCCTCGTCGCGCTCGCAGAGCGGTCGGTGGCGCCCCTCGAGCGGCTCGCTCCCGAGCTCGAGCGCGCCGGCGACGAGCTGCGCGACGTCGAGCTGCGCCTGCGCGAGACCGCGTCCGACCTCAGCTCGTTCCTCGCGTCGCTGGAGGCCGAGCCGGGACGGCTCGAGGAGCTCGAGGCGGGCCTCGACCGGATCGCGGAGGCGAAGCGGCGCTTCTGCGCCGCGAGCTACGAGGAGCTGCTCGAGCGGGCGGCGACCGCGCGCGAAGAGCTCGCGGCGCTCGACGGGGGCGTCGACCCGGCCGCAGCCGCCGCTGCCGCGGTTGCTGCGGCGGAGGCCCGCGTGCATGCGCTCCTGCTCGAGCTGCGGGCGGAGCGCAATGCCGCGGCACCGGCGTTCGCGGACGCGGTCGCGGCCGAGCTGCACGACGTCGGCATGGGCGAGGGCGAGTTCACCTGCGAGGTGCGGGAGCGCGACGCCG
>Ga0209807_1001042_pt1 | contig 12999 bp, 10 predicted proteins | sample GraSoiAngelo_154_FD_186168 | JGI IMG/M metagenome (GOLD analysis project Ga0209807, IMG submission 186168) | Grasslands soil microbial communities from the Angelo Coastal Reserve, California, USA - 14_1009_13_20cm (SPAdes) (version 2) | ecosystem: Environmental > Terrestrial > Soil > Grasslands ... | reverse complement strand
AAAACATGAAGACAAAATTGGCATTCCAGACAGCCACGGTTGTGTGCGGATGCGAAACAGTGATGTCGCTGAGTTATTTACGCTCGTCAACGAGGGCACGCACGTATTAATAGAAGAATAATTTCGCAGCTCAGATACACTTGAAAGATGGAGAAAAAAGCGTTGCGTCCGCGAACTTCCCCGCCTAGAACATAACAGCAACCTGCTGAGAAAGGAGGCGAGACAGAGTGAAATTTATAAAAATGATTATGATTGTGACCTTACTGGTCACTGCTTTGGGATTGGGGGCTTGCGCTCAGCACAAGGAGGCAGTGACCACAGGTGCTGCTACGACCGGTTACGCTAAATAGGCTGGCATCCAATTTTTTGCTGGCAGAACTTTTGCCAAAAGGTCAGATCGAATGCGATCTGACCTTTTTTCCTTTGCATGGGCTAGGATCTGTAACCGCGTCGCGCTGCGCTTTCTCATCGGTATAACCGTGGCCCCAAGTGCGATTTCCTGCACCGGACAATTCAGATCCGTTAGCCTTCTTCACATTTCGTCGAGTTCTATTAAAGTGTACGGATGCAATTGAACGGCCAGCCGTTGACGCTATCCGAGATCGCCAAGGTCGCGCTCGAAAACGGGGCGGTTAAAGTCTCGCCCTCCGCGCATCCGCGGGTTGTTGCTTCGCGCAAGGTTATCGAAGAGATCATCGCCCGGGACGCGGTCGTTTATGGCGTCAGCACCGGTTTTGGCAAACTATCGGATGTTCGTATCCCGCAAGGCGATCTGGCTGAGCTCCAGCTTAACCTCGTTCGCAGCCACGCTTGCGGAATTGGCAATCCACTTTCTGAGCCTGAGGCGCGCGCGATGATGTTGCTGCGCGCCAACGTGCTTGCTCTCGGATTCAGCGGGATCCGGCTCGAAACGATCGAGATGCTTTGTGAAATGCTGAACCGGCGTATCTACCCCGTCATTCCGGAGAAAGGATCGGTCGGCGCCAGCGGCGATCTCGCGCCGCTCGCGCATCTCGCTCTGACTTTGATTGGCGAAGGCGAAGCATTTTTTCTGGGCGAACGAATGGAAAGCGGGAAAGCGTTGTCGCGCGCTGGACTTGAGCCTCAGCGTCTCGAAGCAAAAGAGGGACTCGCCTTGCTTAACGGCACGCAGGCGATGCATGCTGTGGGCGGACTCGCTCTTCTGCGTGCCAAACGACTCGCTCGTGTCGCGGATGTTGCCGGCGCAATGAGCCTCGAAGCGCTCAAAGGAACTCCTGCCGCGTTTGATTTGCGTTTGCAAGAGGCGCGACCGCACCCCGGACAAAAGGCGGTTGCCAAACATCTGTTGTCGATCTTAGAAGGAAGTGAGATTCGAGAATCGCATCTCAAAGACGATCCGCGAATTCAAGATGCCTACAGCCTGCGTTGCATACCGCAGGTGCACGGTGCAGTCCGCGGCGCACTGTCGCATTGCGAGGACGTGCTCCTGATTGAATCCGGTTCGGCGACTGATAATCCGCTCGTTTTTTCCGAAAGTGGCGATGTCATTTCAGGCGGCAATTTTCATGGCGCACCGCTCGCTCTGGCGCTTGATTACGCTGCAATCGCGCTCACGGATTTAATGAGCATCAGCGAGCGAAGGATCGAGCGCCTGATGAATCCAGACATGAACGAAGGTTTGCCCGCGTTTCTTGCTCGGCGTCCCGGAATGGAATCCGGCTTCATGATCGCGCATGTGTCCGCGGCTGCTTTACTCAACGAAGCAAAAGTACTCGCCCACCCCTCGAGCATCGATAATGTGCCTACATCTGGCGGAAAAGAAGATCACGTTTCGATGGGAATGACCGGTGCATTGAAATTCCGAGCAATCATCGATCTCGCGGAACACTTGCTGGCGATCGAACTCCTCGCGGGTGCTGAAGGTTTGGAGCAGCGGCGTCCGCTCAAAGGCGGCTTTGGCGTGGAACGCGCTTTTGCCGCTGTCAGGAAAATCGCGCGCCCACTGACGCAGGACCGCCCGCTGTCCGGTGATATTGCCGCCGCGGCCGAGGCAATTCGCCGCGGCGATTTCGATACCGGCTACAGAGAATTATGAGCAGCAAACGAACCATTCAAGCGCCACGCGGCAATGAGCGAACCTGCAAGGGCTGGCATCAGGAAGCGGCCATGCGGATGCTCATGAACAATCTCGATCCAAACGTGGCCGAAGATCCTGATCGGCTTGTTGTTTACGGCGGAACAGGCCGCGCCGCGAGAAGTTGGGACGCGTTCGACGTGATTGTCCGGTCTTTGCGCGAGCTTGAAAATGACGAGACGCTCCTAGTGCAATCGGGAAAACCGGTCGGAAAATTCCGGACACACGATGAAGCGCCGCGCGTTTTGATTGCGAATTCAAATCTAGTCGGCCAGTGGTCGAACTACACGGAATTCAATCGGCTCGAGCGCCTCGGTCTCACGATGTACGGACAAATGACCGCCGGTTCGTGGATTTACATCGGGAGCCAGGGGATCGTCCAAGGCACGTTCGAGACGTTCGCTGCGGCTGGACGAAAGCATTTTGGCGGATCGCTTGAAGGAAAATTTGTTCTGACTGGCGGACTTGGCGGAATGGGCGGCGCGCAGCCACTCGCCGCTACCATGAATGGCGCATTATTCCTGGGCGTCGATGTCGATCCTGCGCGAATCGAGAAAAGATTGAAGAGCGGTTATTGCGACAAGATCGCGTGGTCGCTCGACGAAGCGCTCAAATTGATCGATAAAGCACGCAACGATCGACAGGCGATTTCAATTGGTCTCGTCGGCAACTGCGCGGATGTCCTTCCGGAAATCGTGAAGCGCGGTATCGTTCCGGATGTTCTTACCGATCAAACCAGCGCGCATGATGCGTTGAACGGGTACGTTCCAAACGGAATGACGCTCGAAGAAGCGCTCGCGCTCCGAGCGAAAAATCCAGGCGATTACATCGAGGGTTCCATGCGTTCGATGGGCATTCATGTCGAGGCGATGCTCGCGTTGCAAAAAAAAGGCGCCGTTACATTCGATTACGGAAACAACATTCGCGCTCAGGCGAAGAAGGCCGGTATCGACAACGCATTCGATATTCCCGGGTTTGTTCCAGAATACGTTCGGCCGCTGTTTTGCGAAGGCCGCGGCCCGTTCCGCTGGGTTGCACTGAGCGGCGATCCCGAAGACATCGCGCGCACCGATCGGCTCGCACTCGACTTGTTTCCGAAAAATCAAACTCTTGCCCGTTGGATGAAACTCGCGGAAGAGCGAATCCAATTTCAAGGGTTGCCCGCCCGCATCTGCTGGCTCGGTTACGGCGAGCGTGCAGCGTTCGGCGTGGCAATCAACCAGCTAGTGAAACGGGGTGAAATTAAAGCGCCTATTGTCATCGGACGCGATCATCTCGATGCCGGCTCAGTCGCATCGCCAAATCGGGAAACGGAAGGCATGCTCGACGGCAGCGACGCTATCGCCGACTGGGCGCTGCTCAACGCGCTCATCAACACCGCTGCCGGCGCATCGTGGGTTTCGATTCACAACGGCGGCGGTGTAGGCATCGGTTTTTCGCAACATGCCGGCATGGTTGTCGTCGCAGACGGCACCGAAAATTCCAAGCGAAGACTCGAACGCGTTCTCACGAGCGACCCGGGAATGGGAGTCCTTCGCCACGCCGACGCCGGCTATTCGAAAGCAATTGAGTTTGCCGCCACGCACAAGATCGACATCCCAATGCAGGCCAGAGCGCGCGATTAAAAGGCGAATACGTAGTTTCAGCGCATATCATGCAAAAGCTCATCGAATGTGTCCCTAATTTTTCCGAAGGTCGCGATCTCGACATCATTCGCCAGATCACGGATGCAATCGAATCAGCAGATGGCGTTACCCTGCTCGATGTCGATCCGGGTGCGAGCACGAACCGGACGGTAGTGACCTTTGTCGGTAGTCCCGAAGCTGCGGCGGAAGCAGCCTTCCGCGGGATTCAAAAAGCTGCCGAACTCATCGACATGCGGAAACACAAGGGTGCACATCCGCGCATGGGGGCAACTGACGTTTGTCCATTCGTTCCAATTGATAATGTCAGTTGGGAAGAAGCAATCGCCTGCGCAAACAAGCTGGGAAAGCGCGTGGGTGAGGAGTTAAATATCCCCGTCTATCTCTACGAAAAAGCTGCAAAGAATAAGTCGCGCTCGAATCTCGCGGTTATTCGTGCCGGCGAATATGAGGCCTTTGTCGAGAAGATACAAAACTCGGCTTGGAAACCGGATTTCGGTCCTTCGGTTTTCAATGAAAGATCGGGCGCAACTGCGATCGGAGCACGTGCGTTCTTGATTGCTTATAATGTGAATCTAAATACGAAGGCCGTGCGACGGGCAATGTCAGTGGCTTTCGATGTGAGAGAAAACGGCAGGATCAAAACGGAAGACGGCATGCCGTCCGGAAAACCGGTTCTTGATCAAAACGGCGAACCCGTTCGGGTTCCCGGCATATTAAAACATGTGAAAGCCATCGGATGGTATGTCGAGGAATATGGCATCGCTCAGGTTTCCATGAATCTGACGAACATAGAGGAAACGCCGTTACACGCAGCGTTTGACGCCTGTAACGAGTCGGCGACCAAACGAGGCTTGCGTGTAACCGGATCGGAGATCGTGGGCATGCTTCCGAAGAAGTGCTTGGTTGACGCGGGAAAATATTTTCTCCGTAAACAAAAATGGTCGGAAGGCGCTTCGGAAGAAGAGCTCATTGACATCGCAATCCGCTCCATGGGACTGAATGAGTTGAAACCGTTCGACCCAAAAGAAAAGATAATCGAATTAAAGATGGACTCCCCCACATCGAAGAAATCACTTCTGAACATGAACTTGCGCCAGTTCTGTAATGAGACGTTGAGCGATTCTCCCGCGCCGGGTGGCGGTTCCGTCGCCGCGCTAATGGGTGCGCTGGGTGTTTCACTCGGCGGAATGGTAGCTAACCTCTCGGCCGGGAAACGCGGATGGGACGACAAACTCGACTATTTCAGTAATTGGGCTGTCAAAGCGCAGCAACTGAAAGATGAACTGCTGGTCCTGGTAGATGAAGACACGGCTGCCTTCAACAAGGTGATGGACGCGTTCGCACTGCCCAAGGATTCGTCGGACGAAAAAGCAGCACGCGCAGCGGCGATACAGCTTGCAACCAAAGGCGCGGCAGAGATTCCGTTAAAGGTGATGGAAACTGCCGCCAAGTCTTACCAACTGCTTTCCGAAATGGCCGAAAAGGGAAATCCGGCTTCCATCTCGGATGTTGGCGTCGGCCTCCTCGCCGTGCGCGCTTGCGTCGAAGGAGCAGCAATGAACGTGAGAATTAATCTGGGCGGCCTGAAAGATGAAAAGTCGAGATCAGCGCTCCTGGAAAAACTTCAAAAGATCAGCGCGGAATCCGAAAGCCAGTTCGGACGAATTATTCAGGTTGTTGAAAGCAAGCTCACTCAATCTTGAAGCCTGTCGCTGTTCTTCACGCATCGCAGCTTGTGACGCTGGCGGGTCCGAACCGGCCACGCGTTGGCCACGAAATGTCCGATCTCGCGATCATTCGCGACGGCGGGATGCTCATCCGCGACGGTAAGATCGGCATCGTTGGATCGAGCGCGGAGATCAAAAAAAAAGCGATAGATTGCGAAATTGTTAATGCCATCGGCCGGGTCGTTTTGCCCGGCTTTGTCGATGCGCATGCGCATCCGGTTTTTGCGGGAAATCGTCTCGACGATTTTGAAAGACGCGCTAAAGGCGAAACTTACGAGCAAATCGCGGCAGCAGGCGGGGGGATTTGGTCAACTGTCGAAAAGACACGCGCGGCAAACGAGACCAAGCTTTTCGAGCAGTCCAAAAAACACGCGAATTGGTTTTTGAAATGCGGAACGACCACCGTCGAAGCGAAATCGGGCTACGGGCTTACGGTTGAAGATGAGTTGAAGATTTTGCGCGTGATTCGGCGGCTGAATGAGGAAACGCCAATTGAGTTTGTGCCCACATTTTTGGGTGCTCACGCGGTTCCGCACGAATGGCGGCAGTCGGAATATGTTGATCTTGTAATCAAGGAAATGTTGCCGCGCGTGGCGTCGGAAAAACTGGCTGAATTTTGTGATGTGTTTTGTGAGCGCGGCTATTTCGATATCGCGCAGTCGAGGGAGATTTTGGCGGCGGCGAAAAAGCATGGACTGAAATTGCGCATCCATGCCGATCAACTGACGAACTCCGGCGCCGCAAAGTTGGCTTCGGAAATGAAAGCAACGACGGCAGATCATTTAGAAAAAATAGACGAGCAGGAAATCGCCGCGCTGAAAGCTGCCAGGGTCCAGCCGGTTTTGCTGCCGGGCTCGGTCTACGCTCTTGGATCGAAAGGTTATCCGCGCGCACGAGAGATGATCGAAGCGGGCCTTGCAGTTGTTATCGCGACAGACTTCAATCCTGGCTCATCGCCCACGGCTTCGATGCCGATGATTTTGTCGCTCGCCTGCACGCAAATGAAAATGTCGCCAGCGGAAGCGATCACTTCATCGACGATCAATGCCGCATATTCGTTAGGTCGCGGTGACAAGGTCGGATCCCTCGAAGCTGGTAAACTGGCGAACTTCTCGATCTTTGATTGCCAAGACTATCGCGAGCTTGCGTACTGGTTTGGGTTTTCTCAGACGCATTCGGTTTACACGAAGGGCGAGCGCGTCCTGGACAAAAATTAATGCGGCGCTCATAGAGGGCCGCTAGATTACGCGTCATGAAGGTCGAAATTGAGACGCAGCCGGGTTCTGTTTCCACGCTGCAAATCGAGTTGCTGCCGGAAGAGGTTTCGAAAGAATGGGACGCGATTGCGAACAGTTTTGCGCGGTTTGCCAAAATTCCTGGCTATCGGCCCGGCAAAGCGCCGCGTTCAGTGATCGAAAAAAGATTTCGCAGGGAAATTCACGACGAACTAACAAAAAAACTCGTCTCCAGAAGTTATCATGACGCAATTGAGCAGAAAAACCTGCGCGTGGTCTCACTGACGAACGTGGAGGACGTTCAATTCGGGGACGATAAATCGATGCGGTTTCGGGCGACGATCGTGACGGCGCCTGAATTTGAATTGCCGGAATACAGGAACATTCCGGTGCAATTGCCGGACACGAAAGTTTCCGAGGCGGAAATTGACGCGGCCTTGGAGCGTTTGCGCGAGCAATCTGCCGATTTTGCCGATGTTCCGGAGCGCGGACTACAAATGGAAGATTTTGCCGTTCTTGACTTCGAAGGGGCGATCGAAGGGAGACCGATCAGCGAACTTGCACCGAACGCGAGCAAAAACCTCCATGGCGGCAAAAAGTTCTGGCTCCATCTTGCGCCGGAGAATTTCCTCCCGCGGTTTTGCGAGCAGATCGTCGGAATGAAGCCAGGCGAAACACGCTGCGTGCAGGCTGAGTTTCCGATGGAGTTTCCAGTGGCCGAGCTTGCCGGAAAGAAAGCGGACTACGCCGTGACGTTAAACGAAATCAAGCAGAAGATCCTTCCACCGATCGATGATGCGTTTGCCACGAAGCTTGTGCCTGGAAAAACAGTTGCCGATCTTCGTCACATGATCGAACACGATCTTGAGCACGAAAAAGAACAGGAGGTTGAACGAGCGAAGGAAGCGCAGATCGTCAAATTTCTCCACGAACATACAGCTTTTGATTTGCCACCTCCGCTTCTTAAAAATGAAACGCGGCGCGCTTTGAATGAACTAGTGCATCGTAACCGCGAGCGCGGTGTGCCCGATGACATTCTCAAAGGCAAAGAAAAGGAACTGGTGGGAGGGGCGGGGTCTCTCGCCGCGCATCGGTTGAAGACGAATTTCATTCTGAGCCGCATCGCCGAGCGCGAAAAGATCGAAGTCTCGCGTGAAGAGCTTGACGCGCGCATCCGCGAAGAGGCCGCGCGTTACGACATTTCCGTGGACAAAATGCGCAAGGAACTGCAGGAACACGACGGGCTTAATAGCCTGGCCGAACAGCTCCTGCTTGCTAAGACTCTTGATTTCCTGAAGGCGAATGTTAGCGTCGAGAAGACGGAAGAAGCCGCTGTCGCGGAAACAAAATCATGAGTGTATCCAATGAAAATCTGTCGCAATCGGTGCTGATCCCGATGGTGGTGGAGCAGACTGGCCGGGGCGAGCGCAGCTACGATATTTACTCGCGATTGCTCAAGGACCGCATTGTTTTCATCGGGACGCCGATGGACGATCACATCGCCAACCTGGTCATCGCGCAGTTGCTCTTTCTGCAAATGGAGGACTCGAAGAAGGACATCAATATCTACATTAATTCGCCCGGCGGATCGGTAACGGCAGGGCTGGCGGTTTACGACACGATGCAGTTTCTCACCTGCGATGTGACGACCTATTGCCTTGGTATGGCTGCAAGCATGGCTGCGCTTTTGCTTTGCGCCGGCACGAAGGGAAAGCGGTTCGCGCTGCCGAATTCCGATATCATGATTCATCAGGTCTCCGGTGGCGCGCAAGGGGCGGCAAGCGATGTTGAGCGTCAGGTGGATTACATGTTCAAGCTAAAGAAGCGCCTGATCAGCATCATTGCCCAACATACCGGTAAATCCGAAGAACAAGTGCGTCTGGATTCGGACCGCGACTATTATATGTCTGCCACTGAGGCCAAGGCCTATGGCCTCGTCGATGAAGTGATTAAGTCTCGCAAGGAAGTGAAGCTGCTTGATGGCGCGACGCCGCCGTCTGGCGACCGCTCGGTGGCTGTTGCCGAGGCCGCATTACCGCGCAAAGCCGGGACATAAAAGGACGCGTTTACAAACAAACATGGCCCGCGCTTCCAACCTGACAATGTGCTCGTTTTGTGGCAAGAGCCACGCCGAGGTGCGTAAGTTGATCGCCGGGCCCGGCGTTTATATATGCGACAGTTGCATTAACGTTTGCAAAAGCATCCTCGACAAGGAACTCAATGAAGACGCGAAGCGTCAGTCTTCAAATATCCGCGTACCAAAGCCTGCCGAAATCCGGTGCTCGCTCGATCAGTATGTGGTGGGGCAGGAGATCGCGAAAAAAACGCTATCAGTGGCGGTGCATAATCATTTTAAGCGCGTTTTGCAGACTCCTGCGCCGCCCGATTCGTCCTCCGTATTTCAGCCTGATCCATTGGCTGACGTTGAAATTGAGAAAAGTAATATCTTGCTGATCGGTCCAACCGGTTCCGGGAAAACGTTGCTGGCCAAGACGCTGGCGAAAATTCTTGATGTGCCATTCTGCATTGCGGATGCCACAACGCTCACCGAGGCAGGCTATGTCGGTGAAGATGTCGAGAACATCATTCTGCGCTTGCTGCAGAATGCGGATTACGATGTCAAGCGCGCTGAGATCGGCATCGTTTACATCGACGAGATCGACAAGATCGGCCGCAAGACTGACAACGTGAGCATCACGCGCGATGTCTCTGGTGAAGGCGTTCAGCAGGCGCTTTTGAAGATTTTAGAAGGCAGCACTTGCAACGTTCCACCTCAAGGCGGCCGTAAACATCCACATCAGGAATACATTCAAGTCAACACGGAGAAGATCCTCTTCATTTGCGGCGGCGCCTTCATCGGGCTGGATAAAATTGTTCAAAAACGGATCGGCCAAAAAGTGATGGGCTTTGGCAGCCCAACCCTGGAGGTCGAGGAAGCGTTGCGAAAAGAAGCTATTCGCCATGTCGAGCCGGAAGATTTGCTCTCTTTTGGAATGATTCCGGAATTCATAGGTCGGCTGCCGGTTGTAAGTTGTCTCGACGCGCTAACTGAGGAAGAGATGGTCTCGATTTTGACCGACACGAGGAATGCAATGGTCAAGCAGTACACCAAGCTCTTTTCGATGGAGGGCGTACGGCTTACCGTAACAAAAGACGCACTCCGTGCTCTCGCAGCGAAAGCGGTCACGAAAGGAACCGGCGCACGCGCGTTACGCTCGATGCTCGAGCGGATCATGCTCGATATCATGTACGACGTTCCGAGCCGCGAAGACATCGCTGAAGTGACGATCAATCGCGCCGTCGTCGAAGGCAGAAAGCTGCCGCTCGTTCGCAAGAAACAAGACAAGACCGCCGCGTAGCGGCCTTCGGCCGATCGTTACAAGGTAAAAGAGTGTAGAGTCGCATCGCCAGAGTCCACCTGGCGTTCCGCATTGTACCGTTGTAACTCTTTAACGATTGACCTCCTTAATGCGTGTCGTCCTCCTCAATACGGGCACAGAGCTTTTGTTAGGCGATGTCCAGGATGCGCATCTCGCTTTTATCGCGCGCCAGATTTTTCCGCTTGGATTGCGCATCGAGGAACGAAGGACCGTGTCCGACGGCTCCGGAATTCGGCAGACTCTCGCGGAAATATTTCCGCGCGCAGAAATTTTGTTTGTCACCGGCGGACTCGGACCCACCACCGACGATATCACACGGGAAGCCGCGGCAGAGTTGCTCGGGCTGAAGCTGATCCGCGATCCCAAGGTGATGTCGGCGATCTCGGAAAGACTTGTGAGACGCGGCATTCAATTTACGGCGCGCGTGGAGCGCCAGGCTTTCGTCCCGACCGGAGCGGAAGTCTTACCTAATGAAAACGGCACGGCGCCCGGCCTTTACCTGCGCGCCAATCTCAATCCCCACATCCTTTCGTCTCATCTGTTCTTACTCCCTGGGCCGTCGCGCGAGCTTCAGCCAATGTTTCGGCGATGGGTGATGCCGATCTTGCGTTCGGTTCATACGCCTTCGAAGTCGCTTGAATGCCGCATTTACCGCATTACCGGAATCGGCGAATCCTTGGTTGAAGAGGCAATTGGCGAAAAGATTTCAGCAATTCCCGAAATTGAGCTGGGTTATTGCTCACGACCCGGAGACGTTGATGTTCGAATCATCGGCGAATCCGCTGTTATCGAGCAGGCGGACAAAATCATCAGAACAACGCTCGGAGAGTCGATCTACTCTACGAGCGAAGCGACTCTGGAAGAGGTAATTGTGGAACTTCTTATGAAAAGAAAAGAAACGGTTGCCTTGGCAGAGTCGTGCACGGGCGGCCTGCTTGCGCATCGGATCACGAATATTCCGGGTGCTTCCGCAGTTCTTTTGGCCGCTTATGTGCCTTATTCGAACGAGGCGAAGATTGACCTGCTCGATGTCGATCAAAAACTAATCGAACGACACGGCACGGTGAGTAAACCAGTGGCGCGTGCGTTGGCAGAAGGCGCGCGGATGCGCGCAAGATCGACATATGCCATCGCCACAACCGGAATCGCAGGGCCGACCGGCGGCTCATCGGAAAAACCGGTCGGGACTGTTTACATTGCGCTCGCTTCATCGGACGAGACAACGATAAAAAGATTTCTCTTCCCGGGTGATCGCAAAACCTTCAAAGAGCTCGCTGCGCAAGCCGGTTTCGATCTTCTGCGTAGAAAATTGCTGTCAATACCGACTTAGTAATCACCTACGTCGACCGGTGTGCCGACTTTGACGCGATCGTAAAATAACTTCGCGCCTTCCGCCGACTCGCGGATACAACCGTGCGAAGCTGGATAACCGGGCAAAATTCCGATGTGCATGCCGACGCCATCTTCAGTCAAGCGCAGGAACCATTTCATAGTGGCGCCGGCAAAGTGCGTGCCGCTAGGCGCGGCGTCGATTCGCGCACTGACGCCCGCGCGCACGACACGACCATAAGAATCAACGAAATCGCCATAGAGACTCGAGTGATGGTTCGGATCTTTTTCGAGCACGTGCATGTGGCCGGTTGGTGAACTGTGGCCGCGCTTGCCCGAGGAAATTGGCCCGTCGGCAGCGAGTTGTTCGCCCACCATCAAATACGCGCGCTGTTTCGGGATCGACACCACGATACGCGCGTTATCGGGCGTAAGGTCCTTGAGCACCGACTGATTGATTTTTAGCCGCTCTTGCTTACGAATGAGTTCGGATGCTTTACGCAAAGGTTGCGGCGTCAGCGCAGGACGTATCTGGCTGCTGGCGGAAAGTGCCAGTGTGGCTGCCAGCAGTGCGCAGAAATATTTTAGGAGAGTTGCCGGCATAGATTAGCCGCGACTGTAACTATTTACGCGCTGAATCCAACCTGATAACCAACGTGATTCGTGCCGCTGGGGAGGAGCGTTTTCCACGCGTCGCTTTAAAACCGCTTTTGCCGAATTGGAAAATTCATTGACTGCCGTCGCGGGTCCGGTGCCATGCATAGATTCAAGCACTTGGAGCAGGCCCCACCCTTGTCCTTGGTATCGCTCTGTGTCCAAGACTCCTTCGCCTTTAAAGTTCACATAATCGGCGAGCGCGAAACAGCCCTCCCGCGTGCTCGCCATGCGCTCGAATTGTTGTTGCACGTTCGCCTCATCAGAAGCTGCAGCTTCGGCGAGCATTTTCGGAAGTGCATTCTGTAGCCGCGCAATCAAGAATTCAGCTTGGAAATCGACGGTGTTAGCAAGAAATTGGCGCAATTGGTTCATTGCCGGCGTGTGTTGGGCATGCAGAAATTCGGCGCGAGAATTCCACGGGCAAGGAGTCTCGTCGATTCTTAAAAGGAAGGCTGGCAACTTCGTGCCGCGACTCGCGATAAAGCTTACAAGCTTTGGAAAACTTTCTTCAAACGGGCCGCGCTGATTCTTTGGATACCAGATGAAATGACCAATGCCGAGTGAAGCGAAGTTTTCACCTTCATTCCAGGAAGTGAGGCCGGCAATCGTTCCGTTGCATTCATTCTGCCAGATTTTTCTTCCGATCCTGAGTGCATCGCCGTGCGAGAGAGCGACCGCGGCAAGGATTTGCGCCCCAGGAGCAATACATGCGAGAAAAGCAAGGGTGCAGAGGATGCGAGATTCGCCGATTTGCCAGCGATTCTGTTTTCTTGACGAGTGAACTTTATCCATTAGCATGCCACTTCCTCCGGCGCTCAATTTAAAGCAAACCCGCGTGGAAAACTCCATCTTATGAAAAGTTTTATTTTCATTGTTGCCGCATGCTCAGTTGCGTTGCCTCTGTTTGGG
>Ga0209807_1001041_pt1 | contig 13008 bp, 11 predicted proteins | sample GraSoiAngelo_154_FD_186168 | JGI IMG/M metagenome (GOLD analysis project Ga0209807, IMG submission 186168) | Grasslands soil microbial communities from the Angelo Coastal Reserve, California, USA - 14_1009_13_20cm (SPAdes) (version 2) | ecosystem: Environmental > Terrestrial > Soil > Grasslands ... | reverse complement strand
CGAGCCGCGGGATGACCGCGCCCAGCAGCCACACGCCGAATGCCGCGGCGAGCATGGTGAGCAGGAGCCGGGTCAGGACGCCGACGTTCTTGGTGGCGTCTTCGGTGATCCCTCCCGCAAACGCGGGCAGGCTGGCGAGGAGCAGATAGGCGAATTGCTCGCTCGATGCGCTCTGCTCGATCGCGAGCAGGACCGCTCCCGCTACGAAAAGACCGGCCATCACCTCCAAGCCGCCGATGCGCGGCGTCGGCGCCGAATGGAATTTCTGGGGGCCTGCGTGGGCGAAGTCGTGGCTCCAGCGTGCGTGGAGCGCTTCGTAGCGCACGATCAGGTGACCCGCGAAAACGGATGTCAAACAGGCGAGCAGCAGGATCATCAGCCCGGCGGGAACTTCCCCTGATTCGAAGCGCTGCGGCGTCACCGGAAACGGGCGCTTGGTGTCGGGCGGATAGCAGACGGCCGGAACCCCCGCGCCCGTCAAGCGCTCTGTTTCCCGGCACGCGGCAAGAGCGAGCGCCTTGTTGTCCGATACGTAGGCCACGATTCCGCGGGGCAAACGCGAGCTCGGCATTTCGATCGGCTCTTCGGAGAGCAGCTTCTCGTAGGCGGGCTCGAACTTGCCCGAGCACTGCCGGATCGCGATTCGACAGGCGGGACAGCTGACCCGGATCGCGTCGGCGATGGTCGCGACGGCGGCCTGACAGGTTTCATCCTTGCGCAAGCCGTGCTGCAGGAACTCGAGGCTGACGTTTTCCTGGGTTTCCACCAAGACGTGGGGGTAGTACAGCGGTCCGTGGAAGAAATGCGTAGCACCGGCGACCGCGACGAACAAAACGACCGCCACGAGCGGGGCGTGCGCTTTCTTTACGGGCATCGAGGTCGTCACGTTGCGGGCTGCGAGGAACTCCGTGTGCAGCCATGATACTCAAACCCGCAACGGGTGGACGGCGCGTCATCGGGGAAGGAGCTGCACAGAATATCAGCGATTGCTCATGGAGAGCGAGAAGGCGGACATCCTTGCAAGTCATTAAGATGTAAAGATAAAGGATCAGAATTCCCTTCGACCTTTGGGTCGGATCAAGGCCGATGGCCAAAGCCGTGGAATAGAGTGGGCGCGGCGCTGTTAACGAGCGTAGCCCGGATTTCGCGCTGTGTTGCAAGGCCTTGACTGGGTATGCTAATGTCCTCGCACCATTCGATTTATCTTTGTAGTTTCCTCAGGGGAGAGAGTCCATGAAAAAGCTGGTTGCGATGATTTTCTTTGCGATGTTTGCGGGCAATGCGATGGCGCAAGCGGGTGGCGCATCGGCGGGTGCCGGCGGCAGTGCGGCGGGCAGCGCGGCGGGCGCCACGGCAGGCACCGTGGCCACGGTTGCCGCGGTGGTGGCCGGAGTTGCCGCGGCGAGCACGAAAAACACCACGAACCACTAAGCTCTTCAGATCGAGTATTCCCGAAACCCTGCCAGGGTAGACCTGGCGGGGTTTCGTTTTTTGGGTAGAGTCGCGGGAGCGCGAAATCACGGCGAGCGCGGGCACCCGGTCCCGCGCTCGCTGCGTTTCGGAGAAGGAACCATTGCATCCGACAAGGGGCTATGCGCCGTTTTCCAGCGTGTTGGACGGGCGTGATCGCGTGGAGCCTGTCCTCGCTCGCGACGGCGGGTCCGACCGGTCTCATCAACATGCCCGATGCGCGTTTCAATCCGGACGGGACCTTGCGTTTCGGCATGGCCTACGCGCGGCCGTATCTCGATCTTTCGGCGAACGCGACGCTGCTTCCCTGGCTCGAGACCAACCTCGCGGTCACCCAGATCAGCGGTGTCCTGGCATTCCCTTCTCAAACGAACGGATTCGGTCCGAGCTACGGCAGCTACAAGGACAAGAACGCCGGTCTGAAAGTCCGGCTCGTTGCCGAGGATGGCTGGTGGCCCGCGGTCGCGATCGGGGCGCAGGATCCCTTCGGCACCAGCCTTTTCCCGAGACAGTTTGCCGCCGCGACCAAGACTCTGGGCGACGCGCAAGTCACGCTGGGATACGGGCGCCAGCAGATCGACGGAGTGTTCGGAGGCCTGCGCTACTCGCCTTCGTGGTTGGGGAGCTGGTCCTTCGTCACCGAATACGACGCGAGCGACTACAAGAGCTTTCCTTTCGCCGAGCAAACGCACGTGAGCGGGCGCCGGCGCGGATTCTCGAACGCCGTCGAATACCGCCTCGGCTGGATGAGCGCGGCCTTCTCGAATCAGCGCGGGGTCGCCGGAGTCGCCGCCTACATTTCGATACCCCTGGAGCAAAAGGAATGGATCCCGAAGACCGCGGAACCCGAGCCCTACGCGAAAGTGATCCCCCGGCCGACGCTTGCGCAGTGGGAGCGCGACGCAAGCTACAGGAAGCGCATGTACGGGGCGCTCTTCCGCCAGGACTTCAAGGACGTGCGCATCCGCATGGAGCCCAATGTGCGGCTCTCGCTCACGCTCACGAACGTCCGTATATCCCAGATGAGCCGTGCGGTCGGCCGGGCGGCGAGGACGGCGCTGCTGCTCGCTCCCCTCCAAACCACCGAGATCCGCGTCACCTACACGACCAACGGCTTGCCCGTGGCGACCTATGAGTTCACCGATCTGCGCAAGCTCAATCGCTACTTCAACGGCCTGCTGACGCGAAGCGAGCTCGCCGAATCCGTTTCCATCCGCTACGCGGACCCTTCCTCGTACTCCGCAAAGGAGAAAGACGATCTCCTGGCTGCGCTCGAAGAGCCGACCGAGGCCAGGGTTCTCTACGGCGGCGAGGGCAATTACATCGGCTTCAAGACCCAGGACACGGGCTTCAATGTGTTCCAGGTCAGGCCCACTCTGAGCAGCTACGTGAACGGGCCGAATGTGTTTCAGTACAGCCTCGCCGTGCTCACCACCTATGACCGCGAGCTCGCCGAGCGCCTGTTTCTCAGCAGCGGCGTGAACGCCATTTTGTACGAGAACATCAGCCAGGCGCTCGGCGTCAACAACAGCACGCTTCCGCACGTGCGTTCCGACTTTGGCGAGTACGCGAAGGGTCCGCGCGTGAGAGTCGATCACCTGCTCTTGAACCGCGTCTACCAGCCTTCCGAGCGGACTTACGCGAGGCTCACCGGCGGTTGGCTCGAGCAGATGTACGGCGGCATCGGCGGGCAGTGGCTGTACGTGGAGCGCGGCGCGCCCTGGGCGTTCGACGTGAGCGTCGAAGCCGTCAAGCAACGCGACTTCGACGGCCGCTTCGGTTTCCGGGATTATCAGACCGTGACCGCGCTCGCGGCCGTGCATTACAAGCTTCCGTATCAGTCCACGTTCACCGTGCGCACCGGTCGGTTTCTCGCCCGGGATTACGGGGCGCGGTTCGAGATCAAGCGGCGCTTTCGCATCGGCATGGAACTCGGCGCGTGGTATACGGTCACCAACGTGGTAGACACGGGAGTCGGAAACGAAGCCAATTACCGCGACAAGGGGGTCTTCGTCTCGATTCCGTTCGAAGGCCTGCTCCCCAACGATACGCGACTCGTTACCGGCTTCGCGCTCTCGCCCTGGACGCGCGATCCGGGGCAGATGGTCAACTCGCCCGTGGATCTCTATCAGATGTTGGAGAAGCCGCTGATGCTCGACATGCACGACCGCGACGGCCTGGTGCGCTTGGGAGACGGCGAGGACGACAGCAACCTGCCTTATCTCGGCAGCCCGATGTGGGACCGGCCGTTCGAGAACCTCGGCAGGATGACCGCGCGCGACTTTAGCGATGGCGCGAGGGCCCTGGGCAGCTCAGGCGCCTGGGAAACCGCTCTGCTCGGGGCGGGCGCCGTGCTCGGCTCGGCGGTGTTCGATCGGAGAATCTCGCGATCGGTGGATCGCCACGCCGGCTCGCGCGCGCTCGATACGCTGGATGGCTTCGGCAAGTGGCTGCCCGTCGCCGCGATGGGCGGCGCGGGGCTCGCTGCGCTCTCCGAGCAGGACCCGCGCTTGAGCAATACCGGAATCGCGGCGATCGAGGCCGGAGCCACGGGCCTGCTCGCGAACCTGGGGATCAAATACGCGGTGGGTCGTGCTCGCCCTGAGGACGGGAAAGGGCCCGCGGATTTCGAGCCGTTCAAGCGCCCGGCCTCTTCTTTCCCCTCGAACCACACGACCGTCACCTGGGCCGCGGTGACGCCGTTCGCCAAGGAGTACGACGCGCCGTGGCTGTATGGAGTGGCCGCGCTCGCCAACGCCGGAAGGATCGCCTCGCGCGAGCACTGGTTGTCCGATACCGTGGCGAGCTCGCTGCTCGGTTTCGCGATCGGCGATTTCTTCTGGCAGGAGCGCCGCAAGCCCGGCGACGGGGCGCCGAAAGTCGCGGTGGGGCCGGGCGGGGTGAGCGTGATGTGGGAGACGAAGTAGTGGCGAACACCATGACCACCCCGGCGGCCTTCGGCCGCCACCCCTCCTTAAGAAAGGAGGGGAAAAAACCCTTACGTTCCTTCCCCTCCTCGCATGAGGAGGGGCGCCCGCGTAAGCGGGCGGGGTGGTCGGCTTTCCCCTCTGTCCTCGCGCTCGTCCTCGCGTCGTCTCTCTCCGCGCAGGCTCAGCCCAGATGCCTCGTGCTCGATCCGGAGCTGCAGGATTCCTACTCCGGCGGCTGCAAGGACGGCAAGGCGGAAGGGCAGGGCACGGCCCGCGGACGCGCCGCATACGCCGGCGAATTCCACGAGGGCAGGAAGCACGGCCGCGGCGTCAAGACCTGGCCCTGGGGCGATCGCTACCAGGGCGAATTCGTGGACGATTCCAAGCACGGCACGGGGATCTACGCCTGGGGCGCGCGCTCGGCCTTCGCCGGGGACCGCTACGAGGGCGGCTTCGCGAACGACAAGCGCAGCGGCTACGGCGTCTACGTCTGGGCGAGCGGCGACAGCTACGCCGGGCCGTGGAAGGACGACGCGGTGGCGGGGCGCGCGACGCCGATGATGATCGCGAGATTCCGTGCGACGAACGAGTCGCTCGCCGCCATGGCGAAGCCCGGCGTCAGGCTGTGCCACGAATCGACCGTGGGAAGCGGGGCCGGGGAATGGACCGAGGGCGAAACGCTCGCGGTCGACCCGAATGCGCGCCGGGTCGAGGTACGGGTCACCAAGCTCGGCGCGAAACCGCTCTTCGTGGCCGGGACGCAGGTCGCCGCGGGCGCTGTCGTCTGGGACGATCCGCTCAACTGGATTCCATGCCAATGACCGCTTATCGTTACCGGCGAATCTGGTTTCTCCTCGGTTGGGCGATGGTCGTCACGGTCGTCGTCCTGTCGCTCATCCCGCTGGACGTGGACCTCGGGAACAACCGCGACAAGCTTGCGCATTTCGCCGCCTACGGCGGCCTGTCGTTCTGGTTCGGAATGCTGATCGACGGTCGCGGGCGCGAGCTTCGCGTCGCAGCCGCGTTCGCCCTGCTGGGAGTGGCGCTGGAATTCCTGCAGGGATTGACGGACTACCGCACTTTCGAGATCGCCGACATGATCGCGAACGCGACCGGCGCCGCGCTCGGCTGGGGGCTCGCTCAGACGCCGCTGAGGAACGTCCTCGACTGGATGGAGCGGCTGATCGCAGCCGTGTCGCGCGGCCGCGGGCCCGGGCCCTAGGCGAAGCTAATCCTTCACCCGCGCGATCCTCACCACTTCCTGGATGCGCCTCAAGGCGCGCATCACCTTCGCGAGGTGCAGGCGGTTCGCGACCTGCAGGGTGAAGTGCATGCTGGTGTAGAGGCTGCGCTCCTCGTCCATGCTGACGTTGTCGATGTTGGAACCGGCCTCGGCTATCTCGGTGGCGACCTTGGCGAGCACGCCGCGCTGGTTGGCGACGGTCACGCGGATCGCGACGTCGAACAGCTTGTCGGTTTCCGGCGCCCAATCCACGTCGAGCCATTTTTCCGGATCGCCGCGCGATTTGGCCGCCGTCGGGCAGTCGTTGGTATGCACGACGAGCCCCTGGCCCTTCTTGATGAACCCGAGGATGGGATCGCCGGGGATGGGGTTGCAGCACTTGGCGAACTGCACGGCGAGTCCTTCGGAGCCGTGGATGACGATCGAGCCGGCCGGCCCCCTGCCTTCCGCCTGGGGCTCCGTGAGGCTCAGCAGTTTCCTCGCGACGATCGCCGCGAGCCGCTTGCCCAGGCCGATGTCGGCGACGATTTCCTGGCGCGATTTCGCCCCGAGGTCGCGCACCAGCCTTTCCCAGCGCTCCGGTGTCGCCTCCGAGGATTTCGCGCCGAGCGCGCGCACCGCCTGCACGAGCATGCGCTCGCCGAGCGCCGCGGCTTCCTCGTATTGCATGGTCTTCAGGAAGTGCCGGATCTGCGAGCGCGCCTTGGCGGTCTTCACGTAGGACAGCCACGCCGGGTTGGGATGCTCGTGCGCGGCGGTGATGATCTCGACGCGGTCGCCGTTCTTGAGCTCGGTCCTCAGCGGCGCGAGCTCGTAGTTGATCCTCGCCGCGGCGCAGCGGTTGCCGATGTCGGTGTGCACCGCGTAGGCGAAATCCACCGCGGTCGCGCCGCGCGGCATCGCGAGGATCTTTCCCTTGGGAGTGAACACGTAGACCTCGTCCGGAAAGAGGTCGACCTTGATGTGCTCCAGGAATTCGGCGGGATCGCCCGAGGCGTGCTGGATGTCGAGCAGCGACTGCAGCCATTTGTGGGTGCGCTGCTGCACTTCGTTGATCTCCGCATCGGAGCTCTTGTACAGCCAGTGCGAAGCGACGCCGGTGTCGGCGATGCGGTTCATCGCCTGCGTGCGGATCTGGACTTCGACCGGCATGCCGTAAGGGCCGATCAAGGTGGTGTGCAGCGACTGGTAGCCGTTCACCTTCGGGATCGCGATGTAGTCCTTGAATTTCCCCGGCACGGGCTTGTACAGGCCGTGCAGGGCGCCGAGCGCGAGATAGCAGGCGGGAATGTCCTCGACGACGACCCGGAAACCGTAGATGTCGAGCACCTGCGAGAACGACAGGTGCTTCTCGTGCATCTTGTTGTAGATCGAATAGATGTGCTTCTCGCGGCCGGTGACCGTGGTCTCGATCTGCGCCGACTGCAGGCGCTCCTTCAGCGCCTTGAGGATCTTGTTGACGACTTCGCGGCGGTTGCCGCGCGCCGCTTTCACCGCCTTGGCGAGCACCTTGTAACGCGCCGGATAGAGGTTCGCGAACGCGAGCTCCTGCAGCTCGCGAAACAGGCTGTCCAGCCCGAGCCGGTTCGCGATCGGCGCGTAGATCTCCAGCGTCTCGCGCGCGACGCGCCGGCGCGTCTCCGGGCGGACCGCATCGAGCGTCCTCATGTTGTGCAGACGGTCGGCGAGCTTGATCAGGATGACGCGCACGTCGCGCGCCATCGCGAGCAGCATCTTGCGGAAGTTCTCGGCCTGGGCGTCGGCCTGGGACTGGAACTCGACGCGATCGAGCTTGGACAGGCCGTCGACGAGCTCCGCCACCGGCTTGCCGAAGCGCTCCGTGATCTGCTGCTTGGAGACCTCGGTGTCCTCCATGACATCGTGCAGCAGCGCCGCCATCACGGCTTGCGCGTCGAGCTGCCAGTCCGCGACGATCTCGGCGACGGCCACCGGATGCGAGATGTAGGGATGGCCGCTCAGCCTGAACTGCCCCTGGTGCGCAGCGTCGCTGAACTGGTAGGCTTCCTCGATGCGGCCGATGTCGCTCGGCTTGAGGTAGCCGAGGTGCTGCCTGAGATCGGTGATCGCGACAGCGGCCATGTCAGGCGCTAACGCTGCGGGTTTTGCGCTTTTTTCCCCTCCTCGCACGAGGAGGGGTGGCGCGAAGCGCCGGGGTGGTCGGGTTTCCCCTCCTCGCATGAGGAGGGGTGGCGCGAAGCGCCGGGGTGGTCGGGTTTCCCCTCCTCGCATGAGGGGGGGCGCCGCGAAGCGCCGGGGTGGTCGGGTTTCCCCTCCTCGCATGAGGAGGGGCGCCCGCGTAAGCGGGCGGGGTGGTGAAGCAGCCTAACCACCCCGGCGCTTCGCGCCACCCCTCCTTAAGAAAGGAGGGGAAGGGGTGCGCGTTCACCCGGTGTGGACGCGGTTCAGGTATTCCACGCCGACCTTGCCCGCCGCGATTTCGCGCAGCGCGATGACCGTCGGCTTGTCGCGCGCGGTCTCGATTTGCGGCGTGCCGCCCTGGGCGAGCTGGCGCGCGCGGTACGTGGCCGCGAGGGTCAGCTGGAAGCGGTTGGGAATTTTCTTTAAGCAATCTTCGACGGTGATTCGTGCCATGGGTCCTCTCTTTAGTCTTTAGTCTAGCTAAATGATCTGAAGATTTCCGGATGCCGTGCGCTCTGGCGGGAAAGCGTCAATCGAGATGCGCGCACGACGGCGGCAAAGTCCCGCCGCGCTTCTTCAAACTCTTTGTTTATAATAACATAATCGAACTCGGCCCCGTGGCTTATTTCCTCTCGGGCGGCGCGCAATCGCCGCTGGATCGCTTCTTCGCTGTCCTGCCCGCGTCCGCGCAGCCGGCGCTCGAGCTCCTTCAAGACCGGGGGCGGGGGAAGGATGAAGATGCTCACCGCGTCGGGAAAGGCGGCTCGGACCTGCTGAGCGCCCTGCCAGTCGATTTCGAGCACGATATCCAAGCCCTTCGCGCGCGCTTCGGCGATCCACTTCTGCGACGTGCCGTAGCGGTTTCCGTGGACCTCGGCCGATTCCAGAAACTCGCCGCGCTCGAGCATCGCCTCGAAGGTCTTGCGGTCGACGAAATGATACTCGCGCCCGTTCGCTTCGCCCTCGCGCGGGGGCCGCGTGGTGTAGGAAACCGAGAGCGCGAGCTGTTTGTCCTCGGCGAGCGCGGCGCTCACCAGGGACGACTTGCCCGCGCCCGAGGGCGCCGAGACGATGAACAGATTGCCGGTCATTGCGGTTCGAAGGGATCCCCTATTCCTTGTCATCCTGAGCCCTACGCTTTCGCTCAGGATAAACTCCGCGAAGGATCTGCTGCTGCGTTGAATCAACCTCTCGGGAAAGCAGATTCTTCGTCGCGGAGTTCACCCTTGAGCGCAGCGAAGGGCTCCTCAGAATGACAGCGCTTCGTTGCTCGTTCATTCGATATTCTGGATCTGCTCGCGCATCTGCTCGATCAGCAGCTTGAGCTCGAGGCTCGCGTCGGAGATCTCCTTCGACACCGACTTCGAGCCGAGCGTATTCGCTTCGCGATTCAGCTCCTGCATCAGGAAGTCCAGCCGCTTGCCGACCGGCCCTCCGGCTCCGACCACCCGGTGCACCTCTTCCAGGTGCGCGCCGAGGCGGTTGAGTTCCTCGGCGACGTCCACCTTGACGCCGTAGAGCGCGATTTCCTGCCGGATGCGCTCCTCGTCGGCGCCGCCGAGCACTTCGCGAAGGCGCGCGGCGAGCTTCTCCTCGTAGGCGGCGATCGCCTCGGGCAGCCGCGGCTGGATCGAGGCGACCAGGGACTTCATGCGCTGCGCGCGCTCGACCAGCATGGCGGCGAGCTTTGCGCCTTCGCGCGAGCGGGTCGCCGCGAAGTCCTCGAGGAGCTCCTGCACGAGCGCCACGCAGGCCTCGCGCAGCGCCGCCGACCGGTCGTCTCCGAGCACTCCCGGCCAGTGCAGCACCTCGCCCACGCTCAACGGGCTCGCGTCGGGCACCGCGCCTCTTACTTTTTTCGACGTTTCGGCGAGCTCGGCGAGCAGGGCTTCGTTCACGCTGATCCGCGGCGCGGCGCCCGTCGGCGGAGTGACCGCGACCCGGCACTCCACCTTGCCGCGGCCCACGCGCGCCTGGATCAGCTCGCGCAGCGCCGGCTCCACGGTGCGCAGCTCGTCGGGGAGCCGGAATTGCACGTCGAGAAAACGGCCGTTGACGCTTTTCAGCTCCGCTGCGAGCGATGCCGTCGGCAGATCTCGCGTCGCCGCCGCGTAGCCGGTCATGCTGGTGATCATGGATTGCGACGGGTGAGCCGTATAATGCCGGCGGCAATGAAAACGCCGCTATGATAACGGTTACAAACGCCGCACCGCTACCCCTTTGATGCCACAGCAGGTCAATCAGCCTCTGCCGGACGGCTATCAGCTCGAAAACTACCGCATCGCGAGCGTGCTCTCGTGCGGGGGTTTTTCCATTGTCTATCTCGCGTACGACGAAAACGACCAGCCGGTCGCGATCAAGGAATATCTCCCGAGCCAGCTCGCGTTGCGAAAGGAGGGCGACGCGCTGCCCTCGATCGCCGAGGAGAACCTGGCGACGTTTCGCTACGGCATGCGCTGCTTCTTCGAGGAAGGCCGCTCGCTCGCGCGGCTGTCGCATCCGAACGTGGTGCGGGTGCTGAATTTCTTTCGCGCGAACGAGACGGTATACATGGTGATGCGCTACGAGCGCGGGCGCACGCTCCAGGAGCACATCCACGCGCGCCGCGGATCGATCAAGGAGAGATTCATCCGCCACGTGTTCGCGCTGCTCCTGAACGGGCTGCGGGAGGTGCACTCGAACAAGCTCCTCCATCTGGACATCAAGCCCGCCAACATCTACATCCGCAACGACGGCACGCCCGTGCTGATCGACTTCGGCGCCGCGCGCCAGACGCTCGCCCAGGAGGGCCCGCGCCTGAGCCCGATGTACACGCCCGGCTTCGCGCCGCCCGAGCAATACCAGAACCGCGACCTGCTCGGGCCCTGGAGCGACTGCTACGCCATCGGCGCGAGCATTTTCGCCTGCCTCGCCAACGCGGCGCCCCAGGCGGCCGACGGCCGCGCCGAGCGCGACCGCTACGTCTCCGCGGCGAAGATGTGGGACGGCAAGTATTCGCGGCAGCTGCTCGAAACGATCGACTGGTGCCTGGAGCTCGATCACATGAAGCGCCCGCAGAGCGTGTTTGCGCTGCAGAAGGTGCTGCTGCGCGAAAAGGACCCGGAAGTGCACCGCAAGAGCTCCTTCCTTGAAAACCTTCGCAGCGCCTGGAAAAAGCGGTCCGGACGATGAGATTCTCGATCTTTCAGGAAAGCCGCAAGGGAGGCCGCGAGGCGAACGAGGATCGCACCAGCTACGCCTACACCCGGGACTCCTTGCTCATGGTGGTCGCCGACGGCATGGGCGGACATCTGCACGGGGAGGTGGCCTCCCAGATCGCCGCGCAGCTCCTCACCGAGGCGTTCCAGCGCGAAGCGAAGCCCAAGCTCGCCGACCCGTCCGCCTTCCTGCAAAAGAGCATCACCGACGCGCACTTCGCGCTCGGCGATTACGCCAAGGCGCGCGACCTGATCGAGTCGCCGCGGACCACCTGCGTGGCCTGCGTCGTGCAGGACTCGACCGCCTACTGGGCGCACGCCGGCGATTCGCGGCTCTATCACATCCGGCAGGGCCGGATCCAGGCGCAGACGCGCGATCATTCCCGGGTGCAGATGCTCGTCGACCAGGGCCGCGTGCGCGAGGAGGCCGTCGCGTCCCATCCGGATCGCAACAAGATCTTCAACTGCATCGGGGCGACCGCGCTGCCGCAGGTGGAGCTGTCGAAGCCCACGCCGCTGAGCGAGGACGACACCCTGATCCTGTGCAGCGACGGCTTGTGGGGACCGCTCACGGGAAAGCTCATCACGGGGACGCTGATGAAGAGCGACCTCATGAAGGCGATTCCCGCGCTGCTGGATCTGGCCGAACTGCGGGCCGGGGCGGATTCCGACAACCTCTCTGTCGTTGCGATGACCTGGGCGGAAACGCATCCGGGCGCGCTCGCCGGCGAAGTGTCGACCCGGACGCTCAAGCGGGACGGCGTCACCACGCAGCTCGAGGATTTCAGCAAGGCGGACCACAGCGACCTGACCGACGAGGAGATCGAGCGGGCCATCGAGGAGATTCGCGCCGCGATCCGCAAGCACACGCCGCAAAAACGCTCATGAGACCCTCCAGGCGCAAGCCCGACGAACTGCGTCGCATCGCGATCGACCGCCATTACACGCGGCACGCGGAGGGCTCGGTGCTGGTCGCGTTCGGCGACACCCGCGTGATCTGCACCGCGAGCGTCGAGGAGGGCGTGCCGGGATTTCTCCGCGGCCGCAGCCAGGGCTGGGTGACCGCGGAGTACGGCATGCTACCGCGCGCGACTCATACGCGCACCGAGCGCGAAGCGGCGCGCGGCAAGCAATCCGGGCGCACGCAGGAAATCCAACGCCTGATCGGCCGGTCCTTGCGCGCGGTGACCGACTTGGAGAAGCTCGGCGAGCGCACCGTGAAGCTCGACTGCGACGTGATCCAGGCGGACGGGGGGACGCGCACCGCGAGCGTCACGGGGGCTTTTGTCGCCTTGCACGATGCGGTCGGGACGCTGCTCGAACGCGGCGTCCTCGCTCAGTCGCCCATCCGCGATTTCGTCGCCGCCGCGTCGGTCGGCCTCTTCGAGGGCGCGCCCGTCCTCGATCTGGACTACGCCGAGGATTCGGGCTGCGAAACCGACATGAACGTGGTGATGACGGGCTCGGGCGGTTTCGTCGAGGTCCAGGGAACGGCCGAAGGCGCGCCGTTTTCCGCGGCGCAGATGGATGCGCTGCTCGCGCTCGCGATGCAGGGGATCGCCGAGCTCATCGCCAAGCAGAAAGCGGCGCTCGGCCTCTCCTGATTTCCCCTCCTCTCTTGAGGAGGGGTGCCGCCGTAGGCGGCGGGGTGGTCGGCTTTCCCCTCCTCTCTTGAGGAGGGGTGCCGCCGTAGGCGGCGGGGTGGTCGGGTCGAAGCTTCACCGGTTTCGTCAACTCTCGCCGCGGCCGAGCGTTGACCGTGCATGGCTCTCGTTCATAATGTTGCGCGCTTGAAGCCGCGCCGCCGGGAACTTCGTCGACGACTCACCATCGCGGAAGCGCGCCTGTGGAACCATCTCAAAGAGAGCAGTCTGCGGGGCAGAAAATTCCGACGTCAGCACAGCGTCGGGCCCTATATTCTGGACTTCTACTGTCCCGGAGAAAGACTCGCAGTGGAATTGGACGGCGCGGCTCACGACCATGAAGCTGCGCAAGACCGCGATGCCAT
>Ga0209807_1001039_pt1 | contig 13025 bp, 14 predicted proteins | sample GraSoiAngelo_154_FD_186168 | JGI IMG/M metagenome (GOLD analysis project Ga0209807, IMG submission 186168) | Grasslands soil microbial communities from the Angelo Coastal Reserve, California, USA - 14_1009_13_20cm (SPAdes) (version 2) | ecosystem: Environmental > Terrestrial > Soil > Grasslands ... | reverse complement strand
CTCGGCTGCGTCCCGGGTGACGTTTCTGTGAGACCAGCGAATAGTCCCCCCCGCGGAACGCGGGGCGGATATTGAAGCAGGGCGTCGTATAGCGCGTAACCTCCAGCACGACCTCGTCGCCGAGCTGCAAGCGTGTCCCCGGTTGCACCGCCGACCAGTCGAGGCCTTCGAGCGTGACGTTTTCGCCGAGTGCTCCCGGGACGAGCGGGTGGCCCTCCGCCTGCAGCTCTCGGATCGCCTCCATCGCGAACAGACAGACGGCGCGCTCCGGGCCGCCATGGTGCTCGCCGTCCCGATGCGCGTCACCCTCGAGGCCGAGCGGCGTGATCCTCGCCATCGGTACGGCGCGCTTGGGCACGCCGCCGTTCGAAACACTCAGCTGCACGATGCGGCCGACGTCGCTCACGACCTCACCTCCGCTTGATCATCCGCTGCACCCGTGCCTCGAGCACCAGCTCGTCGCGCTGATTCAGGACGCGGTGGCGGTAGGTCACGATGCCGCGGTCCGTCTTCTTCGTCTCACGCTTGTCGACCACCTCCACCTCCACGCGGATCGTATCGCCCTCGAGCACCGGCGCCACGATGCGCAGCTCGCCCCCGAGCCACGCCATGCCGGTGCCGTGGATGAGTCCCGTCTGCATGATCAGCCCCTCGGAGAGCGCGAAGGTGAGCGCGCCCGGTGCGGCGCGCCGTGCGAACATGGACTCACGCTTGACGTACTCCATGTCGATGAAGAGCGGCTCGACGAAGCCGCAGAGATTGACGAAGTTGACGATGTCGGTCTCCGAGACGGTGCGCGCGAGCGTCCGGTAGACGGCGCCCACCTTGTGGCCGTCGTAGTCGAGCCCATCGGTTCGCATGGCGTCATTCTCCCAGATAGGCGCGCCGCACTTGCGCGTTCTCGGCGAGCTGTCCGGCGGTGCCCGAGAGCACGACCGATCCGGTCTCCAGCACGTAGCCGCGGTGCGCGATGGACAGGGCCATGGCGGCGTTCTGCTCGACGAGCAGAATCGTCGTGCCCTGCCCGTTGATGGACACGATCGTCGCGAAGATCTGCTCGACCAGGACGGGCGCGAGCCCCATCGACGGCTCGTCGAGCAGCAGCAGCCGGGGACGAGCCATGAGGGCGCGGGCGATCGCCAGCATTTGCTGCTCGCCGCCCGAGAGCGTGCCGGCCACCTGGGTCAGGCGCTCCTTGAGGCGAGGGAAGAGCTCGAACGCGCGATCGAGGTCGGCCGCGACATGGCCGTCGGTTCTGAGATAGGCGCCCATGGTCATGTTCTCGCGAACGCTGAGCCGGTTGAAGATCCGGCGCCCCTCGGGCACGTGGGCAATGCCGCGCGCGACGATCTCGTGCGGCGGCACGCCCGTCAGTGCTCGGCCATCGAACACGACGCTGCCGCGACGCGGGGCGAGCAGCCCCGAGATCGTCTTCAGCGTCGTCGATTTGCCGGCGCCGTTGTTGCCGAGCAGCGTGACGATCTCGCCGCCGCGAACCTCCAGCGCCACGCCGCGCAGCGCGTGGATCTCGCCGTAGTAGACGTCGAGGCCGTCGAGGGCGAGCATGCCTAGGGTACTGCGCGGCCGGTCGCGGCGCGGCGCCCGAGATAGGCTTCGATCACACGCGGGTCAGCCTGGACCTCGCGCGGCGGACCCTCGGCGATCTTCTCCCCGTGGTCGAGCACGGTGACGCGGTCGGAGACCTCCATCACGACGCGCATGTTGTGCTCGATGAGGATGATGGCGAGGCCGAGCTCGCCGACGAGGCGGCGCAGCAGCGCCATGAGCGTGCCGGCCTCGGCCTGCGTCATGCCGGCCGTAGGCTCGTCGAGCAACAGCAGGGCGGGCTCGGAGGCGAGCGCGCGTGCCAGCTCCAGCCGCCGTTGCTCGCCATACGCCAGGTTGCGCGCGATCTCGTTGCCCTTGCCTCGTAGCCCGACGCGCTCGAGCAGCACGCCGGCCCGCTGCCAGAGGGCGCCCTCGGCGTCGACGAAGCGCGGTCCGCGCGTCAGCACGTCACGCAGGCCGAGCCGGATGCGGGAGTGCATACCGACCAGGATGTTCTCGGCGGCGGTCATGTTGGCGAACAGCCGGATGTTCTGGAATGTGCGACACACGCCGAGCGCGGTGATCTCGTCCGGGCGCAGTCCGACCAGCGGCCGCCCGCGGAAGGTCACGGCGCCGGTGTCGGGGCGGTACAGGCCGGTGAACACGTTGAACAGCGTGGTCTTGCCGGCGCCGTTGGGGCCGATGATCGACGCGATGCCGCCGTCGAGCGCGAACGTCACGCGCTGCAGGGCGGTGAGGCCGCCGAACGTCTTGGTGACGTCCACCGCTTCGAACATCGCGCTCATTCACGTTCGTGGGGGGCCCCGACATGGCCCCCCACTCCCCCCAATGCTCGGAGCTCCCCGAGAGGCCCGGGGCGCTCCTCGGTCGCACGGGCGTTCATTGCTCGCCCAGCTCACGCTGGCGTCGTCGCGCAGGGAAGATGCCCTGCGGGCGAAAGATCATCATCAGGACGAGGATCAGGCCGAAGATCATCCGCTCGTACTTCGCGGGCTCCAGCTGGGTGGGCAGGTTCGCGAGGTTGTAGCCGAAGATCGTCACGCCGGCGTTCTTCAGCTCGTTGAGCCAGAGCGACAGTCCCTTGAGCACCTGGAGGTTGAGCACGGTGACGACGGTGGCGCCGACGATGGCGCCCGGGATGCTGCCCATGCCGCCCAGGATGACCATCGCCAGCACGCCGATCGACTCGAGAAACGTGAACGACTCCGGGTTGATGAAGACCTGCTTGGCCGAGAACACCACGCCCATCACTCCCGCGAACGATGCGCCGGAGGCGAACGCCAGGAGTTTGGCTCGCACCAGTGGCACGCCCATCGCCTGGGCGGCCAACTGGTCTTCGCGGATGGCTTCCCACGCTCGACCGATATGCGAGTCCTCCAGCCGGCGATTCACGAGGATGACGACGACGACGATGAGCAGCGCGAGGAAATAGAAGCCCACCGCGTACGAAACCTCGAGCGGCAGCGGCGGACGCGAGATCGGCGTGATGCCGCGCGGGCCGTTGGTCACGTTGATCGGCTTGTCGAGGTTGTTGGCGAGGACCCGGATGACCTCGCCGAAGCCGAGCGTGACGATGGCCAGGTAGTCGCCGCGCAGTCTCAGAACCGGCAGTCCGAGCACCACGCCGGTGCCGGCGGCGACGGTGAGGCCGATGAGCAGGAACGGGTAGAACCACCAGGACGGCAGGGGAAAGCCGGTGCCGCCGAACAGCACGTTGGCGTGCGGCGAGCCGAAGATCGCCCACGAGTAGGCACCGACGGCGAAGAAGGCCACGTAGCCCAGGTCGAGGAGTCCGGCGAGGCCGACCACGATGTTGAGCCCCAGCGCGAGGGCCACGAAGATGCCGACCTGGGTGGCCACTTCCAGGTAGTACCCATTATAGGTGCCGATCACCGGCATGAGCACGAGCACGGCTGCCCCCAGCAGCGTCGCGCGCAGCCAGCCGGGAATCCGCGCCACGTACGCGTAGAGCAGGCTCCCTTGGAAGAGCAGGAACACGAGGATCGAGCGCGGGAAGAGCGCGACGGCGGCGCTGGAGAGGGCGACGAAGGCCACGGCCGCCGTCGCCGCAATCACGCGCGCTCTCGCACCACTTCGCCGAGCAGGCCCTTCGGCCGAAAGATCAGGATCAGGATAAGGACGGAGAAGGCGAAGATGTCCTTGTATTCGGCGCCGAACGCCCCGCCGGTGAGGAGCGACATGTAGGATGCCGCGAAGGCCTCCAGCAGTCCCAGCACGATGCCGCCGAGCATGGCGCCCGGAATGTTGCCGATGCCGCCCAGCACCGCCGCCGTGAACGCCTTGAGACCGGGAATGAAGCCCGTGTACGGGTTGATCAGGCCGTACTGCACGCCGAACAACACGCCGGCCGCCCCACCCATGGCGCCGCCGATGAGAAAGGTGAGCGAAATGATGCGATTGACGTCGATCCCCATGAGGCTCGCCGCCGCCTGGTCCTCCGCCACCGCGCGGATCGCGGTCCCGATCTTCGTGCGGTTCACGAGGGCATGCAGGCCCCACAGCATGAGCAGCGCGGCCACGATCACCACCAGCGACTTCGCCGACACGTCGAGCGTGCTGGTCAGCTCGAAGCGCTCGTTGAGCGGCTCCAGGGTGGGATAGACCAGGTTGAACGCGTTGCGCCAGAGCGACTCCGTCAGGCGGATCACGTCCTGGAGGAAGAACGACATTCCGATCGCCGAGATCAGCGGAATCAGCCGCGGCGCGGCCCGCAGCGGCCGATAGGCGACGCGCTCGATCGTCACGGCGAGGGCACCACTGGCGAGCATCCCGGCCAGCATGACGCCCAGGAGCACCAGCGGCCATGGCGCCGTGTCGAGCACGCCACGGCTCTTGAGGCCGAGGAGCAGCTCGACGCCGACGAACGCGCCGACGATGAAGATCTCCGAATGGGCGAAGTTGATGAACTCGAGCACGCCGTACACCATCGTGTAGCCGAGGGCGATCAGCGCGTACATGAAGCCGAGCAGCAGGCCGTCGAGCAGGACTTGGGGGAAGATCCTGACGAGGAGTTCGAAGTCCATGGGACGCTCGGCGGCCGCGGACCGGTCGACCTCTCGGCCGACGCGGTCCGCGGCCGCCGCGGGTGAGGATTACTTCTTCATCGCCGGCGCAGCGATCGCCAGGCGCTTGGCTTCCTTGTTTTCGCTCCACTTCTCGGGATTGTCGGTCGTCACCTGCATGACGTAGTAGGATGCCTTCTTCGGATCGCCCTTGTCGTCGAACTCGATCGAGCCCGTCATGCCGTTGTACTTGACCTTGCGGATCGCGCTCCCGAGGGCTTCACGCGTGGGCGCCTTGCCGCCCTTGGTGACCTCTTCCAGCGCCTTGATCGCGATGGCGGTCGCCACGTACGACTCGGCCGCGTACGGCTCGGGGTTTTTGCCGAACTTCTTCTTGTATTCCTCGCCGAACTGCTTGGCCTGCGCGCTGGAGGCCGGCGCCGCCGCCGTCGTGTAGTAGGTGCCGACGACGGCCTTACCGCCGATCTTTACGAAGTCGGACGAGTCCAGGCCGTCGGGGCCCAGGAACTTCGCCTTCACGCCTTTCTCCTTGGCCTGCTTGAAGAACGGCGCCGCCTGATCGTAGATGCCGCCGAAGTAGACGAGCTCGGGATTCTTGGCCTTGATGGGCGTGACGATCGGGTCGAAATTCGATTTCTCTTCGGTGCCTTCGAACCCGACGATCTTCACACCCTTCTTCTCGAGATCGTTCTTGAACGCTTCGGCCACGCCCTGACCGTACGTCGTCTTGTCGTGCAGCACGTACGCCGTCTTGACCTTGAGCGTGCCCGCGGCAAATTCCGCGCCCACCGGACCCTGCACGTCGTCGCGACCGCAGACGCGGTTCACGTTCGGATAGCCGCGGTCGGTGACCTTCTCGTTGGTGTTCGCCGGCGAGATCATCGGCAGGTTGTCTTCCTTGTAGACCTCCGACGACGGGATGGCGACGCCGGAATTCAGGTGGCCGATGACGACCATGATCGCCTTGTCGGCGATGATGTTCTTCGCGTTCGACACACCGACGTCGGGCTTGGCCTGATCGTCGTAGGGGACGAGCTCGACCTTGAAGCCGGCCTTCTCGAGATTGACCTTGAACTTCTCGATGCCGAGTTGAGTCCCGAGCTTGATGCCCTCGCCCAGCGCGGCCTGGCCGCCGCTCAGCGGACTCTGCGTGGCGATCTTGATCGTCTTACCCTGTGCAGCTGGTCCCGACCCCAGCGGCAGGAGGGCGACGGCCAACGCCGCGCCGAGCGCGACAAGGCTGCGGATACGTGTCGAAGTCATTGATTCCCTCCTTGAGCGATTGATGAATCGAGGGTTTGCGCGCCGGACATTATATATAGCGTCGGCGTGCGGGCGGTCAAGCCGCACGAGCGTTCCCGATGACGTCCAGAAACCGCCGAGTCGCCGCCGCCGGATCGGGCGCGGCGCACACCGCCGAGATGACCGCCACCCCGTCGGCGCCGGCCCGGACGACCTCGGCGACGTTGTCATGCGTGATGCCGCCGATCCCCACAAGTGAAACGCGGATCTCGGCACGGAGTTTCCTGATCAGCGCCGGGCCCACCAGCTGGAAATCCGGCTTGGTCGCCGTCGCGAACATCGAGCCGACGGCGACGTAGTCCGCGCCGTCGTCCCGCGCGGCGCGCGCCTGCTCGACGGTGTGCGTCGAAACTCCGAGCAGCATACCCGCGCGCAGCAGCGGGCGCGAGACCTTGGCGGGCAGGTCCTCCTGGCCCACGTGGACGCCGTCGGCCTCGACGGCCAGCGCAAGGTCGACGCGATCGTTCACGACGAACGTCGCGCCGGCACGGCGACACCGCTCGCGCAGGCGCCGCGCCAGCGGCAGCAACCGTCCGGAGGGCCATTCCTTTTCGCGCAGCTGGACCATGCGGCAGCCGCCGTCGATGACCGCGGCGAGAAGATCGTCGAGGTCGCGCCCGCGCGCCGCCGTCCGATCGAGGACGACGTACAGCGTGGGGTCCATCAAGGATGCAGGCGGCCGACGTCCGCGGTGGTGAAGCGACCTTCGATGAAGGCGGGATCGCTCAGGGTCTTGAGGTGGAACGGGATCGTCGTCTTCACGCCCTCGATCACCGTCTCCTGCAGCGCCCGCCGCATGCGGTCGATCGCCTCGGCGCGGTCTCGGCCACGCACGATAATCTTGCCGAGGAGTGAGTCGTAGAAGGGTGGAACCGAGTACCCCGCCATCAGGTGGCTGTCGACGCGCACGCCGAGGCCGCCCGGCGGCACCCACGCCGTCACCCGTCCCGCGCTCGGCACGAACGTGTCGGGATCCTCGGCGTTGACGCGGCACTCGATCGCGTGCCCGTCGAAGCGCACGCCATCCTGCCGGTAGCCGAGCGCTTCGCCGGCCGCGATGCGGATCTGCTCGCGGATGAGGTCGAGCCCCGTGATCCACTCGGTCACCGGATGCTCGACCTGGATGCGCGTGTTCATCTCGATGAAGTAGAACGCTCCCTCGGCGTCGACGAGGAACTCCACCGTTCCCGCGCTGACGTAGTTCACCGCCGCCGCCGCCAGCAGCGCGGCGCGATGAAGACCCGCGCGCGTCTCGGCCGGCAGCGACGGGGCGGGTGATTCCTCGATCAGCTTTTGATGTCGGCGCTGCACGGAGCAGTCGCGCTCACCGAGATGCACGCGCATACCGTTGCGATCGCCGAGCACCTGCACCTCGACGTGACGCGCCTGCTCGATGTACTTCTCGCAATAGATTTCCGACGAGCCGAACGCTGCGCCAGCCTCCGCCTGACAGGCGGCGAACGCCTGTGCGGCGGCGGCGCGCTCGCGCACGATTCGCATGCCGCGGCCGCCGCCACCGGCCGCCGCCTTGAAGATGACGGGATAGCCGGCCTCGTCGGCGACCTCGAGCGCCTCCGCCTCACTCTTGAGCGGCAGCTCGCTGCCGGGCACGACCGGCACGCCCGCCTGCTTGGCGATGACCCGCGCTTGCGCCTTGTCGCCCATCAAGCGGATGGCCTCCGGGCTCGGCCCGATGAACGTCAGACCGGAGGCCCGACAGATGTCCGCGAACGTCGGATTCTCGGACAGGAATCCATACCCCGGGTGAATGGCCTCGCTGTCGGTCACGACGGCCGCCGAGATGACGGACGGCATGTTGAGATAGCTCGCGCGAGGCGCGTCGGGACCGATGCAGATCGTCTCGTCGGCCAGGCGCACCGGCAACGACTGCGCGTCGGCTGTCGAGTGCGCGATCACCGTGCGGATGCCCATCTCGCGGCACGTGCGCATGATGCGCAGCGCGATCTCGCCGCGGTTGGCGATCAGGATCTTGTGGAACACACGCCTGCCTACTTAGGCTGAAATGCCGAGGGCACACGCGCCCACTGATAGACCCCTTTCGCCGGGCTGTAGAGCGCCCAGCGCTCCGGATACAGGTAGCCGAGGGTCGTCTCGACGACGACGTAGCCGGGCACCTCGGTGTACTGCGTGGTCCACGGCTCGCCGGCGGCTTCCATGTACCGGTCGTACACGACGATCGGGACGGTCTGCGCGGGCACGTAGATGCGCCGAATCGGAACGCCCCATCCGCCCGTCTCCGAGACGCCGGCGTTCAGCAGCATCGGGTGCGGGTTGTTGAGCTGATTCGGCTCGTTGGTAAACGGCAGGCTCGGTCGCGTCGTCGCCGGTGTCCCCGGTGGCGAGCCGGCAGGCGGCGGGGCCGTGACCGTCACCGGCACGTTCGGGTTGACGACGCCGACCTGCGCCCACGTCGGGGCGGCGGCGAGGACGGTCAGCGAGAGGGCGATCAACGCGCTCTTCATGGTCACTCCCAGATCACGATTGCGCGCAGCTCAGCGCTGCGGCTCGAGGAGGAACAGCGGTTGTCCGTATTCCACGGGCTGACCGTTCTCCACGAGGATTTTCACGATGCGGCCTGCTGCCTTCGACTCGATCTCGTTCATCAGCTTCATCGCCTCGATGATGCAGAGGATCTGACCTTCCTTGACGACATCGCCCTCGCGGACGAACGGCTCCGCGGTCGGGGACGACGATCGATAGAAGGTGCCGACCATCGGCGCCTCGACGGTGATCCCTGCGGGCGCTGCGACATCCGCCACGACGGCGGGCTCCGTCGCCGGCGCGGCGCGGACGATCGGCGCCGCCACGGCGTGGACGGCGGGCGCGGTCGGCGCGCCGGCGCGCTGTACGCGCAGGCGGGTGCCCGCCGATTCGACCTCGATCTCGGTCAGGCCGAGCTCGGCGGCGATCGCGGCCAACCGCCGCGTCAGCTCGACGAGCCGGTCGTCGCCGCCGGACGACACGGGTGCGGCGTCGCGCCGGGCCATCAACCGGCCGCCGCGACGCGGCCGAGATACTCGCCGGTCCGCGTATCGACTTTGACGACATCGCCTTCGTTGAGGAAGAGCGGGACCTGGACGGCGGCGCCGGTCTCGAGCGTGGCTGGCTTCGTCCCGCCCTGCGCGGTGTCTCCGCGCACGCCGGGATCGGTCCGCGCGATCGCCAGCTCGACGAAGTTCGGCAACTCCACGGTCGTCGGGGCGCCGTCGATATAGAGGACGTCCACCTCGGTGTTCTCCTTGAGGTACTCGCGGGCGTCGCCGACCTCGTCGGCCGACATCGACACCTGCTCGTACGTCTCCGTGTCCATGAAGTGGTAGCGCTCGTCCTTATAGAGGAACTGCATATGCTTCTCGTCGTACTCGACCAGCTCCACTTTTTCGCCGGATCGGAACGTGTTGTCGATCACCTTGCCGAGGCGCATGTGCTTGAGCTTGGTGCGCACGAATGCGCCGCCCTTGCCGGGCTTGACGTGCTGGAAATCGACGATGGCATACGGCTGCCCGTCGAAGACGATGCGCAAGCCCTTCTTGAAATCTGCCGTCGAGACCTGCATGGAACGTTCTCAGCCTTTCCGTCGCGAGCGGGCACGCAGTGCGGCTTCCAACCGCTCCCGTGCGCCGGCATTATCCGGGTCCTTCCGCAACAGCCGTGTGAACACGACCGACGCCTCTTCGGCCAACCCCTGATCGAGGCACAACGTGCCGAAAGCATCGGTCACGAACGTGTCATCGGCCAGCAGCCGCGCCACCCCCGAATCGCCGACCGGCCCTTCCGCGCGCAGCAGCCCGAGCAGCGTCTGCGACTCGCGATCGGCGGGATCGAGGGTCGCTGCCCGCTCGAGATGCTGGACGGCGTCGTCGAGACGTCCGAGCCGGCGGTACATCTCCGCGGCGAGCCGATGACATTGTACGTCCTTCGGGTTGACGCGGAGAATGGTGTCGATCTCGCTCAGGGCCTCGGTGAAGTCCTGCCGGCCCACGAGCGCCTTGGCCAGGATGAGCCGGGCCGTCGCGTAGTGGGGATGGCGACCGAGACCCTCTCGGCAGGTGGCGACGGCCTCATCCACGCGGCCCGCCTTGCGGTAGAGGTCTGCGAGGAGGGCGAAGCCCAGGGACGCGGGATCCTTCGAAAGTCGCTCCTCGTAACGGCGGATTGCCGCCGCGAGTGCGAGGTCCTGCGGCGACATCGCCGCGCCGGTCGTCTCGTCGGTCATCGCGGGTCCTCCACGATCGATTCCAGCGCCGCGCGCACCTCGCGCGGCGGCACGTCATAGACGACACGGAACGCGCCGATCGACGGGGCCAGCACGAACGGCACGCGACCATCGCGCGCTTTCTTGTCGTGAGCGATGGCGGCGAGCACGGCGTCGGAATCGACCGTCGCCGCCCGGACCGGCAACCCGACGGCGTGCAGCAGCGACTCCTGGCGTCGCGTCGTGTCCGGCGCCGCGAGCCCGAGCCGCTCGGCCAGCCGCGCCTCGGCGACGATGCCGAGCGAGACGGCCTCTCCGTGGGTCCACGTCTCGAACCGGGTGGCCGCCTCCAGCGCGTGACCGATCGTGTGGCCGTAGTTCAGGGCAAAGCGCCACTCGCCCTTCTCTTCCGGGTCACGCTGGATCACACCGGCCTTGAGCCGACACGAGCCGCCGATGATCCGCGTCAGCGTCGGCAGGTCGCGTGCTGACAGCGCTCGCGCCGAGCGCTCCACGTCGTCGAAATACGCGGCATCGAGCACCACGCCGTGCTTGACGATCTCGGCGAGGCCCGAGCGGAAGTCGCGCTCGGGCAGCGTCAAGGCGACGGCGGGATCGACGACGACCAGACGCGGCTGGTAGAACGCGCCGATGAGGTTCTTGGCCTTGGGATGGTCGATCGCGGTCTTGCCTCCGATGGAGGCGTCGACCTGACCGAGCACGGTCGTCGGCAGCGGGACGAAATTCGCGCCCCGCATGTACGTCGCCGCCACGAAGCCCGCGAGATCGCCCACCGCGCCTCCGCCGAGCGCCAACAGGGTCGACGTGCGATCGGCGCCCGCGGCGAGCAGCCGATCCCAGCAGTGCTCGGCCACGGCCAGCGTCTTGGCCGCCTCGCCTTCGGGCACCTCGAGCACCATGACCGACAGACCGGCGGCCTCGAGGCCCGTGATGACGGCAGCGCCGTGCAGCTTGAGGATGCCGGCATCGGTGACGAGCACCGCGCGCGAGCCGACGCGTAGCTCACGCAAGCGCGCGCCGACGCCGGCGAGCGCGCCGGGCTCCACGACGATCGAGTAGGAACGGCTACCGAGATCGACGGGGATGATCATCGAGTTCCGATGATAGCGCCGTGTGGCGCTACCAGCTCTTGAGACTGTCGAGGTAGGCGCGATGGTTGTGGCGGATCTCGTCGAGGCCGTCGCCACCGAACTTTTCGAGGAAGGCGTCGGCCAGCACGATGGCCATCATGGCCTCGCCCACGATGCCGGCGGCCGGCACCGCGCAGACGTCGCTGCGCTCGACGACCGCCTCCACCGCCTCCTTGGTGGCGAGGTCCACCGACCTGAGCGGCGTACGCAGCGTGGACAGCGGCTTCATGGCTGCACGCACGACGACGGGCTGTCCGTTGGTCACGCCCCCCTCGAGGCCGCCCGCGTTGTTCGTCGAGCGCCGGAACCCGTGAGCGGCGTCGAACAGGATCTCGTCGTGCACGCCCGAGCCCGGGCGCCGTGCCGTCTCGAAGCCCAGACCGAACTCGCAGCCCTTGATGGCCTGGATCGAGCTGAACGCCTGGGCGAGACGACCGTCCAGGCGCCGGTCCCATTGCACGTACGAGCCGAGCCCGACGGGGCAGCCGAGCGCCACGACTTCGAAGACGCCGCCGAGCGTGTCTCCCTTGGCTTTGGCGTCGTCGATCTTCGCGATTATGGCCGCCTCCGCCGCCGGATCGACGCATCGAACCTCGGAAGCCTCGGCGCGGCGCGCCAGCTCGTCCAACGAAATGTCGAGCTCGCCGATGCGCACGCCGCCGATCTCGGTCACGTGGCTCAGAATGCTGATGCCGAACTCCGCGAGCAGCCGCTTGGCCACGCCCGCCACGGCCACGCGCGCGGTGGTCTCGCGGGCACTGGAGCGCTCGAGCACGTTGCGAATGTCGCGGTGGCCGTACTTCATCGCGCCGGCGAGGTCGGCGTGGCCCGGTCGCGGGCGCGTGACCTCTTTTTTCGCCGCCCCGGCCTCGGGCACGGCCACGCCCATCGTCGCCTTCCAGTTCTCCCAGTCACGGTTCGCGATGCTGAGCGTGATGGGAGAGCCCAGCGTCGCGCCCCAGCGAACGCCGGACAGGATATGGACCTGGTCGCGCTCGATCTTCATGCGCCCACCGCGTCCGTAGCCGCGCTGGCGGCGCGCGAGATCGCCGTTGATGTCGGCTTCGGTCAGCGGCAGGCCGGCCGGGACGCCGTCGATGACGGCCGTGAGCGCCTCACCGTGGGACTCTCCCGCGGTGAGGAAGCGGAAGACGCCCCCCATGACCGGATACTTTACCTCGGGACGGTGCTCGGCTGCAGGCTCGCGCGCGGCGTGTCCCGCCGGACGAGACTCGGCGTGACGAAGATGACGAGCTCGCGGTTGGGGGTGGTCTGCGTCAGCTTCGACTTGAAGAGCCAGCCGATGACGGGAATATCGCCGAACACGGGGATCTTCCGGATGGTCTCCGTGTCGGTGCGCTGCGTGATACCGCCGACGACGAGCGTGTCGCCTTCCCTCACGAGCACCTCGGTCTCCGTTCGTCGCTTGTTGATGGTCGGCACCAGCGCGCCGCCACCGAGGTTCACGAGGTCGCCCGCAGAGTCGTCGGCGACCGCCAGCTTCATCTTGATGCGGGTCACGTTGTTCGGCTCGTACACGACGGTCGGCGTGACGTCCAACCGCAACGCCGCTTCCTTGAACTGGACCTGGGTGCCCGCCGAGCTCACCGTCGCGTAGGGGATCTCGCTGCCGAGGACGATCGATGCCTTGGCGTTCTCGACGGTGACGATCTCCGGCTTGGACAACGAGCGCGACTTGGTCTGGTTCTCCAGCGCCTGCAGCGCGAGGTTCAGATTGAAGTT
>Ga0209807_1001037_pt1 | contig 13030 bp, 9 predicted proteins | sample GraSoiAngelo_154_FD_186168 | JGI IMG/M metagenome (GOLD analysis project Ga0209807, IMG submission 186168) | Grasslands soil microbial communities from the Angelo Coastal Reserve, California, USA - 14_1009_13_20cm (SPAdes) (version 2) | ecosystem: Environmental > Terrestrial > Soil > Grasslands ... | reverse complement strand
CGCGATCACCGCGCAGGGCAACCTGGCTGGCGAGATTTCCCCGGCAACTACTGCGTTGAACAACCTCAACGCCGCGATCAGCACCGGCGTCGCCGCCAACATCGCCGCGGCGCTACCAACGGCGGTTGCCGAGTTGGCAGCGCTCAATGGCGAAATCATGGCCGGCGAGAACGCCAACGAGCAGCTCGCCGCGCAGATGACGGTGAGTGGGTCGACCGGATCGAACGAGACCGGCAACACGGGCGGCACATTCAGCGGCGGATCCAACGCCGCCGAGAACCGTGAGAACCGCGAAGAAGTCAGCGCGGGCACGACGACAGGAACGTCAGGCACGACCACGACCGGCACGACAACCGGTATCACGACTACCGGCACCACGACTACTGCGGGCGCTTCGACAACAGGTGCCGCGGCGGTCGCGGGTGTCCAAACGGCGCCTCAGTCAGGCGTAACGTCTCCGAGCACGTCGGGCTCCGCCACAGGCGTGCAGAACTTGCCGTCGACGTCAACCGACGACATGCCTCTCGCCATCATCGGAGCTCTTCTGATGCTCGCCGGTGGAGCGCTGCTCCGCCGACCAAAGGGGATCACGGTCCGGTAATTCCGCGGTACCCGTCGTCATCGCACCAGGAGGGAGTCCACCAGGGACTCCCTCCTTTTTTCGTCACACCGCCGCAGCCTGGTTACCCATCTCTGCTTCACCGGTTACGAGGTCGTTACGCCGCAGCGAAGACATGGAGCACGACCTGCTCCCTGCCCTGTTGCAAGGAGCCCGGACGACCGGGCGTAGAGAAAGGCAGGGCCACGATGCGAAAGACCCTCAGTTACGCACTCAGGTTCACCGCGATCATCGCCCTGGCGATCGCGGCCGTCTTAACCCGGGCGGACGTGGCGAGCGCGCACTTCGACGGCGCGAACGCGACGCAGCTGACGAACGACGGCGGCAAAGACAGAGCGGACAAGGACAAGGGCAATCACGGCGATCGCGCGAAGGACAGCGATAGCTCGAAGGCCGAGGCGAAGAGCAGCTCCAAGAGCGACACGAAGGCCGAGGCCAAGACGGAGTCGAAGGCTGAGGCCAAGACGGCGGCGAAGGCCAACGTCGAGGTCCACGTGAGCACGAGCACCAAGGCTGCGAACAAGGAGGCCAATGAGGTCGAGGCGAAGACCAAAGTGAGCGCCGAGACCGCGGGCAACGCGAACGAGGATATCCACGAGAGTGAAGAGGCCCGCGAGCACGAGATGGAGGGGAACGGGCACAACGTGGCGAAGGCGCAGAAGACCGAGACCGAAGAGGCGGCCGAGAACGAGAGCGAAGAGGCGGCCGAGAACGAGACCACGAACGTGAACGAGAACGAAGAGGCCACCGAGAGCGAGACCGAGGAGGCCGCTGAGAACGCGACCACCACGATCCCGCCAGCTGCAAGCACCACCACGACCACGACGGCCAACACCGAGGTCCGCGAGAGGAATGAGACGGCGGAGACCTCGAACGCCACCACAAGCGCGTCCACACCAAACTCGGTCCTGGGCTTCCAGTCGACACCCGCGGCGCAGAACAACGCTGCGGTCGTCGCTGCCCAAACCGCCGGTACGGTCGCTGGTGCGCAAACCGCGCCCACGACGTCCGCCGGTGTGCAGAACCTTCCGTCGACGAGCACGTCGAGCGAAACACTCCCGCTCGTCGCCTTCGGAATGTTCTCGATGCTTTTCGGCGCGTTCCTGTTGAAGCGCTCGAGCAAGTTCCAGAGCTAACGAACCAGTTCGCTGGAGGGCTTCCGTAGACGCGGGAGCCCTCCCGCTGTCTTTCTGTTCCTTTTGCGACCTTTCGGTCGGTCCGCTAGCGGCCTCGAATCGCGCCCTCGATACTTCCGATGTGCAGAACATCGAGCAGGAGCGGCGGCTCGTCAACGTCCTCTTCGCCGACTTCGTGGGGTTCACGGCTCTCGCGGACGATCTGGACCCGGAGGAGCTCCAGCTGCTGGTCTCGGGGATCTTCGAGGACCTTGCTGAGGAAGCCCTTCGTCACGATGGCACGATCGAGAAGTTCATCGGCGACGCGATCTTCGTGATCTTCGGTGCACCGATCGCCCATGAGGACGATCCCCAGCGCGCCCTTCGCTGCGCCCTCGGCATGCAGCGCATCTTTTCCGAGCATGCGGCGCGCGTGAAGGGACAACTCGGGATCGAGCTGGGGCTTCGGATCGGCATCCACACGGGGATGGTCGTGGCAGGCGCGGTGCGCGCACCTGCGGAGTACGGCGTCATGGGCGACACGGTCAACACCGCGTCGCGATTGCAGGCGGCCGCGGCGCCGGGAGAGATCTACGTCACGCAAGCCACTTTCCGTCTCACGAATCGCGAGTTCAGCTTCCGCGAGGTCGGCCCCATCGAGATGAAGGGGAAGGACCGCCCCGTCCTCGCGTATGCCCTCACCGGCGAGCGCGCGACGCCACGCAACACGATCGACATTCAGGCGCCGCTCGTCGGACGCTGGATGGAGCTGTCGCGCCTGGACCTCGCGTACCAGTCGGCACGTATCGGACGCACGGAAGTTGTCCTCATCGGAGGCGAGCCCGGGATCGGCAAGACGCGCCTCCTTACTGAGTTCATCGGTCTCGCGACCTCTGCCGAGGAAGGCGTACGCGCGTCAGAGGCGCCCCGTGTCTTGCGCTGGACCTTCTCGCGCGTCAACCAGCGGAGCTACGCCGGCTTCATCGAGCCGCTGCTGGTCGATCTCCATGTGGACCCGAACGACCCGCAAGCGACCGCCAAGCTCAGCACGCGCCTGCGCGAGCTCGGCTTCGCAAATCCGGAGATGGTGATCCCGACGCTTTCGCAGTTCTTCCATCTCGTAGGGTCGGCTGAGCCGCCGAGCGAGTCCGAGGAGTGGAAGCGCTCGATGTTCATCACCGTCTACGACGTCATCGCCGCACTCGCGCGCGAGCGGCCGCTCCTCTACGTCCTCGAGGACCTCCACTTCGCGGATCCGGCGTCCCTTGAGCTCCTCTGGTTCGTCGCCTCGCGTGCCTCGCGTGTCCCGATCCTGCTGCTCCTGGCGCAGCGCGTCGGGCCCGGAACACCGGAGCCGCGACCGGTGCGGACCAACTTCAGCCAGCTGGTGCTCGAGCCGCTCTCGGACGAGGAGGCCGCGCGGATCATCGAGGCGACGTTCGACTGGATGCCCGCGGAGCTGCGCGACAAGATCGTCGCGCGCGCAGGCGGCAATCCGTTCTTCATCGAGGAGTCGATCCGCGCGCTCGTCGACTCGGGCGCTGTCGCGAGGGACGAGCGCGGCGAGTGGCAGCTGCGCGAGCGGCCGGCGGCGCTCGAAGTGCCGGCGACCTTGCATGGCGTCATCGCCGCTCGCATCGACCGGCTGCCGCCGACCGCGCGGGAGTGCATACAGCTCGCCTCGGTGATCGGTCAGCGTTTCGGCGATCGCGTTCTGCGCGAGGCCGGCGGCGCGAGGTTGGCCGACGCGGTCGACGAGTTGATCGGGGCGGACCTGGTGATCGAGGCGGCGCCGGGGGAGCGACGCGAAGGGCGGTACCGCTTCAAGCACGCGGTGGTGCAAGAGGTCGCCTACAACACCCTGCTGGTACGCAGGAGGATCGAGCTCCATAAGCGCGTCGCGACCGCGTACGAAAAAGTCCTCGGGGAAGGGATCAAAGACTTCCTCCCTGCACTCGCGCACCACTACCTGCTTGGTGAGGTGCCGGACAAGGCCGCGGAGTTCTCGTGGAAGGCGGCCGAACGCGCGACCGCGATCCACGCGCACGTCGAAGCGCTCCATCTGGCGGAACAGGCGCTCGAGCTCTATGAGAAGCAGGACAAAGCCGACGAAGCGGTTCGGGCTCTGTACTTGATCGCGCGCGTCCGCCGCTTCCGTGGCGAGAACGATGCGGCTCTCTCCGCGTACGAGCGCGCGCTCGCGATGCTCGAGGCACGGGATCCGTCAAGCAATGAGGTCGCCACCGTCATCGCGCACATGGCGGAGCTCTGCACCAGGTGGGACGCCAAGCATCCCGACCTCGAGGGCCTCATCGCGCGCGGTCTCGCCGTGGTCGACGGCAGGCGAAACCGCGAGAAGGTGCTCCTGCTCGCGGCGCGGTCGTTCATGTCGCGAAAGAAAGCGAAGCCGACCGACGAGGACTGGGAGGGTTCGCTCGCCACCGCCAAGGAGGCGCTCGCGATCGCCGAGGAGCTGGGACTGCTGCGCGAGGTCTCGCTCTGCCTCGACGCCGTGGGTTACGCCTACGGGGAGCTCGGCAACTTCCGTGAGTCCTACGCGCACAATCAGCGGCGCCTGCCGATCGCGCGCTCCCTTCAAGACAGCGATGAGCTGATCGACGCGCACAACATGATCGCCAACGCGGCGCTCGTGCTCGGCGACTTCAACGAGGTGATCGAGCACGCCTCGACGGCGCGAGATCTGGCCATCGAGACCGAGAAGCCGCGTCTCGGTGGCATGTCGGTGCACTGCGAGGCGGTGGCGCGGCTTCTGTCGGGGGACTTCGCGGGCACGATCGTCGCGGCGGCACGACGCGAGCAGTTCCTGCCTACGGGCAAGGTCCTGTCGACGCTGGCGGTGGCAAGTGCGGCGGCCGCGGCGCTCGCGTCTCCCGACGAGAAGTCGTTCCGCGAGCGTCTCGTGGAGGCGGAGGCGACGCCGCTGGAGCTCGCGTCGTGCGATTTCCTCACAGCCTTCTACGGACAGCGGGAAAGCGAATCCAGCTATCACGCGATCCGCAGCGCCGGTTGGCCGCGTCACTTCGTCGACCAGGCGCTCATGGGTCCGCTCGCGGTTCTCGCCGCGGCGCGCTGGGGAATCGATGACGAATCGTTCGAGGAGCGGATCGAGGCCGTGATCGAGCGGACCGGGCACGCGCGTGGCCGAGTCCTCCTGAAGCAGGCGCACGGCGTGCGCGCGCTACGTCGCGGCGAGCTCGCGAAGGCCGAGAAGCTCCTCTTCGATGCGGTCCAAGGGTTCGCGACACTTCGGCTGGACTACGAGCGCGCCGTCGTTCTTGGCGATCATGCTCGAGCGCTCGCCGGCCTGGGTCGGGATCACCGCAGCGAGTGCGACGAAGCGAAGGCCATCGCCGAACGAATGGGCGCGATCGCGCTGCGCGGCGCCGTCGAGCAGGTGGCAGCGGTTCCGGTGAGCTGAGCGCGCGACGTCAGCGAAGGGCTTGCCGTAACGCGCTCCGTGCGGCGTGATAGCCGCACATCCCGTGGACGCCTCCACCCGGCGGCGTGCTCGACGAGCAGAGGAAGATGTCGCGCGCCGAGGTCGCGTACGGATCGAAGCTCAACACCGGTCGTCCGAAGAGCTGGAGCGCAGAGCTTTCGCCGCCGCCGATATCGCCGCCCAGGTAGTTTTCGTTGTGCTCTGCGATCGCCGCGGGGCCCATGGCGCTCCGGGCGAGCACGCGGTCGCGGAACCCTGGGGCGAACCGCTCGAGCTGCGCCTCGATGCGCCCGGTCATGTCGACCGCCGATCCGTTCGGGACGTGGCAGTACGCCCACAGCGTTTCCTTCCCGGCGGGCGCGCGCGAACGGTCGAAAAGGCTTTGCTGGCCCACGAGCACGAAGGGATGTTCGGGGACGCGACCCCGCGCCACGTCCTCTTCGCTCTCGGCGATCTCGTCGAGCGTCCCGCCGAGGTGCACGGTCCCCGCGCGAAGGCAGTCTCGCGCCCGCCACGGAACCGGCCCATCGAGCGCGTAGTCGAGCTTGAACACGCCCGGACCTGACCGGAACCGCGCGATGCGTCCTCGGTATCCATTCGAAAGGCGCGCCCCTGCGATCCTGTCGAGCTGACGAGGCGTCGTGTCGAAGAGATAGGCGCGCGCGGTATCGAGGTCGCGAATGTCCCGCACGCGTGTTCGCGTCATGACGGCGCCACCGAGCGACCCCAGCTTCGCGACGAGCGCGTCAGCGATCCGCTGTGAGCCGCCGCGAGCGATCGGCCAACTGGCGACGTGAGTCGTCACGGCGAACATGAGGCCGAATGAGGCGCTGAGCGGCGCGTCGAGCGGCATCATCGAGTGCGCAGCGAGTCCGGCGAAGAGGGCGCGAGCGCGTTCGGTGACGAACGCGCGTCGGGCGAGCAGACGCGCGGAAAGCAGGCCGGGGAGGCCGAGCCGGGCGAGCACGAGCGGGTGGTGCGGGATCTTGATGAGCGGTCCGAGCGCGTCCGTCGCGAGGTCGGGCCAGTGCTGGACCAGCTGCGCGACCAGGCGGCGCCAGGCGCGGCCATCCGAGCCGAGGCCGCGTGCGGTCTCGTCGAGAGAGCGGCTGAGCACGATCGCCGTGCCGTCGTCTAGAGGATGGGCGAGCGCGAGCGGCGGTTCGATCCACTCGAGCCCGAGCGAGCCGAGCTCGAGCGAACGGAAGAACGGCGATGCGGCGCCCATCGGATGGAAGGCCGAGCACAGGTCGTGGACGAAACCGGGAAGGGTGAGCTCCGCAGAGCGGCAGCCGCCGCCGATCGTCTCGTTCGCTTCGACGACGGTGACCGAGCGACCGTTTCGCGCCAGCTCGATCGCGGCTGAGAGTCCGTTCGGTCCGCTGCCGACGACGACCGCGTCGGTCGACATCAGCTAACCGCGGCGCAGATGCCGATCGAACCAGTCGAGTGCGCGGCGAAGCGAATCGACGCGATTCTCGGTCTTGCGGAACCCGTGTCCTTCGCCTTCGTAAACGTGATACTCGTGCATCTTCCCGCCCTCGCGAAGCGCCTTCACGATCTGCTCCGCCTCGCTGCTGGGGACGCGCGGATCGTTCGCGCCTTGCAAGATGAGAAGTGGGGCGCGGATCTTCGAGGCATGCGTGAGCGGGGAGCGCTCGCGGAAGAGCTCGGCGTCGTGCGCGGGGTCGCCGAGTTCGCGCACGAGGTAATCCCGCAGATCGCCGCGAGTCGTGTCGAACATCGTCTTCCACGAAACGACGCCGACGACCGACACGCCCGCGGCGAACCGGTCCGGGCGCAGGGCCAGCGACATCAGCGTCAGGTAGCCGCCATAGCTTGCGCCGTAGGCGCCGATGCGCTTGCCGTCAGCGATGCCATGCTCGCCGAGCCAACCCGCGCCCCTCGCGATGTCCTCGAGATCCTTGCCGCCCCAATCGTGACGGTTGGCCTCACGCCACTTCTTGCCGTAGCCGGTCGAGCCGCGAACGTTGGGAGCGAGCACGACGTAACCGGCGTTGACGAAGACCTGCGTCGCGACGTTCCACTCGCGGTGATGCTGCGAAGTCGGACCGCCGTGAATGTTGATGACGGCGGGAGGCGCGCTCGTGCCATGAAGCGCCTCGGCGTACGGGAGGAAGAGGAGCGCGGGCACCATGTCGCCGTTCGCCCCCGGATAGCGGATGTGCCGCGGTTCGACCAGCGTCGCGGCGTCGATCCGCGAGGGAAGTGATCGCGTGACCGCGCGCGGCTCGCTCATGCGCTCGCCGGTGATGAAAACATCCCACGGCTGGGTCGAGCTCGAGTACACGTAGGCCGTTCGGTCGTTGTCGCGACCGATGGCCTGCGCGGTGTGCGTTCCCGGAATGTCGGCGACCGCATGGTCGGCGTGCGAGACGGAGAAGACCCGCCGGATCGATACGGACGCGTCCTCGTCGTGGAGATAGTCGACCGCCCGGCCATCCGGGCGCCACGCCGGCTGATACTCGTCGCGGATGGAGTCGGTCATTCGCTCGATTCGACCGAGCGCGCCGTTGCGATACGGTGCGACCGCGATCTCCTGCCGCGCTCGGATGTCCGTCGTGAAGGCGATGCGCGATCCGTCAGGTGACCAGCGCGGATCGAGGGACTCGCCGTCGAGCCCGCCGCGCGTATCGAGCTTGCGCATCTCGCCGCCTGCGGCGGGCACGACGAATAGATCCTGATTCGTCCGGCGCTCGTCGCGCCGCGACGCGAAGATGAGCAGCCCGCCGTCAGGAGACCATCGAGGCTGGACGTCGTCGCGCGCGCCGTCGGTCAGCGTCCGCTTTGCCCCCGTGATCACGTCGATGACATGGACCGCGAATCCCTTGCCGGCGGTGTTCGCGGTGTACGCGAGCTTGGTGCCGTCTGGGGACCATGCGATGTCGCGGTGCGTCACGTCTGGCTCGCTCGTGAGATTGCGTTCGTGCTCGCCGTCACGATCCACGAGCCAGATGTCGAATCGCTCGTCGCCGCCTTTATCGCGCAGGAAGGCGACCCACCTCGCGTCGGGTGACCAGCGCGGCCAGACCGACCGTTCGCCCGCGTCGGTGAGCTGGAAGATGCGCTCCCCTTGGATCGGCGCGCTATAGACCTCGAACGTGCCCGATCGGTTCCACGCGAACGCGACCTCGGTGCCATCGGGTGAGAGGTCGATCCCGCCCCACAGGTAGTCGACGTACGGAACGCCGGCGAGCTCGTCGACCGCGATCCGTCGAAAGCGGTCGCCGATCGAGCGTGGCTTCCATTCGCCGTCCAATGACGCCGCCGCGATCTCGGTATTCGCGATCGTCGTTGGCGGGTGCGGCGTGCCGGTCGCGTTCCAGTCCTCGGCGAATGCCTTCGGCCGTTTGGCCCCTTTTTCTGCTGCGGGGGAGGGGGCAGGGGCCCAGGGGGCGGGGGCCCCCGGCCGCGGAGCGGAGCGCGCAGCGGCACTCTCTCCGGCGGGAGCTGAGCGTCCTGCTGCTAAAGGCCTACGCGGTCGCTCGACGAGATCGCGGGCCCCTTCCGCGACGACCAGGGTCGCCGGCCCCATCGCCGCCTGTCGCGCGGCAGTCGTCTCGCGTGGAACGACGAGGTCGTTCGGGGTGAGCTTGTCCTGGAGGCGACCCGCATACGCCCGATCCCAGGGGGCCTGCAGGAAAATGCCGAACTGCTTTCGCGGCCGGGGAAGCTCGTCCTGGAGCTCCAGCAGCATCTCCTTGCCCGCGTTCCAGATCGGCGGACGGCGCGCGGAAAGGATCACCGAGAAGTCCAAGGGCAAGAGCGTCCGGGCCGCATCGCTGGCGAGATCGAGGTCGCCACAGACCAAGATGCCGCCGCTCTTACGGAGCAGCACGACGGTCGCGCCCTCGCCGGCGCCGCGTACCCGGATCGCGCGCGCGTCGGGACGGAGAAGCTCGTCGTCGCCCAGGACGAGATCGGGGCCGCCGGCGACGCCATTCGCATCGTCGCGATGGACGGCGATCTGCACGCCGAGCGCCTGCCGGTAGCGATCCGCGTCAGCCGCGCGTGCCGGGTTCGTCGCGACCAGCAGCGAAGCGGGACCTGCCCCACGGACCAAGCGGAGCGCGCGCTCGCTGAAGGGGGGAACATCGATGAGGAGGTTGCCGCGAGCGTCGTCGTAGGCGATGTACTGGCGCTCGTTCTCGAGCGGCTCGTAGAGCTCGAAGATCCACGAGCGGAGCTGATGGATATCCACGGGGCGCGCTTATCCTAGCTTCGCGAGAACGACCAAGCCGTCAGCACGCGCGATCGTCTTTCGGCCTTCGAGGTAGCGGATCGCATGCCCGACCCGGTCCTCGCTCCAATCGAAGAGCCGCGCGATCTGACGCTCGCTGACACCACCGGAGAGATCGAGCAGCCGTGACAGCAGCGCGATCATCGCCTCGCTTGACGACATCCGTTCCGCGGCACCGACCGTCTCCGGATAACGCCGCACGAAAAGGTCGTACGTGTAGTTGTAATCCTCGCGCCCTTCCCCAACTGCGCGTACGCGCGCGACGTACATGAGCCGCTGCAGCTCTTCGATCGCCTTGGCGTACTGGGCCTTGCCTTCCTGCGAGGTAATGCCGAGTGCGGCGCGCATTCGCTTCGTCTGGGTCTCGCCGTTCTGAGCGAGGAACTCGATCACCCGTCGCGCGATCTCAGAGAGACGGCCCGCACGCACGTCGTCGAGGTGATCGTCCGGATCGCCGGCGCGACCGAACGTGGCGTAGAAGACCGGCAACATCTTCATTGACACGAAGGTCGGCTTTCGCACCAGCAGCTTCCCGTAATAAAGGCGCTTGCCCTCGGCGAGCTCGTCCTTCCAGCCCCACATCCAGTCCCACTTTCGCCCCTCGCTCCGCGTGTCAAGGTGGTCGAAGGCGCCAGGCACCGGGTACGCAGTCTCGGACGTGAACGCGAAGCAGAAGCCGAGCTCGTCGACCATGCGGACGAGCGAATCCGCGGTCCTGACCCGATGGCGCGCGGCGATCCGCTCGCGATGCCGGTCGAGGGCTCGCGAAAGGTCGTGCGCGACTTTCCCTTCGCGCGTCATGATTCTTCGAGCGGAGGCGGCCAGATGTTGGAACAGCAGCGGATCGCACACCTCAAAGGGTCAACCGGTCTCGGTCCCAAATGCGGGACGACGGACGCATCGATTGTGACGAACTGGGTGCTCGGCGCCACGTACCGTGAGATCTATGTCCCGGCCGACGTCCTGCAGCGCGCCGACCAGGTGTGCGGCCGCTGCCAGGAAGCGGCGCTCAACGACGAGAGTGGCTCCGACGACGAGGTCCTGCCCGACGACGAAGACACAACGGCTGAGAGCGCCGCCGGGGACGATCCCGCGTTCGCCGAGGTCAGCGATCAACGGCTCCTCCGAGAGCTTGCCCGCCGTCTGCATGACGCGGCCGACTTAGCTGAGGAAGAGAGCGATGAGGCCAAGGACGAACGCCACTGAGGTCGCCTGCCGCGAGCGCGCGTGCATCCTGGCGAACTCGGCGCGTGCCGGAGCGGTCGCGGGGAGGTCATCGAATCCCGGCGTTTGCGAACGGATCGAGCGCGCGACGGGGTTCGCCCAGCCACTCGCATAGAGCGTCGCCGCCGCCAACGCAGCGAGGAGGACCCAGCGCGCAACGAGGCGGGGCTCGAGGGCGCCGGTGACCTCGAAGGCAGTCGCCTTCAGCACGCTCGTCAGGGCAAGGAGCAGCACCGCGAAGAGAGCCCAGCCGTCGAACCGCGCGAGCACGCCGCCGAAGGCCGTCCCCGCTTCTGCGCGAGACCGCGAGACCGCGAAGAGTGCCGGAGCGACCGAGGTACCGAGCACGAACGATCCGCCAACAAGGATCGCGAGCGCGAAGTGATAGAAGAACTGGAGCAAGTCGAAATAGAGCGTTTCCACGGCCGGTCCGAGGATACGGGGAATTTCCGATGCCACAGCCCGGTTTAGCATTTGCGCTAAGGGAGCGCTGAATGCCAACGTACCGCGAGTACTTCTCCGAACTCAAAGAGCGCATCAAGGAAGCGACGCCGGAGCAGGTGCACGAGCTGCTGCGGTCCGGCGACGTCCAGCTCGGGGACGTCCGGGAGAAGAACGAATGGGATGAGGGTCACATCGTCGGCGCGACGCACGTCCCGAAGAGCTATCTCGAGCAATGGGCTGAGGAACGGCTCCCCGACAAGAGCAAGATGACGATCCTCTACTGCGCCGGAGGGGTGCGTTCGGCGATGGCCGCCGATACTTTGGCGAAGCTTGGCTACACCGATGTGATCTCGATGACCGGCGGGTTCAACCGCTGGAAGGACTCGGGCAAGCCGTGGACGAAGCCCGAGTCGTTCAGTGCGGAGCAGGCGCAGCGGTACTCACGGCATCTGCTCATCCCAGAGGTCGGCGAGGCCGGACAGCACAAGCTTCTCGCGAGCAAGATCCTGCTCATCGGCGCCGGTGGTCTCGGTTCACCGGCGGCGTACTACCTGGCCTCGGCAGGCGTGGGTCAGCTGGGGATCGTCGACTCCGATGTCGTCGACCTCACGAACCTACAGCGCCAAATTCTCCATTCGACCGAACGGATCGGTGAGCCCAAGGTCGAATCGGCGAAGCGAACTCTCGAGGCGCTCAATCCGGACGTGAAAGTCGTGGCGTACCAGGAACGGCTCACCAGCGCGAACATCGACCGCATCATCAAGGACTACGACGTCGTCGTAGATGGGGCTGACAACTTTCCGACGCGATATCTCTTGAACGACGCCTCGATCAAGCACCGCATCCCGGTGGTTCACGGATCGATCTACCGCTTCGAGGGCCAGGTCACCGTCTTCAAGCCGTTCGAAGGCCCCTGCTACCGGTGCCTCTTCCCGGAGCCGCCGCCGCCGGAGCTCTCGCCATCGTGCGCGGAGGCCGGTGTGCTCGGGGTCCTCCCGGGAGTGATCGGCACGATACAGGCCACGGAAGCGCTGAAGCTCGTCCTCGGGATCGGCGACACGCTCGTCGGGCGCTATCTGCTTTACGACGCGCTCGACGGAAGCTTCCGCGAGGTCCGGCTGCGCCGCGACCCGGAATGCCCGGTGTGCAGCGATCACCCGACCATCACGGACTACATCGACTACGAGGGGTTCTGCGCGTCGCCGGCCGAGTGGCGCGCGGAGCACGCGCCTGCGAAGGTGAGCGCGCCGGCCGACTAGCGGTTGAGGGCTTCGCCCCCAAGCCCCATATGCTCTGAATCGATGGGTCGCGCCTTCATCGTCATCCTCGCGGCGCTGTCGCTTGTCATCGTGGCGTGCAACGCGCCCACGGGAGGCGCGTCTCCGACGCCCACGAAGACGGCTGACATCAAGCGTTCCAAGCTCGATATCGCTTACAGCGCCTTCGTCGACCAGGACGTCCACCACGTCACCAGCCGCAAGGCGCTCGAGGCGGCGCTCGACGCGGCAAAGACGGAGATCAAGGCCGAGGGTGGAAACGCCGACGCGGCCACCCCCTCGTTCCAGAACACCGAAGACCCGCAGACCGCCGACTTCAACAAATTCGCGCAGGCGATCGCCGGTATGACCGCGACGATCCCGCAGCCCTCCGCGGACAAGATCGCCGACGCGGCGATCTCCGGGATGATCAAGTCGAGCCCGAAGACGATCATCGCCCGGGGCACCGACTGGCGCTTCCTGAACGAGCTCAAGCGCGAGCTGAAGGCATGAGGCGACGTGACTTCGTCCGCGCCCTTGGCCTGACCGCCGCCGCGAGCGTCGTCGGAGCGCCGCGGCGCTCGCCCGCCGCCGAGCCGCCGCTCGAGACCACGCGGCTGGCCCTGGCCCGCGATCCGACCATCTGCCCGG
>Ga0209807_1001031_pt1 | contig 13050 bp, 7 predicted proteins | sample GraSoiAngelo_154_FD_186168 | JGI IMG/M metagenome (GOLD analysis project Ga0209807, IMG submission 186168) | Grasslands soil microbial communities from the Angelo Coastal Reserve, California, USA - 14_1009_13_20cm (SPAdes) (version 2) | ecosystem: Environmental > Terrestrial > Soil > Grasslands ... | reverse complement strand
GAGCCATTGGCATTCAGGCCGACCGCGTAGGTGATAAACTCGTGTTTGCCGACGACTTCATCGACTATGAACCAGCCGCCACCGTTCACGCGCCAGACTTGCTGTTCGTCGTGCAAGACGCGCACGCCGCTGGTCTGCTCGATAGCTTTGCGTTGAGCCGGAGCCAGTTTCACCGGCGCGGCCATCAACGATTTGCCCGGAAAAATCGCGCGCTGCGCTTGATCGACTGTCAGGTATTGAACTGCAAACGTTGAGGGGGCAACCAGCGCCGAAATCGGCAGCGCGATGAAAGCGAATTCTGATTCCGTCATACACTAGAAATTGAATCCGAGTTTCAGCCGCACGTAATATTCCTCGTGTTCGTCACCAAAAATGTAACCGTTGTGCGCGGCGAACTCCTGGTTGTCCTGGCTGAAAGCCTGGCCGATTGGCAGTTGATGAAGAAAACCGATGCTGGCCCACCAACGCTCGCCTCCGTAATGAATTGTCGGGCCGATAAAGTACGCCGAGTGCTCGTGCACGGTGGCATCGGCAAATTCGTGATGGTTCCAAAATTCCAGGCCAGCTGACCAATTGCGGATGAACCGATACGAAATTCCAGTGAACCACTCGAACACAGCTTCGCGTTCCCACTCGCCTTCCTCTTCCTTCTGGAATTCGAGCTCGTAGTTGATGTTCAGCGCCCAAACGAGTCGGTCCTCGAACCAGTTTTTTTGCAGGAGGATCTTCCATTCCAACTCGGTTTCATGATCGCCAACGCTGGGCTCGAAATAAAGAGCGAGTCCTATTGCGGCTTTATAAGAGCTTAGCAACCGATAAATCGATTCAAAAGAAACCGACTCAAAGTGGTAACTGTCGAACGGCGTCGCGGGATCGTGTCCCGCGTGGACGTCCTCACCGCCGGTTTCGTAAACGCCCGGCAAGCGTCTTTTCGGATGGACCGGATTTGCCAGGGGAATGTCGTTGTTCGCATACACGTAGTGGTGATTCAGATACAGCGCGATCTGAAAATCGTCGCTCACGCCGTATTCAACCTCCTCACGAAAATCAATCACGCTATAGCTGCCGTGTTCCTTCTCCCAATGCGGCGTAATCCATTGCTCGAATTCGCCATGACCTTTTGGTGTAAGGTCGGTGGTGTAAGTCCAGGCAAAAATCGCCTCGTGCGCTTTCGTGTTCGAGACGCAAAACAATAACGCGGCCAAAGCTGATACCAATTTCATGTGGGGCATCCATAACATTTCCGGCAAAGGCCTGCTGCCGCACGGTTGCCAATTTTTGATGCCGAATTGCAGCGCAATTCAAGCCGGGGTCACAGCAAGACGTCGCTAACTGGATGATTGCGCGTGTTTTTCGCCGTACCTAGCGAGCACCCAGCAAAGATCCGAAAGTCGGTTGAGGTAACGCAAAATCTCTGGATTGAAATCTTTTTCGTCGGCGCTGAACGCCGCAATGCGACGTTCCGCCCGACGGCACGTTGCACGAGCAAAATCTAGTGTCGCGGACATTGGTGTTTCCCCAGGGATCACCCAATCTTTGGGATAAAGCGATTTGTTTTTCTCAAGATCGAAAATGACCGCTGTGACCCGGTCCACCATTGCCTGTGTGGTACGCTCAAAGCCGTCCTTGACGTAACGCTCCCGATCGCCCGGCGCTGTCGCCAGCTCACCCATCACAACGATCAAATCTTTTTGTGCGGCGAAGATTTCGTCTGAAAGGAATTTGTCAGTTGAGATTGACCGGGCGAGACCAAGTGCGGCGCTCAATTCATCAACGCTTCCATAGGCGTCGACGCGCGGATCGGCTTTTGATAGTCGCCGTCCGTACATCAACGACGTTTCGCCTTTGTCGCCAGTTTTGGTGACGATGGACATCAGTAAATTGTACGGGTGTTTCTGTGAACTCCGAAAGCTTTCGGAGCTGATACAGACGCCCTACAAGCTAACCGATCGCAGGTTGCGGCTCAGCCTCTTCCATCACTGGCGCGCCAACCGGCTCGCCTTTTTCGACTAGCTTAAGCTGGCGATGTTCCGGGAACCCGGTTCCCGCAGGAATCAAGTGACCCATGATCACGTTTTCCTTAAAGCCGCGCAGCCTATCGATCTTGCCCAGCGTAGCCGCCTCAGTGAGCACACGGGTCGTATCCTGGAACGAAGCCGCAGAAATAAAGCTGTCGGTTTCCAACGAAGCCTTCGTGATGCCGAGCAGCACCGGAACAGCCTCCGCAGGTTTGCCGCCTTTCTCCACAACTTTTTTGTTCTCTTCCTCGAAGTCGAGTTTATCGACCTGATCGCCCCAGAGGAGCGAGGTATCGCCAGGATCGGTGATCTTCACCTTGCGCAACATTTGGCGCACGATGATCTCGATGTGCTTGTCGTTGATCTCCACTCCCTGTAGCCGATACACCTCCTGCACTTCATTCACCAAGTGCTCCTGCAATTCCTGTGGACCGCACACTTCCAGAATTTCGTGCGGCACAATAGGGCCTTCGGTCAGCTGTTGACCCTTCTTCACGTAATCGCCTTTGAATACGATGATGTGCTTGGTGAGCGGAATGAGATGCTCTTCCTCAGCGCCCGTGTCCGGATCTTTCAGAATCAAACTCCGTTTGCCGCGTACGGTTCCGCCCAGCTCGACGATGCCGTCGATCTTGGCGATCTCAGCCGCATCCTTCGGACGTCGAGCTTCGAACAATTCCGCAACCCGCGGCAGACCACCCGTAATGTCCTTTGTCTTTGCGACTTTGCGTGGGGTTTTTGCGAGCAAAGCGCCTGCCCGCATCTTCTGGCCTTCCTCCACGATGACGTGAGCGCCGGCGGGAATTGAATAGCTCGCGAGCACCTCCTTCTTGTCGTCCACAATAACCACCTGCGGGTGTAGATCTTCCTTGTGCTCGACGACCATGGTGCCCATGAGCCCGGTCGCTTCATCTACTTCGCGTTTAATTGTCACTCCGGCAATCATGTCGCGGAATTCGATCTTCCCACCTTTATCGGTGAGGATCGGCACGTTGTATGGATCCCATTGCACGAAGGTTTCGGCTTTCTTCACAGACGCACCGTCCTCCTTGGAAATCACTGAGCCGATGACGACGTTGTAGCGCTCCAATTCGCGACCCTCATCGTTGTTCACGCTGATCGAGCCGTTTTTGTTCAACACGATCCAACTTCCGTCGAGCGCCTGCACCGTGCGCAAATCATTGAACTGCACCGTGCCGTCGTTCTTCGCCTTAATGATCGGTTGCTTAAATGTCTGGCTGGCCGTGCCGCCGATGTGGAACGTGCGCATCGTTAATTGAGTTCCCGGCTCGCCGATAGACTGTGCGGCGATAATACCGACAGCTTCACCAAGCTTCACGAAGTCCCCGGTCGCCAGGTTGCGACCGTAGCACATGGCGCACACGCCGCGACCGCACTCGCATGTGAGCACCGACCGGATCTTGAGTTGCTCGACGCCAATGCGCTGTAAGTCGGCTGCGATCTTCTCGTCGACGTATTGGTTTGCCTTGACGATCTTTTTCTTTTTGTCCACCGGGTCGCCAATTGTTTCGCAGCTCACACGCCCAATGATGCGTTGGCCAAGGTCCACGACTTCTTCGTCGCCTTCGTAAATCGAGCGCACCACGATGCCGTTTACAGTTCCGCAATTGTCTGCAACGATGATCACATCCTGGGCCGCGTCCACGAGTTTGCGGGTGAGATAACCGGAATCTGCAGTCTTCAGCGCCGTGTCGGCAAGACCTTTGCGCGCGCCGTGAGTGGAAATGAAGTACTCCAGTACGGTCAAGCCTTCGCGAAAGTTTGACGTGATCGGCCGCTCGATGATTTCGCCGCTCGGCTTGGCCATCAAACCGCGCATGCCGGCGAGCTGGCGCACTTGCTGCCGATTGCCGCGCGCCCCGGAATCGACCATCAGGTGAATCGGATTGTACTCCTTGCGATCCTGGTTTTCCTCGATCTCGCGGAACATGACGTTCGAAATCTGATCGCCGGCATGCGTCCAGATATCGATGATTTTATTGTACCGCTCGCCATCGGTGATGATGCCGCGGCGATATTGCTGATCAACTTGTTTGACCTGCTTGTAGGCGTTCTCGAGTTCCAACTCTTTACGCTTCGGAATAATCATGTCCTCGATCCCGATCGAGATGCCGGCACGAGTTGCTTCCTTGAACCCGAGCTCTTTCAGTTTATCCAGCGTGGCAACCGTAACGGCAGGGCCAGCGATTTGATAGCAGCGCCAAATGATGTCGCTGAGTTGTTTCTTGCCCGCTGCTTTATTGAAGAAACCAAGTTCTTTCGGCCAAATTTGATTGAAAATGACGCGCCCGGCGGTTGTCTCGATTACACTGGCGTCGGGATTTCCAAAATTAGTTCGCCGCCCGCGGTCGGGGTTCTTAAACAAAATCCGGTCATGCGTTTTGATCGTGCCTTCGATCATCGCGAATTCGACTTCGGACGCGTCCGCAAACAGCGGTAGATAATGCCCATCCTTTTTCGATGTCCGCGGATTTTGAGTTATGTAATAGCAACCCAGGGTTATGTCCTGACTCGGCGTGGTGATCGGTTTACCGCTCGATGGAGAGAAAATATTGTTGGGCGCGAGCATCAGCATACGCGCTTCCAACTGCGCCTCGACTGAAAGCGGGACATGCACTGCCATTTGGTCGCCGTCAAAGTCCGCGTTGTATGCAGTGCAAACGAGCGGGTGAATGCGAATGGCTTCACCCTCGATCAACTGCGGTTCAAACGCCTGAATCGACAGGCGGTGCAAAGTCGGAGCACGATTCAGGAGCACTGGATGGCCCCTGGTAACTTCGTCGAGAATGTCCCAGACCTCGGGAGTCTGGCGCTCAATCATCTTTTTCGCGCTGCGCACCGTGTGGACGTACCCGAGATCTTTCAGCCGACGAATGATGAATGGTTCGAAAAGAACCAAGGCCATCTTCTTCGGCAGACCGCATTGATTCAGCTTTAGGTCCGGACCGATGACAATCACCGAGCGTCCCGAGTAATCGACGCGTTTGCCTAACAAGTTCTGACGGAACCGGCCACCTTTGCCTTTGAGCATGTCACTCAGGGATTTGAGAGGACGATTGCCGGCGCCTGTCACAGCGCGACCGTGCCTGCCATTGTCGAACAAAGCGTCGACTGCTTCCTGCAACATGCGTTTCTCGTTTCGAATGATGACATCCGGCGTCTTCAGCATGAGCAGATTCTTGAGCCGATTGTTACGATTGATCACGCGACGATAAAGATCATTGAGGTCCGAAGTCGCGAAGCGTCCACCTTCGAGTGGGACTAAAGGACGCAAATCCGGCGGAATCACCGGCAGTACCTCCAGGATCATCCATTCGGGGCGTGCGCGTGAGCTCTGGAACCCTTGAACAAGCTTGAGACGTTTAGCCAGTTTCTTGCGAATCTGCTTGCTCTTTGTCGCGCCCATGGCTTTCTCCAGCTCTTTGTTGAGCTTGTTAAGGTCGATCTCAGAGAGAAGTTTCTTAATCGCTTCAGCGCCCATTCCGGCGACGAAATCTTTACCGTATTGTTCTTGCGCCTCGCGGTATTCGACTTCGTTCAGCAGTTGTGTCTTCTGCAATGGCGTCTTGCCAGGGTCGATGATGATGTAGTCTTCGTAGTAAATCACGCGCTCAAGCTGACGCGCGCTCATGTCCAGCATGAGTCCGATGCGTGAAGGCATGCATTTGTAAAACCAGATGTGCGAAACCGGCACCGCCAGCTCTATGTGCCCCATGCGTTCACGGCGAACGCGCGCGAGTGTGACTTCTACGCCGCAACGGTCGCAGATCACACCTTTGTGCTTGATGCGCTTGTATTTTCCGCAGGAACACTCCCAGTCGCGGGTCGGCCCAAAAATTCGCTCGCAGAAAAGCCCGCCCTTCTCGGGCTTAAAGGTGCGGTAATTAATTGTCTCCGGGTTTTTGACTTCGCCTTTGCTCCACGAGCGCATGGTGTCGCTTGAGGCGATGCCAATTGCGACTTGATCAAAACCTACTGGGCGTTCTTCGCCCACTAACTCACGCCAGGAATGTTCGTTCATGATTTCTCCGAATAAGTGTGAAACTAAAAATTACGCCACGCTCTCCATAAACGTGGGCGCCTGACTGCCGACCTTCACGTCGAGACCAAGGCTTTGCATTTCCTTGATCAACACGTTGAAGGATTCGGGCGTTCCAGCTTCGAGCGAGTTGTCGCCCTTAACGATTGACTCGTAGATACGAGTCCGGCCTTGCACATCATCAGACTTAACCGTCAGCAATTCCTGCAAGGTGTAGGCAGCACCGTAAGCCTCGAGCGCCCAGACCTCCATCTCGCCGAAGCGTTGGCCGCCATATTGCGCTTTACCGCCGAGCGGCTGCTGAGTGACAAGCGAATACGGTCCCACCGCCCGCGCATGAATCTTGTCCGCCACAAGATGGCCGAGCTTCATCATATAGATGTGACCAACTACGACTTCCTGGTCGAACGGATCGCCGGTGCGACCATCGAATAGGCGCGCCTTACCGTTCTCCTGTACCCAGGTGAAGCCCTCTTTCTTTTTCGCCTCATGCAGATAGTCGCGAATTTGTTTTTCCTTGATTCCATCGAAGACCGGAGTGGCCACTCTGAATCCAAGCGCTTTGGCAGCAACGCCGAGGTGCGTTTCCAAGACCTGACCCACATTCATACGGCTCGGGACGCCTAACGGATTAAGCACGATGTCGACCGGTGTTCCGTCTGCGAGGAACGGCATGTCTTCCTCGGGTACAATGCGCGCCACAACGCCTTTGTTCCCGTGACGGCCCGCCATCTTGTCGCCGACACTGAGCTTGCGCTTGCTGGCGATGTAAACTTTGACCTGTTTGATGATTCCTGGTTCGATCTCCTCGCCGCTTTCCACACGGTCCGTCGCACGATCTCGTTCGAGCTCTAACTCGGCGAACTTGTGTTCGTATCCGCCAATAATTTCGCGGATCCGATTCCGAATTGGGCTCGGGTCGATCTCGATGTGATCGTGGGCAGTCGCCAATTTTCGCAAAAGCGTTTTCGTGATCTTGCGATTCGCCGGGATGATGATTTCACCGCTCTTGGCATTTACGACGTCGAGAGGAATTTTTTCGCCCAGCAGAACGTTGGAAAGCGAATCGGTGAGCTGCTCAATGAGTCCCTCCCTCTTGCGCTTGTGGTCTTCGCCGATGTTCTTGAGCTGCCGTTTGGTTTCGGCCGGAGTCAGTTTCTCCCGTGAAACCTCGCGACGGGATGACACTTTCACGTCCATCACGATGCCGTAGGTTCCAGAGGGCACGGTAAGTGACGTGTCTTTTACATCGGCGGCTTTCTCTCCAAAGATGGCGCGAAGCAGCCGCTCTTCCGGAGCCAGTTCCGTCTCGCTCTTTGGCGTAATTTTCCCAACTAATATATCCCCTGGCTTCACCTCCGCACCGACTCGCACGACGCCGTCCGGACCCAGGTTACGTAAAGCTTCTTCGCTTACATTAGGGATGTCGCGCGTAATTTCCTCCGGGCCCAGCTTTGTATCGCGCGCGCCGATCTCGAACTCATCGATGTGAATGGAAGTGTAAACATCTTCCTTCACAACCTTCTCCGAGATCATGATCGCGTCCTCGAAGTTGTAGCCGTTCCAAGGCATGAACGCGACGAGCACGTTGCGCCCGAGGGCCAGTTCGCCACGATCGGTGTTCGGCCCATCGGCGATGACTTGGCCCCGTTTCACATGTTGGCCCCTGCGAACGATCGGTTTTTGATTCACACAGGTGCCGGCGTTCGACCGCATGAATTTGCGGAGCTCGTAAACGTGGATACCGGCCTCGGAGTCGCTTTTGATTTTCTTTTTGGACTCGGGCAGATGGCCGTCCTTGGTGACGATAATTTGGTCAGCCGTAACTGAAGCGACCTTGCCGCTCTCGATGGCCAGAACAACTGCGTGCGAATCGCGCGCAACTTTTTCTTCAAGACCAGTGCCGACCAGCGGCATCTCGGAAACAATCAGCGGCACGCCCTGGCGTTGCATATTGGAACCCATCAGCGCGCGGTTCGCGTCGTCGTGTTCCAGAAACGGGATGAGGCCAGCCGCTACCGAAACGAGTTGCTTCGGCGATACGTCCATGTAATTCACCTTTGACGGATCGACTTCAAGGAAATCGCCACGATAACGCACCGAAACTTTTTCACCGCTGAAATGGCCGCGCCCGTCGATAGGCGCATTCGCCTGTGCGACGAGGAAGTTCTCATCACGGTCAGCTGTGAGATACTCGATGTCATCAGTGACGCGGCCGTTTACTACCTTGCGATACGGCGTTTCGATAAAACCAAACTCGTTGATACGCGCAAAGGTGCTCATTGAGCTGATCAAGCCGATGTTTGGGCCTTCGGGGGTCTCGATCGGGCAAATGCGGCCGTAGTGCGACGGATGAACGTCGCGCACTTCAAAGCCGGCACGTTCGCGGCTCAAACCTCCAGGGCCGAGAGCCGACAGACGCCGCTTGTGCGTCAATTCTGCGAGCGGATTCGTTTGATCCATGAATTGCGAAAGCTGTGATCGACCAAAGAAATCCCTGATGACCGCGCTGAGCGCTTTGGGATTAATAAGCTTTTGCGGCGTCATTCCATCGACGTTGATGTCGAATAGCGTCATCCGCTCTTTCACGAGGCGCTCAGTTCGAGCAAGACCGACCCGGCACTGGTTCGCCAGTAATTCGCCTACGGTGCGGACGCGCCGGCTGCCGAGGTGGTCAATGTCGTCGAGCGTGCCTTCGCCCCGTCGCAGATTGATCAAGTACTTAATCGCCGCGATAAAGTCTTTGTCGGTCAGGATGCGCTCGGAAGGATCGACGTTAATTCCGAGCTTCTGATTGATTTTGTAGCGGCCGACTCGACCAAGGTCGTATTTCTTCGGATCGAAAAAGAGCCGTTTGAGTAAAGCACGGGCGTTGGCCACGGTCGGCGGATCGCCCGGACGAAGACGGCGGTAAATGTCTTTGAGAGCCTCTTCCTGGTCGTGCGCCGGATCTTTTCTAAGCGCCTTCACTATCGTGTCATCGTTCGAGATGTCGATGACTTTGGCCTCGTGAATATTCAGCGCCATGATCTGGCGAACGGTCGCAAGAGTCAGGGGCTCAAATGCGCGCGCGACCGTGACCTCACCATCGCGGATATCTGCGGTGAGCACTTTGCTGGCGAGCTGTTCTTCGTCGAGTTTGTCGCTCAGCTTCAGATTCTCGATGTTGTAAAAAAGTTTAATGACCTCCTCGTCAGAACCATAGCCGAGTGCGCGCAGGAAAGTGGTCGCGAGGAATTTTCGGCGGCGCTTGCGTCGGTCTAAATAAATGTAAAGCAGGTCAGCGGTATCGAATTGCACCTCGATCCACGAGCCTCGATCTGGAATGATGCGGAAGCTATAGAGGACCTTGCCGTTAACGTGCACGGTGGATTCAAACGCGATGCCGGGAGAACGATGCAACTGGCTCACCACAACGCGTTCCGCACCATTAATGACAAACGTACCCTGGGGGGTCATGAGTGGGATCTCACCCATGTACACTTTCTCTTCCTTCGTGCCTTTCTCCTCCCGCAACTGGAACGTCACGTGCAGCGGTGCGCTGTAGGTTTGCCCTTCGCGCTGCGCTTCAAGCGGCGTCAATTTTGGTTCACCGATATCGTAGTGGCTGAAATCAAGAACCGCCTTCTCATCGTAGCTTTCAATAGGAAAAACTTCCTTGAAAACCGCTTGGAGTCCTTGATTTTTGCGCTTCGAATACGCGACGTGTTTTTGAAGAAAATCGACGTATGAATTTGCCTGAACCTCAATGAGGTTGGGCGGTTCGATAGCTTCCTTGATACTTCCGAAGTAAATGCGTTCCGACATAGTGCCTAAGCTCAGGAGTTAAACCTCATACCGGCTCCACCAAACACGGACCGACGCGCGCAGATTTACCGGCTCTGGGATGGGCGAAGAACGTAAAAATGCCACCAAAACGGTGACCTGTCAAATTGACGACCTCCGTCTCGTAGCCGGTAATGTGGTTTGTCTTGTTAGCGCCGGGGTAAAAATACGTCTGGCGGACTGTAGTGGGTTGTAAAGTTATTATGGATCTCGCGCCGCGCAACAAGATTTTTATACTGTGACAGCGCGTAAATTCGCTTTGTTTATTTAATTTCGACCTTCGCACCTGCGGCCTCGACTTTTTTCTTGATCTCGTCCGCCTCCTGCTTGGTCACGCCTTCCTTGATCGTTTTAGGCGCACCTTCTACGAGCGCTTTCGCCTCCGCAAGGCCGAGGCCCGGAACCGCGCTCCGCACCTCTTTGATCACTGCAATCTTGTTTGCGCCCATCTCTGTGAGGATCACGTCAAACGTGGTCTTTTCCTCGGCTGCTGGAGCTGCTGCTCCGGCAGCTGCTCCCAGACCGGGTCCTGCCGCGACCGCTACTGGCGCAGCGGCGCTGACGCCCCATTTTTCTTCAAGCTGCTTGACCAATCCAGCAATCTCCAGGACCGAAAGGTTGCTGAGTTCCTCTACTATTTTATCTGTATCTGCCATTTTAGTTTTTCCTCCAGTTGCCGCCTCCGAAAGCCTTCGAAGAATTAAAGTCGGTAGCCACCAGCTCGGACAATTTCGTTTGTGTTGGAATTTGTGCGACAGACAAATGCCTGCCGTACAAAATTCATGCCGCGGGCGCGCCCTCCTTTTCAGCCTTCGCGCTCAACAGTCGCGCTAATGCCGCGGCTGGTTGATTGAAAAGACTCACTAGACGCGTCGCCGGCGACAACAGCACTCCCAGCAGTTGTGCCTGCAAAATTTCCCGTGCCGGCAATTCCGCCAAGGTTTCCAGTTCCGTAGTGGAAAGCGCTGCGCGATCGACAAAACCAACCCTAAGCGCAGCCAGCTTGAATTCAGTCGCAAACGTTTTAAAAATTTTGGCTACCGGGGCTACATCTGCTTCGCCCGTAACAACCGCGGTTTGTCCGGCGAACTGGTCACCAACTTCGGGAAAATCAGAATCCGCCATCGCAAGCTTGAGAAAACTGTTCTTCACTACGTGCACCTCGGCGCGGGCGGGCGAGAGTCGATGCCGCAACTCGCTAAAATCGGCTACTTTCATTCCGCGATAGTCGGTCACGAGCACGAAAGGCGAGCGCTTCAATGCCTCGGACAACTCTGAAACAATGTTGGCTTTTTCCGGTCGCATACTGTCGAGCTAATTACTCCGATCCTACACTCCGCTCAGATATGGGCTGGGATCGATGCGGACGCCGGGAGACATAGTCGCACTGATTGTCACACCTTCAAGATAGCGGCCCTTAGCCGTCGGCGGGCGAGCTCGCACCACAGCTTCAATCACTGCATTTGCGTTCTCCACCAGCGCATTTTGTTCAAAGGAAAACCTTCCGACCGGCACGGCAACGTTGCCATTCTTGTCGAGTTTGAATTCAATGCGGCCGGCTTTCACTTCCTGCACCGCTTTGGCGGTGTCGTCAGTGACGGTCCCCGTTCGGGGGTTGGGCATCAGCCCGCGCGGACCGAGCACTTTCCCCAGTTTCCGCACTTCGGCTATCGCCGCCGGTGTAGCGATTGCCACATCAAAATCTTGAAAGCCTTCCTGGCATTTCTGGATCAATTCTTTCATGCCGACGAACTCTGCGCCAGCGTCTGTGGCCGCCTTCGCTGCTTCACCTTCCGCGAACACGAGCACTCGCACCTGTTTTCCGCTGCCGTGTGGAAGAGGGCAAGTCCCGCGCACCATTTGATCGGATTGCTTGGGATCTACCCCAAGGCGAAATGAGAGCGTCACGGTTTGATCAAACTTGGTGGGCGAGAATTTCTTTAGCGTCGCAACCGAATCAGTAAGACTGTAGTTCTTCGTCCGATCTAGCTGCTGCGCTGCCGCGCGATAACGTTTGCTTCGATTTGTTTGCATTATTCGGTGCAGTTCAAACGCCGTTCACTACTTTAATAGCGAGGCTCCTGCTTAATTATTCCGGCTCGGTCGAGCAAGCGGGACACGGAACGTAGCGCTATTTGATGTGTTGTCAAAACAAGCTGTTAATCCGAAAATTCGCGAACAGACGACATTGCGAGATGGAACTCACCGTTACTTTCAAGCATAAATCCCGATCGTAATTCTCCCAGCTCGGAGAACCGATATCGGGCAACCACCGCGAGTGCGGCATCGAGCTTCCGCAGCGGCGGCCGATGGGCTGTGTTGGACCGCAATTCGCCGCTTCGATGATTCACTGAACGGTTGTTGACGTCGCCGCAGCGGCCGTCGCGGGGCCGTTTCGGATGATTTTGCCCTGTCTCATTACGAATGAGACACGCTCGGTTGCAGTGATATCCAAACTCGGATCGCCCGGCATCGCAATAATATCGGCCAGTTTCCCTTTTTCCAGCGTGCCGACTTTTTGCCCAATGCCCAGAAGCTCGGCGTCGTTCGCCGTGGCCGATTTTAATGCGTCGATCGGAGTCATACCCAGATCGACCATTAACTTGAATTCTTTTGCATTCTGTCCGTGTGGAAAAACCGCTGCGTCCGTCCCAAATGAAATCTTGATGCCCATCTTAATCGCATTGTGAAACATTTCCGAACGAGCCGCTGTTGCCGCTTTCGCCTTCGCCTGCAACGCCCGGGGATAATTGTCGAGTTTGCCCATGATCCACTCCGAGGCCATCAGCGTCGGCGTGAGGAATGTTCCTTTCTTTTTCATCATCATAAGCGTTTCCGGTTTCATAAACGAACCGTGCTCAATCGAATCGACGCCCGCCTCGATGGCCTCGCGCGCGGCTTCATCGCCGTGGCAGTGCACAGCCACTTTCTTGCGTAAACGATGCGATTCATCGACCAGCGCCGCCATTTCAGCCGGCGTCAACTGCGGAGTGTCCACTTCGTCGGCGAGTGAAAGTACGCCGCCAGAAACTGCGGCCTTGATGACATCCGCGCCATTCTTAACCTCAAACCGCACCGCTTTTCGAATTTCATCAGGGCCATCCGCAATGCCATCTGTGTAGTCCGGTTCGCGTCCAAACAGAAAGT
>Ga0209807_1001025_pt1 | contig 13092 bp, 10 predicted proteins | sample GraSoiAngelo_154_FD_186168 | JGI IMG/M metagenome (GOLD analysis project Ga0209807, IMG submission 186168) | Grasslands soil microbial communities from the Angelo Coastal Reserve, California, USA - 14_1009_13_20cm (SPAdes) (version 2) | ecosystem: Environmental > Terrestrial > Soil > Grasslands ... | reverse complement strand
ACCCGCTTGTTGTCCCAGTTGTCGCGGAAGTGCACGGCGTCGCCCGACAGCACGACGTAGCCGGTCTTCGGCAGGCGGACGAGCAGCGACTGGTGCCCCGGCGTGTGGCCGGGCGTCGACAGGATCGTCACGCTGCCGTCGCCGAAGACGTCGCGGTCGCCCGTGAGCTTCTCGAGCTTCTGCGTCGGCGTGAACGCCGGCTTGTTGGGCCCCGCCATCGCCCAGTCGTACTCTGCGCCCTGGATCAGGACGGTCGATGACGGAAACAGCGCGACGTTGCCGACGTGGTCGCCGTGCGTGTGTGACACGGCCAGGTAGGCGACGTCGGCCGGCTTGACGCCCAGCTCCGCCAGCTGCCCCGCCAGCGTCTTGGCGCGTCGATACGTGATCGCGCCGTTGGCCACCACCATCCCCTCCGGCATCGCGGCCACCGCGTCGGGCACGCCCGTGTCCCACAACACGAGTCCCTTGTCGTGGCGGATCAGATAGCAGTTGTCGGAGAACTCGATCGGCCTGCCCTCGTTGACGCCGGGCGACCAGCGCGCCTGGTCCTTTCCGATGTTGCGCCCGCAGTCGAGCACGTACAGACGCTGGACCTCGGCGCTCGCGACGCCGGCGAGCAGGCAGATCGAGGCGATCACCATCACCACGACGCGGCGACTCATGGAATCCTCCTCGGAGAGACGGCGCGGATCAGGGCTCGCGCCGCGCGTTGGCGCGATGCTCGGGCGGCACCTTCGACAGGCGATCGGTCCACGTGGTGACGCCGTTGGCGTCCGTCCACGCGTAGACCGTGCGCTGCCCGGCCATCGAGCTCGACGGCGCGCCGCCGGGCGGCGCCGTCGGCGGATTCGGGATCCACACCCACGTGTACGGCACGTTCACGCCGTCGCCGCGCAGCACGTAGCGCCCGGTTGGGAAGACGGCCTCGCGCTCGATCGGCTGGACGTCCTGCGAGAGCGGCGGCGCGTACGCCGGCGGCGGCGGAGCCGCGTACGCGGGCGGAGGGCCGTATGCGGACGAGGGGTCGTACGCGGGAGGCGGCGCGGCGTAGGCCACCGGCGGCGGCCCGTAATCTACCCCGGGCGAGGAGTACGCGAACGGCGACGTGGAGTAGAAGCCGAACGGGCTGAAGGGCGCGACGACGATCAGGCGCGGGCCGAACGGGCGATGCTGGAAGTGGCCAAAGCCGCGGCCGCCGCCGTGAAAGCCGCGGCCGCCGCCGTGAAAACCGTGGCCGCTGGCGTGAAATCCGTGGCCGCTGGCGTGAAAGCCGCGGCCGCCGCCGTGAAAACTGTGGCCGCTGCCGTGAAAGCCGTGGCCGCCGCCGCGGTGCTGCGCCGCGGCCTGCGCCGGCAGACCGGTGAGGAGAATCAGGGTCGCACCGACCGCTACCGCACGGACCGCCGCCGTCATGCTGCCATCCTACTCCCATCCCTGGCGGCACGCGGCTTGCCTCTTAGTTCCAAGGCGTTATGCGCATGCGGGCCCCGATGCTGCTGGCGGCCGTGCTCCTCGTCGGTGTCACCGTCGGCGTGGCCGCCGATCCCACTGCCAACGTGTCGTCGCCGCCCGCCCTGACGCCGGAGACCGCGCTGGCGTCGCTCAACGCGTCGATCGAGTGGTATCGCCAGGCGCGCGTGACGATGCGCGAGGTGAACCGCTCGGCGGGGGCGCTGTTCGCCCAAGAGGATCAGGAGACGGCGCGCCAGGCGCTGCAGCGCGCATTCGCCGTGGTGCGCGCCCGCGCCGCCCTGCTGAAGCAGGCGCCGGATCCGGCGACGAAGCCGCCGGCCCAGGAGCGGCTGGCTGCGGCTCGGGCGCAGCTCGAGGCCTCGATCAAGGCCGAGGAGCAGCGCGCGTCGCGTGGTCCAGCGCGCGAGCGCGCGGCCGCGCGCCGCCGGCTGGAGCTGGACCGCGCACGGCTTTCAGTCATGACGGAGCTGCAGAGCTTCAACAACTCGCTGGCGGGAAACGCGCAGGTGGATCTGTCCCAGCAGATCGACGCGCTCGAGCAGTCGGTGCCGGAGCTGCGCGGCTCGGCCGCCGCGGCCGAGCCGGCTGCGGCGGTCGTGGCGGCCGCCGGCGGGCCGGGAACCTGGGCGCTCGTGGACCGGCTCATCCGACTGCATCAGAGCCGCGGGAGCGTGGACGATCTACGGGCGGCCACGGCCTCGCTCTCGCGCTCGGTGGGCAACGAGCTGCGCGCGACCGCGGAGCAGCTGCGCCCGCTCGGCGCCCGGCTCTCGGCCCTGGCGGAGAGCCCCGACACGGCCGCGGCCGCGGACGCGGAGCGTGAGTTCCAGACGGGGCTGGCGCGCGCCAAAGCCCTGACGGCGATCCTGATCCCGCTGCGCGAGCAGGCCTCGCTCCTGCGCCGCTACAGCGACGATCTGCGCGGCTGGGCGCGGGCGGTGGACGCGGAGACGCGGGAGGTGCTCAAGAGCCTCGGCCTCGAGCTGCTGCGCCTGTCCGTCGTCATCGCCATCGTGCTCCTCGGGGCGGTGGTCTGGCGCTTTCTGGCGCTGCGCTACATCGCCGACGGGTATCGCCGGCGGCTGCTCATGACGGTGCGGACCTTCGTGGTCACGACCACCATCGCGCTCGTGATCGTCTTCCACTTCGCGAGCGAGCTCACGCCGCTGGTGACCGCGCTCGGCTTCGCGGCGGCGGGCATCGCCTTCGCCCTCCAGAATGTGATCCTGGCGCTGGTGGGTTACTTCGCGATGCTCTCGCCCAACGGCATCCGCGTCGGCGACCGGGTGAGCCTGCAGGGACCATTCGCGTACGTGTACGGCGAGGTCATGGAGATCGGATTCTTACGAATCCGACTGCGCGAGCTGGCCGGCGAGCCTCCAACGCCCACCGGACGGATCGTCGTCTTTCCGAACTCCGTGGTCTTCACCGGGACCTTCTTCAAGCATCCCGACCGCGAAGAGGCGGAGCCGCTCAGACGCTCAGCATAGCCTTCGCGAGCAGCCGCGCGCCCTCGTAGCACTTGTCCGGCTGCTCGTAGGAAAAGGCCAGGCGGATGTAGTCCTCGCCGCCGCCGTTGGCGTAGAACACGGGCCCCGGCGTGTACTGGATACGCGCCTGGACGGCGCGCTCGGCCAGTCGCTCCTTGTCGGTGCCGCTCGGCAGGCGGATCCAGAGAAAGAAGCCGCCCGCCGGCCGGCTGATCGTCGCGTCGGTGCCCTTGAGCACCTCGTCGAGCCCCTTCAGCATCGCGTCGCGCTTGGCGCGGTAGACGCCGATCAGGCGCTGGACGTGGGCGGCCATGTTGTCCCGCATGAAATACGTGGCCACGCGCGACATGAAGGGATTGGTGCCGCCGCCGAACAAAAACGACTGCAGGGCCGGCACCATGTCTTTGGGCGCGCAGAGCCACCCCAGCCGCACACCCGCGCCCAGGATCTTGGAGAGCGTGCCGGCGCGGATCACGCGGCCGCCGCGATCGAGCGCGTAGAGCGGCGGCAGCGTCTCGCCCTCGAAGCGCAGCTCGCCGTAGGCGTCGTCTTCGAGGATCAGCGTGTCGAACTCGTGCGCGAGCGCGATCAGCTCCTGGCGGCGCCGCAGCGACTGGCTCGGGCCCGCCGGGTTGTGGAAGTTCACGATCGTGTAGATGAGCTTGCACCTGCGTCCCGCGCGCCGGAGGCCCTGGAGCCGTTCTCGTACGGCGTCGGTGTCGATGCCCTCGTCGTCCACCGGCACGTCCAGCACGTGAGGCCCGTGGCGCCGGATCGTATTCAGCGAGCCGGAGAACGTCGGCGCCTCCGCGATGATCGCGTCGCCGGGATCCACGAACGCGCTGAAGGCCAGCGAGAGAGCCTGACCCGAGCCGTTGGCCACCACGATGTTCTCGGGCGTCGCCTTCATCATCTCGAAGAGCTGGTACTTGTGGCAGATCAGCTCGCGCAACCCAAGGTAGCCCTGCGGGTCGCCGTAGGTCATCGCCTGCGCGCCCTCGGCCGCCATCATCTTCGCCGTCGCCTCGATCATCCCCTCGTAAGGGAACGAGACGGGGTCGGGATAGCCGCCGCCGAACTCGAAGAGCGGGCTCATGGACTGGCGCGGCGTGGTGAGCGGCACGGCGTAGCGGGCGCGGGTCGAGAGGAGGCCGTCGAAGATTGGGGTCGTCATACGCGGTAGCATACCTCGCCGACGGCCCTGGCGACCTGCCCTGGGATCTGACGGCGCTTGCCATTCCGGCGCCCCTAAAGGGTCAGTCTGGGTCACAGCGACCGCCCGCTGCGCGGCGCCGCCGGGCCCCGGCCGACTCGCCCAGATCACGACAAGCGCCTGTGAAATCGGCTCGATAGCTGGCGCCCGGGCGCCTCGCTCGTGCAGGCCGCTTCGTGGGATCGAGCGGGGCGTAGCTCTTGCTTCAACACTCTCAGAAGACCTCTTCCGGCACAGCCAACCAGATCGGGACGCAACGCCACGGGTCAACGAGGTAATCGCGCCGACGCTGACACCGGGCTGCCGAAGAAGAGGAGGGGGCTTTCCGCGGAGGAGCGAATGCCCCGGCGTCCGCGCACATTCGTTGCGGCGTGCCTGCTCGCGGCCGCGGTCAGCGGCTGCACGGGCGTCGGCTTCCATAATGCCGGCACACGCGCCAAGCTCGATTTCGGCGCGCCCGACAGCGTCGCGCTCTGCGTCTACATCGACAAGGGTATCAGCGAGCGAGAAGCGCGCGAGCTCATCGCCGACGCATGGAACCAGGAAGGACGCCTGTACGGCCTGTCCATCGACGTCGTGAAGGTCGTCCCGTGGAAGCGCCGCGGATTCATGATGGACGGCATCATGGAGACGATCACGCGGCAGCCGCTCACGGCGCCGTGCGACCGCGTGATGGCGCTCGTGAACCGCCACCTCGGCGACATCGCATGGAACCTGCTGCAGCTGCCCGAGATTCTCGGCGCCGTCAACGACGACACGCTCACGCACGGCTACACGGTCGCGCGCCGCGCCAGCCTCAACCAGGTCTTCGAGTCTCCCGCGGACGTCGCCCGGCACGAGATCTATCACATGCTCGGCTGCGACGAGCATTTCAACATCGGGCGCTGCTATGCGCAGATCGCCATGCTCAAGCGCTTCAAGCAGACACGGGGCGACACCTTCTTTCCTGCCTGGGATTCGATCAACAAACGCATCGTCGCCACGCGCGCAGAGGTGAACGCGCGGTTGTTCGGTGCCGACGCGCAGGCCCTGTCCGCACTGCCGCGGGAACACTGAGTCGCAGGCCGCACCGAGGATCGAGTCCCGGGACCCCCGCCCGGCCGGCAGAGGCTCGCGACCCCCCCAGGCCCTCCTCGGCTTACCTCCGACAAACTTCACAGTGGGTCCCGAATAACCCACCGCCCGGACACCGCACTGCGACGAAAATGGTCAATGTGCAATCTGCTCGTGGAGGAGATAGGAACAACTTCTTCATAGGGTGTATACACATGCGACCACGAGCCGCTCGCTGAACTGCCGTGTGGCACATCCTTTGCCGAGGGTTGTCCCCCCGGGGGGCGTGTATGACAGCAGGACGTGCGTTGGCACAGGCAGTTCTGGTTGTTGTCGTCAGTTGCTGTCTCGTGGTCCCCAGGCCGATCTTCGCCGCCTCGGCGACCCTTGGAACCGTGCGTGGACAGCAGACGGCCAAGCTGTCACTGGACGGGGGCAAGTCCTGGCTCGCGCTCGGCGGCCGGTCGCTGCCGGTGCTATCCGGTACGGAGATCCGGAGCGGGGCGGGTAATGCCCAGCTCGCCCTGAGCGACGGCAGCCGCATCAGCGTGATGCCCTTCAGTGCTCTTCGATTTGCCGAGACCCCGCGCGGCACCGAGATCTCGTTGGTTTACGGTCGCTTGGCGTTCAGCTTCCCGCAGCAGACGCATCTCGAGATCGTCACGCCGACCGCCCGGCTGGAGCCGGCGCCTGGTCGGACGAAAGAGGGTGAGCTCTTCGTCACCGGCGCTGGCCTGCTGGGCCTCAAGATGAGCGAGGGCACGCTGAACGTTCGGCCACTGTCCAACCCGAATGACGTGATGGTCGCCAGCCTGGAGCCCGTGTTCCTGCCCAGGCGGCCGTCGATGCCCGGCACATACTTCGGCTCGGACACGAAGACGACGCCTCCCGTCCATGCGAAGGCCGTCTTCACACCCAACGGCGAGAGCATCGGCTACGTCGGACGCGCCGGATCGCTGGTCATCTCTCCCGGGTACACGAACGACCTGACGCGGCCATTTTCCCCGAAGCTGGTCCGCCTGGCGATGAACACGATTCCGGAAAGAGACCGTACCGATGACGCGACGCCGCTGTTCGACGTCAATGGTGGTTACGTCGGCTATCTGGCGGGGCCGGTATTCTACGCCCAGGCCCCGAGTCAGCCCCCGACCCAGGCCACCCCGACCGTGCCCGCGCAGGGCACCCAGGGCGCGACCACCGGCGAGGGTGCCGGTGGCAGGACAGGGCTGTCGACCGGCGCGATTGCCGCCATCGGCGCCGTCTCGGCGGTCGGTATCGGCGTGGGCGTCGTGGGCGCCGCCGGCGGATTCGGCGGGAGCAAGCAGAAGAAACATGAACCTGGGTGCCCGCCGCGAACCACGCCTCCACAGGCGTCGCCGCAAGGACCCCCGCCCGGTCGTCCGCCCGGGTGCGACTAGGGAATACCAACTCCGTCCTGGTCGGGCGGGCTAACCAAGAACTTCAAGGGTGAGACGTGCGCGCTACGCCGTGTTGTTCCATCGTCGTGATCGCCACGCTGGCGCTGACTGCGTGCGCCGGTGTGCAACACCAGCCGACACCGCTGACGGCGGCTGCACCGTCGTCCCCCGCGGCCATGTCGGCGGCAGCGCCGGCGGCCGTGTCACGGCCGGACGCCGACGGCAGCCGGACGCCGACGGACGCCGCCGATCTGACGCTCGGCGCCGGTGACCTCATCGAGGTCTCCGTGTTCGACGTCCCGGAGTTCTCGAATCTGAAGGCCCGCATTCCCTCGAGCGGCGCGATCACGCTGCCGCTCCTCGGCGCCGTGTCCGCCGCGGGTCTCACGGCCGGCGAGCTCCAGAGCGTGATCCGTCTGCGGCTGCAAGAGAAGTACATGCACGATCCGCAGGTCTCGATCTTCGTGACCGAGCACAAGAGCCAGCGGATCTTCGTGAGCGGGGCCGTCAAAAGCCCCGGCCCGCACGAGCTCGTCGGGCGTGTGCGACTCGCCGACGCCCTGGCCATGGCGGGTGGGCTGACCGACGAAGCCGGCCGTTCGGTGCAGGTCATCCGCAAACGGGCGGACGCCCCGACCGCGCCCGCCGTCGCGACGGTGATCGACCTCGACAAGCTCGCGACGGCGAAGGACGAGGTGAATCTCGAGCTTCAGGCGGGCGACATCGTCGAGGTGGCGCGCGCCGGCTCGTATTACGTCGGCGGTGAGGTCACCCGCGCGGGGTCCTTCTACCTCAAGGCGCGTACGACGGTCGCCCAGGCCACCGTCAACGCCGGCGGCGTCAAGGACGTCGCCGACTGGGACGATGTGCGTCTCTATCGCCGGCGGCCCGATGGCTCGACGGAGGTCCAGACGTTCAGCCTGAACGAGTTCGAAAACGGCAAGCCGTCGCCGGAGCTCCAGGCGGACGACGTCGTCGTCGTCGGTAAGTCGGCCGTGAAAACCTTCCTGTATAGCGTCCGCGACTTCTTCAAGTTCGGGGTGGGCGCGAGCATGTCGATCATATGAGCGCCCTATGGCGGCCCGAGCGAGAGACTCGCATGCTTCCGGCGGGCGACCCGGTTGAGATCACGCGCGCCGAGCACGTCGCCTACGGATACCCGGCCGAGGAGACGTCCCACTTCTGGGATTACTGGCGCGTCATTCGCCGGCGGCGCTGGACGATCATCACCTGTTTTCTGGTCACGGTCACCGCCGTCACCGTCTTGTCCTTCACCGCGCGGCCCGTCTATCGCGCGAGCGCGACGCTGCGGATCGAGAAGGACCAGCCGCGCATCGTGAAGTTCGAGGAGGTCGTCAAGGAGGACTCGCAGCAGGACTACTATCAGACGCAATACCGGATCCTCCAGAGCCGCTCGCTCGCCAACCGGGTCATCGGTCTGCTCCAGCTCGACCAGCATCCGGAATTCGCGGCGGCGCCCAAGAGCCTCAACGAGCGCACGGAGGCCACGGTGCGCGAATGGCTGGTCCGCTGGATTCCGGTGCCGCCGCCGCCGGCGCCCGAGGCGGTGGAAGACCTCGTCGTCACCTCGCCGCTGACGAGCGCCTTCCTCGGCCGGTTGACCGTGGAGCCGATCCGCAGCTCACGTCTGGTGAAGGTCGCGTTCGACAGCGGCCATCCCGACCTGGCCGCGCGTGCTGCGAACACCGTCGCCGAGGCGTTCATGGCGCAGCAGCTCGACCAGAAGATCGAGGCCACACGCTACGCCACGCAGTTCCTGGCCAAGCAGCTCGAGGAAGCGCGCGGGAAGCTCGAGGAGTCCGAAGGCAAGCTCACGAAGTTCCTGAATGGTCACGACATCCTCTTCGTGACCGCAGATCGGGGCGGCCAGCAGCAGGACCTCATCAGCCAGCAGCTGGCGCTGCTCTCCGACGCGCTGCTCAAGGTCCGCGGCGAACGCATCGCGAAGGAAAGTCTGATGACCCTCGCGAGCACGCGCGACGTCGACTCGCTGCCCGCCGTGCTGCAGAGCTCGATGATCGCCGGCCGGAAGCAGGAGCTGGCCGGCCTCGAGTCCGAGTACCGCAAGCTCGCCCAGACATTCAAGACCGACTATCCGCGCATGCAGCAGCTCGCGGAGAAGATCGCCGAGACGCGCCATCAGCTGCGCGTCGAGATCGATCGCGCGGTGGCCGCGCTCCAGGCCGACTACCAGGCGGCGGTGCGGACCGAGCGCGAAATCGAAGTCGCGCTCACCCAACAGCGCAAGCTCGCCCGTGGTCTCAGCGACAGCATGGCGGAGTACAGCCTGCTGCGCCGCGAGGTCGACACGAGCCGCGAGCTGTACGCCTCGCTGCTGGGACGCCTGCGCGAGACGCAGATCTCCGCCGCGCTCTTCACGTCGAACATCTCGGTCGTCGATCGCGCGGAGGTCCCGAGCACGCCCTACAAGCCCAACAAGGCGCAGAATCTCCTCTTGGCGTGCCTGGTGGGACTGGTGGGTGGGGTCGGGCTCGCCTTCCTCTTCGAGTACCTGGACACGAACATCAAGGACACGAAAGAGGTCGAATCCGTCCTGCGTGTGCCGGCCCTCGGCCTCGTGCCCTCGCGCCACCTGGGCCAGGGACGACGGGCGCGCCGGGCGCTGGCCGCCGGCGACAGCGCGCCATTCGCGCTCCTGGCGCACTCGCAGATGGGGTCGGTCTTCTCCGAGGCGTTCCGCAACCTCCGCACGAGCCTGCTCTACTCGACGCCCGATCATCCGCCGAAGACGATCCTCGTGACGTCGCCGCACCCCGAGGACGGCAAGACCTCGCTGGTGACGAATCTGGCCATCACCCTCGCCCAGCTGGGCTCCGGCGAGATCCTCGTGATCGACGCCGACATGCGCCGGCCGAATCTGCACGAGATCCTCGAGCTCCCGAAGGCGCCGGGCCTGTCGACGTATCTCACGGGACAGGCCGAACTGGCGGATGTCGTCGTCGCGAGCGCGATCCCGAATCTGTCGGTCATTCCCGCCGGCCTGGTGCCCCTGAACCCCTCCGAGCTGCTCGCCTCCGCCCGGTTCAAGCAGGCGCTCGACACGCTCGGTCAGCGGTTCGCCTACATCATCGTCGACACCGGACCGCTGTTCGGCGTGAGCGACGGCATGATCCTCGCGGGGCAGGTGGAAGGCGTGGTGCTCGTCCTCCGACAAGGGCGCGCCAGTCGTGACGCCGCCCAGCGCGCGATCAGGAGCCTGCTCGCGGTTCGCGCACGGCTGCTGGGCGTGATCCTCAACGACGTGGAGGTCGGCGGCACGCGGTACTACGGCTACTACGACTACTACGGCAACGGCGGCAGCAACGGCCACGCGGCCGGCGAGGGACACCGTAACGGGACCGCGCACGAGCCGGTCGCCGACGACAGCCGCCGCGCGAGTTGAACAACCAGGCCCTCCTCATCCGTCTCGAATCGCGACGGAGCCGGGCGCTCGTCGTCGCGCTCGCGCTCGTCGTCGCCGGCGCGCTGGCGTGCGTCATCGTGCGGCCCGTCGTGGCCCAGCGCCTCGCCATGAACGCCACCAGCACGGAGGACCTGACGCGCGCGGCGGCGTGGGACCCGAACGATCCGGCGGTGCACATCTGGCTCGGGCACGCCTACGAGCGACAAGGGGATCTCGATCGCGCGCGCGCCCGATTCGAGGAGGCGCGTCGCCTGCGTCCGAGCGAGGCCTACCCCGTGATGCAGCTCGGCCTCCTCGCCGAACGCCGACGCGATCCCCAGGCCGCGCGCGACGCCATCCGCACGGCCCTCGCCCTCGATCCTCACAACGTGGCGATCCGCTGGGACGCCGCGGTCCTGGCCCTCCGTCTCGACGATCGCGAGCAGGCGCTCCACCACCTCCGCTACGTCCTGGCCGTGGACCCGGCGCAGCGGGACGCCGCGTTCCAGCTCGGCCGGGCGTTGCTGCGTCCGGACGAGGATTCGCAGATCCTGCTCCCATCCGATCCCGACGGTCTGACGACGATTCTCACCGCCGCGCTGGAGCACGACGATCTCCCCCTCGCGAACGTCGCGTGGGCCCGGCGCGTGTCGCTGGGGCCGCCGTTCCCCGGCGACGCCGGGCGCCGCTATCTGCAGCGTCTGCTGGAGGACGGCGAGGGCCCCGCCGCCCGCGCCGTGTGGTCGAGGCTGATCCGCGGCCCGGCCACCGACGACAACGCCGTGTGGAACGGCGGCTTCGAGGCCGATCGGCTGCTCGGCTGGGGCTTCGACTGGCGCATCCAGCGCGTGTGGGGCGTCGACGTCGCGCTCGATTCGCTCGTCGCCGCGCGCGGCCGGCGCTCGCTGCGGCTGACCTTCAACAGTTTTCCGACGCTCGACTTCGCCGGCGTTTCGCAGCTGGTGGCCGTGGAACCGGGTCGGGAATATCAGCTCGAGGCGCAGGCCAGGGCGAGCGGTTTCGCGACCCGGTCCGGGGTGAAGCTCGAGGTCGTCCTGCCGGAGGACATGATCACGCTGGCGGAAACCAGCGCGATCGCCGGGACGACGGAGTGGATTCCGCTCACGGCGAGTGTCCGCATCCCCGATGACACGAGCCTCGTCATGCTCCGGGTCCGGCGCGAGCGCAGCGCGGCGCCGGAAGGCAACCTGGGTGGCAAAGTGTGGATCGACGAGGTGTCCCTGCGATGAGCCTGACATGGTCAGAGCGCGTCATCGAGGCCGCCGCGCTCTTCCTGCTCGTCTTCACGCCGCTCGCCTTCGGGACCACGGAGCCGTGGTCCGAAGCCGTGGCCGAGCTGGTCGTGCTCGGTATGGCGATCGTCTACGTCGTCTCGACCGTACGCAACTGGGAGATCCGGGTCGAGCTACCGCCCGGCTGGCTGCCGGCGGCGCTCTTTCTCGCGCTCGCGACGCTCCAGCTCATCGCCGGCTGGTCGGCGGACGCCCACGAGACGCGACGGTATCTCCTGAAGCTCGCGGCCGTCGCCGCCTTCTTCCTCGTCTGTTACAACACGTATCGTACCCGCGAGCAGGTCCGGCGCGCGATCTGGACCATGGCCGCGATGGGAGCGCTCATCGCCGTCTTCGGTATCGTTCAGCGCGCGGCGGGCAACGGGCGGCTGTACTGGGTCGGCCCGCACATCGAGTACGGCGCTCCGTTCGGCCCCTACGTCAACCGCGCGCATTTCGCGGGCTTGATGGTCGTGGTCGTGCCCGTGGCGCTGGTGTTCGTGCTGACGGGGCAGCGCGCGCTGCGGCGCCGTCAGCTGGTCCGCACGTGGCGGGATCGGCTCCGGGATTGGAACTCGAGTGACAGCGGGCCCCGTGCCCTCGTTCCGATGTTGGTCCTGATCATGGGCGGCGCGGCGCTGGTGAGCGGCTCGCGCGGTGGTATGGTGGCGCTTCTCGTCGCGCTGTCCGCGATGGGGATCGGCGTGCTCGCCGGCCGCGCCTCGTGGAGTAGCCGCGTGGGACGGGTCGGCCTCGTGCTTCTCCTCATCGTCCTCGCCGGGGCGTGGGTCGGGGGCGATATCTTGTACGGCACGGCCGAGCGTCTCGCCGGCGAGCTCGGACGGCCGCAGGAGAGCGTCCGCGTCGCCCTCTGGGCGAACGCGCTGCACCTGTGGCGCGACGCACCGCTGCTCGGCACCGGACTCGGGACATTTGGCGTCGCCTTTCCGCGCTTCCGAACGATCGCGGGTCCGCGTGTCTTCTCGCATGCGGACAGCGACTGGGTGCAGCTCTTGACGGACACCGGAGTCCTTGGAGTCGCGCTGGCGCTCGCGGCGGCCGTCTCCTTTGCAATTGCGCTTCGGCGCGGCTACCGCGGGACCGAAAGCCGATGGCAGGCCGCTCTGGCCCTCGCCGGGCTCGTGGCGCTGGCCGGGACGCTCGTGCAGGCCGTGGGGAACTTCAGTCTCGCGGTGATGTCGAATCTCATCTATCTCGCGTTGGCGCTGGCGCTGGCGATGCAGGCAGAACGAGCATGAACGTTCTCTTCGTCTGCACCGAGAATGTCGCACGGAGCCCGATGGCCGAGTCGCTGCTGGGCGAGATGCTTCGCCGGCAAGGTCATTGCGAAGTGCGGTCGGTCGGCACGGCGGCCGCCGCCTGCCGGCGTCTGACCACCCGCGATGTCGTATGGGCCGATGTGGTCGCGGTCATGGAGGAGAAGCATCGAGCACTGCTGGAGGCGCACTGGCCGAACCATGCCGGCAAGGCCGTGGTCCTCGGCGTGGAGGACGACTACGACCCGGACGAGCCAGAGCTGCGTGCGGTGCTCGCACCCAAGATCCGGGAATTGATCGCGCGGCTCGAGGCCCGGACGGAGAGCACCGCAACACGATGACGCCGGTGGCCGAACAATCATCGTTGCTCAAGAGCTTCGCGCGATCGGCTCTTCCACGATCGGCGCGGAACTGGCTGAGGAGTCCCATGGAGTCCGCCCATTATGTCT
>Ga0209807_1001024_pt1 | contig 13095 bp, 14 predicted proteins | sample GraSoiAngelo_154_FD_186168 | JGI IMG/M metagenome (GOLD analysis project Ga0209807, IMG submission 186168) | Grasslands soil microbial communities from the Angelo Coastal Reserve, California, USA - 14_1009_13_20cm (SPAdes) (version 2) | ecosystem: Environmental > Terrestrial > Soil > Grasslands ... | reverse complement strand
CGAAGATCGCGGCCGGGACCTCGAAGATGAGCCCCATGCCCAGGATGAAGATCGTGACGAACGATAGGTAATCGGCGGCGCGGAGCTGGTTCTTGATCTCGCTCTCGCCGAAGTGGATCAGGAACTTGATCGCGTTCGGCAGCAGGACGAAGTAGCAAAAGAGCATTCCGGCGACGAAGAGGCCGATGACTGGTAGGCCCATGAAGCGGACGAAACGCCGCTCCTTCGGAAGGAGGGCGGGATCGATGTACGCGTAGATCTCGTAGAGGATCACCGGCATCGCGAGCGCGAAACCCGCGAAGAGCGCGACGCGGAAGTACGTGGTGAAGTTCTCGGTCGGGCTGAACGAGACGAGGGTCGTCGGGGGCTGGCGGCAGACATAGGTCGGGATGAAGCTGCAGTCCACGGGGATGAGCAGGATGCGGATGAGCTGCGTCCCGAAGTAGAAGGCGATCGCCGTGCCGACGACGAGCGCGATCGCCGACACCACGAGACGGCTCCGCAGCTCGCCGAGGTGCTGAACGAGCGAGAGCTCCTTGTCGCGTTCGCGAACCGTGGTTCCCGCGCTCATATCTGGATGGTCACGCTAGCAGTTGCCCCGACCTAGAATTGACGCACCCGCCCCCGTAGCTCAGCGGATAGAGCGACGGCCTCCGGAGCCGTAGACAGGCGTTCGATTCGCCTCGGGGGTACTGCCGTCCAAGTAGGCGGCGGCTCCTCTACGGACGGCACGGTTGCTGCAGACACAGGTGCGTAACTAAAACGGAGGTGTCTGCATGGGCATCATTGGTTTCCTGATCGTCGGGCTGATCGCGGGCTTCATCGCACGCGCTCTCGTGCCCGGCCCGGACCCGATGGGTTGGCTCGGCACCATAGTCTTGGGCATCGTCGGGTCGTTCGTCGGTGGCACGCTCGCAGCTCTCATTTTCGGCGGGACGCTGGAGCTGTCAGCAACGGGCATCATCGGCTCGATCGTCGGCGCGATCATCGTGCTCTTGATCTGGCGTGCCATGGGCGGCCGGCGCGGCGTAGTCGCCTGACGCGAGGCGAACCGAAGATCGCGCGGTAAGGGGTCGCGGCGCTCAGTGCGCCGCGGCCTCTTCATCCTCGAAAAGCAGGCGGTTCGTCGCCACCCAGAACTTCCCGAAGCGATCCTTGACCAGCCATTCTTCGCCGTTCGGCGACGAGCGTACGAGCTCGCCGATACGCCGGTCCGGTCCAAAACGCACTCGCACGCCCGCGCGGAGCTCGATCGGAGGCCGGCGACTCATCTCGGCGGAAGAGTACCTGCTGCGACGAGACCCTCATCGAGGCGGCGCACGTACTCTCCGAACATCGGCTCAACGAAGTCGTAGCGGCCGCGTCCGAGTCTGGTGACGAGCCCCCGCTCCTGGAGCGCGGCAAGCGCGCGCAGGACCTCCGGCCGCGGTACGGCGCCGCCTTCCGCATCGGCGGCGTACAGCACCGCCCGGTGACCGATCCGTTTCGCGACCTGCTGCAGATATTTGTGCGAGCCGAGCTCGGTCCAGTGAAGCCCGAACGGGCGCTCCAGCTCCCGCATGGCCTGCTCGTAGGCGACCTCCAGAAGGTCGGAGGTCACGTTTCGCGAGCCGGCATCGCGCATCAGGTAATAGAGGGCGGCGCATACCTGCATCGTGTCCTGCGGGTGGCCGCCGGTCGCATCGAGGAGGCGGTCGATGCTCGCGTCGTCGATCGTCATCTTCTTCGCGGCGAACTTGCTGCGGAGGTATTCGAGCCAGTCGTCGGGATCGATGCCGAAGCGGTGCCCGCCCGCGTCCGTCAGATCCAGCGGCACCGCGAAGCGGTAAAACGCGTGCCCCTTCGCGCTAAAGAGCTCCTCGAGGATGCCCTGCTCCGAGCCGAGGAACGCGTAGCTCACGCCCCGGTGTGCCTGGAAGTGGGTACGCATGACGTCGAAGACCCGCGGTCCGAGCCGTCCCGCGGCTTGGAATTCGTCGAGCACCACCACGACACGCTTGCCCGAGCGTTTCGCAAGGCCCTGCGCGAGGTCAAGGGCGCCTTCGAAGAAACGCTGCGCGTTCGTCTCGCGCGCGAGCTGCAGCGCGAGCTCCACGTGCTCGTACTTCACCTTCACCGTCGGCTGCATCCCCGCGGCGATGGCCTTGGCGTGCTCGAAGCTCCGCTCGACCCCCGAGAGGTTTAGGAGGACCGCGTCCGCGAGGCGCTCGCCCAGCCCGCGTATGTCCGTGGCACCGAGGCAGTCGACGTAGGCGGTGTACGTACCGCGTCGGCGTAGCCGGCGAAGCGCCTCGATGATGATGGACGTTTTCCCGATACGTCGCGGACCGGAGATGAGAACGTGCTGGCCGTCCTCGAGACGCTCGGTGAGCCGTCGCAGGTACGTCTCGCGCCCGACGAGGTCGGCTGCGGGCACGGGTCCACCGACCGGGAAGTACGGCGTCGCGAGCGTGCGGTCCCGCGGTCTCAGCATGGCACCGCATCATACATCCGATGTATCAACCGCATCCGCGCGATGGATACAGAGCGGACGTGGGACGATGGGAGCGTGCTCTATCTCGTCGGCGTGATCGTCGCTGCGGCCGCTGCCGTGTTCGCCTGGCTCGCGCGCCCCCTCCCACCAGATCCTGCGGAACGGCGCGAATTGACGGACGCGGTGAGTGCCGTCGACCGCGAGCTTGCTGCGAACCTCGAGCTCACCACGATGTTCGATCAGACGAAGCAGGCCGTGACGCTCGAGAACGGCGAGTTCGCCCGATACAGCGCGACGCTCGCACGGCACGCGGCTCCCGCCGCGGCGGCGGTCGCGAACCTCTACGACCGCATGTCCCTTGCGGAATCGGCGATGGAGCGCCGCGGGCCGGCGAATTCGCTTCGTCCGGAGGACCGCTCGCTCATCGAACGATGGGAAGGCGACGCGCGGCAGGCCCAGCGCTCACTTCGCGAATCGCTCGAAGCGCGCCCGCTCGCGGGCTGGGCCGCGCTCAGCGCTCGCTTGCATGGACGCTTTGTGCGGCGCTAGACGACCCCTGTCTCGGCTAATGGCACGAACCGTGCATCCGGTGCGTTAAACAGCCAGATGTCCATCAAGGGGATCACTCCTGGCCGGGCTTACCGTGCCTACCGTTTTCCTGCCCGCACGGGCGGCCGCCTTTCGCGTCGCGTCAGTGCGGTGCGGCCGGTCGGCACGTTCGCGGGCGTACTCACCGCTGTCCTCTTCGCCGGCATCGCATTCGTCGGCGTCGCGGCGGCCGCGACGTTCGGCTATTTCGCCTCGGATCTTCCCTCCGCGAGTGACCTCGCCACGGTGCCGGTGCCCCTCACTACGCACATCTACGACCGCAGCGGGGAGCATCTCCTCTACACGCTTTCGGATGAACGACGCGACCTGATCTCGATCGATGCCGTTCCCAAGCGCATGCAGGACGCGACGATCGCCATCGAGGACAAGACTTTCTGGACCAACCCCGGAGTCGACATCGGCGGCATCGTTCGCGCGATCCAGGTCAACAGCGCGAGCGGACGCATCACGCAGGGCGGCTCGACCATCACGCAGCAGCTGATCAAGACGCGCCTCCTCGGTGACGACCCGACGTTCACGCGCAAGATCAAAGAGGCGATTCTCGCGGTCGAGGCGACGCGGACGTTCAGCAAGTCTCAGATCCTCGAGATGTACTTCAATCAGATCTATTACGGCAATCAGGCCTACGGCCTGAAGGCGGCGGCGGCCACGTACTTCGGCGTCACCGACCTGAACCAGCTGACGCTCGGGCAGATGGCGCTGCTCGCCGGCCTGCCGCAGGCGCCGTCCGACTACGACCCGATTCAGAACATGGATGGCGCGAAAGCGCGCCGCGCACTGGTGCTCGACGCCATGGTCGACAACGGCTACGCGACAGCAGCGGAGGCCGAGGCGGCGAAGACCGAGGACATCGTCGTCAAGCCCGTGACGACCTCCCTGTACGCGCCGCACTTCACGTTCCGGGTGCGCGAGCAGCTCGTGCAGGTCCTCGGCGAGAAGGCGGCCTATCGCGGGGGGTACGACGTGTACACCTCGCTCGACTGGAACATGCAGCAGCTCGCCGAGAAAGAGGTGCGCCAGCACGTCGACGCACTCAAGGGAAGCAACGTCAATAACGCGGCACTCATCACGATGGATCCGACCACTGGGGAGATCCTCGCGTACGTCGGGAGCTACGACTACTACATGCACACGCCTCAAGTGCAGGGCGACTACGACCACGCCGGCATCGCGTTCCGTCAGCCGGGGTCGACGTTCAAGCTCTTCACCTATCTCACGGGGATGCTCAAGGCGGGCATGACCGCGTCGACTCAGCTTTACGACATCCAGTTCAACATGCCCGACGGGAGCGGCAAGAGCTACAGCCCGAAGGACGCCACAAAGGAACAGCACGGTCCGGTCACGATCCGACAGGCACTGCGCGAGTCTCTTAACCTTCCGGCGCTGCAGGTCACCCGGACCGTCGGGGTCGACGCGATCATCGACACGATCCACCAGCTGGGCATCAACCGCGACTGGGATCGGTCGCAGCTCGGCCTCTCGTTTGGCATCGGTGCCGGTGAGATGCGCCTCATCGACATGGCGAGCGCATACGAGGTCGTAGCGAACATGGGCGTACGCGTGGATCCGACCTTCATCCTCAAGATCGTCGACCCCACAGGCAAGGTCGTGAAGGACTACTCCAAGCCCGAGGGTCGACGCGTGCTCGACCAGCGCTACGCCTGGATCATGGCCAATATCCTCAAGGACAACACCGATACGGGCCCGAACGGGTCGTTCGTCTTTTCGTCGTTCACGTCGATCGGCCGAACCGCCGCCCTGAAGACGGGCACCACGGATAACCTGCAGGATGTCCTCGCGATCGGATTCGTGCCCCAGCGCCTCACCGCGATCTGGATGGGGAACTCGGACAACTCGGAGATGCGCGGCATCTCCTCGGCTCTCGGGCCTGGAATCCTGTGGCGGGACTACATGAAGACGGTCGTGGGCTCGCTCCCGGTCGAGTGGTACCCACGTCCGGAGGGGATCGTCGACAAGGTCGTCTGCGTGAACCCTTCGAAGTACGGGGGCAACGGCTCGGGTCTGCTCCCGGGGCCGTACTGCCCTTCGACCTACAGGTGGACCGAGCAATACGTACAGGGCACCGAGCCGACGACCGATGACCGTACCTTCTACACCTCGTGCGGGATCAACCTCCGCGCACCGTTTCTCGACTGGCAGCGGGATTACAACGCCTGGGCATCGGGGGCCGTCTCCGGCGCATACAGCTACGGACGCTTCAGCTGGCAGATCTGCGGATTCGCTCCAAAGCCCAGCGCGCCGCCATCGCCTTCGCCTGGATCGAGCGGCCCACCGACGTCGACACAGCCGCCTGGGCCTCAGCCGACGCCGCCGCCAACGCGCACCCGCAAGCCCTGAGCGAAGCGCGGATTCGTCCGTAGACTCGGCCGCGTGAGGGCGGTCACCGGCGCTTCCTTCTACGCACCGGTCGAGGGCGAGCTGCGCGAGCTTGAGCGGCGCCTCCTCGAGGTTGGCCGCGGCGCGCATCCGGTCTTCCGCGATGCGGTCGCCCATCTCTTCACCACGCCGGGCAAGCTGCTTCGTCCAACACTCGTGTTCCTGTCGTCGCGCTTCGGGCCGGGCCAGGACCGCGATGTCGTGCTGAACCTCGCCGAGTCTCTCGAGCTCGTGCACACCGCTTCGCTGGTGCATGACGATGTGGTCGATCGTGCTGAGCTGCGCCGGAACATCCAGACCGTGAACGCGAAGTGGAACGATGACGTGGCCCTCATCGTCGGCGATTACCTTTTCGCGAAGGCCTATGCGCTTGCCGCCGTGTTACCGAAGCCCGAGGTCATCGCGATCGTCGCGCAGACTGTCTTCGCGCTCTGCGATGGCGAGCTCGGCGAGATCACGGCGACGCGGTCTCTTCCCAGCGAGGCGGCGTACCTCGATCGCATCGAGCTGAAAACCGCGTCGCTCTATGCCGCGTGCAGCCAGGGAGCGGCTCTCCTCGCCGACGCCGAGCCCGATCATGTGGCTGCGCTCGGAGCCTTCGGCACGAACCTGGGCATGGCCTTCCAGATCACCGACGACGTCCTTGATCTCGTCGGCGACGAAGCCGAGCTCGGAAAGGCCGTCGGCCAAGACCTCTTGGAGGGGATGCCAACCCTGCCGATGATCTACGCCGTCATGGAGCGTGATGGCACCGGCGGCGAGTTCGAGGCGCGCATCCTTGCCCCTGCGAAGACCGAAAGCGACATGCGTGCGCTGCTCGCGGAGATCCGCGGGTCGAGTGGACCTGAGCGCGCGCGCCAGCGCGCCCTCTCGTTCCACGACGCCGCCGCACGCGCGCTGGACCGTCTTCCCGATCGGCCGGAGCGCGAGGCGCTACGCGAGGCAGCCGACTTCGTCGTGAGCCGCGTCCGCTGATGGCTTCCTCGGAGATTCAATCCTTTCGGATTCGATTCGACTACGAGTTTGACCGTCTGCTCGAGACGATCGCCGATCTCGACGACGAGGCCGTCAACTGGAAGCCGCCCGCCGCGGGCGCGAACTCGCTGCTCGTGCTCGTGACTCACGCGCTCGGATCGGCGGAGCAGCACGTCGTCGGAGAAGCCGCCGCAAAGACCGTCGTTCGCAATCGCGATGCGGAGTTCGCGGCGAAGGGCGGGTCGGCACACCTTGCCGCGCGTGCGACCGAAGTACGGCGCCGGATCGACGACGCGCTCGTAGGGCTCGAGGGCCGGCTCGACGAGGAGCGTGAGCCTCCCTTCCGCAAATGGCCGGGGACTCGCGGGACCGTACGCGACCGGCTTGTCCACAGCATCTCGCACACCGCGGAGCACGCCGGCCAGGCGCAGCTCACGCGCGACTTGGTAAAGGCGCGACCCGCGGGCTAGCTGGGCGGCGCGCCCCTGCCGCCGCGCCGCTTGCCGCGGCGCCGGCGGCGCTTGCGTTGGCCCTCGCCGGCCTCAGAGATGGGCGTCGGGCGCTCCTGACGCGGGATCTCGTCGCTGCCGTAGCTTCCGACGCCCTTCGTGTGCGCAGGTATGGCGGTGAATGAGACGCCAAGCTCCGTGGCGGTGAGCTCCTTCCGCGTCCCGTCGACCATTCCGACGACGATCGATTCCTTGACCACGTTCACCCCCTGCGTCGTCGCGCAGCCGGACGTGCCACACGAGCCGCTCACGCAGGACGGGATATGGAAGGTGTCACCGAGTTTGGGCAGCTTGCCCTTCACCTCTTGGTACGTCTCGAGCTCGTAGATCAGGCAGCACTTGAGCCGGCCGCAAACGCCGGTCAGCTTCGATTGATTCAAGGGCAGGTCCTGGTCTTTGGCCATCCGGATCGAGATGTTCGAGAACTTGTCGAGCCACGAGGAACAGCAGAGCTCGCGGCCGCAGGTGCCCACGCCGGTCATCACTTTCGTCTCGTCGCGGGCGCCCATCCGGCGGAACTCGATACGCGTGCCGAAGTGCGCGGCCAATGCGGCGTTGAGCTCGCTGAGGTCGGGGCGCTCATTGCTCGAAAAGAAGAAAACGAGACTCGACCCATCGAATTGCCAGTCCGCCCCAAGAATCTTCACCGGGAGGTTCCGGGCGCGGGCCATTTCGGCGGCCGCTCTCGTCGCGTCCTCCTCCATCCGCTTGTGCTTGTTCATCGCGAAGAGATCCGCGCCGGTGGCCTTGCGGACGACGTTGCCCAGAGGCGGGTCGATCATCACCAAGGGCGAGTCCGTCGGGAGGATCGCGACACGGGCGGCATCCTCGCCGAGCTCAGTACGCACGATGACGAAGTCGTTCAGGTCGACGTCGTCGACGCCGCGGGTCTCGAAAAAATACATCCGCCCGGCTTTCATGAACCGTGCGCCGATGACCGTGCGCGGCGTGATCATGCGGCCGCTCCGGCGAACGCGGCCGCGTACGGCAGCCGCAAAGCGAGAAGCTCGAGCAACATCCGCGCATTCACGTTCGACTCGATGACGTCGCGCCTCCACCGATCGAGCGAGAGCGCGAGGTCCACGAGCTCACGCTGGCCGACCGCCTTCGCGAGTGCGGCCGACTCGCGTGCGCGCTCCGGACGAAGCGCTCGTTCAGCGCCGTGAGCCGCGACGGCGGCATCGCGCGCCAGCTCGCTCCACCCGACGAGGCGTGACTGGATGACATCGTTGCGCTTTTGCGGGTCCCGTTCGGACTCCGCCAGATCGACCGCCCACGCGAAGCGGTCGGTGAGACCGCTCCCGACGAGCTTGTAGAACTCAGTCTCCAGGGTCCGGCGCGCTTTTCGTGCGGCCTCGTCGCTCGCGAGAGCGATCGCTAGGCCTGGCCGGCCCGCACCCGCGGAAGCGTGACGTCGCGCATCCGCGCCGAACCGCTTGCCGAGCCCGTCCGCGATGTCCGCGGTCGGCACGAGTCGCATCGGGAGAGGCACCAGCCGAGAGCGGATTGTCTCGAGCAGGCGCGCCGGGGTCGGGGTCAACAGCAGCAGGACGGAGTGGATCGGGGGCTCCTCCAGCGTTTTCAGGAGCGCGACCTCCGCATGCTCCGAGAGGTCCGCCGCGTCGTCGATGATGACGACCCGCCAGTTCCCTTCGAGCGGGCGGAGGGCGAGGTCCTGCTGCATCTCGCGGATCTGCTCGATCGCGATCATCTTCTTATCGGAGTCCCTCTCGAGGTCGATCAGGCGTGTCACCAACCGGATGTCGGGGTGGGTGAGGTGCTCAACCTTGCGGCAGGCAAGGCAAACCCCGCAGCCGCCGGCGGCGCGTGGCTCGGTGGTGCAGAAGAGGGTCTGCGCCAGCCGAATGGCCACCGTTCGCTTGCCGATCGACCGCGGGCCGCTGAGCTCGTACGCATGGGCCACGTCGCCTTCGAGCGCTTTCTCGCCCAGACGAGCGAGCAGGCGGCGCTGCCCGATCACATCACGCACTCGGGTGCGATCGATTCTAGTTGGCTAGCAGCAGGGCGCCTCGTCCGGCGGGCAGCAGTCCGGGGCAGGGCAGCAGGGAGCCGGGCAACAGGGCTCGTTCATAGGTTGACCTCCTTTCGCGCGCGGATGTACGCGCTGGCGATCGCACCGTCGACGCCCTCGAGGCGCGTCTCGCGCGTGACCTCGATGTCCACGTCGCGGAAACCGGAGTCGCGCAGCGCCGCGGTGTATTCCTCGATCGAGATCGTGCCCGCGATGCAGCCCGCCCACTGGTCAAGCGAGCGCTTCACCTCGGCCGGCAGTTCCGCGAGCGCGACCATGTCCGCAACGGCGAACCGGCCGCCGGGCGCGAGGACGCGGTACGCCTCGCGCAGCACCGCACTCTTGTCCGCGGCAAGGTTGATCACGCAGTTGGAGATGACGACGTCGACGCTGGCGTCCGGAAGCGGAATCTGCTCGATGGTGCCCTTAAGAAAGGTCGCGTTCGTCACCGCGGCCTTCCCCTGATTCCCGCGGGCCACCGCAAGCATCTCGTCGGTCATGTCCACCCCATAGGCGTGGCCGCCCGGCGCAACGCGCCGTGCCGAGAGGAGCACATCGAGCCCGGCGCCGCTTCCGAGGTCAAGGACACGCTCGCCCGGCCGCAGGTCGGCAAGGAGCGTTGGATTCCCGCAGCCGAGACTCGCCGTCGGATCGATGCCCACGGACGCCAGCTCCTGCGCGGTGTATCCATCGCCACATCCGGTGTCACTGCAGGAGCTCGTGGCGCAACAGCTGGAGCCTTCAGCCATCTGCAGAGCCTTGGTGGCGTAGCGCTCGCGAACGGCTTCCTGAATGTCACTCACACCGGCACCTCCGACGCATAGACGAGCGTCGATGGGACGCTAGCGAATCCATTGACGTTCGTCAATGGGTCTGCGAGACTCGTTCCGTGGAAAAGCTCATGGTGCTCCCCGAGCGCGAGCGTGGGGTCTGCTGCCCGCCGACGCTGAAAGCGCGGCCGGAAAAGATCGAACAGACGACCGAGATCCTGAAAGCCCTCGCGGACCCGACGCGGCTCCAGATGGCGCTGAGCCTTCGCGATGCCAAGGAGCCTGTCTGCATCTGCGACTTCACGGCGACGTTCGACATCTCGCAACCGACCGTCTCGCACCATATGGCTAAGCTTCGCGAGGCCGGGCTCGTTGACGTGACCAAGCGCGGGATCTGGTCGTTTTACCGGCTCGCACCGGATCTTCCTGCCGCGACACGGCGGATCCTGGACGCTATCGGCTAGCGGCGGCTTGCTCGCGCGCGGCTTCGTACGCGCGCTCGGTCCGCTCCGCGACGAGATCCCACGTCCATCGTTCCTGCAGCCGAAAACGGCCGGACTCGCCCATGCGGCGAGCGCGGGTCGTGTCGCCGAGCAGCGTGAGGATCGCCCGCGCGATCGCATCAGGCTCCTGCGCGACGACAAGGCCGTCGATCCCATCGCGCACGACCTCGCGGACCGGCGGAGTGTCGCCCGCGATGACCGGCCGCCACGCGTACCAGGCCTCGAGATAGGTGTGCCCGAACGTCTCGTGCACCGATGGCATCGCGAAGATGGTGGCGCGCGCGTACGCCTCGGCCTTGTCGGCTTCGCTGACGATCCCACGGTCGACCCAGCGGTCGTCTTTGACGCGTCGCTCGAAGCGTGCGGTCCACGCGTTCTGGCCGATCGCCACGAACCGCGCCTCCGGGCGCGACCGCCACACGATCTTCGCGGCATCGCGTAGCGCGTGATACCCCTTGTACCGCTCCTTCCGTCCGACGAACAGCACCGTCGCCGGGTCCATCGGCACCTCCGGGAGCCAATCGATGATCGGACCGACGCCGGTGACATGGACGTGGCGCACGCGCCGGGAGGCGTACCACTCTGATTCCCATTTCGTGAGTGCGATGACCGCGTCGTCGCGCCGGTAGCGAGCGATGTCCGCCGCGGACGTCCCGGAAAAACGCTGACCGGGGTGCACGAGCGGCGTCTCGACGAAGGCGGCACCACCGGCGCGCGCCGCTCGTTCGAGCGGCCCGGCCCACTCCCGCGCGATCGAATGGACGACCTCTGCCCCCGAGACGGCGTGCTCCAGGTCGGTGCCGCTTACGAGCGACGTGGGAAGGATCCCCTCCACTGCCGCGCCAAGCCGCCCGCCGCGAACCGGCAGGAAGAGAAAGCGCACGCCCTCGTGTCGGAGCTCGACAGGCCCCGGCGGGGCCGCGTACACGTCGAGGGGAATACCCGGCCTCCGCCACGCGGGCCGAAGACCCACCAGGGTCACGTCGTGATGGCGCTTCGCCAGTGCGCGCGCCAGGGCGCGGGCTTGCGCCTCGGAGCCTCCGACGGTCGACAGGAGCTTCTTGGCGATTACGACGCGCATGGCGTCGCGAAATCTAGGCGAGCGCCTCGCCGACGTCAGCGTTGGCGTGAGCGAGCGCTCGCGCGTACGCCTCTTCCACGCGGTCGATCACGCGGTCCCAGTCCCATTTCTGCGAGAGCTTGGCCGATCCGGCGCGGCCCATCGCTGAGCGAAGCGCGGGGTCGTCGAGGAGATGCTGGATCGCCGCCGCGACGTCGTCGACGCGCTGCCGGACACAGAAGCCGTCGACACCGTGGGCGATGACTTCGCGGAGCGGCGGGATGTCACCGCCGACGACGGGACGCTCGTGCAGCCATGCCTCGAGATACCCGATGCCGAAGGTCTCGTGCAGCGAGGGCATCGCGAACACATCGCACGCGTCGAGCGCGGCAGATTTTTCGGTCCCGCTCGCACGCTCGATGTCGACGATGCGCTCGTCGGCGTAGCGCGCGAATTCGTCGAAGAAGCTCGAGTAAAACCCCGGGATACCGATGAAGACGAAACGCGCGTCGGGATGCCGCCGCCAGACCAGCTCGGCGGCGTCGAGGAGGTGGATGTATCCCTTGTACCGCTCCTTGCGGCCGATGTAGAGGACGAGGGGAGCGTCGGGCGGTATTCCGTGCGCGGCTCGGAAGGCGAGCCCATCGCGTGAACGCACCGCGTTCGGTCCCATGCCGGTCGTGACGATCCGCGCGTCCTCGACTCCCTCGTTCGCGAACCATCCCTTTTCCCAGTCGGTCATCGTCGTGATCGCGTCGGCGCGCCGGTACCGCGCGAAATCGCTCGGCGTGTCGCCGCCGTGGAACTGCCCGCGGTGGGCGAGGGGCGTCAGCACGATCGGCGTCCCGAGCGCTTCGGCGACTTCGAGGGAGCTGTCGAGGTACTCGCGGCCGATGTTGTGAATCAGGTCGCGATCCTCGGCGTACCACTCGAGGACATCGGTGCGCATGAGGTCGACGAGCGTGGAGGCATCCGCGACGATCCCGAGGAATCCACCGCGCGGCTTCACCTGGACCACCTCGACGCCTTCGTTCATGAACACTCGTCGATCGTCGAACGCCTGCCCGCAGACCACGCGGACGTCGTGCCCACGAGCCGCGAGTCGCGTCGCGAACTGGTACGCGAGGCTTTCCGACCCGCCGACGCGCGCGTACGCGCGCTTTGTGAAAAGGAGCTTCATCGTCGAGCGGTCAGGGGCAAGCGGCGTGCTAGGAAGCGACGGCGCTTTCGTCCAGACCGATGAACTTCGACCACGTTCGTTCCCCCGCGCGGACATAGGAGGCGTAGAGGTACTGCGGCGTCGCCGGCGGCCGGACGGGCAGGCGGAGGAGCGTCATCCGCGACTCCGCGAGTGTCCGCCCGCCTTTTCGATGATTGCAGGACTTGCAGGCGGCCACGACGTTCTCCCAAATGTGCTGACCGCCGCGGTGACGAGGGATCACGTGATCGAGGGTCAGGTCGTGGCCGCGGCGTCCGCAGTACTGGCAGGTGTGGTCGTCGCGGACGAGGACTTCCTTGCGCGTCATCTTCACGACCGGGCGCGGACGCTTCACGTGATAGGCGAGACGGATCACCGACGGCGACGCAAAAGAGAGCCGCTCGCTCGTGATGAGGTGACCGTTCTGCTCCACCACGCTCGCCTTCTCCTTGGCGAGGAGGACCACCGCTCGGCGCACGTTGCACACGTTCAGCGGCTGAAAGTCGAGGTTTAAGACCAGCACATTCGCGTCGACTACGCCCATGTTCAGATTCTAGGGTCAGCGCGGT
>Ga0209807_1001020_pt1 | contig 13111 bp, 10 predicted proteins | sample GraSoiAngelo_154_FD_186168 | JGI IMG/M metagenome (GOLD analysis project Ga0209807, IMG submission 186168) | Grasslands soil microbial communities from the Angelo Coastal Reserve, California, USA - 14_1009_13_20cm (SPAdes) (version 2) | ecosystem: Environmental > Terrestrial > Soil > Grasslands ... | reverse complement strand
CATTTTTCAATCACCTGCACAAAACGTACCGTTTTAACTTTGAGGAGTTTCATAGCCAGTGCTGCGGCCCACTTGGTGGCCGCAGCCCAAGAAACAAAAGTCCGCCAGAGAACTACGGCAAGGAGGATCAGACTACCGTTGCTGCATTCCTGCCCTGGCGGGGTTTGTAAGCCCTCCATCCATAGCCCCTGACGGAAAGCACATTTTCCAGCAAGATCGACATCGTGCAACGGCCTTTTGCAAAAGAAATCGCGCACATTGACAAGCTGTAACACTTCTGTTTCCATCGACACCATGAAATGGCTCGTCCTGCTTTTGCTCCTTGTTCTTCAGTGCTCGTGCACGACTCTGGTCAACCGGCGCGATCTTTACAGCCCGGAGCCGGCACCGGGCGCAACGCCGCCGGTCACAAGAACAACGATCGTGACGACCAGGCACACCACCGGAACAGAGGGCGCGCCGTCACCCTATTAAGCTGTGCGATCGCTGTTAGCCGAACGGCAGGTTTGCCTTGACGCGGGCGACATCGGTAGCATCCACTCGTGCTGTTTTGCCCAGTTGGCGTTTCCGTTTCGCATTCTTGGCCGAAAGCAAATGCCGGCGCGACGATTGCGCCCTTAGCACTTTGCCGCGCGCGGTGATCTTGAAACGTTTTGCCACTGATTTGCGTGTTTTGCTGCGAGCAATCGATTTCGGCATAGGGGGTGAAAGATAATTGAGCGCGGCATTTTGACAACCGACTTTTGTCGCCGTGCCCGGCGCTCGCCTAACCAGTTAGTTAAGCCTCGGACCCCTGAGTGCCTCCCCTCCCGTAGCGGTGCGGAGGTAGGTTGAGCGTAGAACACTTGCTGGAACATTCTTACGCATGCAGAACACGCCCAAGAAAAAACCGCATGTCGTCATAGTTGGAGCGGGTTTCGGCGGGCTCGAGGCGGCAAAAAAGCTCGCCTGTCAGGATGTACGCGTGACCGTGATCGACCGTACGAACTACCATCTCTTCCAGCCATTGCTTTATCAGGTCGCGACGGCTGCACTGTCACCGGCCGACATCGCTGCGCCAGTACGGGCGATCTTGAGCAAATGCAAAAACATGGAAGTGATCCTTGCCGAAGTGCAATCGGTCGATGTTGCTGCCAAAAAAATAAAGACGACCGATATGGAAATCCCCTACGACTTTTTGATCCTCGCCACCGGTGCCCGGCACTCTTATTTCGGACACAACGAATGGGAAAAATTAGCGCCCGGACTAAAAAGTCTGGAGGACGCAATCGAGCTCCGACGACGCTTGCTCATGGCATTCGAGTACGCGGAGAAAATCACTGATGAAGCGGCGCGCAAGGCCGCGATGACTTTTGTAATCATTGGCGGCGGACCCACTGGGGTGGAAATGGCAGGCGCTATCGCAGAGATCGCGCGCTATACCCTGGCAAAAGATTTCCGGCATATCGATCCATCCCAGGCGCGGGTCATTCTCATTGAAGGCGAGCGGCGACTACTGGCCAGTTTTCCAGAGGATTTATCCGCCAGCGCAATGAAACAACTTGTCGATCTTGGTGTAGAAGTGCGCACGGCTGTGCGCGCGACGAATCTCACCGAAACCGGATTGCAAGTGGGCGACGAATTTATTCCGTGCCGCGTGAAAATCTGGGCGGCAGGTAATAATGCTTCATTTGTCGGCAAAACGCTCGGCGTGGCGGTCGATCGAGTCGGCCGCGTGATGGTGGACGACGATCTTACGATTCCCGGTCATCCTGAAGTTCAAGTGATCGGTGATCTGGCAAATTTTTCTCATCAAACTGGACAGCCTTTGCCGGGAGTTTCACCGGTCGCGATGCAACAGGGCCGCCATGCCGCCAGAAATATTTTGCGAATGATTAAGAACCGCGAACCGCGGCCATTCCGCTATTGGGATAAGGGAAGCATGGCTACGATAGGACGGAACAAAGCAGTCGCGGATTTGAATTTTGTCCATTTGAGCGGCCTTCCGGCCTGGCTGGTCTGGTTGTTTGTGCACATCATTTTTCTGGTGGGCTTTCGTAACCGGCTCGCAGTGCTTTTCCAATGGGCCTGGGCCTATCTCACATTCAATGCGGGAGCGCGATTGATCACTCGCAATTTCCAATCCGAGACGCGTCCCCCGGCGTAAAGTGATGAATCTTCGCATTGCAGTGGTCGGTTCTGGCGCGATCGGGAGTTATTACGGCACAAAACTCGCCTGCAGTGGCGGCGATGTTCACTTTCTGATGCGCGGCGATCTGAGCGAGATTCGTTGCGCAGGTTTGTGCATTCAGGGCTCGGGTGAAAATTTTCGTCTCACGGAAGTCAATTGTTACAACTCGACGAAAGAAATCAGTCCATGTGATTGATTTTGATTTCCGTGAAGGCGACTTCCAATCTCGATCTTATCGAGCTTGTTCCACCGCTCCTGCATCCGCGCATGATGCTGCTGACGATGCAAAATGGTCTTGGCAACGAAGAATTTCTCGCTGAGCACTTCGGCGCGGAGCGGGTGCTCGGCGCGATTTGTTTCATTTGTCTGAGTCGAACTTCACGCACCAAAATCGAACGCTACGATTACGGTCACATGATGCTTGGCGAATATGGGCGCGCGTCGCAACCGCGGACGCATGCAGTCGCGGCGGAACTCACTCGCGGTGGTGTTCAATGCACAGTCCTCGAAAATCTCGCGTTGGAGCGATGGCGGAAACTAGTTTGCAACGTTCCATTTAACGGATTGTCGATCCTGGCTGGCGGAATCGACACCGCCGCAATTCTCCAGGACAAAGATCTGCGCCGCACGACCCTTGGCCTGATGGACGAAGTGATCGAGACCGCGAATAAATGCGGATATCCGCTGGAGCGCGCTGCTGCTGCTCAGGAAATGAGGCGAACAGAAAAGATCGGCGCGTACAGACCATCGACGTTACTTGATTGGGAAGCAGGCAGGCCGCTTGAGATCGAACCGATTTGGGGCGAGCCGCTGCGCCGTGCCCTTACTGTGGGAGCGGATGTTCCGCGTCTCGAAGTTATTTACGCCCTTCTAAAATCTCTTGGCGAAACAGGCCGCGAAAAGAAATCAGCGTCAAAGATCGCGAGCCATTCATCATGAGACGCGGTGGGATAGGCGATATCGCTCCCCAAGTCGTCGTTCGTAATTTACAGCGCGCTGTTTCGATTGATGTTGCCGTTCTTCAGAAGTTTGCAGCGAAAGCATTGCGGCTTTGTCTGCAGTTGCGAAAAGACAAACAAGCCGATTTGACCAGGCAGCACGAGATTTCCATTTTGTTCATTTCCGATCGGCGCATGGCATTATTGAATCGGCGCTTTCTTAACCAATCAGGGCCGACGGACGTAATCACGTTTCAACACGGCGAAATTTTTATCAGCGCCGACACGGCGCGCCGGCATGCCCGCCTTTTCGGCAATTCGTTAGCGCGCGAGGTTCGGCTCTATATCGTCCATGGGCTTTTGCACCTGCACGGTCTCGACGACCGAAGCGAAGCCGGCTCGCAAAAAATGGAGGCGGCGCAGGAAAAAATCCTCACTGCGTTGTCGTAGCGAAAGCCATTGTGGCCTGTTTCACTAACCCCGACCACAACCGCTTGCAAAACAGGCATCCAATTTGAACTGAAGGCGGCCTATGTTAGCGTTTTCCGTATGAGCGGAGAGCCACTTTGGAACCAGGTGGCGATGGCAGAAGGCGTAGCGGTTACTACTTTTTCTGTCCCGAGAAATGCGACGCCACCGACAGTTGATGAGCCCACGATCGAAAAAGAAATGCGTTCGAAAGAAGACGTCGATCTTCCGTGGCAAGTGGTGGTGCATAACGATCCGGTGAATCTGATGAGTTACGTGACAATGGTGTTCCAGCGAGTCTTTGGTTATCCGAGGGAGAAAGCCGAGCGCCACATGCTGGAGGTACATCACAAAGGACGCTCGATTTTATGGAGCGGAATGCGCGAGCGAGCAGAATTGTATGTGCAGCAGTTGCACGGATATCTCCTGCTCGCGACGCTCGAGAAAACCGTTTGATATGGAGATTTGCCGGCGAAAAGATCAGATCGAAATATCGGAGCTCGATCCATTTCTTGCGGAGCTTTTGCGTCAAATTCCTACCAGCGGTAATCCCGAAGGCGTACCCGCCGCTGAGCAACGCCTCTTCAGTCCACCGGCAGACCCGAACGAAGCTGAGATTTGCGCCGAATGGAAACTTTATGTGAAACCTGAGTTACGGCGGCTCTTTCAGACGGCAACGGAAACAGTGGCGGCAGACCTTGAACAACTAAGCGGGAACGAGAAAACGTTTGCCGACCGCACATTGCGTATTCCGTCAAAACATGCCGAAGCATGGTTGAGCGCACTCAATCAGGCGCGGCTGGTCATTGCCGCGAAATACAATTTCACCGACGGCGAGCTGTGCGATCATTATCGCTCACCGATCGGATCGCGGCGGGACTTGAGCTTGTTCCAGGTTAACTTCTATGGATTCCTTCAGGAATTCATCCTGCGCGAATTGGATGGTTGGGAACCCGCCTCCAGATAATTAAGGCTGTTTCCGTTCTCGCACCATCGCCATGAGGCGGTCCTTGATTGCAGCAGAAGCTTTCGCTGGGCGCAAGCTGAGCGCAAATGCTTCGTGCAACTCATAACATTCAGTTATGAAATCCTCCGCCTTTTTCCCGAATTTTTTGCGTGCTTTCTCGAATTCCTCCGCCTCGTCAGGATCGAGCGCGCCTATGACATAAAGCCGCGACTGGTTTTGGAATCGCTCAAAGTTCATCTTTCAATTCCTTCAGCCCGTCATAGATTTTTTTCAGCCCCAATTCGAGCCGCGTTTTGACCGTGCCTAACGGTGTATTCGTTTTTGCGGCGATTTCGCGCTGGCTCATACCCCGAAAAAATGCGAGATCGATCGCCTGCTGCTGGGCCGGTGGAAGGCCGTTGATTACTTTGCGTATAAGAACGCGGGTGTCGCCCAGGACGATTTCTTCTTCGGTGGCATTGTGGACCCAGGCATCAGGTTGCTGTTCGACCTCATTTTGCAGGCGCTCCTCAGCCCGGGCGTAGGCTTGCTTTTTTCGCAAGCCGTCAATCGCTCGCCGGCGCGCCAGCGTAACCATCCAACCCAGCGGTTTTCCCTTTTCGGCAGAGAAATTTTTTGCCTGGTTCCAGATCTCCATGAAAATTTCCTGCAGAAGATCGTCGGCCTCAGCTTCATTATGGATCACGCGCAGAATGAGCGCTTTCAAAATTCCATTATACCGATCGTAAAGCTGGGAAAGCGCATCGGGATCTTCAGCTTGGATCGCCCGCATTAACTCCAGATCGGTTACCGCGCCCGGCTCGAGTTGCGGAGGAGCAGAGAAGCGACGGATCTGCCGTTTTCCTTTGCGGCGCGCTTGTTTTCTTTCTTTCCGATGCATGCAAAAAATTAAATTCAGCCGCCGAAGGCAAGAGGTTGAAGGCAGGAATGGATCGGATGCGGATCGGTCATTTGGGTGTCTTAGTCTGTGCAAAGGAATTCGTCCAACGCTTTCAAGGTAAAGCGCTCAGATCGGTGGTCCCGCAGACATAGTTCTGAGCAAACGACGGTTCGCTGTGACTTCGTAATAAAGGTCATCTCACGCTGCGCGCTCGCGAGGGCGAGGCGTTTTGTTCGCAAGTGATTGGGATATCGATAACTTGCCGTGCGCCATTTGTGCGCCAAGAGTTAGCCTCATGACGCAGCCGCATGGTGAGAACGCCGATCCGCTTTGGTACAGGGATGCAGTCATCTACGAGCTGCACGTCAAAACCTTTTGTGACAGCGACGGCGACGGAATGGGGGATTTCCGTGGCCTGATTGAGAAACTGGGTTACCTCCAGGAGCTCGGAGTCACGGCTATTTGGCTTCTTCCGTTTTATCCTTCACCACTTCGTGATGATGGCTACGACATCGCCGATTACTTCGATGTTAATCCAAACTTTGGCACACTGGACGATTTCCGTTCATTCCTCGATGCAGCACATCAGCGCACCCTGCGTGTCATCACGGAACTGGTGATTAATCACACGTCCGATCAAAACCTGTGGTTCCAAAGGTCGCGACGCGCTGCGCCTGGCTCACCCGAACGCGAATTCTATGTCTGGAGCGACACCCCAGAAAAATACAAGGATGCGCGCATCATTTTCAAAGATTTCGAAACATCCAACTGGGCGTGGGACCCAGTAGCAAAAGCTTATTACTGGCATCGCTTTTATTCGCACCAGCCAGATTTGAATTTCGACAATGCAGCCGTGCATGAGGCAGTCGAGAAAGTCTGCGATTTTTGGCTCGCCATGGGTGTCGATGGGCTGCGTCTCGACGCCGTTCCCTATCTTTATGAACGGGAAGGGACAAGCTGCGAGAATTTGCCGGAGACACATGTGTATCTCAAGAAGTTACGCGCGCATGTCGACGCAAAATTTCCAAACCGGATGCTGCTTGCGGAAGCGAACCAATGGCCGGAGGACGCGGTCGCTTACTTTGGCAAGGGCGATGAATCGCACATGAGTTTTCATTTCCCGCTGATGCCGCGCATGTTCATGGCGTTGCAAATGGAGGACCGGTTTCCAGTTATCGATATCATCGAGCAGACGCCGCCGGTTCCGGACAATTGCCAGTGGGCGATGTTCCTGCGCAATCATGATGAGCTGACCCTCGAAATGGTGACCGATGAAGAGCGAGATTACATGTATCGCGTTTACGCGACCGACCCGCACGCCCGTATTAACCTTGGCATCCGGCGACGACTGGCACCCCTCCTCGCAAACAGCCGCCGCAAAATCGAGCTGCTCAACACCCTGCTTTTCTCCATGCCGGGAACACCGATTATTTATTACGGCGATGAGATTGGGATGGGCGACAACTTTTATCTGGGCGATCGCAACGGTTGCCGCACTCCCATGCAATGGAGCCCGGACCGTAATGCGGGATTTTCACGAGCGAATCCGCAGCAGCTTTATTTGCCGATTACGATCGATCCGGAATATCACTATGAAGCTGTCAACGTTGAGAACCAGCAAAAGAATCTCTCCTCCCTGCTTTGGTGGATGCGCCGGGTCATTGCGATGCGGAAAAACTTCAAGGCGTTTTCGCGCGGTTCACTTGAATTTCTCTATCCGGATAACGCCAAGGTGCTCGCATTTCTTCGATGCTTCGAGAATGAGACAATCGTTGTCGTTGTGAACCTCTCGCGTTTTGCGCAGTCCGTGGAGTTGGACCTGTCACGTTTCGCCGGGTGTGTGCCGATGGAGGTGTTTAGCCGCAATCTCTTCCGCCCGATCAAGAAGTCGCCTTATGTCATTACGCTTGGCCCACATGCTCATTATTGGTTCGCTCTCCAGGCGCAAACGGATGGCCGGCGCGCTTCTAGGAAACGCATTGTGCCCATGATCGATGCTCCTGCCGACCTGCAAACCTTGCTGGCAGACGGTCAGCGCGTACCGATCGAGCGCGAAGTTCTGCCCAATTACATCCAGACCTGTCGCTGGTTTGGCTCAAAAGCACGGACTTTTCGTCATCTTAGGGTGATCGAGCAAACTGCCATCTCATCCGGGGCAGACGCAGCGCGCCTTTGGTTCGTCGAGGTCAGTTATCTGGATGGCCCTACGGAAATTTATTCCTTGCCTGTAAAGATTGCGTCTGACGAAGCTGCGCGTGCTGTGTTGCGCAACGCTGCGCACGCAATCATCGCGCGTTTCGCGGGCGCCAAAGAGACGATCCTATACGATGCGATTTGGGATGAGAACTTTCGGTCTCAGTTGTTCGGAGCGATCGTGCAACGGCAGACTATGAACGGGGGCACGGGCGATCTCATCGGTATCGCGAGTAAGTCCCTCGGAGCCGATTCTCTCGTCCTATCGGGCCGATCTCAAGTTCTGGGTGGGGAACAGAGTAACTCATCGATGCTTTTCGATAATAAATTCTTCCTAAAGCTCTATCGCAAACTCGAGGACGGCGTCAATCCTGATGTCGAAATAACGCGGTTTCTCACCGAGCATGCCAACTTCCCGAACGTGCCGGCTTTTGTCGGCGCCATCGAATATCGCCGCAAAAAGTCCGAGCCGACGGTCGTCTGCCTTTTGCAAAGCGCTGTTCCGAACGAAAGCGATGTCTGGGCACGCACTCTGGACGCAGTCGGCCGTTACTATGAGCGCGTGCTGGGTCGCAAAGCCGATCTCCAGAATCAAGCCACGCCTCCTGCTTCACTTCTCGATGAATTGATCGGCGGCGTTTATCCGGAAAAAGCGAAGCTGCTCGGACAACGCACGGGCGAATTGCATCTCGCGCTTGCTTCAAACAATGATGATCGCGCCTTCGCGCCCGAACCCTTCAATGCGATGGCGCAACGTTCAGTTTACCAGTCGATGCGGACGTTGCTCAGGCGCGCGTTTACTCTTCTCGAAAAGAAATTATCGAACTTGTCCAAAGTGTCTCGAGAGGAAGCCAAAGAGGTTATCGCTGCGGAACAAGAAATTCTCGCGCGAGAAAAACGGCTGCTCGACCGTCGCTCAAACGCCGCAAAAATCCGCATCCACGGCGACTATCATCTCGGCCAGGTGCTGTATACGGGAAAGGATTTTGTCATTCTCGATTTTGAAGGCGAACCGGCGCGAGCGCTCAGCGAACGGAAGTTGAAGCGCTGTGCGTTGCGCGACGTCGCCGGAATGATGCGCTCGTTTCAATACGCTGCTTACAGCGCCCTGTGGCAGCCGGCCATGCGCACCGAAGACATCCCTTTCCTGGAGCGTTGGGCCGATCTTTGGTATCGCCAGATAAGCAGTGTTTTCCTGCAAAGCTATTTGAAAACAACCGCCGGCGCCATTTTCATTCCGCAAAATTCCGAGGACCTCCAGATCATGCTCGAAGCCTATCTGCTCGACAAAGCGGTTTACGAAATCGGCTACGAACTAAACAACCGTCCCGACTGGGTCGTCATTCCCATCCGCGGTATCAAGCATATTTTGAAATCGGCGTGATCGATGTCGATGTTTTGAACACAGAGAAAAACGCCACGGATGAACAAGTATGTAGCACAGATCGAAGAATTCTGTTTTCTTATCTTGTGAAAGTCTGTGGCAATCTGTGGCCACAATAAAATAGGATTGAAGAAACCAATGAATCAATATCTCGACAAGATCGACAATGACATCGCACAGAAACATCTGTTGAAACATCCATTTTATCTCGCATGGACGCGCGGGGAGCTAAGCACGGAGGCGCTGGCTGATTACGCGCGGCAGTACTATCACCATGTCGCGGCGTTCCCAACGTATCTCTCAGCCGTTCACGCCAAGTGCGAGAATCAACCGACGCGGAAACAATTGCTTTCTAACTTAATCGATGAAGAAGCTGGTTCGCCGAGCCATCCCGAGCTTTGGCTGAAATTCGCCGAAGGCCTTCACGTTTCCGACTTGGATGTACGGAGCACAGAGAAACAGCCGGAAACCAAAAACTTAATCGACACATTCCGATCAGTGTGTCATGACAGACCGACGGCGGAGGGTCTCGCTGCGCTTTACGCGTATGAGAGTCAAATCCCCGCGATTTGCGAATCAAAAATCGACGGACTGAGGAAATATTACGGGGTTAATAATCCCGAGCATTATCGTTATTTTAGCGTCCACATTGAAGCCGACCGCGCGCACTCCGCCGATGAGCGCAAAATGCTTTCCTCGTACATCGACAATCACAATTTAGAATCCGTAAAAGCTTCCGTGAATCGCGTTCTCGACGCGCTTTGGGAAATGCTCTCCGGCGTCTGCCGGCGCCACGCTATTGCGTGAGTCTCCACACTTGCAGCCGCTTAGCGCGGCCGCAAGACAAGAAACGAACGCATCCGATGCCGGCAAACCGACAAGACCTGCGGCTGGCTGGAATCAAGTGAAGAGGCGATTTTATTGTAATCCGAAACTGACGATATCGGTTGCTGATTGATTTCCTCGATAACATCGCCTTTTTGCAATTCGGCCACGCCACTGTCAGGATCGACATTGGTGACCACAACGCCGCGGACGTTATTCGGCAAATCGAGCTGACGCGCCATCTCAGCAGTCAGGTCCCCAACATGAATTGACGCCAGGGGACCGCTCGTATCTCCTTGATCGTTCGGTTCCATCTGAGGCGCCTGTGGCTGGGATCGCCCCGGCAAAACGCCAGCGGTTTGATAATCCATCGGCTGTTCCTTAATCTGGGTCGCCACCTTCAGTGCTTTTCCCTCGCGCATGATTTCCAGCTCAACCTTTTTATTCAACTCGGTCTGCGCCACCAGGCTTCTCAGCACGTTAATATTTTTTACGTCATGGCCATCGAACCTGCGGATAATATCGCCTCGCTGCAATTGCGCCTGGGCTGCAGGCGAGCCTGGCATTACTTCATTGACGATCACGCCTTCGCTGTTTGCATTGTTTTGGCCCGGCTGTAACGCACGCGTCTGGATTCCAAGATAACCGCGAATGATGCGCCCCTGCTTTAACAGGCTTTCGAGCGCTGTGCGAACTGTATTCGAAGGAATCGCGAAACCGATTCCCTGAGAACCGCCGCTCCGCGAAATAATCGCCGTGTTGATGCCAACTACTTCGCCCCGCAGATTAATCAGCGGTCCCCCGCTATTTCCCGGATTAATAGCGGCGTCAGTCTGCAGAAGGTCGCCGAAAGCGTCCGTGCGATTCGGCCTGCCCTTCGAACTGATGATTCCGTCCGTCACCGTTTCTTCGAATCCGAATGGATTACCTATGGCCAGAACAAAGTCGCCAGCCTGTACCATATCGGAATCCGCCAGTTTGAGCGGCTTGACGCCGGGATCATCAATCTTGAGCACGGCCAGATCGACCTGAGAATCCGCGCCCACCAAGCGGGCTTTTTTCGTCCGGCCATCGCTCAATTGCACTTCAATTTCATCCACTTGATCGACAACATGATTGTTCGTGATGATGTGGCCCTCATTCGTCACGATGACTCCTGAACCAAGCGCATTTTGCACGAGGGCTTCGTCATTTGGGCTTCGGAATTGTCTTTGCTGGTTACGAAAAAAAAACTCGAAAGGATCAAGGCCGTATTGCCGTCGAATGTCGATCTTCTTGGACGTTTTCACTGCGACGACGGACGGGATAACACTACTGACGAGCGTCCGCCGCTCCTGGTTCAACGCTTCAAGCGATGCGACTTGCTTTGGGTCGACGTTCGGCGTCGAAGCCAACGTGTACTTCTCCGGCATTCGAGCCGACGGCAGATTCAGCGCCCCGTGTTTGAGGCGATAATCATAGAGCAGAGAAATTCCCGCGCTAATTAGCAGGACAAAAAGTAAAAACTTCGCGAGATTCTTCATCAGCTGACGTTCGAAAAAGTTCGTCCCTGTTGTTCGACAATCAAACGCCGGAAACGTTGATTCTCGGATAATTCCAGACGCGGATCAGCATCGAAGATTGACGTTGCCGCTGCGCGAGCCCGTCGCATCAAATCCGCGTCGGTCTTCAAATTGCCGATCTTAAGCGCTGGCAAGCCACTCTGCGCCGTGCCAAGCAAATCACCCGGTCCACGCAAATCCCAATCCGCTTCGGCCACTTCAAAGCCGTTGCTTGTTCGTTCCAAAACAGCCAGCTTTGCCGCTGTCTCTTTGGATTTATCCGACGTTAGCAAAATGCAGTATGACTTGTGCTCGCCGCGTCCGATGCGCCCGCGAAGTTGATGAAGCTGCGCCAGACCAAACCGTTCCGCGTTCTCGATTAGCATCACAGCTGCATTTGGAACATCGACGCCCACTTCGATCACCGTCGTGCTGACTAACGCATTGGTGTGCCCCCGACGAAATCGTTCCATAATCTGCTGCTTCTCGGCCGCCGGGATGCGACCGTGAAGTAGTTCACAAGGATATGGATGCAATCGCTTCCGCCACAATTCGTACTCCGCCGCCGCCGCTTTCACGTCCAATTTATCGCTCTCATCAATCAGCGGATAAATCACATAGAGCTGCCGTCCTGCTTCCAATTGTGTTCGTAAAAAGCTGAGAACCTCGCCGAGTTTCGATTCATCGCGGACGGCGGTAACTATTTTTCCCCGGTTAAGTGGCATCTCGTCGATAATTGAGACATCGAGATCGCCGTAAACAGTCATCGTCAGCGTGCGCGGGATCGGCGTGGCAGTCATAACCAGCGCGTCGGGTGCTGGCTCACGGGCCGTCAATCGGGCGCGTTGGGCAACGCCAAACTTGTGCTGCTCATCAATCACTACGAGACCGAGATTCAAAAACGAGACGTTCTCGTAAAGCAGCGCGTGTGTACCGATGATCACATCCGGATTCTCATCGCAAGCAACCAATGGGAGAAAACTTTCCTCCTGCCGGGCCGCCGTGCGGAGCGCAATCCGGACGCCAAGCAGCTCGAGCCACCGACGTAGTACGGAATAGTGTTGCTCAGCCAAAATCTGCGTCGGCGCCATGAAGGCGGCCTGGTAACCGGCTTCCACCGCGAGCAAGATCGCTGCAATGGCGACCACCGTTTTTCCCGAACCGACGTCGCCCTGCAACAAACGGTTCATTGCACGGCTCGCCCCCAAGTCGCGCCTGATTTCCCCGATCACTTTTAATTGTGCACCAGTCAAATCGAACGGTAACGTCTTCAAAAATTTGTCGAGCAGCGCGCCCGGTCCGCAATGCGATTCGCCAATGCGAATGGAAGACTCAGAACGGCGTGATGCGATCAGCATTTGCATCGCGAAAAACTCCGAAAGAACTAGATGCTCGCGCGCGGCGTCACGCGCGTCCCAATTTTCCGGAAAATGAATCGCACGGATCGCGTCACTCCTTTCTCCATCAACAAGATTGCCCGGAGCTAACGTTGGCAATGGCGCATAGGAAATTTCATTTAACAATCGGTAGATGATGCTGCGCAAGACCCGCTGTGAAATACCTTCTGTCGCAGGATAAATCGGCGTGATGCGGCGAAAATGAATCGAGATTTCCTCGTCGTTCTCGATCACCTCGAATTCCGGATGATCCATGCAAATCCGTTTGCCCCGCAAACGCGGCTTGCCAAAAACGACAAGGCGCTGCCCCGTTGCGATCATCTTTTGCACGTAATGCAAGTTGAACCA